>Ga0123339_10001410_pt1 | contig 16664 bp, 13 predicted proteins | sample lystaG_FD_89956 | JGI IMG/M metagenome (GOLD analysis project Ga0123339, IMG submission 89956) | Glacier valley bacterial and archeal communities from Borup Fiord, Nunavut, Canada, to study Microbial Dark Matter (Phase II) -... | ecosystem: Environmental > Aquatic > Freshwater > Ice > Glacier ... | reverse complement strand
TCCTCCGGCGACATGCCCACATCTTCGGCGGTGACATAGCGGCCGTTCAGGCTCTCGATCGCGCGGCCGAGCGCCCCCATCAGCTCCGCGCTCTTGGCCGGGCCGCCGCCGAGCAGCACCGCCTTGCCGCCGCCCGCGGGCAGCCCCGCCATCGCATTCTTGTAGCTCATGCCGCGGCTCAGCCGCAGCGCATCGGTAATCGCGGCCTGCGTGTTCGGGTAGCGCCAGAAACGGCAGCCGCCAGCACCTGGGCCGAGATGGGTGGAGTGGAGCGCGATGACGCAGCGCATGCCGGTGCGCGCATCGTTGAAAAGATGGAGCGCTTCGTGATCGTCGAAATCGGGCTGGTCGAACATCTTTAGGGTCCTTGCGCGTGCTTCGGTCGTGATCGGCCCGATCCGCTTTATCAGGGCCGTCATCCCGGGCTTGACCCGGGACCCACCTTTTTTCTCTGTCCGAGCGGGCGGAGCGGAGGCAGGTGGGTCCCGGCTCTTCGGCCGGGATGACGCGTGCGGCAAGAGGCAGCTGCAGGCCGATGCGCCTTGCTCAGTAATCCTTGCTCACCCGCACGCTGACCCGATTGCTGCCCTGGCTCGCCACGCTCGAAAGCAGCGAGAGCCAGCGGGTGAGGCTGATCTCGATCTGGGTGGCGGTGTAGCCCTTGGCGTCGCTCGCCACCTCCACATAGACGTTACGGCCGATATATTTGCCCGCCGCGACGCTCGTGCCGCGTCCGGTGGTTTTGTCCGCGCCGTTGACGCGCAACCGGTCCAGCCCGGTCACGCGGCGCAGCGCGTTGACCGGGTTCAGACCGCCGCCGTTACCGCCGCGAAGCTGCGCCACAGCGGCGGCGAGCTGGAGCGCCTCGGGTGCGGACAGATCGGTGACGCTGGTTCCGAACAGCAGGCGGCTCAGCACCTCGTCCTCGGGGAGCGCGGGGGTGGAGGTGAACACGATCTCGGGCTTGAAGGCGCTGCCGCCGATGTTGAGCACGGCGGTGAGGCCGGTGACGTTTGCGGTCGCCTGGATATCGATGCTGGGGTTGGGCGGATATTCGCCGGTGAAGCGAATGTCGCCGCGATCCAGCCGGAAGGTCTTGCCCGAGAAATCATAGGTGCCGCGTGCGAGCGTGGCGCGGCCGGTGATCTCGGGCTCGAGTGCGGAGCCGCCGATGCGCACGTCCGCGCCCCAATCGCTATCGAGCCCCAGCCCACGCACGTTGAAGCGGCTGCGCGCGACCGCGTGGATATCGAGGCTCCACTGCGTATCGGTGCTGACGGGCGCACGGCCGGTTGGCGGGCGCGTGCCGATCTCGCGCACCTTCAGCACCGGCACCTGTTCGGCGGGCGTGGTGCCGAGCTGATAGCGCGCGCTATCGATCCGCACGTCCCCGCCGATCACGCCGCCGTCCTGATCGAGTGTGATCGTCGCGGGGCCACTGACGGCGGCGCGCAGCGTATCGGTCTTGAGCATGAGCGCATTGGCGAGCTGCGCCTTCAAATTGACCGTGAACCCTTGTGCATCGGTGAGGCTGATGCGGCCCGAACCGCTAAGCGAGCCGTTGCCCGCCTTGCCGGTGAAGCGGGTGAGCGTGAGCGTGGGGCCATCGAAGCGGCCGTCCATGTCGATGGCGGTGATCGTGGTGCCGAGTGCTGCGGCTTCGAGGCGCGCGCCACGCGCGTTGACCACGCCCGCGATCTGCGGCTCGCCCAGATGGCCCGCGATCGAGGCGCTGACACCAATGGGGCCGCGCACGTCGAGCGCGTCAACGCCTGCCAATGGCCAGATCGCTTCGGCGGGGGCCTGGAGACGGACTTCGCCCCGCAAGGGCGCGGCGAGCAGGCGTTCGGTCGGACTTTGCGCACTGGTGCCGGGTATCGAGGAGAGCTGCGCCTGGAATGCGCCGAGCACCTTGCCCTCGCGCCGGATGAAGCCGCGCATCGCGCCCGCATCGCCCTTGAGCGCGGCCGCAGCTTCGATCTCGACGGGGAGCGAGGAAACCGCCAGCCCCGCGCGCGAGAAGCGGGTGATGAACAGGCGCGCATTGCCCTGCGGCAGGCCGTGCGCGGGCAACAGCAGGTCCGCGCTGCCCGACGCAGTGCCGCGCACGTTCAGCGCGCCGATCGCGCCCAGCGCATCGAGGTGGATGCTGGCGAGCTGCGCGGTCAGGCGCGTATCGCCATCGAGCGTGCCGCCCAGCACCGCCTGCCCGCCCGCGACGAGCAGCGTTGCGGGAGCAAGCCGCCAGACGCCGCCGCTATGCGTGGCAATCGCCGGGGCGGCGAAGCGGACCGGCTGCCCGTCGATATCGCCCGAGGCGGCGAGCACGATCCGTTCGGGCGCGAGCGTCGCATCGGCGACGAGCGCAAACGGTGCGTTCGCCTCCCCATTGGTGGCGAGGTGGACGCTGCCCTGACCGTGCGCGTAGCTGCCTCGCGCAGCGACCTTGCGCAGCAGCAGCGTGCCGCGTGTAACGCTGGCGAGATCGAGCGTGGCGTTGCCCTCGGGACCGCCGGGCGGAAGCAGCAGCGTGGCGGTGATGCGGCCCTGGCCGACCGCGAGTTGCGGATCGAGCGGGAGCAGGCGCGCTTTCGTGAGCGTGGCCGTCAGATCGGCGCGCTGGACGCCCGCCTGATCGGCGAGGCGTAAATCGCCGTGCAGTCCCTGGCCGGTCAGTATCAGATCGCCCGCATAGACCGGTCCGGCGGGCGCGATGCGCCCGTGCGCGCTGAGGCCAGCGAGCGTGAAGGCGCGGACATCCACGCTGAAGCCGCCGGAGGTAGCGAGGCCGAGGTCGGCGACGAACGGTCCATAGGTCGAACGGCCGCGCGCGTGCACCTCGAAGCCCTGCGCGTCGGGGCGGAGCTGCGCTCGGACATCCGCGAGGCCGACGCCCAGCCCTGGGTGCGCGAGGGCGAGATCGAGCGCCGGTTTGGCGGTGGTGCCGAGCGCGGTGAGCTCGACCGGGCCATAATCGGTGGACTGGCCGGTAAGGTGCGCGCGGATCGCGTCGCCGGGGCCGAGCGCGGCCTGGCCGGTGAGGCGCAAGCGGGGCGCGGCCAACAGCAGATCGTCGAGTCGCGCGCCGCCGCCGCCGGGCGGAACCGTCGCGCGGCCGGTAATCACCGGCAGACCGCCCGCGAGCGTGCGCAGCGCGCCGCTTTCGAGCCGGGTGACGCGCGCGCGCACCGGGCCCGCGACTGCGACGCCGCGCCCGCCGGGGCCGGGTGCGATGCGCAGGCTGGCGTTCAGATCGGCGATGCCGACGCCGGGCAACGTATAGCCGGGCAGCGCGCCATCGATCCCCACCGCATAGGCCCCCGTGGCTAGCGCGTAGGTGGCAGACGCGCGTGCGGTGACGCGAGTGGTGCGCACGAACACGCCTTCGGCGCGCACGACGCCATTCGCGAGCGTGACCGGGCCTTGCGCAACAATGCCGCTGGCGAGATCGGCCAGTTGCGGCGGCAGGCCGGTGACCCGCGCGGCGGTGAGGCGCAGCGTGGCGCCCGGCGGCCCCCGTCCGAAGGTGCCGCGCGCGTTCAGTTGCGGGGCGATCAGCGCGGTGGTGCCCGTCTGGAGTATCGCCGAGCGCGCGTCCGCAGCGACCGCAAGCAGGCCGAACGGGCCCGACACGGTGCCGCTGAAATCGATCGGATCGCCGCGCAGCGTGGCGGCGATCAGCTCGGGCCGGGGGAGGCGGCCCTTGAACGCGATGCGCTCCACCGTGCTGCGCGCGAGATCGACCGGGCCGTTCGCGGTGAGCGCGATACCCGCACCCTGTGCGGCAAACGCGAGGCTCAACCGCCGGTTCGCCATCGTGGCGTTCGCTTGGACGGCGAGCGTGGGGCCGCTCAGTTGCGCGACGATCCCCGCGCCGAGCGCGGCGGCGGGCGCGAGCGTCCCGCGCGCGGCGAAACGGCCCCCATCGGCGGCAAGCGCGAGGCGGGCGAGCGGGGCAGTGCCGAGATCGGCGGCGAGCGTGCCGCGCCAGTGCGTCCAGCTACCCTTGCCATCCAGATGCAGTGCGGTGGCGCGACCGAGGCCCGACAGGCCCGCGACGAGGCCGTTGGCGGGAGCGGCGAGATCGGCCTTGAGCGCGAAGCGATCGTCGTCCGGCCGCGCATCGAGCGCGAGCGCGAGGCGGTCTCCGCTGGTGGCGCGTGCGGTGGCGTTTACCACCGCGCGGCCTGCGGCGACTTCGGCATTACCCGCGAGCGCGGCGACGGCAGCGCGGCCCGCGACGGCGGCATCGATCCGCACGCGATCCACGCGCAGGTGGCCGAGCGCGATATCGAAGCCGGGGAGGATCGGCTGGTCGGGTTGGATGGAGGGCACGAACTTCGGCAGGCGTATCAGATGCGCGGTGGGCGCTTCGACGGCGTGAAGCACGAGGCGGTTGGCGGCGAAGGCGAACGGGCGCCAATCGATGCTGACCACAGGAATTGTGAGGAACGGACCCGCGGGATCGCTCAGCACCACACCGTGCGCGATGAAGCGGGTGAGCGGGTTGCCGTCGATGCGCGCTACGCCCACGCGCAGGCCCGAGTGCGGCTTGATGTGGATCAGTTGCGCGACGACGAAGGCGCGGCCGCCGTCCGAGCGGAGCCATTCAACCGCGATCCCCGCCAGCGCGAGCAGGCCGACCGCAAGGCCGAAAATGAGCAGCACCGCGCGGCCGCCCGCGCGCATCGTTGCGTCCCAGCGCATCAGAACGCCTGGCCGATTGAGACGTAGACTGCGACGGGGCCATCGCCCCGACGCGGGTTGAGCGGGGTGGCGATATCGAAGCGGATCGGGCCGAACGCGCTGTAATACCGTGCGCCCAGCCCCGCGCCGTACTGGAAATCGCGGAACTTGGGATATTCGGACGTGTAGAGCGAGCCTGCATCGAAGAAGGGCACGATGCCGATCGTCTTGGTGACCCGGTAGCGCAGCTCGAGCGCGAGTTCGGTCGACGAGCGACCGCCGACCGGGCGGTTGTTCGCGTCCTTGGGGCCGATGTCCTGATAACCGTAGCCGCGCACCGAGCCGCCGCCGCCCACATACAGTCGGCGGCTGGGCGGGATGGCGTTCAGCGGCGCGCCCGAGATCGCGCCGAGCGCGAGCCGCGCGGCGGCGACGAGTTTGGGCGCGAGCGGCCGGTAGAGGCTGCCATCCAAATGCAGGCGCAAATAGGAGAAGCTGCCCTCGAGGCTGAATTCGGGGCTGAGGCGGCCGTTCAGGCGGAAGCCGCGCGTGGGATCGAGCACATCGTTCGAGCCGTCGTAGCCGAGCGCGCCGGGAAAGGCGACGAGGAAGAACTGGCGCGTCTGATCGGTGAGCGTGAGCAGTCCGTGATCGCGCTCGCGCGAAGCAGCGAGTTCGAGGCCGTAGGTATAGGTCCACGCCTTCTGGAAGATGAGCGTGGTGCGGCGCTGGACGTTGGCGGCGAGATCGAGGCTATAACTATTATAGGCGGCGGTGTTGAAGTGGCCCAGACTGGTGGTGAGCGCCAGCGTCTGATCGCGCCTGCGCCAGTTGGAGAAGATCAGATCGCCGCCGAGCGATTGCTCCCGGTCTCCCAGCACCACGCGCCCCGTGACCGCGCCTTCGGGGGGCACGAGATTGCGGTGCCGCCAGCTCGCCTCGAAGCGGAACCCATCGATCGTATCGTAGCCGATTTCGCCTGCCACGGTGCGCAGCTTGGCGGGCGCGACCGCGATGCCGAGATCGGCGAGCGCGATGCCATCGGGGGCGACGCGGGGGGTCGGCTTGATCTGCACCGATGAGAACAGGCTGGTGGCGATCAGCGCGCGCCTGAGATCGTCGACAAGCGCCTGGTTGTAGAGTTCGCCGGGCCGGAAGCGCGCGATGACTTGCAGGTGCTTTTCGCCGAGCTTGGGTTTCCCGCGAAGCCTGAATGCGCCGAAGCGCGCGCGCGGGCCCGGCGTGACGGTGAGCGTGTAGGTGGCTTTGCGGCTATCGTGATCGATGACGACTTCGGGCTCGGCGACCTTGGCGAAGGGGTAGCCATCGTTGGGCAGCGCGATCTCGACCCGCTCCTGCGCGGCGAGCGCCTGCGCGGCATCCACGCTCTGGCCGGCGCGCAGCGCGAGCGCGCTATTGATCGTGGCGGTGGGTGCGCCCGGCGGGGCGACGACATCGATCCGCGCATAATCGTAGCGCGCGCCGGGCGTGACGGCGAGCGTGACGGTCGCTTCCCCTCCGGCAGCCGCGGCGGGGACGATCTTGCTGGCGACCGTGGCACCGTAATAGCCGTGCGCGCGCAGCAGCCGATCGAGCAGTGCCTCGTCGGCGCGGGTGCGCAGCGCGATCTGGGCGAGGTTGGCGGGTTCTTTCGTGTTGCGTAGCGTGGAGAGTGCGCGGAACTCCTCGGCCGCACCCGTACGATCGAGGCCGGTGACGGTGCTGCGGTAGCGCACGATCGCATCGTCTTGCGCGGCGGCCCCGGCGGGTGCGGCAGGGGGTGCGTCGGCGGTGGGCCAGGGGACGCCCAGATCGGGCAACGCCGGGAGCGGGCGCGAGGGATCGATCGCAGGGGCGGGCGCGGCGGGGGCGGGGACGGCAGTTTGCGCAACCACCGGGGCTTGCGCGGGCCGGGCGATTTGTGCGGCCGACGCAGTTTGCGCGAGCGCGGGCGCGGCGAGCAGCAGCGCGAGCGCCGCACCACTGGACAGCAGGCCGCCGCAGACGCACTTCATCTGCATGCGCGCGATCCGGCGCGCGGGAGCGCGCGATCCATGGCCATCGGCGGCGGCATTTTCCTCTGCATCGCGCTGATCGCGGGCTTTCTCGTCGGAGTGCGGTCGGGGGAGGGCACGGCGGGAATGCTCATCGGCTTGGGCGTCGGGCTGGTGGGCGCGATCCTGGTTGGCGTGTGGGACGATCGCAGGCGCAGACGCAACCGCGCCTGAACCGGATACGAACCGCCTACAGGAAACGGCGGCCCGCCCATACCACGCGGCCGACGATCGCGAGCGCGGCCGCATCGCATCCGGTCCAGTCGGGGTAGGCGCGGTTGTCGCTGGCGATGGTGACGAGGCGGCTCGCGGGGTTGACCGCGAGGCGCTTGACCATAAGCGCGCCATCGAGCCGCAGCGCGTAGAGGCCGTCGCGCAACCTTGGCGCGGCGTCGCCCGTGTCGATCACGAGATGATCGCCGGGAACCAGCGTGGGCAGCATCGCATCCCCCTCCACGCGCAGCATGGCGAGCGCATCGACGTGGCCCGACGCGAGCGCGCCGACCCAGCCCGCGTGGAAGGCGAGACCGAACGGGGCGGCCGTGGGTTCTAGCGACGTGAGGCGGACGAAATCGGTGGGCGCGGACGCATCGGACGCGCGCGCGGCGACGGGCTGGGCTGCGTCTTCGGGTTCGCCGAGCCGCGCGGGTGCGATGCCCAGATGGCGCGCGATACGGCGCAGATCGTCGCGCTCGAGCGCGCGCGGGATGCCGCGGCGGACATATTGCTGGATATAGGCGGGGTTGCGCCCGAGCAGCCGCGAGATTGCGGCATAGCTTTGTCCGTGCGTGCGCAGCTCGGCAGCGAGCGCGGCGCGGGCGTCAACTTCCTCCATAGGTTTCCACGTCTTTACTTCAGCATACTAGGGTAAAAACGACAAACATCGTTTTTTGCCTATAGTCTTGCAGCGTTTTTGCTTCATTATGGCGGTATCGGGAATCGCCAGTGGAGACGCAAATGTCCGCCGCATTGCTTCGCGCCATCGAAGTGGGCCTCGATCGGGCGGGGATGACGCCGTCGCGGTTCGGGCGCGAGGTGGCGGGCGATCCGCGGCTTGTGTTCGATCTGCGCCGGGGCAGGTGCGCGACACGGCGGACCGAGGACCGGGTCCGCAGCTATCTGATTTATTTACAGCAGGAGAGCGTTCAATGAAGCCGTTCATCCAAGATGGTCATATCCTTGCGCTGCGTGCGATGCGCGCGGCGCTGGGCACAACCGCGACGCGGCTGGTGATCGAGCAGATCGAGACGACCGACTGGGCGAGCGCGACGTTTGTTGGCAAGCGCCACCGCTGTGACGTGCGGATCGAGGGGGCGGAGGATGCGGTGGCGTGCGCGGTGGCGCAGCTCGCGCGGGATCTGCCCGAAGTGGACGTGGCGACCAACGCGTATTTCCTCGCCGATATCGCGGTGTGCGGCTTCGAGCTGGTGGCGGGGGGCGCGGAGGCGGTTGCCGAAGTGACGGTCGAGGCACTGACGATCGAGGCGTGAGCGCGGCGCGCCGCCCGCGCGTTCACGCGAGATCGACGCTTTCGCCCATGCGCGCGAGCAGCATGCGGGCCGAGGCCGCCATCGCGCGGCGGCGTGCGGGATCGGCAGGGGGGGCGAGTGCGGTCGCGGCAGCGGAGAAGGCGGCGGGCGCGGGGGTGCGCTGCGCGGCGCGGGCGAGCGCGGCAATCTCGGCGATCTGCTGCGCCATCTGCTGGAGCCGCGCGTCGAGTGCGTCGAAGCGCGCGGACACGCCGACGGGGCCGTGCTGCGCGAGACCGGCGAGCGCCGATTCGATGCGCGCGAGCGCAGGCGCGGGATCGGCAAGGTGGGCAGACAGGGGGGCGCTCCCCGGCCCGGACCCCGGTTCTCTGGACATGGGCATGCTGGGCTTGGGCAGGCTCATCGGCGTCTCCTCGGCGAGGGCGGAGCTGTGCATGGCAGCGGGTTCGTGCGCCAGTGCGGCGGCCGGTTCGGGCGCGGGCGTATCGAGCGCGGGCGTATCGAGCGCGGGCGTATCGAGCGCGGGCGTGGCGGGCGATGCGGCGGGGGCGCGCGCGGTCGCGGGATAGGCGATTTCGGCGGCTTCATCCTCCGCGTCCGCTCCGAGCGGGCGGGCGAACAGGCGGCCCGCGATCCAGCCGAGCGCCAGCCCGACCGCGACCGCGCCTGCGGCGAGCAGCAGATAGGCTTTGGTGCCGAGCGGGGGCTGCGCGAGCGGGGTGAGGGTGGGGAGACCGCTTCCCGCCACGATGTTCTCGACCCATGGGCCGGGAACGAACAGGATGGCTGATGCGAGCGCGAGGCCGAGCAACAGGCCGATCAGCAGCCAGCGACGCGTGGCGCTCATGCGGCGCGGTCCTGGAAGGTGCGGGCCTTGAGCAGCCGCTCGTAGACGGGGGCGTAATTGGCGACCGAGCGGTCCCAGTTGCGTTCGCGCTCGACAAAGGCGCGCGCGCGGGCGCGGCGTTCGGGCCATGCAGCGCGATCCGCGAACAGATCGGCCACCGCCTGCGCGAGCGCGTCCGGGCTATCGGGCTCGAACAATGTGCCCGTTTCCCCGTCTGCGATGAGTTCGCGGTGGCCGCCGACGTCGCTCGCAGCGACGAGCTTGCCCTGCGCCATGGCTTCCAATGGCTTCAAGGGGGTGACGAGTTCGGTCAGGCGCATCGCCTTGCGCGGGTAAACGAGAATATCCACGAGGCCGTAGTAACGGTCTACCTGCGCCTGCGGAACCCGTCCGACAAAATGAATGCGCCGGGCGGCGGGCGAAGCAGCGGCGGCGGCCTTGAGCGATGCCTCCATCGGGCCGCCGCCGACCATCAGCAGGTGCAGCGCGGGGCGCTCGGCGACGAGGCGGGGCATGGCGGCGATCAGATCGTCCAGCCCCTCGTAATCGTAGAAGCTGCCCAGATAACCGATCACTTCGGCGTCCTCGAGACCGAGTTCGGCGGCGAGCGCGTCGTCGCGCGGGGCGGGGTGGCCGAATTGCTCGATATCGACCGCGTTGGGAATCTGGAACATCTTGGCGGGATCGATGCCGCGCCCGCGAAGATCGGCGAGCAACCCGTCGCAGATCGCGCCGACCGCGTCCGCACGTTCGCACACGCGGGTTTCGAGCGCTTTGGTGGCCCGGTACCGCAGCGATCCTTCGCGCCCCGTGCCGTTGCCCACTGCGGCATCTTCCCAGAAGGCACGGATTTCATAGACCATCGGCAGCCCGCGCCGCTTTGCCACGCGCTGCGCGGCCATCGCGGTCAGCAGCGGGGAGTGCGCGTGGAGGATATCGGGCTTCGTTTCATCCACGAACGCGTCGAGGCGCTTTTCGGTCGCGGCGATCTCGGCCATCTCGCGCCACACCGGCGGGCGGCCGCGCGGCGCGGGGGTGCGGTGGAAAACGAGGCCGTCGGCGGTTTCGGGATCGGGACCGGGGCGCGTGTGGCGCGGCGTGGTCAGATGCACCGTCTCCCAGCCGCGCCGCCGCGACCCGAGCATCAGCGCGCGCGTGCGGAAACTATAGCCCGAGTGGAGCGGCAGCGAATGATCAAGGATGTGCAGGATCCGCATCGTCTATAGTCCTATGCCCTGCGCGCGCACGAAGCGATCGATCGCTTCGAACTGATATCGGCGATCGAAGCGATCGACCTGCGCGGCGCGCAGATCGGGGAGGCGGGGGTGCGCGACCTTTTCGGCAAGGCGCTCGCGCAGCCACGCGGCGATGGTGGCGGGATCGTTCGAGACGAGGCCGAAGCCGCCTTCGCGCACGATCGCTGCCGCCTCGCCTGTTTCGGAGCCTACGGACAGGATCGGGCGGCGCGCGCCGATATATTCGAACAGCTTGCCGGGGATCACATCGTCCTCACGCACATCCGCCCAGCGGCAGAGCAGCAGCACATCTACCGCGCGTTCGAGCGCGAGAATGTCGCGGCGCGGCACGAGCGGGTGGAACTCGACCGAACCGCCGAGGCCGAGTTCGGCGACGACGCGCGAAACATACGCCCCCTCGTCATGATGGAAGCGCACAAGGATGCGCGCGCGTTCGGGGGCAGCGAGACGCGCGATCGCTTCGAGCAGCGGGCGCGCGTCGCGGCGGCCCGCATAGATGACGCCCGCGTGGAGGATGGTGAGGCGCGCAGGATCGAGCGCGGGCGTCTGTTCGAGGCCGGTGTAATCGTCGGGATCGAAGCCGTTGAATGCGGTGGCAACGGGCTTGCCATAGCGCGCCCGGAGCATCTCGCCCGCACCCGCAGTGACGCTGACGAAGGCGCGTGCGTGGCGCAGTGCGGCGTCGGCAATGCGTGCCGAACGGGCGCGCAGCCACCCGGGGCGATCGTCATACGGGTTGCCGACCCACAGATCGCGCAATTCGGCGATCCAGGGGATGCCGGTAGCCTGCGTCAGCGCGGCGGCGAGTCGGTGCGAGGATTGGGGCGGCCCCGACGAGTAGATAAGGTCCGCGCGCCATTCGCGCGCCAAGGCGGCGACGGGGGCGGACCATGCCGAAACCCAGCGCGCGTAGCGATCGGGCGTGGTGTTCCATTGCTGCCACAGCGTCTTCAGCCGTGCCACGGCACCGCGCGCCGCGGGCGGGGCAGCGGCGCGGGCGGCTTCGGCCAGCGGAACGGGGGTGTCGGGCGCGTCCGTCCAGGGGAGGTGGGCGAGTTGCACCCCGCCTGCCCCAGGTACGAAAGCGATCGGGTTGTTGAAACGGTTGGTGGCGGGCGGCGGCATCATGCCGGGTTTCGCATTGCCCGATTCGCGCCAGAGATCGACATTGTGGATCGCGACCACGCGGACTTCGTGCCCCGCAGCCACCCAGTGCGCGGCGAGCTTGGGCGGGCGCACCGCGCCTACCGGCGCGAAGGGGGGGTAATAGCCCGAGACGAAGAGGATGCGCGCCATGGCGGTCAGGCGCGGCGCGCGCGCAGATCCTCGACGCAGCGTTGCGCGGTGTGCCCGTCCCAGCGATCGGGGCGGCGGCCGCTGCCTGGCGGCTGCGCGAGTGCCTCGTCGAGTGCGGCCAGCGCGGTCTCCAGCGTGACGAGGCGGTTGGTACCCTCGCTGATCGTGATCGGACGCTCGGTGTTCTCGCGCAGCGTGAGGCAGGGGATGCCGAGAAAGGTGGTTTCCTCCTGGATGCCGCCGCTATCGGTCAGCACCGCGCGCGCGCCGGCGAGCAATCCCATGAAGCGATTATACGGCTGCGGCTCCACGATCTTCACGCCTGCCGCTTCGAGGCGCGCAATGTGCCCGCCGCTCTCGAGACGCGGACGGGTGCGCGGGTGCGCGGGGAAGACGAGCGGGAGGCGGGTGGCGGCGGCGACCAGAAGATCGACCAGCCGGGCGAGCTGGGCGGGTTCGTCCACGTTGGACGGCCGGTGGAGCGTGACGATCCCGTAGTGGCCGGGCACGAGGCCGAGCGATTCGGGCGCGCGCTCGTCCGCGATTTTGGGCTGCGCGGCGACGAGGCTATCGATCATGATATTGCCCACGCACGTGATGCGCCCCGCCGGGATGCCCTCGGCGATCAGGTTGGCGTCGCCATCGGGCGACGGGGTCCACAGCACATCGGCGAGCACGTCGGTAACCAGCCGGTTCAGCTCCTCGGGCATGCGGCGGTCGCGCGAGCGCAGGCCGGCCTCCAGATGCACGGTGCGGATGCCGAGCTTCGTGCCCACCAGCGCGCAGGCCGCCGTGGGGTTCACATCGCCCACCACGATCAGCCAGTCGGGCCGGTCCGCGAGTGCGATCGCTTCGTAGGCGATCATTACGTTGCCCGTCTGCTGGCCGTGCGTGCCGCTGCCGACGCCCAGATGATGATCGGGCTTGGGCATCCCCAGATCGCGGAAGAAATCGTCCGACATGTTCGCATCGTAATGCTGGCCGGTGTGGATCAGCACGGGGGTGAAATCATGGGCGGCATCGAGCGCGCGCCAGAGCGGGGCGACCTTCATGAAATTGGGCCTGGCGGCCGCAATCAGATGCACGCGTTCCATGTATCGCCCCGGCCAGCCGTCTCCGGGGCGTCTACCCGCGCCGATATGGACTGGCAACGGGCGCGCAGCCCCTTGCCGTCCGGAGTGGCTCTGCTAGGCGCTGATCCGCCGGCACCGCGACCGGCGCCAACGGGCCGCCCCGCATGATCGACAATCTTGCTTTGTTTTTCGTCCACGGCGCGCTCGGCATCCTCGTGCTGCGTCTGATCATGCGCCCCGATCCGGACGATCTGGGCAAGCCACGCGCGCGGCCGATCGACCGGTTCCGCCGCCGCCCCGGCGCAGACGACTGAGCGTTCCGGCCCGATGCGCGATATTTTCATCTTCCTGTGTCTCTTCGGGCTGGCGGCTGCGGCGCTGTGGCGGCCATGGCTGATGACGCTCACTTACCTCTACACCGATTTGATCCAGCCGCAGCGGCTGAGCTATTATCTGTTTCGCGGCGTCCCGCTCAGCCTGATCATCGCGATCGCCGCCGTGCTGCTGTTCGTGACCGACCGCAAGAAGAACCTTCGGCTCAATTTCGTCCAGGTGCTGATGGCGCTGTTCGTGATCTGGTTCACCTTCACCTCGTCGCGCGCGATCATTCAGGACAGCCAGGTGTGGTTCAAATGGGACTCGGCGTGGAAGGCTGTAATCTTCGGCGGACTGTTCCTGCCGATGGTGCTCTCCACCCGTCGTCGCATCGAGGCCGCGATTTGCCTCACGATCCTGTGCGTCGCGCTCGTAACCACCAGTGGCGCGATGAAGACGCTGGCCGGTGGCGGCGGCTACAAAGACCTCAAGATGATCGTCGACGTCAACAGCGGGCTGTACGAATCGAGCACGATCGGCGCTGTGGGCATGGCAATCGTGCCGCTGGTGCTTTACGTCTACAAACATTGCGATCTCGTCGGCCGCAACATTTTCACGAAGATTGCAGTCGTGGGCCTGTGCGCCTCGTCGGTTCTGGTGGTAATCGGGACCGAGGCGCGGACCGGCCTTGTTTGTATCGTGGCGCTGGCACTGATGTATTTCGTGCGAGCGAAGCGCAAGCTGGTCTTCGCGGCGGGGATGGCGGTCGCGCTTGCGGTGTCCGTGCCGCTGCTGCCGCAAAGCTTTATCGATCGCATGTCGACGATACTTCATCCCAATGAGGAGGTATCCGCTGCGACGCGCACCAACGTCTGGGGATGGGCGCTCGATTTCGTCAAGCAACATCCGTTCGGTGGTGGTTTCAGGGTTAGTCGGCTTACCTCTTTCGACCTGTCGCTGCCCGTGCGCGGTCCCGACGGTAACGTGATCCGAATGCGCATCGTCAAGGAACGCGCGCGCGCGTTCCACAGCAGCTATGTCGAGGTGCTCGCCGAACAGGGGTGGCCCGGACTATTCCTGTACTTGGGCATCGTCGGCGGCACGTTGTTCCAGCTCGGCCGCATGATGCGGCGCTATCACAACGGCGCGCCCGAAGACCGCTGGCGGCACGATCTGGCGCAGGCGATGTTCCGCGCGCTCGCGGTCTACGCGGTCGGCGGAGCGTTCGTGGGCCTGTCCACGCAGACGACGCTCTACATGATCATTGCCATCGGGCTGGCGCATATGCAGGTCGATGCGACGCGGCGCGCCGCGCTCGCGCGCCCCGCCGCGATGCCGCGCTGGCGGCGTCCGGCGGCCGACTTGCCGTCGGGCGTAGCAACCGCCTGAGCGCGGTTTTCGGCTTGGGCGATTGCGGGTGATAGCCGGGTGCACCGGCGCGTGACCCTCGCCGCGTGCCGGACGCTTAACCCTTGCGCAATCGGCGGTGCTGCAGGACGGCAGCGCGCGCGGAGCAGACGGAGACGACCATGGCGACGATGGCGACCCAGCGTGTGGTAATGATGGGGACGGGCGCGCGCGATCTCGTTGGCGCGACACTCGACTGGCTGACCCACCGGACGATCCCGGTGTTGATCGCGCTCGGCGTGGCGGCGGCGATCTTCGTCGCGCTCTCGGCGGCGCGGCGGTTGCTCGCGCCGCGCGCGGCCGCGCCGATGGTGGCGGGGCATCCTGCATCGCTCGGCAGCATCGCGCGCCGCGTGGCAGGGCGCACGAAGGACTATTTTCTCGCCACGCTCAGCCTCGAAATCGTCTCCACCAATATCGGCGCGCCCGAACTGCTCCAGCGCGCCTTCACCTTCGCCTTCACGATCGCTGCCGTCATCCAGGGCGCGGTTTGGCTGCGCGCGCTCGCGCTCGCGCTGATCGAGCGGCGCGCAGCGGGCCGTGCGGATGCGAGCCAGTTCGCGTCTGCGCTCGGCATCGTGCGGCTGCTGATCACCGTCGTCATCTGGGCGATCGCGCTGATCCTGATCCTCGACAATCTGGGCGTGAACGTCACCGGGCTGGTGGCGGGGCTGGGCGTCGGCGGCATTGCGATCGGGCTCGCGGCGCAGGGCATATTCTCGGACCTGTTCGCCGCGCTTTCGATCATCTTCGACCGGCCGTTCGCAGTTGGCGACCAGATCAATTTCGGCGAGACCTGGGGAGCGGTCGAGGCGGTGGGCCTCAAGACGACGCGCATCCGGTCGCTGACCGGCGAGCAGATCGTCATCTCGAACACCAACCTGCTCGGCAAGGAGCTGCGCAACTTCGCGCGGCTGGAGCGACGGCGCGTGCTGGTGAAGGTAGGCGTAGTATACCAGATCACCGTAGCGCAGGCAGAGGCGATCCCGGGCATGTTCCGCCAAATCGTGGAGAGCGATCCCAAATGCCGGGTGGTGCGCAGCGGTCTTGTGGCGTTCGGCGCGTCGAGCCTCGATTACGAGCTGCAATTCGATGTGACCACATCGAGCTACGACGAAATGTATGCCGAGCGGCACCGCATCATGCTCGGCATCCTCCAGCGCTTCGACGCGGAGACAATCGACTTCGCTTATCCGACGACGGTGCTGTGCACCGCCGCGCCCGACGGCAAGGCGGTCGATCCGCGCGAGACCGCGATCGTCTCCACACCCGGCGTTCCACCCGGCGATGCCCCCGCGACGCCTTCGACCGTTCGCGGCAGGCTCGCGCGTGTGATAGGCGGGGCATAGTCAACTGGAGACCGTCATGGCATCGCTTCCTCAATCCGCACCCGCCAAAACGTTCGACTGGCACGATCCGCTCGATCTCGACGCGCGTCTGACCGGCGAAGAGCGCATGGTCCGCGATGCCGCGCACGGCTATGCGCGCGGGCAACTGCTGCCGCGTGTGGTCAAGGCGTTCGCGGACGAAACGTTCGATCCCGCGATCATGCGCGAGATGGGCGACATGGGCTTTCTCGGCGCCACGCTGCCCGAGACCTACGGCTGCGCCAACGTAAGCCATGTCGCCTACGGCCTGATCAGCCGCGAGATCGAGGCGGTCGATAGCGGCTATCGCTCGGCGATGAGCGTGCAGTCCTCGCTCGCCATGTATCCCATCTTCGCGTTCGGCTCCGAAGAGCAGCGGCGGCGCTTCCTGCCCGGCATGGCGAAGGGCGAGATCGTCGGCTGCTTCGGCCTGACCGAGGCGGACGGCGGCAGCGATCCCGCGAGCATGCGCACGCGCGCGGACAAGGTGGACGGCGGCTACCGGCTGAACGGGGCCAAATACTGGATTACAAATTCGCCGATAGCCGATCTGGCGATCGTGTGGGCGAAGCTGGACGGCGATATTCGGGGCTTCATCGTGGAGCGCGCGTTCCAGGGCTTCACCACCACGAAGATCGAGGGCAAGCTCTCGTTGCGCGCGTCGATCACCGGGGATATCGGGCTGGCGGACGTGTTCGTGCCCGAGGCCAACCTGCTGCCGAACGTGCGCGGGCTGAAGGGGCCGTTTTCGTGCCTCAACAAGGCGCGCTATGGCATTTCGTGGGGCGTGATGGGCGCGGCGGGCTTCTGCTTCGAGGCGAGCCGCGAATATGTGGCGAGCCGTTCGCTGTTCGGGCGGCCGCTCAGCGGTCG
>Ga0123339_10001403_pt1 | contig 16711 bp, 20 predicted proteins | sample lystaG_FD_89956 | JGI IMG/M metagenome (GOLD analysis project Ga0123339, IMG submission 89956) | Glacier valley bacterial and archeal communities from Borup Fiord, Nunavut, Canada, to study Microbial Dark Matter (Phase II) -... | ecosystem: Environmental > Aquatic > Freshwater > Ice > Glacier ... | reverse complement strand
CATCATGGAGCACTTCGTCGCCGACCGCGCCGTCATCATCGGCGCGGGCGACGACATCGCCGAGGACGTGCAGCCCGAGGACCGGGAGATCGTCGAGCAGATCAAGGAACTGCTGGACACCCGCGTCCGCCCGGCCGTTGCCGGGGATGGCGGGGACATCGTGTTCCGCGGCTACCGCGACGGCGTCGTCCGCCTACACATGCAGGGCGCGTGCAGCGGTTGCCCGAGCAGCAGCGCGACGCTGAAGCACGGCATCGAGAATATGCTGCGCCACTACGTCCCCGAGGTCACGAGCGTGGAGCAGGTCGAGGCCTGATGCTGGACGACGCCGCCCTGGACACCGTGTTCCGGGCGGCACGGACGCATTATGCCTGGACGGAGCAGCCCGTCGGCGACCACGAGCTGTACCGCGTGTTCGACCTGCTGCGCATGGGCCCGACCTCGGCCAACTGCTCCCCGGCCCGCTTCCTGTTCCTCCGCACGCCGGAGGCCAAGGAGCGGCTGCGGCCCGCCTTATCCGCCGGCAACGTGGACAAGACCATGTCGGCCCCCGTCGTCACCATCGTCGCGCACGACCCGGCGTTCTATGAGGAGCTGCCCCGCCTGTTCCCCCACGCCGACGCCCGCGCCTGGTTCGCGGGCAACGACGCCCTGGCCACGACGACCGCGTTCCGCAACGGCACCCTGCAAGGCGCCTACCTGATCCTGGCCGCCCGGGCGGCCGGGCTGGACGCCGGGCCGATGTCGGGCTTCGACAATGCGGTCGTGGACCGCGAGTTCCTGTCCGCCCTGGGCTGGCGCAGCAACTTCCTCGTCAACCTCGGCCACGGGGACCCGGCGGCGCTGCACCCCCGCGCCCCGCGGCTGGCGTTCGACGAGGCCTGCCGCCTGCTCTGACGCCATGCTGATCCTGACCCTGGATGCCGCCCTGCCAGGCTGCTCGGCCGGTGTCGTGCGCGACGGCACGGTGCTGGCCGAACGCCTGTCCGACGCGCCGCGCGGCCAGCCCGGCGCCTTGCCCGCCATGGCGCAGGCCGTGCTGTCAGAGGCCGGGGTCGGGGCAGGGGACCTGTCCGCCATCGCCGTCACGGTCGGCCCCGGCAGCTTCACCGGCCTGCGTGCCGCCCTGTCCCTGGCCCAAGGCATCGCCGTCGCCGCGGGCGTGCCCATCCTGGGCGTCACGGTCGGGGAGGCGCTGCACGACCCGGCCGATCCGGGCCTGCAATGGACCGCCATCGACACCCGCCGCGGCCGCGTGTTCCTGGACTGCAACGGCGCCGTCCAATCCGCCGTGCTGGACACCTTGCCCGAGCCATCAGGCATCGTGACCGTCGCCGGTGACGCCGCCCAGGAGGTCGTCGCCCGGCTGTGCGCCCGCGGGTTCGACGTCGTGTTGCGCGATGCCCGCCTGCCCACACCCGCCGGCATTGCGGCGGCCGCCTTGCGCCGCGAAGCCGCCGGCCTGCCGCCCCGCCCGGCGCAACCCCTGTACGTGGACCCCCCGGAAGCGCGCCCGCCCGCGTGACCCTGGTGCCTGCCACACCGCATCATGCGCCAGCCATGGCCTTGATCCACGCCGCCGCCTTCCCCCCCGCCGAACGCTGGGGCGCCGATGCAATCGCCTTGCAACTCTCGATGTCGGGCGCCTACGGCTTCCTTCTGACTCTCCCTCCGGGAGAGGGCCGGGGTGAGGGGGCCTTGCAGGCAGAACGGGCCCCCGCCGCCTTCGTCCTGGCCCGTGCCGCCGCCGATGAAGCCGAGATCCTGACCCTGGCCGTGCTCCCCGCCGCACAGCGCCAAGGCTTGGCCCAAAACCTGCTGCAAGCCGCCATGGCCACCGCCCGGTCCCGCGGCGCCGCCACCATGTTCCTGGAGGTCTCCCCCCAGAACACGCCAGCATTGACATTGTACACCCAATCCGGCTTCACCCAGGTTGGCCGCCGCCCGCGCTACTACCCCGGCGGCGGCGACGCCCTCGTGCTCCGCCGGACGCTCAGCCCCGGCGAAGCAGCAGCAAGTGCGTCCCGTCCGGCTCAGCCGTGAGCGACAGCACCTCGTGCCCCTGCTCGGCGGCCGTGCGGGGCACGTTCCGCAGCGGCTCGTCCCCGCGCAGGCGCACCAGCAAGGTCTGCCCGGGTTGCAGCCGGTCCAGCGCCAGCCGCGTGCGCACGAACGTCATCGGGCAGGCATCGCGCGTGATGTCCACCTCCCGGTCGGCAATCAGCTCAGGCATTCGCATCAATTCCGGCAGCACTCGACCCTCCGTCATTGCACCTGTTCTTCAACTCCAAGTCATCCATTGCGAAACGGCACAGCGCGGACGTATAGATGCAAGGACTCGCATAATGAAAGGACCCTTCCATGGCTGAAGCGACCGAGGTATCCGACGTGCTCGGCCTCACCGCGCAGATCGTGTCGGCCCATGTCTCGAACAACTCAGTTGCCCCGGACGCCCTGCCGAACCTTATCCAGGAAGTCTACCGGACCCTGGCCGGCGTCGGCAAGGAACAGGTCGTCCCCGACAAGCAGCAGCCGGCGGTGCCGATCAAGAAGTCGGTCTTCCCCGACCACATCATCTGCCTGGAGGACGGCAAGAAGCTGAAAATGCTCAAGCGCCACCTCAAGACCTCATACAACATGACCCCCGAGCAATACCGGGAGAAGTGGCAGCTTCCGCCCGACTACCCGATGGTCGCCCCGAACTACGCCCGCCACCGCTCCTCGCTTGCCAAGAAGATCGGCCTCGGCACCAAGCCGCGCAGCCGGTAGGGCCGTCCGGCGCCCCGGCCCCGATTCGACACGGGGCGGCCACATCGGCTACCCCGGTGACGTGTCCGCGACGCCGACCGCTGCCCAAAGGGATCCCATGGAATCGCGCATCGAACGCTTGTGCGTCGAACGGGGCCTGAAGATGACCGGCCAGCGCCGGGTCATCGCCCGCGTGCTGTCCGAATCCGCAGACCATCCCGACGTGGAAGAACTCTACCGCCGCGCCACCCACCTCGACGGCCGCATCAGCATCGCCACCGTCTATCGCACCGTCCGCCTGTTCGAGGAGCGTGGTATCCTGGAACGCCGCGACTTCGGCGGCGGCCGCGCCCGGTATGAACCGACCGAGCACGGCCAGCACCATCACCTGATCGACGTGGAGACAGGCCGCGTCATCGAGTTCGGTGATGCCGAGCACGAGCGCCTGATCCGCGCCATCGCCGCCCGCCTCGGCTTCGACCTGGTCTCCCACCGCCTGGAGCTGTTCGGCCGCCGCACCGCCGCGCCCGAGGCCCGCCCCCGCCGCGCCGACCGGGACGCCGACGCCCCGGCACCGCCGGCCGTGGCGTCCTGAGCCGCAGGCGGCCATGGCAGACGGCATGAAGCCTGAGGTGAAGGATGGCATGCCCGAACTGCGGGCCGGCAACCTGGGTGTCCGGATCGCCGCCACCCCCGCCGAGATCGACGCCGCCCTGGCACTCCGCTACCGCATCTTCTTCGATGAGATGGGCGCCGTGCCTGACGCCGCCGCGGCGGCGGCCCGGCGCGACCGCGACGCGTTCGATGGGGTTGCCGACCACCTGCTGGTCATCGACCACGAGCTTGGGCCGGGGCCTGAGGGCGTGGTCGGCACCTACCGCATGATCCGGCAGGATGCGGCCGACCGGATCGGGCGCTTCTACTCCGCCGACGAGTACGACATCACCACCATCCTGCACTTCCCCGGCCGCATCCTGGAACTGGGCCGGTCCTGCGTGGATGCCGGCTACCGCGGCCGGGCCGTCATGCAACTGCTGTGGCGCGGCATCGCCACCTATGTCGCCCATCACGGCATCGACCTGATGTTCGGCTGCGCCAGCCTGGCCGGCACGGACCCGGATGCCCTGGCGGTCGAGCTGACCTACCTGTACGAGCACCACCTGGCGCCCCCGGCACTGCGCCCGCGTGCCAGGCCCGAACGCTACGTGGACATGCGCCGCCTGGACGTGGAGCTGATCGACCCCCGCCGGGCCAACCTGCTTCTGCCGCCCCTCATCAAGGGATACCTTCGCCTGGGCGGCTTCATCGGCGACGGCGCCGTGGTGGACCGCCAGTTCAACACCACCGACGTCGCCATCATCGTCAAGACCGACACCGTCACCGACAAGTACCTGAAGCACTACGAACGCCAAAGCTGAGCCTCTTCCCCCTCTCCCTTCGGGAGAGGGCCGGGGTGAGGGAAGGGGCCAGCCCAACCTGCGGCCATCTAAGGACCCCGCCATGAACGTCGTCATGACCGCGCCCCGACTGGCGCCGCAAGCGGTCGCCGTGCTGGAAGCAGCCGGCGCCACGCTGCACTACATGGCCCCGTTCCCGGATGCCGCCGCGGTCGCCGCCCGGGCTGGCCAGGTTGACGCCACCGCCATCCTGTCCCGCCAGGGGCCGGTCACTGCCGCCGCCATGGACGCCGCCCCCCGCCTGCGCATCATCGCCCGTCACGGCGTCGGCGTGGACGACGTGGACGTTGCCGAGGCCGCCCGGCGCGGCATCCTCGTTACCCGCGGCCCCGGCTCCAACACCCAGGCCGTCGCCGAGCACACGCTGGCCCTGATCCTGGCACTCGCCAAGGACCTGCTGCCGCTGTCCGCGTCGGTCGCCGCGGGCCACTGGCGCGGGGCCGCGACGAAGGTGCGCGACATCGCCGGCCTGCGCCTTGGCCTGGTCGGCTGCGGCGGCATCGGCCAAGCCGTCGCCCGGCTTGCCAACGCGTTCGGCATGGCGGTGTCCGCCCACTCCCCGTCTGGCCGCCACCTGCCCGGCATCCAGCGTGCGCCAACCCTGGCCGCCCTGCTCGCCACCAGCGACGTGCTTTCCCTGCACCTGCCGTTGCTGCCCGCCACCCGGGGCCTGATCGGCGCGCCCGAACTGGCGCAGCTTCCCCCGGGCGCCATCGTCGTGAACACATCCCGCGGCGGGCTGATCGACGAGGCCGCGCTGCTGGCAGCCCTCGATGCCGGGCATGTCGCTGCCGCCGGGCTGGACGTGTTCGCACACGAACCGCCCGATCCCCACGACGCGCTGCGCCGGCATCCCCGCGTGATCGCCACCCCGCACGTCGCGGGCGTCACCGATGGCAGCCTGGTCAACATGGGCGTCATGGCTGCCGAGTGCATCGCCGCCGTCCTGCTCGGCCGCCCTGTCCCGCCCGAACGGCTGGTGCATGCATGATGCGCGTGTTCAAGGCGGGCGCCTTGGCCCGCCTGTCCGGGTGGCGTGCGGATGGTGCGGCCCTGCTGCTGGGCGCCTTGTCCGCCGCCGCCCTCCCGCCTGTCCACGCCATCCCCGTGCTGCTGGTCGCCGTGCCGGGCCTGCTGGCCTTGATCGGTGCGGCGGGCGGGCCGCTGGCGGCAGCCCGCCGCGGCTTCTGGTTCGGCTTCGGCAACCACGTGCTTGGCCTGTACTGGATCACCGAGGCCATCCTCCTCGAATCCGCCCGCTATTGGTGGCTGGTGCCGCTGGCCGTCCCGGCCCTGTCCGCCCTGCTCGCCGTGTTCATCGCCATCCCGTGCGCCGCCGCCCGGCTTGCCCCGGCTGGTTGGCGCCGCGTCTTGATGCTCGGCGGCGCATGGACCCTGCTGGACCTGGCCCGGCAATTCGTCGGCACGGGCTTTCCCTGGAACCCTTGGGGCAGCGTTTGGGCCATCCCAGGCCCCCTGGGCGACGCGATGCTGCAACCCGCCGCTTGGATCGGCACCCCCGGCCTGACGCTCCTCACCGTGCTGCTGGCCGCCTCTCCCACCCTGGGCCGCCGCGCCGTGGCCGGGGCAGGGGCCATCATCCTGCTCTGGGCGGCCGCCGGCATGGTCCGCCTGGGCATGCCGGAGCCTGCTGCCCCCGGCCTGGTCGCCGTCCTGGTCCAGGGCAACGTCGCCCAGGGCCAGAAGTGGGACCAGGCCACCGCCATCGCCGCGTTTGGCCGCCACCTGGACCTGACCCGGCAAGGCCTGATCGACGCCGCCGGCCGCCCCGCCATCGTCATCTGGCCCGAGACCGCCAGCGTCTTCCTGCTGCAATCCGATCCTGCTGCCCGCGATTACATCGCGGACGCGGCCCGCCCCGCGCTCGGCGCCATCGTCGGCAGCCTGACGTTCACCAACGGCGCCCCATCCGCCGACCCCGAGAACCTGCCGCGCAACAGCCTCGTCGCCATGCGTCCGGACGGCGCCATCGCCGGCATCTACGACAAATGGCACCTGGTCCCCTTTGGCGAGTTCGCGCCGAGCTGGGTGCCGTTCAGCATACAAGTGGTGCCGGGCCGCTTCGCCTTTGGCAGCGGCCCGGCCACGCTCCGCATCCCCGGCATCCCGGCCTTTGGCGCGCTGATCTGCTACGAGGCGATCTACCCCGCCCAGATCGTCAACCAGGCCGACCGCCCGGAGTGGCTGGTCAACATCACCAACGACGCCTGGTTCGGCAACTCGACCGGCCCGCGCCAGCACCTGGCCGGCGTCCGGATGCGCGCGGTCGAGGAAGGCCTGCCCATCCTGCGCGCCGCCAATACCGGCATCTCCGCGGGATATGACAGCCGCGGGCGCGAGCTGGGGCGGCTGACGGTCGGCGTGGCCGGCACCCTGGTGTTACCGGTGCCAGGCCCACGCCCGCCCACCTCGTTCTCCCGCTGGGGCCTGGTGATCCCTGGGCTGCTTGGGCTGCTGTGTGTTGCCGCCGCCGCCGGGTTGAGTCCAAAGCGCGCGACGCCGTATTAAACCGACAACTATCCCATTTGTGAGATGCTCACGGGATTGCGCGCAGGCCGCTAACCACCCTATGGTTGCAACATTAAACTTTCGTTCAGTATTCCCGGGACGAAGAAGTAGTGGGATGACCATGGCAGACATGACCGCACTTGGCAGCGTCGGCGAGAAGGAGAGCCGTCCCAGCCCGATCGACGCGCACGTGGGCAGCCGCATCCGCCTGCGCCGCACCCTGATGGGCATGTCGCAGGAGCGGCTGGGCGAGGCGCTGGGCCTCACGTTCCAGCAGGTGCAGAAGTATGAGCGCGGCGTAAACCGCGTGGGCGCATCCCGCCTGTTCGACCTGTCGCGCGTCCTGGACGTGTCGATCAGCTTCTTCTTCGACGATATGCCGGAGCCGCTGGCCGGGCTGCACGGCACCCACCACACAACCCGCGCCGCTGGTGGCTTCGCCGAGCAGCAGGAGGGGTTCGGCACGGACGAGTCCCTCAACCGGCGCGAGACGCTGGAGCTGGTCCGCGCCTATTACCGCATCGTGGACCCCAGCGTACGGAAGCGCGTCTTCGACCTCATCAAGTCCATGAGCCCCGCCGACGCCTGACCTACCCGTCGCGCAACTGCGGGTTGTCGAACACCGGGTTCCGATGCCGGTACAGCGCCAGGTTGAGCGCTTCAGCCAGGTCCCGCTTCTCCGCCTCCCCAAGCTCCGCCCCGACCTCCATCCGCAATCCCCGGTTCGCCAGCCACAGGGCGGGCGCACGCCCGGGCCGCTCCTCCAGGCTCGCCCGCAGCCAGGCCGGCTGCAGCGTGCGCTCGGTCCGACGCCCGGCCGGGTCGGTGCGTATGATCCGCAGCCCGTCCGCCGACAGCAGCAGCATCTCGCTGCCCCGTGACGCCCGGGCGTTGCGCCGCATCAGCAGCAGCGCCAGCCCGATCTCCGCCCCGTTGAACCCGATGGCGGGCCAGGCGCCGATGAACCACAGGCCGACGGAGATGCCGCTGCTGACCAGCAGGATGAACCCAACCAGCACACGCAGCCCGGCTGGGCTGAGGCTGCGGTGCGGGATGATGACCGCCTCGAACGCGACGGGGGCAGGGGAGGCGTTTTCCATGCAGCCGATGTAACATCCCCGGCGTGCTTGTCAGCCCACCCGCCGCGCGCATTATCCTGTCATGGCCGCACCCGTGACACGCACCCGCAAGACACCCGCGATGACCCTGGCCCAGGTCCGCGGCTTCATCGGCGCACTGGGCGCCACCTACCCGGACGCTGCGTCCGAACTCGACTTCGAATCGCCCTACACCCTGCTGTGCGCCGTGGTCATGTCGGCGCAGACGACCGACGTCGCCGTCAACAAGGTCGGCCGCACCCTGTTCGTCGCCGCCCCGGACCCGGCTGCGATGGTCGCATTGGGTGCTGACGGCATTGCCGCCCACATCCGCAGCATCGGCCTGTGGCAAGCGAAGTCCAAGAACGTCGCCGAGCTGTCCCGCCTGCTGATCGAGCGCCACGGCGGTGAGGTGCCAGGCGACCGCGAGTCGCTCGAAGCCCTGCCCGGCGTCGGACGCAAGACCGCCAACGTCGTGCTCAACGTCGCCTTTGGCCACGCCACGATGGCTGTCGATACCCACGTCTTCCGCCTGGGCAACCGCACCGGCCTGGCGCCGGGCAAGACGGTCCGCGCCGTGGAGGACGGCCTGGTGAAGCGCATCCCACGCGACGTGCTGCGCCCCGCCCACCACTGGCTGATCCTGCACGGGCGCTACGTCTGCAAGGCGCGCCGGCCCGAGTGCTGGCGCTGCGTCGCCCGCGACTGGTGCCGCCTGCCCGCCAAGGTTGCCGGGCCCGGCAGCAGCCAGGGCCTGCCCGACGAACCTATGGCAGCGGACGCCGACATCCCTGTTTCGTGAGCAGCACTGCCTTGCCGGCGACTCCGCCCGTCGCGTAAGCGTGGCCTCATGCTGCACATCGCCAAGCTCGCCGTCGGCATACGCGACATCGCCCACTTGCGTGACGTGCAGGCGGCCCGGGCCGCTTCCCGCCCGCCATTGCGCCACCAGACCCGCAGCTTCCCCCGCCGGACCGCCGAGATCACGGACGGGGGCAGCATCTACTGGGTCGTCCGCGGCACCATGGTGGTCCGGCAACGCATCCTGGATGTGCAGGAGGACCGCTGGGACGACGACACCAGGTGCGCCGGCCTGGTTCTGCACCCCGCCCTGGTTCCCGTGGAGGGCCGCCCGGTCAAGGCGTTCCAGGGCTGGCGCTACCTCCTGGCCAACGAGGCCCCTGCCGACATCGGCCCCGGCGGTCCCGCCCTGGGCGCGGACGGCCTACCGGACGGGCTGCGCCGCGAGTTGCAGGTGCTCTGCCTGCTTTGAACACGACGTGCTTGCAACGTAATCACGCGGCGTCCTAAGGGAGTCAGCAGGCTATCGGCGAGTCTTAACACGATTCGTGAACTCTGGACCCAAGGACGCCCTTATGCACATGACCCGGCTCATCACGGTCGCACTCGGCATCGCCACCCTGGTCGGCGCATCCGACGCGCTGGCGGCACGCAATCGTGACCAGCGCCATGCCGGGCACCGTCCGCACATCGCGACGGCGACCTACACCACCCATGTAAAGCCACGCGCCCGTGTGCTGCGTATGGTGGATACCCTCCCGGCGGCAGACGGGCGCCGGTTCGCCCAGGTGTCACGCCGCCATGGCTTGATGCGCGGGAGCTGACGCGGGGGCTTCGCACCCCGGGCATCGGGACCATCTTCGGACACATGGTATGGGCGGCCGGCTTGCAACCGGCATGGTTCTATCGTGTTGTGGCAGCCATCGAAGGAGGGCTGGATGGACGGCGGCAGCAAGCCGGATCGCGATCGCGGCAACCCGCCGGAGTGGGGTTATTCGACACGTTTGCCGAACGCCTTGTCGGCCCCGCACGGCTGGGAGCAGCCCGTGCGCGGCATCCCGGTCCCGCGTCGGAAGCCCCAGACGCGACCTGATGAGGCCCAACCTGATCAGGCCCAACCTGGTGAGGCAAAGGAGAAGCCCAAGGAGGACGGGAAGCAGCAGGACGGCGGGAAGCCCGGCGGTGGCAGCAAACCGGAGGGCAACGCCGATGACGAGGATGGCGGCAAGAAGGATCAGAAGCCGCCGATGCCGCGCGGCAGGAAGATCATCTACGGTTTCATCGGCATCCTGGTCCTAGCGACCCTCATCACGGCTGGCGTGCTGTATTGGCTGCACTCCCGGCATTTCGAGACGACGGACGACGCCTTCATCGACGGCAACATCTCGCAAGTGTCGGCCCGCATCGCCGGGCGGGTGACGCGGATCGCCTTCCAGGACAACCAGGAAGTCAAGGCGGGGCAGGTGCTGGTCGAGCTGGACCCGCGCGACTACCAGGTGAAGCTGGACCAGGCCATCAGCCAGCGCGCCCAGGCGCAGGCGCAAGCCGGGCAGGCCCGCGCCCAGCTTGGCTTGCAGCAGGCCAACTTGGACCAGGCCCAGGCGAACGTGCGCGTCACCGAGGCCGACCTGGGCCAGGCGCAGGCCGACCTCGCCCGCTACCGCGCCATCGACCCCAAGGCGATCACCAGGCAGCAGCTCGACAACCAGGCCGCAAGCACGAAGTCCGCCGCTGCCAAGCTGGACGCCAACCGCCAGGCCGTCAGCGGCGCGCGCGCCCAGATCGAGGCGCAGCGCGCCGCCGTCGCCGCCCAGGACGCCGCCGTGGTGCAAGCCGATGTCGCCGTGCAGAACGCCCAACTTCAGCTGTCCTACAGCACGATCATTGCCCCCGCCGATGGCCAGGTGACCCGGCGCACCGTGGAGCTGGGCAACTACGTCAACCCCGGCCAGGCCCTGCTCGCGGTCGTGCAGGATAACCTATGGGTGACGGCCAACCTGAAGGAGACCCAGCTTGCGAGCATGAAGGAGGGCCAGTATGTCCGCGTCCGCGTGGACGCCTGCCCGGACGTGGACCTCGATGCCCGGGTCAACAGCTTCCAGGGCGGGTCCGGCCAGGTGTTCAGCTCCTTGCCGGCCGAGAACGCGACGGGCAACTTCGTGAAGGTCGTGCAGCGCGTGCCGGTCCGCATCTATTTCGATGATCCGGCCAAGGCGCGGGAGCGATGCCGCATGGCGCCTGGCATGTCGGTCGCGCCCCGTGTCACTGTCCGCTGAGTGGCCGTACGCTAGTGGCTGGGAACCCCGACCTCCCGCGGTCCGCCGCCGGGCCGAACTCGCCGTGGCTGCTGGCGGTCGTTGTGTCCATCGCAACGTTTATGGAGGTGCTGGACACCACCATCGCCAACGTCGCGCTGCGCCATATCGCCGGCAGCTTGGGGGCGGGGCAGGACGAGAGCACCTACATCATCACCAGCTACCTGGTCAGCAACGCCATCATCCTGCCCATCAGCGGCTGGCTGTCCAACGTGATCGGCCGCAAACGCTTCTACATGGGCTGCGTGCTGCTGTTCACGGTGTCGTCGGTCGCCTGCGCGTTCGCCACCTCGCTCGGCATGATGCTGCTGTTCCGGGTGTTGCAGGGCATCGGCGGCGGCGGCCTAGCGCCGACCGAGCAGAGCATCTTCGCCGACAGCTTCACGCCCAAGCAGCGGGCCATCGCCTTCTCGGTCTATGGCTTCACCGTCGTCACCGCGCCGGCCATCGGCCCGGTGCTGGGCGGCTGGCTGACGGATGCGTTCTCCTGGCACTGGGTGTTCCTCATCAACCTGCCGTTCGGCGCGCTGTCGCTGACGCTGACCTGGCTGTTCGTCTATGACAGCCCGGCGTTGCAGGCCGACCGCAAGAAGCTGCTCGGCCGCGGCCTGAAGATCGACTATGTCGGCTTCCTGCTTGTGGCGCTCGGCTTCGGCAGCCTGCAGATCGTGCTGGACCGGTTCGAGCGGGACGATGGCTTCTCCTCCCCGTTCATCCTCACGTTCTTCTTGGTCGCCGTCATATCGCTGGTGTCGCTGGTGGTGTGGGAGCTGGTGCACGACCAGCCCGTGGTGAACCTGCGGCTGTTCAAGATCAGGGCGTTCGCGATCAGCAACGTCGTCATGTTCCTGTTCGGCTTTATCATCATCTCTACCACCCAGCTCGTGCCGCAACTGGCGCAGGAGCTGCTGCGGTATGACGCGACCACGGCGGGGCAGACGTTGGGGGCGGCAGGCGTGGTGTCGTTGTTCGTGATGCCCGTGGCCGGGCTGGTGACGGGGCGGCTGATCCAGCCGCGGTGGCTGATCTTCTCGGCGCTGCTCGGCACGGCTGGCGCGCTGCACTATGCGTCCGCGCTGGACCTGAACGCGTCGTTCTACAACCTATCCCTGTCGCGCATGCTGCAGGTGTTCTGGCTGCCGTTCATCTTCATCCCGCTGTCGGCGGTGCAGTTCACCGGCGTCCCGCCGGCGCAGAACCCGGACGCGTCGGCCATCATCAACCTGATGCGGAACCTGGGCGGCAGCTTCGGCGTGTCCATCGTCACCACGCAGCTCGCCTGGCGCGGGCAGTTGCACTACGAGCGGCTGGGGGAGCACGTGACCCCCTACAACGGCTATGGCGGCACCACCGACCTGACCGGCATCGCGCAGCAGGTGCTGACCCAATCCACCATCCTCAGCTACCTCGACGTGTTCACCATCCTGTCCCTGATCGCGCTGTGCGCCGCCCCCTTGGTCCTGTTCCTTCCCAACCTCCCGAAAGGCGCCCCCGCCGGTGGCCACTGAAAACGGTCCGCTTCTCCCTCTCCCTCCGGGAGAGGGTCGGGGTGAGGGAAGCCGCAGACACTACCTTTTCCTGGCAGCGGCGCTGGTAGTTTCCGCCTGCACCGTCGGCCCGGACTACGCCGCCCCCAGCTTATTCACCCCATCCTCCTGGTTCGCTATCCGCCCCCCAACCCCCCAATCCCTCGAAGCCTCAATGCCAACCGCCGAACCCATTGATCCCGAGTGGTGGCGCAGCTTCAACGACCCGGTGCTCACCGGCCTGGTCCGCCGTGCCGCCGATGGCAACCTGGACGTGCAAGCCGCCACCGCCCGCCTGGCGCAAAGCCGGGCGCAGCGCGGCATCACCGCCGCCGACCTGTATCCGACGGTCAACGGCAACGCCTCCTACACCCGCGAGAAGCCCAGCAGCCGCGGCGCGTTCAGCGCCATCGGCGGCGCGGCCGGCGGCGGGTCAGGCGGCGCTTCGGCCAACGGCGCCACCCAGTCCAACGGCCTGGGCGGGCGGCAGGGCGGCGTCCAGACCAGCAGCGCCATACCGGCCTTCGACCTGTTCCAGGGCGGGTTCGACGCAACGTGGGAGCTGGACCTGTGGGGCCGGGTCCGCCGCGCGGTCGAGAGCGCGGATGCCAGCCTGCAAGCCTCTCGCGAAGCCCGGCGCGCCGTCCTGCTGTCCACCATCGCCGAGGTCGCCCGCGACTACATGCAGTTGCGCGGCACGCAGGAGACGCTGCGCATCACCCGCAGCAACCTCGCCTCCGCCCAGGAAAGCGCCCGCCTGACCGGGGAGCGCGCCCGGGGCGGCCTGGCCACCGACCTCGATGTGTCCAACGCCCGCGCCCAGGTGGAGGCCACCGCCGCCGCCATCCCGCAACTGGAGCAGCAGGAGGCTCAGGGCATGAACGCCATCAGCCTCCTGCTCGGCCAGCCCCCCGCCAGCCTGCAAGCCGAGCTGTCCCCGCCCGCCGGTGTCCCCGGCGTGCCGCCCCGCGTGCCCGCCGGCCTGCCGTCCGAGCTGGCCCGGCGCCGCCCCGACATCCGCCAGGCCGAGGCGCAGCTTCATGCCGCCACCGCATCCATCGGCGTGGCGCAGGCCGACTTCTACCCCCGCGTCACCCTGTCCGGCAGCTTCGCCCTGCAGGCCACGCAGTTGAAGGACCTGGGCCTGCCCGCCCGCACCTTCGGCTTCGGCCCCAGCGTGACCGTCCCGATCTTCGAGGGCCGGCGCATCCAGCGCACCGTGGACCTGCGGACGGCGCAGCAGCAGGAGGCCGCGCTGAACTATCAGAAGACCGTCCTGCAAGCCTTCACGGACGTGGACAACGCCCTGATCGCCTACGCCGCGGAGCAGCGCCGCCGCGCCCGCCTTTCCGAGCAGGTCACCCAATCCCGCCGCGCCCTGGGCCTCGCCCAGTCCCGCTACCGCCAAGGCGTGTCCGACTTCCTGGAGGTGCTGACCGCCCAGCGCACCGTCCTGCAAGCCGAGCAGCAACTGGCCGACAGCACCGCCACCGTCAGCAGCAACCTGGTCGCGCTCTACAAGGCGCTCGGCGGTGGCTGGGAAGGGGCCTACCCGGACCAGCCCGCCGAATAGGGTCTGCTGGCCCAAGGTTTGCTCTGCCCAAACCGCGCCGGCTGTGTGAACCTGCCCGGCACACGCAACCAGGGGAACGGGACATGCGCTTTGCAACGATGATCGGGCTGGCAGCCCTCATGCTTGGCAGTGCCGCGCACGCCAAGGAATGGACCAAGCTCCGCATCGCTACCGAAGGCGCCTTCCCGCCCTACAACATGCACGCTGCCGACGGGAAGCTGATCGGCTTCGAGATCGACCTGGCCGCCGACCTGTGCCGGCGCATGAAGGTGGAATGCGAGGTCGTGGCCCAGGACTGGGATGGCATCCTGCCCGGCCTGAACGCCGGCAAGTACGACGCCATCATGGCCGCCATGAGCATCACGCCCAAGCGGATGGAGGTCATCGACTTCTCCATCCCCTACGTCAGTAGCCCGACGGTGTTCGCCACCACCGCCGGCACGGCCCTGGTCGGCCTGCCCGGCGACGGCGTCCGCGTGGACCTGTCCGATGCGGCCACCGCCAAGGCCGCCACGGATGCGATGCGGGACAAGCTGCGCGGCAAGACGGTCGGCGTGCAGGTCAGCACCATCCAGGCGGACTTCCTGAACACCTACTTCAAGGGCGCGGTCGAGATACGCACCTACAAGACCTCGGACGAGTTCTTCCTCGACCTTGCCGCCGGCCGGGTCGATGCCGTGCTGGCGGCGGCCGCCAACATCCAGGCGGCCAAGGACACGCCGGACGGCAAGGCCATCGCCTTCACCGGCCCGCTGTTCGGTGGCGGCCCGATCGGCATCGGCTCCGGTATCGGCCTGCGGAAGTCCGACCCGGAGCTGAAGGTGATGTGGGATGGCGCCATCAAGGCCGCCGCGGCAGATGGCACCCTGGCCCGGCTGTCCCAGCAATGGTTCAAGATCGACCTCACGCCGCCGGGCCTGAAGCCGTCATAGGCCGCGGTTGGACCTGTCGGCGCTGGGGCTAGTCGGCTTCGGGCCGGGCGGCTGGGGCGCGCTGCTGCTGCGGGGCGCCGGCATGACGGTGCTGGTGTCCGCCACGGCCTTCGTGCTCGGCATCCTGCTGGGCGCCCTGGGCGCCTGGGCCAAGCTGTCCCGCTCCCGCGTGGCGGCCTGGCTTGCGACGGCCTACACGACGGTGCTGCGCGGCGTGCCGGACCTGCTGGTGATCTACCTGTTCTACTTCGGCGGCAGCCAGATGCTGACGGGCGTGAACCGGATGCTGGGCGGGGAGGGCTTCCTCGGCCTCGACGAGTTCACTGCCGGAGCGCTGGCCGTGGCCGTGGTGTCCGGCGCCTACCAGACCGAGGTGCTGCGCGCTGCCATCCTCGCCATCCCGCTCGGCCAGGCGGAGGCCGGGCGGGCATTGGGCCTGCGTCCCGCCGGGGTCGCGCGCCTGGTGCTGGCACCGCAGGTGCTACGGGTCGCGCTGCCGGGCCTGGGCAACGTGTGGCAGATGGTGGTGAAGGAGTCCGCGCTGGTCAGCGTCACCGGCCTGGTCGAGTTGATGCGCCAGGTCAGCATAGCCGCCGGGTCCACGCGCAAGCCGTTCGAGTTCTATGCTGCTGGCGCGGTGATCTACCTGGTGCTGACCACCGTATCGGGCGCGCTGTTCGCGTGGGCGGAACGCCGGTCCAACCGTGGCCTGGACCGCGCTGGGGCAAGGGCGTGATGCTGCCCGACATCGCATTCCTGGCCGAGGTCATGGGCCGCCTGCTGCCCGGCGTGCCGCTGACGTTGACCCTTGCCAGCCTATCCGTCGGGACGGGCGCCGTGCTGGCCCTGTTGCTGGCGTTGTTGCGCGCGTCCTCCCGGGCCGGTTCGGCGGTCGTGCGCGCCTATGTCTTCGTGCTGCGCGGCTCGCCGCTGCTGGTGCAGTTGTTCCTGATCTACTACGGCCTCAGCCAGTTTCCGGCCATACGCCAGTCCGTGCTGTGGCCCTTCCTGCGCCAGCCCTTCTGGTGCGCGATCCTGGCGCTCAGTCTGAACACCGCCGCCTATGGGTCCGAGATCATACGCGGCGGCCTGCGCGCCGTCCCGCCCGGCCCCGTGGAGGCAGCACGCGCCCTGGGCCTGTCCGGCGCGCGGCTGTACGGCCTGGTCATCCTGCCCCTGGCACTGCGCCAGGCCCTGCCCGCCTACGGCAACGAGGTCGTCATCATGGTGAAATCGACGGCGTTGGCCAGCGTCGTCACTCTGATGGAGCTGACCGGCATCGCCCATGACATTATCGGCGAGACGTTCCGCGCGTTCGAGGTCTTCCTGTGCGCCGGCGCCATCTACCTTGCGCTGAACGCGGTGATCGCCCGGGGCGTGACGCTGCTTGAACGCCGGCTGTCGCCGGGCGTCTAGCCCCGCCGCACGCCCCAGAACAGCGCAAACCCGTCCGGCACGTCCCGCAGGTCCGTCCGGTAGGCTCCGGTGTAGAGGATTTGCCCGATGGGAATGTAGGGCAGGTCCTGCAACGCCTGATCCTGGATGCTCCGCGCGATGTCCGCCTGGCCCGCCGGGTCGCTCTCCAGCCAGGCCGTCCGCAGTTCCTCCAGCCGTGGGCTGGTCGGCCAGCCGTTGCCGGCACCGGCGCCGTTGCCGCGCAGGAACAGGTGCCCGGCCGGGTTGAACTGGTCCAGCCCCTGCCAGAACGTGTGGAACACGTTCCATCCGCCTTG
>Ga0123339_10001398_pt1 | contig 16738 bp, 13 predicted proteins | sample lystaG_FD_89956 | JGI IMG/M metagenome (GOLD analysis project Ga0123339, IMG submission 89956) | Glacier valley bacterial and archeal communities from Borup Fiord, Nunavut, Canada, to study Microbial Dark Matter (Phase II) -... | ecosystem: Environmental > Aquatic > Freshwater > Ice > Glacier ... | reverse complement strand
ATCGCATCCACCACCCGCGCACGCAAATCCATCGAAAGCGGTCGTCCCATACCCGCCGGCCTCCGACCCCGGCGGCCAGTGTGAATCAGACCTCAGCCCGATTGGGAATCCCTCACCGAACCACGACGGTGGATAACTGCTCTAGCGTGACTGGGATAAACGGGGGTGCCGGCTATGCGTTTGTCGATCCGACTTTCAGCATCGCTCCGGGACAGCCGGGTTATTCAATCGCATACAGCCTTGGGATTAATCCCGGCCCACCACCAAGTGTCGCCGAGCCGACCAGTTGGGCTCTTGTTGGCTCGAGCATGGCAGGGTTGGCGCACAGGCGCCGTCGCAGGACGAGGTAAGTCTCCTAAGGCTTCTGCTGACTTTCTGCGGACGTGGACCGCCGAAGAAGGTAGGTCCCGGCTCAAGGCCGGGATGACGGGTCTTGCTTTTGGGTATCCGCCGCCTCGATCCGCGCCGCTTCCGCCGCCACCGCTGCATCGCCGGGCGCAAGCGCGCGCGCCTGCGCGATCTCGGCGCGCGCGCGCGCCAGATCGCCCTCGCGCACCGCCAGCGCGGACGACAGCGTGCGCGCAAGCGGATCGCCCGGCGTGAGCGCGAGTGCTGCATCCAGATCGGTGCGCGCGGGTGCGTTCTGGCCGAGCGCCACCCCGGCACGCGCGCGATCGATCAGCCAGCCCGCGCGCTCGCCGGGCGCAGCCGCTGTCCCCGCGAGCAGCGCCGCGCCGAGATGCGCGCGCGCCCGCGCGAAATCCCCGGCGAGCAGCGCCGCGTTGCCCGCCTGCCCCCACAGCGCCGCCGTCATCGGATCGTGGACAGCCTCGCCCGCGCGCGCGGCGGATTCGAGTTCGGCGCGCGCCGCTCCCGGCTGGCCCTGCGCGCTCAGCGCGAGCGCGAGACAATGGCGCGCGGGCAAGCCGCCGCCTTCGAGCCGCCACGCCGCCGCAAGATCGGCCGCGTGTGCGGGCGCATCGTGGACCGCGCGCAGACATTCGCGGTAATGAGCGCCCTCTTCGTACGGACGCGCGGGCGCAGCGGCGATCAGGAACAGCGCGAACGGCGCTAATCGGCGGAACATCGGCTGAGCAGGGCCTCCAGCGTTGCGGTCAGCAGCGCCAGATCGGTGGGGCGCGACAGACGGTGATCGCCGTCTTTGACCAGCGCCACCTGAACATCGGCCGAAGCGAGCCGCGCGGACAGATCGAGGCTGAGTTGCCACGGCACATCGGGATCGTGCTGGCCGTGGAGCAGGCGCACTGGGCCGCGATAATCGATCGCGCGGTGCATCAGCAAATGGTGCGATCCATCGTCGATGAACGCGCGCGTGTAGAGCGTGGGCGTATCCGAATACGCAGACGCGCGCTCGAACCCGCCCGCCCTGGCGAGATGCGCGCGCTCGTCCGAGGTGAGCGTGTCCACCAGCCCCCAGCGCGTGAAATCGGGGGCGGGGGCGACGCCCACCAGCGCGGTCACCTGGCCCGGCCGGGCGAGCGCGAGCAGCAGCGCGATCCAGCCGCCCATCGAGGAGCCCACCAACACGATCGGCCCGCGCGTGCACGCGTCGATCGCGGCGGCCGCATCCGCCGTCCAGCGCGAGAGTGTGCCGTCACAAAACGCGCCTTCCGAGCGCCCGCACCCCGAATAATCGAGCCGCACGAACGCCTGCGCGCGGCGCGCCGCCCACGCGGCAACCGCATCCGCCTTGGTGCCCGCCATATCGGACGCATAGCCGGGCAGGAAGACGATGGTCGGCGAGCGACCGGGTTGATGGCGAAGGGCGATACGCCGCCCGTCCGCGTCCGCGAACCGAAAACTTTCCACGAGGTGAACAGTGCGCGGCGCAATCGGGCTTGGCAAGCCGGGTGTGAACTTGCGTGCGCGCGGGGCGGGCCATAGGTGCTCGCCCATGCACGACGTTGCCCCCTCCGCCGCCGATTCGATCCGCGTGACCCTGCCCGACGGATCGGTGCGCACGATGCCCAACGGCAGCAGCGCCGCCGATGTCGCCGCCGCGATCGGGCCGGGGCTGGCGAAGGCCGCGCTGGCTGCGCGCGTGGACGGCGAGGTGCGCGATCTTGCCCGCCCGCTGCACGATGGGGCGCAGCTCGCGCTGGTAACCGCGAAGGACGAGGCGGATGCGCTGGAGCTGGTGCGCCACGATTATGCGCATGTGCTGGCCGAAGCAGTGCAGCACCTGTTCCCAGGCACGCAGATCACCTTCGGCCCCGCGACCGAGGATGGCTTCTACTATGATTTCGCCCCCGCCACGCGGCCGTTCACCGAGGAAGACCTGCCCGCGATCGAAGCGGAGATGCGCGCGATCATCGCGCGCGGCGAACCCATCGTGCGCGAGGTGTGGGACCGTGCCGAGGCGGCCGCGATGTTCGCGGCCGCGGGCGAGGCCTACAAGGCGCAATGGGTGGGCGAACTTCCGCAGGGTGCGGACATCACCGTCTATCGCAGCGGCGGCTTTGCCGATCTGTGCCGTGGCCCACACCTGCCCTCCACGGGGAGGTTGGACCCGGCTGCGTTCAAGCTAACGCGCGTGAGCGGGGCCTATTGGCGCGGCGATCAGAAGAACGCGATGCTGAGCCGCATCTACGGCACGGGCTGGCTCAGCAAGAAGCAGCTCGATGCACATCTCGTGCGCGTGGAAGAGGCCGCCCAGCGCGATCACCGCCGCATCGCCCGGGAGATGGACCTGTTCCATTTGCAGGAGGAGGCGCAGGGTAGCGTCTTCTGGCATCCGCGCGGCTTCGTGCTGTGGCGCGCGCTCGAAGCGTATCTGCGCCGCAAGCTCGACGCTGCGGGTTATCTGGAGATCAAGACGCCGCAACTGATCGACAACGAGCTTTGGGTCGCGAGCGGCCACTGGGGCAAATACCGCGAGAACATGTTCGTGGTGCCCGACGAGGTGCCGGGCACGGAGGACGATGCGCCGGTGCTGAGCGGCAAGGGCGATCTGATGGCGTTGAAGCCGATGAACTGCCCCGCGCATGTGCAGGTGTTCCGCCAGGGCATCACGAGCTACCGCGAGCTGCCGCTGCGTCTGGCAGAATTTGGCTGCTGCCACCGCAACGAGGCGCACGGCGCGCTGCACGGCATCATGCGCGTGCGCCAGTTCACGCAGGACGATGCGCACATCTTCTGCACACCCGAACAGGTGGAGGCGGAGACGTTCGCGTTCTGCGAACTGCTGGGGCAGGTCTACCGCGATCTGGGCTTCCCGGACTATCAGGTAAAGCTGGCGCTCCGCCCCGAAAAGCGCGTGGGCAGCGACGAACTGTGGGACTGGGCGGAGAACACGCTGCGCGCGGCGCTGGTGAAGACCGGCCTGCCGTTCGAGGAACTGCCCGGCGAGGGAGCATTCTACGCCCCCAAGCTGGAATTCCATCTGCGCGATGCGATCGGGCGGACGTGGCAGTGCGGGACGTTGCAGCTCGACACGCTGCTGCCCGAACGGCTCGATGCGTCCTTCGTCGGCGAGGACGGCGCGAAGCACCGCCCGGTGATGCTGCACCGCGCGATCCTGGGCACGTTCGAGCGGTTTATCGGCATATTGATCGAGCATCACGCGGGCCGCTTCCCGCTATGGCTCGCCCCCGTGCAGGCGGTGGTCGCGACGATCGTATCCGATGCGGACGAATATGCGCTGGCGCTCGCCGCGCGGCTGCGTGCGGCGGGACTGCGGGTGGAAACCGACCTTCGCAACGAGAAAATCAACTACAAGGTGCGCGAACATAGTCTGGCACATGTGCCGTATCTGCTGGTGGTGGGGCGGCGCGAGGCAGAGGAAGGCACGGTCGCGCTGCGCCCGCTCGGCGGCGGCGAGCAGCAAGTATTGACGGCGGACGCCGTAACTGCGTTGCTGGCGAACGGAGCACTGCCGCCCGATCTGTGCTAGGCTGATCCGATGACGGCGATTGTGTGCGAGCAACCCTTGATCTGGCAGGCCGAACGCGTGAGCGAAGTCGCCCGCCTGGCGCGCGCTGGACTCCTCTACCGCCGCATGAACGCGACCGAGTTCTGGGCGCTGATGGACCAGGGATATGTCGGCGAAGGCAGCTACGACCACATCGAACTGATGGAAGGCGAGATCGTCGTCAAAGCGATGGGCAAGGGCAATCTCCACGAGGCTTACAAAGCAGGCATCGTCGAATGGTTGATCGATCATCGACCGCGCGACCTGACGGTCGGCATCGAACCTACGATCGACTTTTCGGACGAGGACGTGCTCGAACCTGATATTGTCCTTTACCCGCGCGGTCGGCCTACAAAAACGTTGAAGGGCGCTGATATCGCACTGCTGATCGAAATCGCCGACAGCTCGATCGCGGGCGATACGCGGCAGAAGGCGCACCGTTACGCCGACTCGGCGTCGCGCATTATTGGGTCGTCGATGTTACCCGCGCGCTGATCCATGTCTTCGCGGAGCCTGGCACCGGCGGGTACGCCCAACGGCAGCTTGCCGAACGTGACCATAGCGTCACGCCGCCGTTCGCGGACGCGCCACCGTTCCGGCTCGCCGATCTCGGCATTCCCGAACCGGTCGCTTTCTGAACCTCCCTTCCCGCGCGCGGGAAACGGGCCTATCTAGCGCCACATCCAAGCCAACCACCCGGAGACCCGCACATCCCGACGCCCCCCTTCCCGCGCCGCCCCATGGCTGCCCCGCCGCCGCTCACCGGCCCGCGCTACGACGATTTCATCCAGGTTCCGCGCGTGCGCGTGATCGATCAGGATGGCGAGAATCTGGGTGTCCTCTACACGCGCGAGGCGATCGCGATCGCGCACGAGGCAGGGATGAACCTCGTGGAGGTATCGCCCGGCGCCGATCCGCCCGTGTGCAAGATCCTCGACATCGGCAAATATAAATACGAGACGCAGAAAAAGGCCAATCTCGCGCGCAAGTCCCAGCATGTGCAGGAGATCAAAGAGATCAAGATGCGTCCGAACATCGACGATCATGATTACGATGTGAAAATGCGTGCGGTGAAATCGTTCATCGAAGAGGGAGACAAGGTGAAGATTACCTTGCGCTTCCGCGGCCGCGAGCTTGCGCACGGCCAGCTGGGGATGCGCCTGCTCGACCGCGTGCGCGACAACTCCGCCGAATACGCCAAGGTGGAGCAATTGCCACGCATGGAGGGCCGCCAGATGCTGATGGTGATCGCTCCGCGCTGACGATCCGAACCGGCGTTGCACGGCGGCGACACACGCCGTGCAATGACGCCCGCCCCAGGGAAACGGCTTGACGGTGGCGTAAATGCACCCTTAGTTCGCGCGCAATCGGTGCGTTGCCGAACAAGAGCTTGGGATGTGATCGCATGACGAAGACGACACTGTTGCTTTCGGCAGCCCTGTGCCTCGGGGCAACCGGTTCATATGCGCAGGCCACCACATCGACGACACCCGAAGTCGCGGTGCCCAACCAGACCGCCGCGCAGCAGACCGGCCAAGGGCCAACGCAGGGCGAGATCATTGTTACCGCGACGCGCCGCGCCGACCGGTTGTCGAACGTGCCGATCGCCATTTCGGTTGTCACCAGCGCCGCGCTCCAGAATTCCGGTGCGACCGATATCCGCCAGTTGAACCAGCTTTCGCCCTCGCTGCTGGTGTCATCGACCTCGTCGGAGACCACCGGCGGCGCGGCGCGTATTCGTGGCATCGGCACGGTGGGCGATAATCCGGGCCTCGAATCTTCGGTCGCGACCTTCATCGATGGTGTCTATCGTAGTCGCTCGGGTGCGGCGCTGACCGAACTCGGTGCGGTCGAGCGTGTGGAAGTGCTGCGCGGACCGCAGGGAACGCTGTTCGGGCGCAATGCGAGCGCGGGACTGATCAATATCATCACACAAAAACCTTCGTTCGAGACGTCGGGCGACGCGAGCTTTTCCTACGGCAACTATGATTATTACCGCGGCGAGTTCGGTATCACCGGCCCGATCCTGGGCGGAGACAAGCTCGCCGCACGGCTTGATGGCGTTTACGTCAACCGCAAGGGCTTCAACAAGGACGTTATCTCGGGCAAGCGCTCGAACGATCGCGATCGCTTCCTTGTGCGCGCCCAGCTTCTCTTCCGCCCCACCGATGCGCTCAACATCCGCCTGATCGGCGATTACGCCGAACGCACCGAGCAATGCTGCTCGGCGGTGTTCCAGCCGCTGAACGATGTCGTCCGCGCGCCCGGCACCGCGCCCGGCTCAATTGGCGATATCAGCCTTGCCCCCGCCGCGCTTGCCGCGTTCGAGCGCAGCCTCAAGGACCCGGCGGGCAACCCCGTGATCCTGAACGATAGCGGCAACCGCGATGTCTCGGTCACCCCGGGGCGCGATTACCATTCGAACGTGATCGACTGGGGCGGTTCGGGCGAAGTCAACTGGGATCTGGGCGGTATCAATCTTACGTCGATCACCGCCTATCGCCTGTATCAGACCAAGCGGGGGCAGGATGCAGATTACACCAATCTCGACCTCCTGTATCGGTCCAACTTCAAGCAGCAGTTCCGCACCTTCAGCCAGGAACTGCGCGCGCAGGGCGAGGCGTTCAACGGCCATCTGAACTATCTCGTCGGCGGCTATTTCGCCAACGAAGACCTTTATCTGCGCGACGATCTGCACACGGGCTCGCAGCTCAACAGCTTCGCCAACGCGCTCGTCGGCTTCGGCGTCCCGTCGCTCGCGCCGTTCAACGCGTTCCCGGGTGGCATCTACGGCAATCTGCCGACCGTGGTAAACCTGTCGCTCCTTAAAGCCGGCGCGCCCGCACCCGTCGCGGGGCTGTTCGCGAGCCAGGTCGCGCCGCTCAACCTGAGCAACAGCGGCGAGGTCGATAACTACCACCAGAACAGCAAGAACTATGCGATCTTCACCCACAACCAGATCAAGATCGTCGACAGCCTCACGCTTACGCTCGGCGCGCGCTACACCAGCGAGGAAAAGACGCTCGACGCCACGCTGCTGACCGACGGCAACGGTGCCTGCGCCTCGCTGCTGAACTCGATCGGCAAGGTTAAGGCGCTCGGCGCCAATCCGTTGCTCGCGGGCATCGCCGCCAATCTGGCGGGAACGTTGACGGCGCTCGCAGCGCTTCCGTGCGCATCCAACCTGTCTGCGCCGGTCGATGGCACCTATCACGATCGCAAGAAGGAAGATAAGTTCACCGGGACCGCCGTGCTGAGCTGGAAGCCGGTCGACAGCCTGCTCCTCTATGGCTCCTACTCGCGTGGCTACAAGGCGGGCGGCTTCAACCTCGATCGCGCGCCGCTCAGCCCCGTCGCACCCAGCCTGACGCAATTGCGTTTCCAGCCTGAGACGGTCGATGCCTACGAGATTGGTGCCAAATTCTCGCGCCGCAAGTTCAACCTGAACGTCGCGCTCTTCCGCGAAGACCTCGAGAACTTTCAGCTCAACACTTTCAACGGCGTCAGCTTCGTCGTCGTGAATGTGGAGGGTTGCAAGAACGCGCTCGGCGCGCCCGCGCCCGGGCAGCTTTTTGGTTCGTGCGCGGCAAGCGCGTCGGCAGCGGGTGTCCGCTCGGAGGGCGTCGAGCTTGAAGCATCGATCCGCCCGGCGCCTACCGTCAGCATCAACGCGGGCCTCACCTACGCCAGCACCAAATACCGCACGCAGTTGACCGGGTTCGGCGGCGCAGCGCTCGCCAATTCCTTCTTCCTGCTGCCCGGCAACCGCATTTCGAACGCGCCCGAATACACCGTTACCAGCTCGGCCGCATGGACACCCACAATCCCGGGCACCAATCTCTCGGCGCTCTTCTACATCGATACCCGCCTGCAATCGGACATCAATACCGGCTCGGACCTTGCTCCCGCCAAGATACAGGATGGCTTCATCCTGACCAATGCGCGCGTTGCGCTGCGCGGACCGGGACAGCGCTGGTCGGTCGAGTTCTGGGGCCAGAATATCTTCGATACGGTCTACACGCAGGTCGCGTTCGATGCGCCGCTCCAGGGCAGTGTCTCGGGCGGGCGCGTGAGCACGCTCGGCGCGGGTACGACCTACGCCGCCAACCGCTCGTCCAACCTCTACGGTCGCTTCCTGGGCGAGCCGCGCACGTTCGTGGTTACTTTGCGGACACGATTCTAGACCTGCGACGAGGCTTGGCCGTTCCGGACAGTCGCGGGCGCGGCTTGCCGCGTCCGGTTGGTGCCGGATCGGAACACGCTGGCCGGTCGGCGGCATTCCGTGTCGGCAGTATCGAGCGCGTTAAGCGGTGTGCCTCCTATGCCGCGATCCGGAAGGATGCGCTGCCGGAAGCCGATTTTTGCCACTGCACGGTGGCCGACCGGGCAGTGATGGACAGCGATGGCGTTACGCGCCCGTGCCGATCGGTCCATGCCGTCAGCGCGGGGGATCGGACTTGCGCCCGTTCGGTCATGACGACAAAATTGGCGGCGAAGCCGGTGGGGAGTGCGAAATCCTCGTGCGGCTCGATCCGGCTGGCGCGGCGCGCGATCCTGAGCGCATCCGGAGCATAGGGACCGTCGAGCGTCAGCCCGCCCCAGCGACGCGACCGCGACCAGCTCGGATCCGGATCGTCTTCGTGCGATCGCCGCCCGGTCCAAGCATCGTCGAGCCAGCCACGCCAGAGCGCTCCGTCGTTCCAGAACCATAGGACCCCATGATATGCCGCCGCGAAGCGCTTCCAGGGTGCGACGGGGTAGCGGTCGACTGCGAGCAGCCGCGATGCGGACAACTTGCGCGGCTGCAGGCGGTGCAGATCGAGCGTGGCAATCCAGATCACCGGCACGCCGGCGGCGGCGTAGGCGCGGGTGCGCCGCTCGATAGCCTCGACGCTGAGCGCACTGTGCTGCACCTCGATCGCGACCCGCATGCGGCTCAGGGGATCGTGGACCAGAATGTCGGCGCGGCGGTCGCCTTCGCTCGACAGCACTTCGGCCTCGAGTTCGACGCGCAAACCGCGCCGCATGAAGGCGGCCGCGAGTTGCGCTTTGGCCGCGAGATGTTGGGCGGTCTCTGCGTGGGCGTACGCGCATCGGGCCTCGGGCGCATGCGCGAAGTGCGGCGTGACGATGCGGCCGCGCTTGAGCGTGACCGGCCCCGTGCAGCCGGGACAATAATACGCGAAGGGCCGCTGCGCAGATGCAGCGGCGATCCGCCCGCTCGGTCCCAACGCCATCAACATCCGCCGTCTATACGCCTCCGCGCAATCTTTCGCAGCGCCAACTCATCCGTTTTCGAGGCATGTCGGTGCAGGTTGACCGCACCCCGGCCAACCCGCGATAGCGGGCGCGATGTCCGATACCGCCACGCCGATGCTGGCCCAATATCTCGAACTCAAGGCCGAGGCTGGCGACGCGCTGCTCTTCTACCGGATGGGCGATTTCTACGAACTGTTCTTCGCCGATGCAGCCGCAGCCGCGGCCACACTCGGCATCACGCTGACGCGTAGGGGTCGCTACCGGGGCGAAGACGTGCCGATGTGCGGCGTGCCCGTTCACGCGGCGCAAGCCTATCTCGCACGCCTGATCCGTGCGGGTCACCGCGTCGCGGTCGCCGAACAGACAGAGGATGCCGCCACCGCGCGTCGCGCGGGACGACCCGTCGCGCGCGCGATCGTGCGCGTGGCGAGCGCGGCGACGCTGACCGAGGAGGAATTGCTCGACGCGACGGCAGCCAACTGGCTGATGTGCGTCATTGTTGCGGGCGAGCGCGCGGGTGCCGCATGGGTAGACGTGTCGACGGGCCGCTTTCTCACGGCCGCAGTCGATCGCGTCGACGAGGCCGCATTGCGCGCGCGCGTTGCGCCCGCCGAGCTGATCGGCCCGGACAGCGCGCCGGGCGTCACGAGCGTTCCGGGCGCGCGCTTCGACATTGCCGGCGCGCGTGCTCGCCTCGAGCTGCTGTTCGGCGTGGCGACGGTGGACACGCTCGGCGCGTTCGAGGACGTCGAGCTACGCGCGGCGGGAGGTCTGCTCGCCTATCTCGAGCATGGCGCGCGCGGGCACCCGCCCCGGCTCGACCCGCCCGAACGCGTCGTTGCCACGCATGAGATGGCGATCGATGCGGCGACGCGCGCGAGCCTCGATCTCGGACGCGGTGGTCTGCTCGGTCGCATCGACCGGACCCGGACCGCTGGCGGTGCGCGGCTGCTTGCCGACGATCTGGCTGCGCCGCTGGTGGACCTGCAGGCACTTCAGGCGCGGCACGACGCGGTCGGCTGGTTCGTCACCCTTCCCCGCCTGCGCGCGCGCGTGCGCGACGCGCTCCGGGCGGTGCCCGATGTTGCGCGCGCGCTCGGCCGGTTGGGAGCAGGCCGCGGCCAACCGCGCGATCTTGCGGCAATCGGCACGGGTTTGGCGCAGGCCGATGCAATCGCGGCAATGCTGGCAGACGGAAGCGATGCGCCCCAATCGCTTGCGGCTACGCTCGCCGGGTTGACGCTCGAGCGCGCGCTCGCAGCAGCAATCGTCCACGCACTCGCTTTGGCCGACGACCGGGCTGCGGCGGGCGTGGCGACACTGGACGAGGGCGGCTTTATCGCGCCCGGCTATGATCCCGCGCTCGATGTCCTGCGACGCTCGGGCAGCGGTGCGCGCGCGACCATCGCCGGGCTGGAAACCCGTTACCGCGAGGCGAGCGGCGTCGCGGGGTTGCGGATCCGCCACAATGGCGTCCTTGGCTGGCATATCGATGCTCCGGCGCGCGCCGAAACGGCGCTACGCGGCGCGGGATTTGTGCATCGCCAGACGTTGAGCGGGCAAGTCCGCTTCGGGTCGGACGAGCTGACCGCGCTGGCAACGCAGATCGCGGAGGCTGCCAACGCGGCGCTTGCGCTCGAGCGCGCACATTTCGAGCGGTTGTGCGCGATGGTGCTCGAAAGCGCGCGGGCGGTGGGTGCAGTGGCGGGAGCGCTTGCAAGGATCGACGTGACCGCAGCGCTTGCCGAACTCGCAGCGGGCGAGCGCTGGGTACGGCCGGACATGGATGTCGGCACGACCTTTGCGATCGAAGGTGCGCGGCATCCGGTAGTAGAGGCAGCCTTGGCAACCGCGCACAAACCCTTCGTTGCCAACGACTGCGATCTGACCGACCGACCGTTGTGGCTGGTGACCGGTCCCAATATGGGTGGAAAGTCTACCTTCCTTCGCCAGACAGCCCTGATTGCCATCCTCGCGCAGATGGGGAGCTTCGTGCCCGCGCGTGCGGCGCGACTGGGGATCGTAGACCGGTTGTTCAGCAGGGTGGGCGCGTCGGACGATCTGGCGCAGGGGCGATCGACGTTCATGGTCGAGATGATCGAGACCGCGACTATCCTGCGACAGGCGACCCCCCGCAGTCTGGTGATCCTCGACGAGCTGGGCCGCGGCACGAGCACCTACGACGGGCTGGCGATCGCATGGGCGGTGCTCGAGTGGATTCACGACAGGATCGGTTGTCGTTGCCTGTTCGCAACGCACTATCACGAGCTGACCCGGCTCGCGCGGCGATTGGATGGGGTCCACCTTGCCACGCTGCGTGCGCGCGAGTGGAAGGGCGAACTGCTGTTCCTGCACGAAGTCGCAGCGGGCGCGGCGGACCGGAGTTACGGGCTGGCGGTGGCGCGGCTGGCGGGCGTGCCCCCGCCGGTGATCGCGCGCGCAAAGGCGATCCTCGCGCGCCTGGAAGCAGGGCGGCCGATGGTGCAGATCGAGGGAGAGCTGCCGCTGTTCGGCCCGGCTGCGCAGGCGGAGCCGTTGCCGCCCGACATGACGGGGCAAACGCTGATCGAAGCCTTGCGCGATATCGACCCCGATGCGCTCTCACCGAGGGACGCGCATGCGCTCGTGCGGACGCTGGTGGGAAGGATACACGCGGAATAAGTGCGCGGCGCGGTGCATTGCGGCGCCTGGAGCCTCCCGTTCAATATTGGCGCAGCAGCACCCTGACCGTGCCGATCCATGCCGCATCCGCGATCACGAGCTGCCTCGCGCCCGGCATCAAGGGCAAGATATGCAACTTGGCGCGATCGAGCGCTGCCAGGCGGCCGAAGGCGAAGCGGCCGGCACCGCGCGGCACGAGCACATCGCGGTTCAGCCCCTCGGAAAAACGTTCGGGCGGCAGGCGGGTAAGCCACAACACGTCTCCCGCGCGGTAATCCCCCTGCCCGGCCTCGACCTGCACTGCCAGATCGTCGATCGCGGGTATCGGGGGCGAAAGCGTTGTTGCACGTGCGGGCACCTGCGGGTCTGCGGCGGTCAGAATCGCGGCCACGGGGACGTCTGCACGGTCCGGCAGGGTTACGAGGTCCGATGCGGGGCTATCGAGCGCGGCGGCGATCCGGTTCAGCCAGCCGACCGATACGGTGCGCATTCCGGTTTCGAGGCGGCCGATGGTCTGCGCGGTGGTAGCGGGGCGGCAGCGCGCAGCGACTTCGGCGAGCGTGAGCCCGCGCTGTTTTCGGACTTCGCGTATACGGGTGTGCATGGCAACTTGGGCTCCCGGAAAAAGTTCGTAACCGTTAGGGTTATTTGCTTGTCCTACAAGCGTGTTCCGGTGGCAAGCCTGAGACTCCGATGGAGCGAACAGGCATGGCAAAGCGCAGCCGCAAATTGGCAATCGACGCGATCGCTGTCCCCCACGCGCCGGTGGCAGCAGGTCAAGACAACCGGCGATTGATCGAAGTGGGAGGCAACGGGCGCGACAAGGTGATGGTCAACGCGCTCGAAAACCCGCTCGCGTGGCTGGTTGCGCGTGGCAAGATCAGCCTGCGTCAGTTCGCAGCGGGTGAGCGGCTACGCGCGGATTTCGAGCTGGCGGGCAAGGGCGTGCGCGTGACAATGCGCTGGGACGGGGAGCCGACAGCGCCGCGCGGGCGCGGTGCGCCCGAGCCGCTCGATCCGCGCGAGTCGCAGATTGCCGCAAAGGCGCGCTTCGAAGGCGCGGTTGCGGCCGCCGGGCCGGGGCTGAGCGACGTGCTGTGGCGCACGGTGTGCAACGGCGAGGGGCTGGAAGTGACCGAGCGCGATATGGGCTGGCCCGCGCGCGCGGGCAAAGTGGTCCTCGCGCTGGCACTCGACCGGGTGGCGGCGTTCTACCGGCTGTGAGCGCGGCTACCCCGAGCTGACCGTCACCCCGGCGCGCGCTTCATGGACGATCACACCTTCGAGCGGATCGAAACTCCCCTCCCACGGTGCCTCGCGGAGCACCTCGCGCATGTCGTTCAGCCCGGCGGTCCAGCGCGCTTTGATCCCCTGCGCGCTGAAATCGATGTCTTTGCTGTAGTCTTCATGCGCGACGTGCGGGACCATCAGGCGGACCACATGCAATTGCGCCGAACAGCCGAGGCTGGCGATGTGCGCAATCTCGGGATCGTCGCAGGCGCCGGGCGCGAGATGGCCGCTCAACTGGTGGATCATGCGGCGCATCGCCTGCATCTGCTTTTCGCGCACGACCTGCGCGGCCGAGCGGCTGCTATATTGGATATTCTTCGAGCGCGTGACGACATCCCAGATGCTGTCCGGCGCGGGGCCGACCGGGTTCCACAAGTGCACCTCGAAGACGAGGCTCGATTGCCGTTCGGACTGTTCGAAGATCACTTCGAGCGGGGTGTTTGACAGGATACCGCCATCCCAGAACAGATCGTCGCCGATCCGCACGGCGGGGAAGCTCGGCGGCAGCGCGCCCGAGGCGAGGATGTGATCGAGGCCAAGGTTCATCCGCGCGCTATCGAAATAGGTCATCTGGCTGGTTGTGACGTTCGCCGCACCCACGGTGAGGCGCGTGGGCTCGCCACCGATCTCGTCGAGCGCGATCAGCTCGTCCAGTGTCTTGCGCAGCGCTGCGACGGTGTAGAAGGCGGCGTGTTCGGGGCCGAGCTTCGCCGACAAATCCCACGCACCCGGATTGGGCTGGAAGAATTCGGGATCGCCCATCATCATGGTGAGCCAGTTCGCTGCCTGCTGGCCGAAGAAGGGCGTCATCCGTGCGGCCTGGAGCGGCCAGTCATATTCCACCCGCCGCCAGAATTCGCGCAATTGGGCGACGCGCAGTTCGGGCGGGTTGCCCGCGATCAGCGCGCCGTTGATCGCGCCGATCGAGGTGCCGATCACCCAATCGGGTTCGTGCCCCGCCTCCGACAGCGCGGCATAGGCCCCCGCCTGATATGCGCCGAGCGCACCGCCGCCCTGCTGGACGAGCACGAGCGGGCCGAAATCGGAGAGCGGGCGAGTGGGCATGGGGGTGTCCTCAATCGGTGCTGGTGCGCCGGAGCGCGGGCGGGAGCAGGCGGCCCCAGCGTTCGATAGCGGTGGCGACGGTGGGGCGGGCGACTACGGCAGCGAGGCGCGCGTGCAGCACGGCCTCGAAAGGGAGGCGCGCTGGGGTCTGCGTGTCCTGCACCTCCGCCAGTGCTTCGGCGCGGAAGCGCTCGTCCGCAAGGCACGCGAGCAGCGCGGTTTCGACCGCATCGGGCCGATCGAGGCAGAGCATCGCGGCGGTATACGCACTCCAGTTGTCGGCCTTCGCAGCCGCCATCCGCGCGAGCGGATCGGCGGCCTGCGCATCGCGCCCGAGCGCGTGGAGCGCGCACACGCGGATGCGCCACGCCCACATCTGGCCGTAGACGCTCGCCGTGCGATCGAGCGGTTCGGCGGCGGCGAGCGCGTTCAGGGCATTGTCGAAGCGTCCGGCGGCGAGCAGCAGCTCGGCGCAGTTGATGATCATGCCGACGAGCTGGGGTGCCCTCTCCATGCCCATATCGACCAGATCGGCGAAGACGCGGTCCGCCTCGGGTGCGCGGCCCGAATGCGCGAAAGCATAGGCATATTCGTTGACCGCCCAGCCGTAATCGTCGAGCGCGACCGCGCCCGGCGCAAGGCCGAGCCGGGCCGCGGCGCGATCGGGGCTGCCGGTGAGCGGCTCGACAAGTGCGATCAGTTCGGCACGGCGGCCCGCACCGCGCAGCGCCGCGCCGAGCGCGGTCAGGCGGCGGAAATTCTGCGGCTCGGCTGCGCTTTCGCGCGCGGTGATCCCGATCCAGTTCGCCTCGATTGCAGTGAAATCGGGGTTGGCGCGCGCCTCGATTGCGGGCCACATCGCGGCGTAGCGTCGATCGACGAGCATTTGGCTCAGCGACTGCGGCTCCTGCACCTGCGCGAGCAGCGCGCGCGCTTGCGTGAGGCGACCATGTTCGGTCAGCCCCAGCACGCTGCGCGCTGCAAAGCCGTTCAGGCCGTCCGCGCCGAAGCCTGCATCAAAATGTGCGCCCAGAAGCGCGAGATCGAGCGCGAGGGTGCGATCCGTGTCGTTCGCCCGCGAGAGGCGGCGATAGAGTTCGCGCCAAAGCTCGCTCGGCAATGGCGCGATCGCGTCGTGGCCGCGCTTGGCGACCGCGATCAGCGTATCGGCGGCGGCGGCGTCTTGCCCGGCGATCAGTTGCGTGCGGGCTTGCTCTATGCTCGCAGGTTCGGCGGCGGCGGTCGTGCTCCATAGCAGTGCGGCAGCGAGGACGCGCAGGATGTGGCGCATGCAAAGCCCTCCCCGGTATGTGACCGCGCATGCCTTAGCGCGTGGCCCTGGCGGGAGCCAAGGCCACTTGACGCGAGCGGCTATTCTCCCATTTTCAGAGGTGTCGGATGCCATACGGGTCCGGCGCAACCGGGTGTCGCCGTCGTGCGGACCCACACCGCAAAGTCGCTTTCAGGAGGACTATACCAATGCGTACTGCTTTCGATTTTACACCCTTCCGCCGCTCGATGATCGGGTTCGATCGGCTGTTCGATCAGCTCGAGCGCAACACCCAGGTCGCACAGCAGGCCGAGGGCTATCCCCCCTTCGACATCGAGAAGCTGGGCGAAGACCGGTTCCGCATCGCAGTCGCCGTCGCGGGCTTCGCTTCGAGCGAGGTCGACGTGACCGCGCACAATAATGTGCTCACCATCAAGGGCCAGAAGGCCGAGGGCGACGAGCAGCGCCAGTGGCTGCACCGCGGCATTGCTGCGCGCGCGTTCGAGCGCCGCTTCGAGCTGGCGGACTACATCCAGGTCGGCTCGGCCGAGCTGAAGGACGGTCTGCTGGTGATCGAGTTGCACCGCGAGGTGCCCGAGGCCGCCAAGCCGCGCAAGATCGCAATCGGCGGCCAAGCGCAACCGCAGCAGCCCGCGATCGACGTGACCGCGACTGCCGCCAACGCCAACGCCAACGCAGGCGTGGCGCAGGCGGCGTAAGCCCCCGCGCCGGACCGGCTCCGCTCGCCCCGCTCCCGGCCATGCCGGGGGCGGGGTTTTGCGTTGGGGTAGATCAGTCGCGTGCGAAGCGTGTAAGCGTCAGCACGATCGTGCCGTTCTCGATGTCCGAAACCTTGATTGAGGGGAAACCGACCGTGACGTTGACGCTGTCACGATAGGCGAACACGATCAGATCGCGCAGTTCGGTCGCGCCCGCGGCGAGGCGGACGTTGGCCTGCGTGAGTTCGGCGGGGACCGCCGTGGTGTACAGGCCCGTGCCCGCAGCCGCATAAACCGCGCCGACCTGCAAGGCGGACGCTTTCACATAATTGACCGTTCGCTGCTCGATCGTGCAGGCGCAATCGGCGTAGGCGGCAGGACCGAGCGCGGCAACATCCGACTGGTTTACGAATGCCTTGCCGAAGGAACCCTCGAACGGTGAGTGAATCGGGGCCTGCGTGTAACCGTTGGGGTTCGCGTAGCCGAGGTGGTTGGGATCCCAGCCGTTATAGTGGATCAAGACGTTCATCGGCTGGCTCGTGT
>Ga0123339_10001397_pt1 | contig 16754 bp, 16 predicted proteins | sample lystaG_FD_89956 | JGI IMG/M metagenome (GOLD analysis project Ga0123339, IMG submission 89956) | Glacier valley bacterial and archeal communities from Borup Fiord, Nunavut, Canada, to study Microbial Dark Matter (Phase II) -... | ecosystem: Environmental > Aquatic > Freshwater > Ice > Glacier ... | reverse complement strand
GGGCGGCTCGAGCAGAATTTAGCGCTCGAGGTGGGCGATTTCCCGCTCAGGCGTTCGGATGGGGTGTACGCCTACCACCTGGCGGTGGTAGTGGACGACGCCATGATGAATGTCACCCACGTTCTGCGCGGCGCGGACCTGTTGAGCAGCACCCCGCGTCAGATTGCGTTGCAAAAGGCGCTCGAGTACCAAACCCCGGAATACTGGCACGTTCCTCTGATGACCGATTACCGGGGTGAGCGGCTGGCCAAACGAAATGGCGCGCCCTCGGTCACGAATCTGCGCGAATCGGGATATTTAGCGGCAGCGCTGCTCGCGGATTTGGTGCGCTCCCTGGGCTGGCTCGATGTATCTCAACTCGAGCTGTCCGAATTACTCGAGCGCTTCAAAGTGGGAGAATTTATGCTCGAGCAATTGGGTTGAGGGGTCAAGTTCTGACGTCTCAGCGATTGTCGCCAATAAGCTCCCCCACAGCGATGTACGCGCTCGAGGAGGCGTTCAAACTCAAGGTCCCTCGAGTGCCGTCCCTGCTGGTCCAGGTGGCCTTGAAGCGCCTGAAATCGCTCGAGACTTCGCCCCGGTACTGGCCCTGGTCCACTCCCCCTTCACACTTGAGCAGCGATTCGGTCTGGGTGAAGGTCAGGGTCAGGCGGTTGATGCGGCTGCGAAAAAGCACGCTGCACGTTCCGTCGTAAAACGAAACTCCCTCGAGCAGAAGCTCGTTGTTCGGCAACTTAGTCACGCGCCCGAGCTGCATCCGAACCGTTTGCACGGTGTCTTCGCCGTCCCAGCGGAAGGAACCGCTGAACTCGAGCGGGATTTGCTGCGGGGCCGCGCTGACCGCGCCACTCACCACACTGGTCAGCACCATCAGAACCGACAGTTTCAAGTTTTTCATGTTTCAAGTATGACCCATGCTCGAGCGAAAAAGTTTTCCTGACCTTTCCACATATCCATACCCCTTCTACACCCCGTGGGGGAGGGGTTCGGAGCTGATAATCTGTTAAGCTTGAAACAGTTTTCAGTCGGCCCGAAGGAGGAGAATCCGCTTTCATGCAGCTTCGCAGTTTTTTTCTTCGCAAGCTTTACTGGCCTGCCCTGCTGTCCCTGCTGCTGGGGGGAGGGGTGTGGTTCGGGGTGAGACAGGCGACCCAGTTGCTCGAGCGTCAAACCATGCTGCAAAAGCAGCTCGAGCGGGTTCAGGGCGTGCTGAGCGAGGTCCTCAACCTGGAGACCGGGGTGCGCGGCTACCTGCTCACCGCCGACCTGGCTTTTCTCGAGCCGTACCGTGAAGCCAGGGGGCAGGTGCTGGGCGATTTGGACACGCTCGAGGCGGGACTGTCCGGCACAAATCGGGCGCTCGAGGGGGCAAGGCTCGAGGAGGTTCGCGGCCTGCTTGCCCGCTGGTTCGCGGAGGTGGCCGAGGTCCAAATCTCACAGGTCATCCTGGAGGGTCGTCGCGGCACAGGCAACGATGCGGTCAGTCGCAAAGGCAAGGCGCTGATAGACGCGATTCGGGTGCGCTTGGGAGCCTACCGGCAGGCCGAAGAGCGAACCCAGGCGGCTCTCGAGCGGCAACAGCGCCAAACGCTCGAGGGAGTGGGGGCGCTGGTGGGCCTGAGCTTGCTGGCTGCGACCATCGCCGCGCTGCTTGTCAGCCTGCGGGTGGCAGGTCAGCTCTCGAGTGTCTTTTCCCGGCTCGAGGGCGCGGTGCGGCGGCTGGCCGAGGGCCGCATCGAGGCGGTTCCACCTTCTCCACTGCTCGAGGTAAATTCGCTGTCGCAAAGTTTCAACTGGATGAGTCGGCAACTGCTCGAGTCGCGCCGCTTGCTCGAGCACAGCAACCACAACCTCGAGCGCAGCGCCCACTTCGAGCGCACCCTGTCCGAAATCCTCGAGCTTTACACCTTGGACCGTAGGATAGAAGACATCGCCACCCGTCTGCTCGAGGTGATAGCCGAGCGGCACGGTCTGGATTACGGCGCGGCTTACGGCTTTTTGGCTCACGATAAACAGTTGCACCTGCGCGGTGAGTTTCAGCTTCAGGAAAGGCTGCCCGAAAATCTGAACCCGCAAGACGAGTTGCTGGCACGGGTGCTGTCCGAGCAAAAAGCGATTTGGCTCGAGGACGCTGACCTCGCGGCTCTCCACTCAGACGCCGAGCAGGGGCGGCACACCGCCGTGCTGCCCATCTTGCGCGAGGCGCAGGTGTTCGGCGTCGTCTTTTTGAAATTTTCCGCACCCTTCGACTCCTTCGATGCGCTGCTCGACGTTTTTTTGAACAACCTGACCTTACAACTGGGCCTGGCCTCGGCCAAGCTGTCCGCTGAGATTCAGCGCCAACAGCTCAGCGCCCAGATTCAGGCGCACAGCACCGAAATCGAGTCCAAAAATCAGGCCCTCGAGCGCTCAGACCGCCTCAAAACCGAGTTTCTGGCCAACATGTCGCACGAGCTGAGAACGCCCTTAAACGCGGTTCTGGGCTTTTCGGATTTGCTCGAGGAACAGTTTTTCGGACCGCTCAACGAGCGTCAGGTGGGCTACGTGCGCGAGATTTCGCAGGCCGGAGGCCACCTGCTGGGCTTAATCAACGACGTGCTCGACCTGTCCAAAATCGAGGCCGGGGTGGTGGTGCTCGAGCGTGGTGCGCTGGTGTTACCGCCGCTGCTCGAGAGCTGCGTCTCGATGGTCAGGGAACGGGCGCACGCCAAAAATATCCGGCTCGAGACCGCCCTGGACGCCCTGCTCGAGACCCGCTCGGTGTGGGCCGACGAGCGCAAGTTCAAGCAGGTGCTGGTCAACCTGCTCTCCAACGCGGTCAAGTTCACGCTCGAGGGCGGGCGTGTGCGGCTCGAGGCTAAAATTCAGCGCCAGGACGACAGCGAAAGCCTGTATCTGGCGGTGGTGGACAGCGGCATCGGCATTGCGCTCGAGGACCAGGACAAGCTGTTTCAGAGCTTTACCCAGGTCGATGGCTCGCTCTCGAGGCGGCACGAGGGCACCGGGCTGGGGCTGGCCCTGGTTCGCAGCTTGGTTTCACTGCACGGCGGCGAGGTGGGCGTGGTCAGCGCCCCCGGTGAGGGCAGCACCTTCTGGCTGACCCTGCCGCAGCGCAGCGAACGCAAAGAGGTTGTGGAGCCACCTGAAATCAAGCCTGATAGTGTGCTCGGGTCCGGCTCTGACCGCTCGAGCCTCGAGTCGGCCCAACCTGAACTGACACAGCCTGAACTCACACAGCCTGGACCCAGCCAACCCATAACCGCCCAGCCCACATCTGTCCATCCCAATTCGGCAGGCCCCGGCGCGCTAAACTACGCGGAGGACTCGGCATGATTTTGATTGTGGACGACCAACCCTCCAACCTGCGCCTGCTTTCGGATTTGCTCGAGAGTCGGGGGTACACAACCGTGGCGGTCCGCAGCGGTGAAGAAGCGCTCGAGGCGGTAGACCGCGCCTGGGAGGAACGTATTTTGCCCGAACTGGTCTTGCTCGACGTGCAGATGTCCGGCCTCTCCGGGCTGGACGTTTTGAGCCGTTGGCGCAACGAGGCGTCCACCCACGACCTCAAGGTGGTCGGCGTGACCGCGCTGGCCCAGCGCGGCGACCAACAGCACCTGTTGGCTCAGGGCTTCGACGACTACCTGCCCAAACCGTACCCCTCGGCGGCACTGCTTGCCCCGCTCGAGTGCCACCTTCCCACTCCCAAGCCTGCTCTCCCGCGTCCCAGCGAGGACCGATGACGAGCGCCGGAACGACCTCGCCAGAAATTCGAGCCGGATACACCGTGTGGCTGGCCGACGACGACCCGGCCTCGCTGCGGGTACTCGAGCTGCGGCTGACCCACGCCGGATACCGGGTGCAGGGCATGACCAGCGGTCCCGAGCTGTTGACTCGTCTCGAGAAAGCTGAGGCCCCCGATTTGTTCGTGCTCGACGTGATGATGCCGCAGATGGACGGCTTCACGCTGTGCCGCCACCTGCGCTCACATGAACGCCTCGAGCTGCGCGGGGTTCCGGTGGTGCTGCTCACCGCGCTCGACGGCTCGGACATGCGGCAAAAAGGTCTCGAGGCCGGGGCCAGCGACTTTCTGAGCAAGCCGGTGCAGTTCTGGGAACTGCTGGCCCGACTCGAGTCTCACCTGCGCTTTGCCGAGCTGTCGCACGATGCCCCGAACAACTCGAACCACGCCCATATGCCGCACACCTCGAGTGACTCCGGGGGTCTTGCGACCAGACACTCCTCCTCGAGCCTACCCGCCCTGTTCACACCCGAAGCCAGCTCGGGCCGCCGCGCCGAGGTGGGATTCTTCGAGCCAGACCCGCAGCACGCCGCGCACCTGCGAGCCACGCTCGAGGAGCTGGGCTACGGGGTTCGGGCGTACACCAAGCTGCCCACCCCGCTCGAGACCCCTCACCCTGACCTGTTGCTGCTCGACCTCGGCGCGCCGCACCACACCGGGGTGGCCACCTGCCGCGCCTTCAAGGAGCGCTCGAGCACCCGCGACCTGCCCATCGTCGTCATGGCCCCACCCGGCAGCGCCAAAGAAGCCAAGCTGCTGGCCTGGGACGCCGGGGCCGACGAGTATTTTGAGAAGCCGCTCGAGCGCATGGCCCTGGGGGTGCGCGCCCGCGCGCTGCTCAAGCGCAAACTGCTGCAAGACCAGCTCAATACCTCGTTTGACGACCTCAGCCAGCGGGCCAGCGAGGACCCGCTCACCGGACTGGCCAACCGGGGCACTTTTGACCGCACGCTCGAGCGCGAATTCACCCGCTCGCTGGCCGACGACTGTCCACTGAGCTTGCTGCTGCTCGACGTGGACCACTTCAAGCACTTCAACGACCAAAACGGGCACCCGGTAGGCGACACCCTGCTGCGCGACCTGTGCAACCTGCTCTCGAGCGAGGCGCGGCGGCGCGACACGGTGGCCCGTTACGGCGGCGAGGAATTCGCCTTCATTTTACCGGATGCCGGGGAACTCGAGGGCTTGCAAGTCGCCGAGCGCCTGCAAAGCCGCATCCGCCAGACCCGCTTCGTGGGCGGCGAGGGTCAGCCAGGAGGTCGCCTGAGCGTCTCCATCGGGCTGGCCTCGCTGCCTCACTCGGGCGTGACCACTCCAATTGGGTTACTCGAGAAGGCCGACCAGGCGCTGTACGCCGCCAAGCACCGGGGTCGGGATTGTTGCGTGTCCTCGAGCGAACTCAACCCGGTTTGAGTCAGGCTTGAATCTGACCTGTGCTCGAGCGTGATTGCATCCTGTTAAACCCTGTTCGATGTCATCCAATTTCAAGTCCCCTCGAGTCGTACTGTGACTGCACAGCTCGAGGAACCTTCTGTTCACTCGAGTTCCAACCCCATTTGAACCTTTGCGCTCGAGTTTGCGTACCTAACCCACAGCGCTTTTTCGGAGGACCTAGCATGAAAAAACTACTTGTCTCAGCCGCGCTTCTCAGCTTTCCCTTCGCGGCGGCTACCAAAGTCGGCGACCTCGCGCCCAACTTCAAACTCAGCGACTCGAGCGGCGGTGTGGTCGAGCTGGCTAAGCTCAAGGGTCAGCCGGTGGTGCTCACTTTTTGGGCGACGTGGTGTCCCTCGTGCAAGCAGGAATTGCCCGAACTCAACGGTGCGCTCGATAAAATCGGCTTCAAGAATCACTTCGCCATCAGCGCCACCGACACCTCGAGCGACGCGTGGACCTTTTTTAAAGATAAAGGTTACAAAAATATTCGTTCGCTGGCCGAGGGCAAAGGCACAGGTAACGGCGCAGATGTGGCCAAAACCTACCGCGTCATCGGGCAACCCGTGACCGTGTTTATTGACGGTGCAGGCAAAGTGGTGGCGCAGCAGAGCGGCTTGATGAGCGCCGAGCAGTACCAAGTTAATCTGCTCAAAACCGGGTTTAAAGCGGGGAAGGCAAAGTAAGGCTCGAGCGCGCCGCTTTCCGCAGCTCAATCTCCAGCTCGAGCGTGTTCATTCAAGCTCGAGTGTTTTGTTTCGCAAGGAAACCCTTTGACCATTCCGCTCGCCACCTTTTTCCTCGTGTTTGCCACGGGCGTGCTTTCCATCCTGTCGCCGTGCGTGCTGCCACTCATTCCCGCTTATCTGGGCTTTCTGACCGGAATGACCCCTGGCGAGATGGCGCAGGGAGAAAAACGCGGCGCGGTGATGCGGCACGCGGTGGCTTTCTTGCTGGGTTTCAGCTTGATTTTTCTGGCGCTGGGCGCACTGGCCGACAGCGTGCAAACCTTGCTCACCCAATACAACACTCAGGTGCGCTATGTCGGCGCGGCCTTATTGCTGATTCTGGGCCTGAGCACGCTCAACATCCTCAAAATTCCGTTCCTGAAAATGGAAGCTCGAGTGCAGTTTTCCAAAAAACCCGCCGGATACCTGGGCAGCGCAGTGGTGGGTCTGGCTTTCGCAGCGGGCTGGTCGCCCTGCCTGGGGCCGTTTCTGAGCACCGCGCTCGCCGCCGCCGCCAGCGCACCCAGTCAGGGCATTCCCCTTCTGGCGCTCTACGTGCTGGGTTTCTCGATTCCCTTTTTGCTATTCGCCTACTTTTTCGGCTCGAGCCGGAAACTCAACCGCTACACCCCGACCATCGAGCGCATCGGCGGGGTGTTGATGATAGTCGCGGCGGTTTTGCTGGTCACCAACGGCTTCTCGATACTGAGCATCTGGCTCACCAAAGTGGTGGGATTTCAGAGCGTGGACGAGCTTTTTCAATGAGTTCTCGGGCGTCGAAATCCAGCTTTTTTAATTCGGTGTAGATACAGTTTGCCAGGTTCGTTTCTGGCAGCCTCCCCTTTTCCCGATTTGAACCTGCTCGAGTTTCCAAACGTACAATGATTATGTCTGGTTTCGGATAAACTTCATGGTGTACACGGTTTTCCCCACGCTCGAGCCAGAAAATCCAGACGCTACTTATCCAAAGCACAGGAGAACGCATGTCCCAGATGCCGCCCGAAGAATCAAAATCCGACCTCCAGACCGAACCCTCGAGAATTGTCAAACCCAGTGAGTCCAAACCTGTCGGGCGGCGCGAATTCATCAAGAACGCGGCGCTGATGACCGGCACGGTGGTCGGTGTGGGAGGGGGCCTCGAGTTGCTGACCCGGCGGGCCTCAGCTGCCGCGCCTGTTGCGGGGTCACTCATCGGGAGCAAGCGTCCACTGGGGCCTTATGACACCACCGAAGCCCAAACTTCGTATCAGAACATCACCACCTACAACAACTTTTACGAGTTCGGCACAGACAAGGCCGAACCCGCGCAGCGCGCTGGCACTTTAAAGACCCGCCCCTGGACCGTGCTGCTCGACGGCGAGGTGAAAAAGCCGCAACGCATTGATATTGACACGCTGCAATCCTGGTTTCCGCTCGAGGACCGCGTTTACCGGATGCGTTGCGTCGAGGGCTGGAGCATGGTCATCCCGTGGTTCGGCTTTCCCCTGGCCGCGCTGGTGCGCCGCATGAACCCCACTGGCAAGGCCAAGTACATCCAGTTCACCGCCCTGAACGACCCCAAGCAGATGCCGGGACAACTCGACGGCGTGCTCGAGTGGCCCTACGTGGAAGGGCTGCGGCTCGACGAGGCGCTGCACCCATTAGCGTTCCTGGCCGTCGGCATTCAGGGCCGGGTGCTGCCCAACCAGAACGGCGCGCCGCTGCGCTTGGTGGTACCGTGGAAGTACGGCTTCAAGGGCATCAAATCCATCGTGCGAATCACGCTCACCGAGAAGATGCCCGCCACCACCTGGGCCTTGTCGAGTCCCGGTGAGTACGGCTTTTACGCCAATGTGAACCCCAAAGTGGACCACCCGCGCTGGAGTCAGGCCACCGAGCGGCGCATCGGGGAGCTGTCGCGCCGCCCTACCCTGCCCTTCAACGGCTACGCGCGGGAGGTGGCGTCGCTGTACTCGGGCATGGACCTGCGCCGCAACTTCTGATGACAGGACACACGAAATCCCCCTCGAGCGCGCCGAAAACGGTTAAGTCGAACAAAGCGCCCAAGCTGTCCTGGCTGGGTCCGGGCGTGGTGCTGGGCGGTCTGATTCCGATGGCGGTGCTGGTCTGGGACGCTTACAGTGGCGCGCTGGGAGCCAACCCGGTGCAGCGCTCGATTCAACAAAGTGGCCTGCTGGCACTGGTCATCTTGCTGGCCTCGCTGCTGTGTACCCCGCTGCGGATGGTCACGGGCTGGACCTGGCCCCCGCGCATCCGCAAAGCGCTGGGCCTACTGGCCTTCTTGTACGCCGCGCTGCACATGGTTCTTTACTTTGCAGTAGACCACGGCCTCGAGCTTAAGGTGATTGTCGAGGACGTGCTCAAGCGGCCCTTCATCACCGTGGGCTTTGCTGCCGTGGTCATTTTGGGGATTCTGGCCCTGACCAGCACCAAAGGCGCGGTGCGCCGTTTAGGGTTCGTGCGCTGGCAACGGCTGCACCGCTGGGTTTACGCGGCGGCGGGTCTGGCGGCGCTGCACTTCGTGTGGCAAACCAAGAAAGATTTGCGCGAACCGCTGCTCTACGCCGGAATTCTGGCGGTGCTGCTGGCCCTGCGGGTGTTTTATGGCCTGCGTAAAAAGCGCGCTCGAGCGGCAGTGGGCACTGCAACACGCTCGAGCTAGCGTGGACCTCTCGAGTTCGCATCCCACCTTGCAAATTCGGTACTATTTGCACATGAGCGGCTCGAGTGCAGATGGCATCCATGTAGCAATCGTGGTCGATGGAGTTTCTGGCAACACGGCTTACCAAAGGCTCGAGTGAGTGCTCACGAGCGTTCACTTCGTCCAGCGGTGATGTTCTGGGCCTTTTCAGCCTTGCTGGGCATTCCGCTGCTGGTGTTTTTCGACCCCTTCGGCGGCTGGAAGTGGGAACCCCAAAACCCCATCTACGACCAGATGATTGTCAGCCTGTACGTCACGCTGGGCGCATTTTGCCTGTACGCGGTGCGAAAGCCGCTCGAGCACCGCCTGTTTTTGTGGTTCGTGGTGTGGTCCAGCGTGGCGCACGGCGCAGTAATGCTCTTTCACGCTGTGAGTGACCCGATGCACCGGGGCCATCTACTGGGCGACGTGTGGATTTTCAGCGGCGCGCTGGGTCTGGGAATTCCGCTGTACCGGGCGGGTCATCCTGACCGCTCGAGCGCTTCCTAGAGTTTTCGCCCCACGGATAACAGGACTTGCCTGAAATCACCCACAGCAACCCTGCCCCCTCGAGCGGCGTATCTAAGCGATATAATGGATTCAGTGTTACGCTCGAGCGCCCCTTCATGATTACTTGCCCTTACTGCGGTACTTCCAACGACAACGATGCCCCGGTCTGCACAGTGTGCGGCGGCATTCTGGCGGCTAATACCCTGCACCTGCGCCAGGGGTCCATTTTGGGGCGCTACGAGCTGGGCAAGGTGCTGGGTCAGGGCGGCTTCGGCGTCACCTACGCGGGCCGCGATACCCTACTGGGGCGTGGGGTGGCGGTCAAAGAACTCTTTCCCGAAGGCTCGAGCCGGCGCGGCAGCAGCGTGGTTCCGCCGCGCAGCAGCAATTTTGTTCTCGAGCGCGAAAAGTTTCTCGAGGAGGCCCGCACCCTGGCCCAGTTCGACCACCCCAGTATCGTGCGGGTATGGGACGCCTTTGAACTCAACGGCACCGCGTACTTGGTGATGGAATTCTTGCGCGGTGAGACACTGGGCAAGCGCATGGAGCGCCCGCTCTCGAGCGGTGAAGTCGAGGACATCGCCCGCAAGATTCTGGGCGGACTCGAGCAGGTTCACGCCGCCAACATGCTGCACCGCGACATCAAGCCGGACAACATTTATTTGACCCAGGACGCAAGGGCAGTTTTGATAGATTTCGGCAGCGCACGCGCCTTCGCCGAAGGTGGCGCGGCCAGCACCCATACCCGGCTGGTCACGCCGGGCTACGCCCCGCCCGAGCAGTACGCCTCGAGCGCCAAATTTGGCCCGTATACCGACCTGTACGCGCTGGGAGCCACGCTCTATCACGCGCTGAGCGGTAAGATGCCGCCGCCGGCTACAGACCGGATGCTGGGAACCGCGCTCGAGCCGCTTCCCAACAGTGTTCCGGTGGGCCTGCGATTATTGATTGAGCGCTGTATGGCGCTCGAGGTGGTGAAGAGGCCCCAGAGCGTGCTGGAGGTGATTGGGTTGCTGAGCGCGGACGCTCGAGTTCCAGTGTCCTCGAGCGCGCCCTATTCCAACCCTCCTACTTCGAGCGCGTCACCTGTTCGCTCGAGCGCCCCCACGCCCGTTCCCACCCCGATTCCCGCCGACGTGGTTCACCCACCGGGCGGAAATCTGGTTCAGGCCATAGACCGGGCCGCAGACGGGGCCAGACTGCGCCTCGCAGCGGGGAAGTTCTCGTTGCCTCGAGCGCTGGAAATCAAAAAGAGCATCACGCTGGTGGGCGTGGGGCGCGAACAAACCCGCATCACCGGAGAAGTCGAGGGCTACCTGGTGTACGCCAGCGGCGGAAAACTCACGCTCGAGGGCCTCACACTCGAGCACACCGGACGCAGACCCGCCGACGTGCTGGTCTCGAGCACCACGCTTGAGGTGCGGAATGTTCGCATCGCCGGAGGACTCACCGACCCGGCGGGCGACGGTGGCAACGGCATCGTGCTTCTAGGCGGCGCGGACGCCACGCTCGAGGGCTGCGTCAGTGAGCAAAACGCCGCCAGCGGGCTTTTCCTGTCCGAAACCGCGCGAGTCTTTTCCACGGGTTCGCAGTTCATTCACAACGGCAGTTGCGGCATCGCCTTTTTTGGGCACTCGAGCGGACTGATTCGCAAAAACATCTGCACCTCCAACTCGCTGCACGGCATCGTCGTCACCGACGAGGCGCAACCGATTCTCGAGGAGAACACCTTCGAGCGCAACAAGGAGTGTGGGGTGGCGTTTTTGGGGCGCTCGAGGGGACGGGCCTTTGACAATGTGGCGAATGGGAACGCGCTGCACCCTTTCTACGTATCCAGGGACAGCAAGCCGAGCTTGCAGGGGAATGTGGGCGAAGTGGTGCGGAAGTAGGGGTCGGTTGTTGGTCATCGGTTATCGGTCATCGGTCATCAGTCTTCAGTTTTTCTGCGTGAATCTTTGGAGAAAGCTATCCTTGTACAATAAAAATGATGCCAAGCCGCACATCCCATTCCCCACCCTCCCAACCAAAAACCGAAAACTGACAATTGATAACCCGCACACCGCACCCCAATTAACAATTCACAACCCCAACACTCGAGGAGAAACCCAATGCTCAACGCCACCCTGAAGCCGCACCGCGAGTACCTGCTGGCCAACCAACCCGGTCAGAAGCTGTTTTTGTCCCTCACCCTCAAGCCCGACGCAGAGGCCGCTGGCTCGAGGCCCAACCTCAGCGTGGTCTTCGTGGTGGACACCTCGGGCAGTATGCGCGAGGTGGTGACCAAGCCCAGCGAAGTGACCGACCAAAAGGTGCGGGTGGACGGTCAGGATTACACCGTGGTCAAAGGGGCAAAGAACAAGATGGATTTGGTGGTCGAGAGTTTGCGGGCCATCATCGGCTCAGATTTGCTTAAGCCCGAGGACCGCCTCGCGCTGGTCAAGTTCGACGACAACGCCGAAACCCTGGTTCCCTTCACCAGCGCGTCCGAGCGGGCCAAGCTGCTGGCGGCGGCGGAGCGCCTGACCCACTATTCCGGCGGCACCATGATGGGTCTGGGCATGGAAAAAGGCGCGGGGCTGCTCGAGAAGGAGGTGGGCAGCAAGCGCATGGTGCTGCTTTCGGACGGGGCCACCTTCGACGAGGCCATCGTCAATCAGCAGATTCGGGCACTCGCCGCCGCTCGAGTGCCGGTCAGCGTGGTCGGTGTGGGCGAGTTCGAGTATGAACTGCTGCTCGAGACCGCCAACGACACCCAGGGCAAGCTCTTCGATGTGGTCTCCGACACCGAAAATCCGCAGCCTCCGGCCATCCGGGCCACCGACCTGCCCAAAGCGCTGCTGGGAGATTTGGAGAAAGCCACGCTCGAGGTCGTCACCGGGGTGGGCCTTTCGGTGCGCTCGATTAAGGATGTGGTGCTCGAGCGCGTGACCCGCGTGGCCCCCACCCAGACCGAGGTGAACGTGAATGTGCAGCCGCACCCGCTGGGCAACATCGAAGCGGGCGTGGGCAGCACCTTTATCCTCGAGTTCACCCTGCCGTCTCGCCCTCCGGCCCGGATGCGGCTGGCCCAGGTGGGCCTCACCTACGAGGTTCCCGGTGCCAACTACCGGGGCGAGATTCCGCCGCTGGACGTGATTGTGGAGTTCACCGGCGACGAGAACTTCGCCGCGCAGGTGAACCCCGAGGTGATGCAGTGGGTGCAGCAGCGCAATATCGAGATGCTGGTGATGCAGGCCACCGCGCAGGCCGCCAGTAACCCGGCGCAGGCGGCTCAGACGCTCGAGCAGGCGCGCAACATGACCGTGCGGCTGGGCAATTCGGCCATGACCCAGGCTCTGGACCGGGCAATGGGCGAGCTGTCTTCGAGCAAGACCATCTCGCTGGGAACCGCCAAAACGCTGCGGCTGGGGTCCAAAACCCAGACGCTGAGTCAGGGGGACTCGAGCCTGCCCAGTGACGAGGAGATTCGGCGGATTACCGGAGCCTAAACTCAAGAATCCGCTGAGGGGTCGAACGCTCGAGGTTTGGCCCCTTCTCTCTTGCACTCACCCTCGAGTGACCGTCACCCACACCAACACCAGCGCCAGCACCATCTGAATGGCGGCAAAAAGCAGGATAAAGCGGGCGCTCGAGGACTTTTTCAGGGGGCCAGAGCCCGCGTAAAACAGGCCACTGCTCGAGCAGAAGATGAGGGCGACTAAAATCCAGGCAGCGGTTTGCATAGCGGGATTCAGGTTACAGGTTTCGAGAGATAACCAACAGGGGGTAATATGACGGAGCCAGCCAATAAAGAGATTTTAACATCGTTGGGTCAAGAACTTTCAAAAGTTTTCACAGATGACTTAATAAGAAAATCATTCGTTAAATATTTTTTCGACAACCAGGATATGTGTGAATTCGAGGTTGATGGACTAATTGTTGCTGTTTCACTTGAGGTAGAACTTGAAGTGATTACCAAAAGTTTTGCCTTTGAAGACTTCTTCGACTTTGCACCCGTCAGAGTACGCGTAGCAGTTGGAGGGGTAGAAAGCAACAACAGCGGAATTTTGCGTGCAAAGCACTTATTTTTAGTAATGCTTTATAATATTAACTCAGAGCTAATTACCGTAGATGTTCTAAATAAAGTTTTGCTATAAATATTTTAATGGGTCTATAACGTGTATCTTTACTTTTTCGGAGGGAAAGCCCGTGTTTTGCGTATTGTTAAACTTTTGTCCTCACGAGTTTCTCTCACCACCTCGAGCGCCAATTGCTCCGCTTCCGCTTGGTCAAGTTCCAGGTGACTAAAAGCAGCCTATAAACGCTTGAGTGAAATGTCCCTCACAGTTTTGTCTTTATCCACGTCCTTTCCTCCCCTTCAAAGGTCGCTCGAGCACCGTCTGAAGCGCTCTGTCCTGCACCGTTTTACGGCTCAGCTCGAGGATTTGCTCAAAGTCGTCGGGTTGAACGGGGTCGTCCAGCGCGGCTTTGTTGCGGCCTTCAAAGCGACACTTCTGGCAGCGGTGCAGCAAAACCCAGCCCTTTTTGGGACTGTGCTCCACACCCACCGGCTCGAGCAAGCCCAAGCAGTCGCTGGCGCGGTCTCCAGGGAAGATGTCTACATGCAGACTATGCAGGCAGTGAGGACAGTGGTTGCGAACGCTGCCGTTCTCGAGCGGCACAACTTCGAGTCCACAGTGCAGGCAGGTGAAAGGGTTATTGGTTCCCTGGACGGTGAAACGGCTCATCCGCTCGAGTGTATAAGATGGCGTCGCTCGAGTTCAGGGCGTGGGACGCATTGGCAGAGCGTCGCTCGAGTTGGGGGGTTTACGACATCATGAACCCCTTCCAGCGCGGGATCCGGAATGAAGACGGGCAGATGCAAAGCGCCAGTGTAAAGTCCGCTCGAGCCTCAACGCCCCTCTTCTTTGGTCAGCACCTTGAGGCGGCGTGCGGAAAAGCTGCTCAGCATCCCACTTTTAAAGCGCCACTCCCAGTTGTTCCCCAGTCGTCCAGGCAAGTTCATGCGCGCCTCGGTGTCCAGATTCATCACGTCTTGCAGCGGCGCGATAGCTAAGTCCGCCCTAGATTTCCACGCCATCTCGAGCAGTTGCCAAGCGATTTTGTCTTCCTCGGCGTCAGGAATGTACTTTTTGAGGTGCTCGAGTTCGGTTCCGGTCAGCTCAGAAAACCAGCCGCGCGTGGTGTCGTTGTCGTGGGTTCCGGTGTAAACCACCTGATTTTCACGCAGGTTCTCGGGCAAAAACGAATTCTCGCTCCAGTCCTCACCGCCCGCAAAGGCGAATTGTAGCACCGCCATGCCGGGGTATCCGGTGCCGTCGCGCAGCGCTTCGACCTCGGGGGTAATCACGCCCAAATCCTCGGCGATAATGGGCAGGTCGCCCAGTGCAGCCTTTACGGCCTCGAACAGCGCCTTGCCGGGAGCTTTGACCCAGCGGCCCTTGACGGCGGTCACTTCTCCTGCTGGAACCTCCCAGTACGCCTCGAAGCCACGAAAGTGGTCCACCCGGATAAGGTCGTAGAGTTTCAAGCTACCCTTGAAGCGCTCAATCCACCAGGCGAAGCCGTCTTGCTGCATCTTGTCCCAGTGGTACAGCGGGTTGCCCCACAGTTGCCCGGTAACGCTGAAATAGTCGGGTGGCACGCCCGCGACCACGGTGGGCTGCCCGGTTTTATCGAAGACAAACTCGCCGGGGTTAGCCCAGGCATCGCTCGAGTCCATCGCCACGAAGATGGGAATGTCGCCGATGATGCGGATGCCCCTAGATTTGGCGTACTCGCGCACGGCGGTCCACTGGCGGAAGAACAGGAACTGATAAAACACGAAACGGTCCACGACCTCGAGCAGTTCACTGCGGTAACGGGCCATTGCCTCGGGCTGCCTCGAGCGGATGTCCTCGGGCCAAGCGTTCCAGGGCGCACCCTTGCACGGGTTGCCGAAAGGGTCCACGGTGTCCTGGGTTCCCTTGACCGCCATGAACAGGGTGTAATCCTCGAGCCATGCGGCTTCGTCCTCCTTGAACGCCTCGAACTCGAGCGTCAGCGCGGCGTTCTTGCCCGCCACAAAGTGCGCGTAAGCCTTCTCCAGAATGCCGAATTTCCAAGTGTAGAGCCAGCCGAAATCCACCTTGTCCAGCCCGAAATTCGGCACAGGCTCGAGGTCGGTGTCCAACAACAACCCGTCTTCTCGTAGGGTATCAAGGCTGATGAGGTAAGGGTTTCCGGCAAAGGCGCTGAACGACTGGTACGGACTATCCCCGTATCCGGTGGGTCCCAGCGGCATCACCTGCCACCACTTCTGGACCGCGCTCGAGAGCCAGTCTATAAAAGTGCGGGTTTCCTGCCCTAATTCTCCGATGCCGAATCTTCCCGGAAACGAGGTCGGGTGGGCCAGAATGCCGCTCGAGCGTGTGAGTTCCATAGTGTTTTCTCCTGGTTTAGTTTTGAGTGATGTCTTGGACAGAGCGGCACCTAGCGGGCCTGTCCGCGAGTGGTGAGTGATGAGCTAAAACTATGTGGCAAGGTCTTTTCAGCCCAAATGAGCTGCGAGTTGAGGATGACCCTCGAGCACTTCCCAAACCCACCCAAATGGGTTCCAAATTCGAGATTCAGTGTACCGGAGAATCCGAACGGGAGAAACAGAAACTCACTCCCCTGTCTTGGACAAAGCGGCACTGTCTTGAGTAGGACGGCACCCCGTGGGGCCTGCTCGCCTATCGGGCCCGTCCGCCTCCCCCACTCCCCCGCCCCCCTGCTCCCTCCCCCGCCCCTTCTTGCCACTCGAGCCGCGAAATCTCCATCAACACGTCGGTGTTGTCCACGCGCTCCTTGATGCCAACCTGCCTGAAACCCGCCGCCTTGAAAGCTGCTTGAGCGCGTTTGTTATGGAGGAAGGTGGTCAAGCGCACCCGCTCGAGCGGAGATGGCAGCAGTGAAAACGCAAACTCGAGCGTGGCCTTCACCGCTTCGCGCCCGTAACCCTGGCCCCAGCGCTCACGTTCCCCGATGACGATGCCCAGCGTGGCGATTCGGGGGTTGGCCGGAGGGTAGGGGTGCAGGTCATAGAGTTCCACACTCCCCATAAAACGCCCCAGTTCGTCGTACATGCCGAAGGAAAAGCGCTCGAGGGCATTCACGTCGTCGAGCATCAGGCGCTTAAAGAGCCAGAACGGGTAACGGGTGGGCTTGGCCCCGTTCCAATCAGCAATCTCGCGGTCCCGAAAGTAGGAGAAAAAGCGCCGCCAGTCCTCTGTCGAGAGTTGCTCGAGGGTCTTCAGGGTCACACGACCATGCTGGACTCGCCAGGGTTGCGGCATCGGGGATTATGTTAGCGTTTTGTGCAAGAGAAGGTGACTGGTGCAGAATTGGGCGTCTCGAGCGAAGGTTTTGTGACTTCCGCGTCTTGGACATAACGCCACCTATCGGGGCTGTCCGTGTATTAAGTGAGACGGCAACTATAAGTCCCCCGCCATCTCCCCATGTCTTGGGATAAACAGCACCTTGTAAGTTAGAGGAGGGACTGAGCACGATAGACTGCACCGCACCTGGACCCTCGAGGTCGTCCGATGGCGAGGTCGTCGTGCTGACCCATTTCCAATCGAGT
>Ga0123339_10001395_pt1 | contig 16763 bp, 10 predicted proteins | sample lystaG_FD_89956 | JGI IMG/M metagenome (GOLD analysis project Ga0123339, IMG submission 89956) | Glacier valley bacterial and archeal communities from Borup Fiord, Nunavut, Canada, to study Microbial Dark Matter (Phase II) -... | ecosystem: Environmental > Aquatic > Freshwater > Ice > Glacier ... | reverse complement strand
TCCTCAAAAAAACAACGAATCATACGAGTCAGACCATAAGAAACACGACCCGGGCAACACAGAATACAGTCAAAGCAACCTCCCGAGCCGGTCAAGCCACTCGCACAACAATCAAGACCGGCGCCAAGACAGTTAAGTCTTCGGCTCAGGCAGCCCTAGCATCTGCAAAAGCAGTAAAAATTTCCGCTCAAGTTTCACAACGCGCTGCCCATGCAACAGTTCAAGCTGCAAAAGCCGCCACAAAAGTTACTATTCAAGTCGGAAAAATAGCGGTTAAAGCTTTTGTCGCAGCTGCAAAAGTCACGATTGCTGCCGTCAAAGGTCTAGTTTCACTAATTGTCGCCGGTGGCTGGATAGCAGTACTTGTAATTATTCTCATCGCCGTAATCGGTTGGCTGATCATTTCACCACTCTCTATCTTCTACTCCAGCACTGATTCATCGACACAAGAAAAAACGATACCTTCTGTCATGGCAGGGCTGGCGCAGGAAACAACCAATGAAATCTCGCAAATACAGACTCAGTATGGCGAAGGTTGCGATATAAAAATCATATACGAAGGCAGTGAAGATGGAACTATGATTCAAAACGGCCCGGATATTCTGTCTGTCTATGCCGTCCGCGTCACCATGGATCCGGCCAATCAGAGCGAAGTCATCACGCTCGACGATCAGAAAGAGTCGATTCTGCGTGACACCTATCACCAGATGGTAACCGTCAGCTACACAATTGTTGAAAAAGAACCAGCCGAAACCACAGATGCCTCGGCAACAACATCAGCAGCCTCGACAAATGAAACCACTGCAACAGTCTCGACAACGCCTACTCCCACACCCGTGACAAAAGAGCTTCGTATCAATATCAACTGTCTTTCCGCTGATGAAATGATCGTTTCCTTAGGCTTCACCGATGAGCAAATAGAAATGTTGCACGAACTTTTAAAGCCGGATTATCTGTTGCTTTTTCAATCCTTACTTGGCATTCAGAATCCTGCCGGACTAACGCAGGAAGAAATTAACCAGATTCTTGCCAGCCTTCCCGAAAACCTCTCCATCCAGCAGACGCAGGTCGTCGAAAAAGCTCTTTCACTTGTTGGAAAAGTCTCTTACTTCTGGGGCGGCAAATCAACCGCCATCAATTGGGACAGCCGCTGGGGAACATCAATGACCGTCACCGCTGACGGAAGCGACACAACCGGCACCACACGCCCATTTGGCCTCGATTGCTCCGGCTATGTTGCCTGGGTGTATATCAACTGCAGCTTACCGTCAGATCAGGTAGACTCCGTTTTCGGTTATAGTACCGCCACCCAGTGGAAGTACACCACTGCTATTGAATGGAATCAGGCACAGATCGGAGATCTGGTATTTTTCAATGTCCCCGGTGCTGCCAAAGGAAATCACGTTGGCATTATCGTCGGGTATGATGATGCTGGCAATTATTTAGTTGCACATTGCTCGTCCAGCCGAAATTGTGTCGTTGTAACTGAGGCGGTTAGTTCAGGATTTCATTATGTGAGGCGGCCGTTGGTGAATGAGAAATGATCAAATGATTGTCATTTTTCTCATAGCACAAGAAACACAAAAATACATCCAAGAGTCCCCACAAAGGAGAGACCAATCAGCGCCGCTCCAAGGCAGCCACCTAAACAACCCTTTTTGTATTTCCGGCGGCCTTGGTCTTCGGCGCTAAGATCATCCAGCATCATTACCGACAATCCAATATCCTCTGCATCTATATCTCCGTCATGATCCCAGTCAATCATACAAACCACCCCGGATTCTTTATATGTTGTATAGTCCTACAATCAGCAAATCGGAAAACTCAACTAAACATAAGATGCAAAACAAATAGTTCGTTCCTAAAATCCGAATTCGAAAGGATATCCACAATGTCGTCATAGTGCTTGCTGATCATTTTGGTTCATTATTATGCAATCATGACTCTTACATTATTTCTGAAACGACTTCAGAAAAACGAGATAGCTTTCATCAAAGCAAAATTGCGCTGCCGCCTTAATGATTTTATCCATATAGCCATCGCGATTTTTGCCCTCGTAAGCACCTCGCAAGGAAAAATACGTCAAGGCAATGACCGTGCCATCATCAGTAGAAATATCTATATAGTTCTTCTCATAGCATCCATGTGAAATGCCCTCACAACGGTCAAGCATTATCTCATCATCCGCGGCTATTATCCAAACTACGCCTTGAACATAACTAGCGTTATTCTTCCTCATAGTGGCCACACCTTCGCTGTCGAGATCGAATTGGTATCCGTAAAGTTTGGAAGTTTGAAAGAACTGTGCATTGGGACATCTGTGGAGCATCTGTGCTTTATCCATATTGGATCCATATGCGAAATAGTAGGTTCTGCACCATTCTTCAGAGATTTTCACTGCTTCGGATGCAATGGCACCCAAAACTTCATAATCGTCTCCGTATTGCTCGATATATATATTTGCACTCTCGGCTAAGCGACCATAGAACTCATGCTTGTTAAGGTAGTCCAAACGCTTGGCAAATAGATCCTTAAGTTCAAATATCAACGAACTGATTTCATTGGCATAATCGCTCACTACAATCGTGCATCCCTGCTCACCCGTGGGACGCACCTTGCAAATGATAATCCCGGCCCCTCCGAAAAGATCCGTTTCTTTTCCCCGCCATGCTTTTGATTCAATTGCAGATGCGAGTTTTTTAACTGTGTTTGTATCCATAATAGTACCTCCTCAAAATTATCAGAAAAACCTTTTGCTGTTCTTAAGTAAAGATTATTGCATTTGAGGGAGGCACTCCATACAGCTGAGCTTGGTATTTATTGTCGATCAGAAATTATCTGCACGATCCGATCCCAATCCAATGAAGTCTTTGTACCATCTTTTTCAACTAAAATGACGCTGGAAGCTTCCTCTGGATGTATCTGGAGTTTTCCACACATAGGCTCAGTGTTTTCCGAATAGAATATTTTGCAAGGAGATCCCGACTTCAACAAATAACTTCGATGCCTATTCTTTTGCTTCAATATCTCTTTCTTATCACTTTTCTCATCAATCTCCTGACGATAACCGCCTTTGGAATCTTCGAACCGCACACCCGCCTCTTTTGCTCGTTTATCTATGATACCTTTTCCATAATCTGTCAGCTGCCTATACACATCATCAGCTATATCGTTTGCAGTGTCTGCAAATACACTTTTTTTTGTGCAGTTTTTCAATGCAACCGTCAATGTAAATATCTCAGAAAGATTGAGGGCAAGAAACACTGGGTGAATCGTAGAATCGTATTCGTTTGTTCCTCGGCTTGGGTCAATTTTCACGTTGCTGCCAAGTATGTCGCATCCATTCTGCAGTTCACTCAAGTGAGCATTTATCGCGTTTGAAGACATATTGAAATGCTCAGCTATCTCCTCTCGATTTCCGCGGGGCTGCTGAAGATATTTCAGAAGCTTGATTTTCATTTCATCACCACGATAGATCTTATCCACTTGGCAAAACCGATCACTTGCGTAGTCAAGACCAAACTTTTTAAGATAATTCATATAACAATTAATTGAGGTGATCACATTCTCTCTTTCATCAAAATAACTCCGGATAAAAGAACTTATCATTTTATTCGTCTCATCCAAATGAGATTGGACCCATTCAATATTATTCTTCCCCAGGGCCTCTCTTTTCAGAAGTTCCGAGAGATGCCGTAGCGTTTCGGGGCAGATTTCCTTCTCTGATATATACTTTTCAAGATATTCGTTCAACGTCATCATGAATAGCGCCTCCACTTCTTCAATCAGAAACAATTGTCATTCATCAGCAAATTATGTTTATGTTTTCATTGTACATTATGCTTCAGTTTTCTGCATTTTTGTCTGCGAAGGAGAGTCGAACCCTACTACTAACAGTTTATATGTGCAATTGTTACGAAGAGCATTCGTGGCTGTTTTCGGATCAACAAACCACAAAAAACGAACTCGCGCAGGTATGCGATGCGATGCGATACGATTTTGGAAAGGGTACAACTGGAAATCTCAAACTGAAGGTTTTTGGCCCCAAAATCTATTTACTCGAATTATAGTTAATGTCGTACAAGGCAACGTGTATTTTAATCGTTTCGTTGGTCCCGGGTTTGCATATCAAACAATCCCATATGTTTGGTTCAGAAGGAATCACTTGCGCCATACATTTCCTAAGCGAGCTCTCAAGAGATTTAGCAAGGGCGAGAAAGTTTTTGTTTTGTTTGTTAAAAAAAACTAGCGACAATTTTGTATCGCGCCAAGTTGAGTATCCTGATAGTTGATTGATGGCATCGTTAAGGCATTTTTCACCATGCCATATTTTAATTTCTGCAATATATGCAGCCTTATTGTCAAACTGAACAAGTATATCAGTTTTCCCGTTTTTTCGGAAAGATTCTCCCGTTGCATCATAATGCGTGTTTAATGTTGCAAGAATTATATCTCTAATTGATTCCTCATCTAACCCAAAATATACAACAGGGGTCATTTCCGTTGCACGACAATACATGTCAATAATATTTGATATGTTGTTGTAATCAAATTCAGAAATGCAGTATTCCGGACATATATTGGGTAACGCAGGCTCATTAGGCGGTCTTCGAACTATCCTTTTCAATGGAATGGGAACCGTATTCGGTGTGTTTTCATTTAAGTAAAGGGGAATGTTTAGTGCTGCTCCGAGCTTGAAAAAAGCAGATGCTTTTTCCTTTCTTATCTTAAGGTTTTTGGAGATTAAATCGCGAAGCGTATAATTGAATCTTTTGAAATCAGAATTCAAGCATCTAATCATGTCTCGATACGGAACGAAGAGATGTTCGAATTTTTCAGAAACAAAGGATGGGAAATCTTCCTTGCCGTCAAATTCTTTCTTTTCAAGAGAAAGATCAACGGAAAGAATGGCACACTCATCTTTTTTGGTCCTTTCAAAAGACGCGTCGTTAAAATCAATAAACTTCACATATGTATATGGATGGAGATTAAGCAATTTTTCGTCACCCTCAAAAGGAATCTTGTAAGTTATTTTATACACATCAACGCTATAATACTGTTGAGTAAATGGCAACTGATTGTAAAACGGGTTTGACTTCTCTTCTTGTGTTTCAATCATGACTCGACTTAAATGCTCTTCATGCAATACAATGGTTGAGATGGCATATTTATCGAAAAAATAATCAATCCACCCTTCAAAATCAGAGCGCATTATTTTCTCGTCCGAAATTGACGCTATTTCTAGAAGTAAATCATTTTTATAACCTTCTAAATATTCATTCGTAGTTTCTGGTCCAAATAATGCTGACATATCATTTACCCAAATTCTCATTATGGTCAATGCTTCTATTTTATCATTAAATGTAGTATAAACAATGATGAAGTAAATGTTGATTCACTTCAATTTGTTTGATTGGTATACATAGTTTCGAACCTGATATGCAATATTTATATCCTATTGTTGTCAAAGTAGTCAATCAATTTGTATATTTTCCGACAATACGGTATAAACACCTGTAAATTGGCAAAAACATGCTCTCTTGATATTGATTTACCAGTAGGATGGCCAGCATCATTTCTATTATTACGGATCATTTCAAAAACACCCAGAAGAACTGTATTTAATCCATCAGAGACATCAGTGGGCATATCACCAATCAAATTTGTTATGTTACTTGAGAAAACTTCGAATTTATGTTTTATCATTTTCCCATTTGTTTTAATTATAAAACGTTCTTTTCTATTAGGATCCTCTATTGCATTTGTATATGAGTCGATCAACAATAAGAGCGCCTTCTCGGAGGCGCACCCCAGAGCAATTGTTGATGAAAGCAATGCATTTATATTATATGTTGATAGGCTTTCTTCTAAATAGATTATAATAATCGGGTCAATATTGGGAATCAATTCGCGTGTTCTTCTCAGATATCCAGATGGGTCATGGGGTATTGGCTCAACCGAATTTACCACTTGTGATCCATATTCTGTTAGCGACAAAAATGGCCACGCGGGCTCTTTGGCATTTCCAATTGTAACTACTCTTTCTACAACAAGATTCCATATTATTTCTCGAACCCTGTCTTCATCATGACTATTTAATTCAAAATTTCCTCCTAAGACATCACTCTGGCCACGTGGATTGGGTGCAATTCTCATTTCAACAGCGATTGAAGCAACCGCATTGCAAATCAATCGATATTGTGTTTGAGGGCTTCCTTTAAATGCCTCCAAAACTAGTGGCCTTACTTCACTTATTGGAATAGTCAAATTGTTTACTCGGTCACTCATATGTTTCTCTCACTTTCCACGTAATTGCGATTCATCAGTATTAAAATTTCTCCCTACAGTTATAGCAAATCCCAAGATTCACATGATTAGGTACGCCATAAAACACGAACTCATCATTCTATGTCAATGCGTCCACACTTTTCGCGGATTACCCTGTCTTGATCACTCCGGAATGCTCACTACAAATTTATACCTACCCAAAAAGAGTACAACCCTGCTCTTTAAACTCCTCAATTTTTATGAGCAAATCTTGTTCTGTACATTCTATGTACTCTGCCAAACAAGAGAGACACATGTATTTATTAATCGTTCTACCCAATAATTTTTTACATAAAGCAATATGATTTTTTTCGAGGTCTGCCTTGCAAATGCAACATCGAATTTCATCCATAAATTATGTCTCCATTTCTTTGATTCTGATATCTGGCATTGCCTTTCCTCTGAATTCCGAATCCATAATTCCTAGCTGTGTTTTGATAATGCTTCTCATACCAATCGCAGGCTGCAAACAATATGTGTTAAATTCATCCAGATTCAAGGAACTGGTACTACGCACATTAGGATAAAGCAACTTCAAAAAACCGGTGCATATTCTCTTTACTGCTTCTGTATCTCTTGTATCGGCATTTTTAGGTATTTCCAGTATTTCATCTACTATTGCTCTGTAAATTAGTTCGTTTCGAAGAAGATGAATGATTTCAGTAAAGTACTCTGAATTCAAAGCCCAGCCATTAACTTTTAGACTTTCCTTCATACGAGGAATCTTCCATCCTTTAATGAATCCATGAAATCGGTCTAAAAGCGCAGTATCCTCGTGAAAGAACGGAGGCAAATCTTCAAACATATTGATATTCGTATTCATTTTTTCATCTTCAATATTCCCAAGCAAAATAAGGCCTGATTCTCCAATTCCTCTATAATCTCCTACCCTATATTCTCCACTTTCGAGGTAACCTTTCAAAGCACCTTGCATTTCGTTTTTATCCGGGAAAGTTATGCTCTGAATTTCATCATATGCGACATAATCATAGTGCGAAGCAAGGCCACTTGTCCTTTTGTTTATGTCGTAAAACATCTTTGCCCTAGAAATACTTCCGCCACTTACAAGCCAGCCATATTTACTAATTTGCGAGAACAGGTATGATTTTCCTGTTCCTTTTGGTGCAAGTTCAATGAGGTTAACTCGTTTTTCAACAAAGGGCAAAAGTCGACTAATCATAGTTAGTTTTTGTTCATTACAAGCATATCCAGATGGATTGTAATCGATTGCCGCAAGAAGAATATCGATCCATTCATCAATAGTAAAATTATTTCGGGCATCTGCATAGTAGTCCAAATCTGTTGTATATGGGCAGAATGGCGCAAAATCAGTCATCTTAAGGATGTTTATTCCGGAATTTTTTCCGTTTGTATCGGCCGGTTCGCAAATGATCTCCACAATACCCCACACTTCATTTGGAGATAACAAATAATCCTTATTTGAATCAATGACATTCCAATCAACCTTCGCCTCATTTTTTTTCTTTGGAACTCCAAAGTCTGGAAGTGCAAAGTATGCAGAATTTGTCGCAATATCAATTTCTATTTTAACTTTCGCTAAAAACCTAACACTCTGCATATTTCGAGTAAGTTCATGCTTTATCTGCTCCCACTGCTCTTTTCTTGGAATTGTGCGTTTAACATATTGAGACACTTCATTTTTATCTATTGTACCCTTTTCATCTGAAAATTTCATAACTAACCAGTCTCTCATAAACGAAGGCAAACTAAGGGTCGAGAAAAATTTCCCTTGTTCAGGCGATTTAAACACTAGCATATCTGCAAAATTTTGATGAAGCTTATCCATTTTACCCCCTGTACTAAATATCAAATTTCTTATTTTTAGTTAATCCTTTTTCAACAACAAAGTCAAATTGTCCAATTATCCCGGAACTGTATAGCTTAACTGTATAATGATCCTTTTTCCCGATTTCAGGCACAAAATACCAGGCTTCATTCTCTTTTATGCATTTATATTTCTCTGATTCTATCATTGCAAATACTTCTGAGAATTCTTGATTCAATTTAAATCTCACTAAAGCGTTTTGCTGTTTAACGATTGGAGTCTCTACACCTATCGTAACCTTCGCAGATATTGGTATTTTACTCAGTATGACAAAGGGAGTTAGCACCTCCTCTAGTGTTGCGCCTCCATGTATCTCCCCAGTTAGATTTCCACTTTGGCTGAAACGGTCATAGTTCGCAATTATGTGATTTTCATTCAAATCGATGCACACATTTATATCTTTCTCATAAGTATGATCTTTATCAATGCAATAACGCCCTAAGCGTTTTACTACTGCAGTATCATGGGAAGTATAAGTCTTTGTATTTGCCAATACTGCCCCTCTACTTGTCCCGTGATCAGAAACGATTAATACTCTATTATATGTTTCAGTTAGTTCAACTGCAATTCGGATTATATCAGCCAAAATTTCAATTTCGGAGGTAATATATTCAGGATACGTTCCGCTATGCTTCATTTCATCTAAATCTGTTTGTCCATATGTGTATTTCTGTATTTTTCTTGATTCGATAAATCCTTTGTTGTTTGAAGTTACTGTTGGAAGGTCAGCACGAACTATAGTTAACTTAGTATATGTGCTTTGAAACGCAGTTGCCAAATATTGTTCCATAAAGCCACTTTCGGATGCATCCAACCCATCGACCCATAAAATGATGTCTCCGGATTTGTATGTTTCAGAAACAAGCTTGTCTCTGTGCGAAACAGACCAAAAAGTACCTTTCTTCTCTGCCATTGAATTTACAGTCTGTATAAAAGATTCATCAAACATATTTGCTAATTTCATGTTTTTGTAATCTCGAAAATAATCAGTTAAACATTCATTGGTAAATATATAGTTTGAACAATACAGGGATAGCATAGGATATGATGTATGTATTAACGCCTTAATTCTATCTGTCAATCCCATTCGTCTAATGATTGAAATAAACTCATTTCTTTCTTGTTGTGTTATATCTGTTAACCAATACATTCTTATAATGTCTTGTGTATTAAAATAAATTGTCCAGAATTGATTTGTAAGTTGTTTCACTTGCATTGCATATATTATTTGTTTTCGTTCTATGAACATTGATGGAAATGTTGATCTATTGTGATCTAGATGTTGAATACCTTCAATAAGATTGGGATAAAAATCCAACCATGTTTTTGTGCTTACTAAGACTTCACCCACATACCCAGCTAATTTTGAAGTTTTTGCCCATAACCATAATAACCACTTATGAAAATCCCCAAATTGTTTCCATTTTGAAAACAAGATTTCACTATTAAATTTCTGACATTCAAACTCTCGTTCACATACAACCTCTAATGAATCTCCATATTTATAAAACTCTAGAAGTTTTTCCCACTGCCAATCATCTCCATTGTTCTCACAAATATCCTGCGGAAGAAGATCGTGATACTGAATAATATCATAGGCAGAAATCAAAACAATAACGTTATCTGCAAAGATGCTATCTTTGTAGTAAATAGCATTATTTGTATGAAGAATTATTGGTTTGTTAGGGTTATCCTCCCAGTATTTCAGATATGCCTTTATGCCATATATATTGTTCCCTGATATTTTGATTTCAATTGCATCTGATATGATAGTTAAAGAGTAATCATCATCTGCGATTTCGTCCAAAAAAATGACGTTTTCTCTGAGTCTTGGGTCTGCCATGCATAACTTTTCAAGACTGTTTTTCATTCTGTACATGGGTATATATATATGAACTTTTCGATTTGTATCAACTGATGATATTCTAGATAGGATTGTATCATCAACGTTATTATTTATTCTCAAATGTTCAGATAATGGCAGAACAACCGTATTTTCTGTTGTGAGAGCCAAATCATATAGGAGAAATGACATGTTCGCGATATAGTCTTCTTCTGCACAATAATCAGATAACATAATTTGTTTTTGTGTTTTTTGAATCAAGAGATTTTTAATTTTAACCCATGTAACAAGGCATTCAACATTTATATATCGCACGGAACTGGCTCTACATATTGTAAGATCTTCTTCAATAAATTTTTCCAAATCCGAAAATGATTTTACCTGCATCAATTCCACCCAACTTTCAATTATCTTTCATAATTTGCATTCCAATTAATGGCTCTTTTCGTATCAGTTCCTTAAAGTAAAGAACTACTTCATCTGGTTTAAGTTCTTCTATTTTTTTCTCTACCTCTAAATAATATGTCTTCAAATATTTCTCTTCGGCATACTCCTTAATCACTTTATTAACAGCAGTTTTTTTAATTATCCAGTCATAGACAGGACCTTCAATCGCGCCAAATAAAACATTCTTCATATCATCAATATTATTAATTAGTAGCGCATAATCCCCCGCTGCATAATCCTTAAATATATTATTACAAAATTCCGTGTCAGATAGTTTTTTACACTTATTGTTAGTCTCTAAAAACAGGATTGCTTTTTCAGTTTTATTTTCGTCTGCAGGTGAGTCTCCTTGATTAATTAAATCAAAGGTTTCGCTAGCATCAGCTATCTCATTTTCGAATAGACATAGTATTGGTAGTTTATGTGTTTTTGACCACTCCATAGGTGATGTTGTTTTAGTAATATTTTTCCATAGTTCAAGCAATAAATTGTATTTTTTCTCTTTTCTATATTTTTTTAATTTTAAACGAAGGCCTTCTTCATAGACATCACTTTCAGAAAGAATCGCATCTGATAATAGTTCTCCAAAAATATACTCAGCTTCTTCATTTGTAACTTTTTCATTTATCCATCCTGAAATATGTTGTTTGATATACGATTGTTGATTGCTAAAGAATTCAACAAATTCTATTGCCTGATCTCCAATCAGGGAAGATAGTTTCCTTTTATCAATTTTATCGAATGATTCCGTTTGATATACAGGAATTAATGCTGCCATTAGATCTGCAAATTTCGCACCTTCTTTTTTAATAAACTCTAATGGAATTTTTATTGAGCTCAGTCTTGTTTTAATTGAATATGCCGCCTTGACAAAATTGTTAACCGGCGAAAATAAAATAAAATTAATCTGATTAATCAAACAATAATCCAAGTAGACGTCGTCGATAATACCGTTAAAATCCTCCATATTCCAAAGCCATACCGCATCTTTAGTTTGCTTGAACCTACGCTTAACCTCTGAAATGTATCCATTGTTATCAACATTTAACTTTTCAGCAATCGCAATTATATCTGGTTTGTTCTCTTCAACATAGATACCCATACCAGTCTTTAAGTTTTGGCTATTAAAAATCTGTGCTAAGGATTCACAAAATACAGCATCTTTTTGAAAAATCGAAGCAATTTCTTCTGCTATTTTTGTTTCGTCTCGTCCAGATTCCTTACCTGGTGAAATCAATTCACAATACAAATCAATTATGGGCAATAGTTGATCTCCAACACTTTGCGGATCATTTTTATTAATGTAAGGTTTTAATGCCCAGAGAGGGAAGTCAACGTCCAACAATTTAGTCTTCATGGAAATCAGTATATCCTGAATTGAGTTTTGATTTTCTTGTGAAATTTTAAATATCTTGCCAGTGCATTCGCAAAATCGTCTATGCTCCTCAGTCATTTTAACAATATAACGATTTTCTGATCCTTTCAAACCTTTAATGACACCGATTAATATATCTGCTAAACGTTCGTCATTTAATGGTTGGCTATTCCTATTTTCATCTTTCAAATAGTAACCCGCATTTGGGTATTCTTTCATTAGAAATCCGATTATAAATGCCGAACCCGTGCATTCCAGTAACCCAAATGGTTTATCTTGTAAGCATTTCCAAATAGAATCAACAGCAACACTACTCGTTTGGCTGAAACTGGTTTCAATGAGTTTTTCAATTGCATTTTTCATCTGTGATAATACATGCGCGGGGATTTTTGTGTAATATTCTTTGGTTTCCCAAATGTTTTGTGCGCTCATATCTTGTTTGAAGTGATTCAAATATGCAGCTGAAGCTGTGATTTGCTCTATGCCCATACCCATTTTTACAGTGGTTTTTGTGTAGCCCTTGGCCGAAAAAAAGCTGTCATTTTGAGTCAAGCTCTCTATCCCACAAGTGAAAAGCATTGAATCAACATCATTCAATTGTGACGAAAATTGGCCTATACCCGAAATCGAAACTGGTGTAGATACATTGGACAAGATTTTTATTGTAGTAACATTAATTTTTTTCTTAAACTCATCAATGATGGATTTAGCTGTTGACATATTGAGGTTTGCTTCGCTCATGTTAACCTTTACAAAATAATTAGCTTTAACCTTGCATTTTATGTAATTTTCATATTCCGTGTCAGAAAAAGGTTGGCTGCTTAAGTCAACAATAACTACATCCCTTTCTGCTTCCCTAAGGATAGCGTCGATTGCCGAAACGTTTAATACCACATCTTCTTGATTTTTTGCAAATACATAAATAATTGGCACTTGATTTGGACTGATTTTCCGAACCTCATTCATTCGGTTTTTAATATTTCTATGAGTCGCTGCTAACGGTACAAATCTGAGTTTCGCATAACCATTGTATTGAAAATTACCGATGCAATTATACTCACTATTGGCAATCATTTTTTCAAATGAATCATCATATCGGACTTGACTCTCAATTTTCGCATATGCTTCTGGATCAATATTTTGTGATTGTGTCACATATAATACATCTGTTCCTTCTGGCAAAGTTCCGAAAATGCCCTTTTGTGTAAACCACTCCATGATACTTCTAACACTATCTTCAAGTTTGGTTCCTGAAAATGCTGCGGAGATATTTGATAGCGTTGGTCTTAATAGATTAGATGCCCCTCGTCCTTTTCCTTGCTGAATTGCGGTTAAAATCAAGGCAACTTTCAGAATGCGTCTTTGATCTTCGTTTGCACATTGTGATTCAAAGTTTTCATAATGGATACATGCATTTCTTGCTCTATCATCTAGATCCATTGTATTATTATTGTTGCTTGTACTAAAAAAATAGTCCCATATATAATCACTTGTTTGATAACACCAGCTTCCGGTGTCATATTTGCTGTTTGCAATAAACCATTTAAAATTCTTTTTGAGGTCGCCACTTGCTTGCGGATCACCACAAATGAATTGAAACATAGTTCTTTGATTCGAACTTATTTCGGCGGAAATTCGCTGTAGAAGAAAAGCTGCATAAGGATGTAGTGGAAGAAGTGCTTGCAGATCATTATTATCAATATCTTCAACGTATTGGTTTAGAGTACTTTTGACAGATTTTTCTACGCCTATCCACAAATTTTGTCTATTTGTTATCCATTCTTCTTGCAAGTCTGGGACTATGTTAACCGCCTGCTTCATTAACATGAATGCAGTCGTATTTGCCATTTCGATTTTTTGTGTTTTGAATCTTGCCTCCAATATTTTTCTTCTATCATTGTCAAAAATAAATTGACTATGAGCTTTGTGAGTAATTATCAAAAAGTAAAATGAACTCCCCTCCGAAGCTTGAAGTAATTCTTGGAACCCTGTAAGAGAATTAGTGTTTTTTTGAAAAAACTCTGTAAACTCATCCCAAATAAATAGAATGGTTTTTATTCCGTTAATTTGTTTAATTTCCTTTATCCATGCAATGACATCATCAGCCGTTTTGGTAAAATTGAATCCCTCATAATCAGCAACTTGGATAATTTTTTCAATCAAATCCAAACTACCTGCAGGTCCCAGTTTTTCAAGTGCATCAATCACACTTTGAGAAGAAGGATATTCCATAAACTTATTTTTGTGTTTTGTGAATGCACCATTAAAATTGAATGAGCTGTCCTCATCATTAAGCTTTTCAATGATGTTCTCATAAAGTGTTGCCCCGCCACACCTATATTTCTTTTTGTGAAGTTCGTTCTTTACCGAATCCTGAATTGCGGCAAACAGCATGTTATCACCAACAATACCCGAAGATGATGATCTAGTTACTATTAATATTTTTCCCTGTTGTTTAATACCATTCAATCTATTCAAAAGAGTTTGTGAAATTTCATATTTCCTAAAATATTCGGAAACATCATCATCATTGTCTTCGATGATGTGTTTTAATGTATAGGATGCAAAAGACTTACCTGTTCCATATGCACCTGAAACCCAAATTGACTTAGCTTTTTCTGCACTTGTCCCTTCCAATGTCCCAACCAAATCATTTAGAATATCAATAAACGTTTGATGCGGGTAGAAAGATTTCCAGTGATTTGGATACTTAATATCTGCATTTTTATCAAACACTGGAACAAATTCATTGCTCAAACTAATATAATCACTATAAACTCTTGACATTTTAATTCTCCTCCGTAGTGTCAGTTAGCTGATAAAATTATAGTAAATGTAAAATATCACAAGAAGATTTATTTTTATTAAGATCAATATTATCTAGGTCTTTGTTAAATGCTGCAGTAATATATTCGGGATAATCTTGTGCAAGAGTCATAATATTTTTCTTAAGTGAATCAATGTCGATTCCAAATATAGTAGTGGGGCTAATGCCCACTCTTTCGATTGTATCATCACACAAATAGGAGAGCGTAAAGCTGTAATGTCCATCGCATTTCTCTGCAAACATAAACAAACTATACAAAAGAACAATAGCATTAGGGGTACGCCACGCAGATCGTGTAATTGACAATACAGCATTGCCCTTGATTTCGCAGTCACCAATGCCAAGTGTTATTCCTATTGGAGAGTATCTGAATGTCTCTTTAAGTGACGATAGTGCATTTTCCCTCGTAGAAATTGATTGATCCTCGCCCATCAGTGTAACAAGCGTTTTTATTTCATATCGCTCATGCAAGGATGTGTTGTGAATATACCAATTTATCAATACAGAATTATATGCAAGATTCGAAAAAATAATTGCCCATACTCTTTCATCGTCTACGCCAAATGGTATTAATGCTTGTGCGTTTTTATTCAAAATATTATTTGTTGTCAGATCGGCTTCTTTTAACCATACTTTAAAGGCATCAAATTGATATTTGCCAAGATTATCACATTTCCAAAATTCATCCTTATATTCAAAAAAATATTGCAGCCAGATTTTTCTGAATCCAAAATGTTGGTATCTGTTTATTCCTTTTAAGTTGTTCAATTTATTACCTCCCGACGTTGTAATCAATGATTTAGCACACAAGCAACCTTTGGGCATATCCAAGCAAGAGTGACAATGAACACATGATGGGAGAACTTTAATTATATCCTGCTCAATATAAAGAGCCCCTATCGGACATTCAACCATACAATCTTTGCAAAAAGCGCAATATGCAACTTTGTAAAATACATTTTTGAATAAATAAACAAATCGTATTGCATCTTTAGTATTGTTTCGAATTGTAAGTACGACTTTTAGCGAATCATTAATGTTCTCAACAGAAAATTTATATCGACTTCCATTGTATTCCATTGAGTAATTGTTTTCCGACTCAACAATTGGGATACCGAGTGTTTTAATCCATTCCTTCCAATCACAAGTTATTTCTCGAACATACAGTACCAGCTCGTTCTCACTTGCTTGCTCAACTATTCGATTTCCACCATTGTTCAAATCACGACCGCCCATTCTTCCTTTCCAACCGCCCGTATCTAAAAACTTTTTTAACTCCCCTGGATTATTAAATTTATTACCTGCATTCGAAGAAATAATATCAATAAAGGGCTTAAGATCATCTGGATAGATACTGTTTACAATATATTCCCACCATTGAGAAGACATTGGGCATAAAGCACAACCAACTCTAGTTGTTCCATATCTATATGCTTTATTAAGATATAATTCATTTTCAAATATGTATAAAAACAATTCACTCGTTGACCAATAGAGGATTGGACTACAATTGGTTTGAACTAAATGTTTTTTTCCTACAGATTCCATATCATAAGTCGATCTTGCTTCGCTTTCGTCCGCACGCACACCATCAAAAGCTACAACGCGAATATTATCCTTCCCAACAATTTCTTTCAATTTTAGTATTGATGGAACTGATTTATGTATTGCGCAACACCACCTTTGAACTCGACCAGGTGGCGCGAAAGTACGCCACGTGTCTTTAGCATCCAAATGTGATTTTGCAATATAGAAATCCAAATCGTTATAGCGCTCTTTAACAATATCAACCGTAATATAAGTATCTGACAACTCCATCGAAGTATCTCCAAAAACCACTTTAAATGAGTTGTGTGGCAAAACCCTTTGAATTAAATCAAGTAGTACTAGCGAATCTTTACCCCCACTAAATGCAACATATATTACATCAGATTTTATTTTATATTTTTGATACATTTCATATACATTTTGCAATGTCGTCTGAACAAGTGCATTCATAAACGACGAATTTTTTTTTATCATCAAGTCAAGGTTTACTGGGTCAACAACAAGGTCTTTTATGAAGACTGTTACTTGTGGCTTTGTAAATAAGCCACCG
>Ga0123339_10001394_pt1 | contig 16768 bp, 10 predicted proteins | sample lystaG_FD_89956 | JGI IMG/M metagenome (GOLD analysis project Ga0123339, IMG submission 89956) | Glacier valley bacterial and archeal communities from Borup Fiord, Nunavut, Canada, to study Microbial Dark Matter (Phase II) -... | ecosystem: Environmental > Aquatic > Freshwater > Ice > Glacier ... | reverse complement strand
CGAGCCCTCATCGCACAGCTGTACGCCGGCGATCGCTTTGACGAGTGTCGATTTGCCGGCGCCGTTATCGCCGACAAGCGCGACGACCTCACCGGCGTTGACTTCGAAGTCAACGCCGGTGAGAGCCTGGTTGGCGCCAAACGCCTTACTCACGCCTTTCAGCGAGAGGAGAAAAGGCTCCTGGCCCGTCACGCCTGTGCCTGCCGGGGCAGTTGTCACTGAAGGCCTACCGCCTTGCCCGCTGCCTGGAGTGCCGGCGTGTTCATGATCTGAGCGGCGGTCCAGAAGCCGTCTGCGACGACCGTATCCTTGATGTTCTCCTTGGTGACCGCAACCGGTGCCAGGAGGACCGAGTCGACGTCCTTCATGCCGTTGTTGACCTTGCTCAGCGACATGGACGACGGAACGGCTTCGCCCTTGGCCAGCGAGACAGCGAGTTCCGCAGCCGCTTCGGCTTCGAGCTTGATGGCCTTGTAGACCGTCATGTACTGCTCACCCAAGAGGATGCGCTGGATACCAGCAAGTTCAGCATCCTGGCCGGTGGTCGGCTTGGTCTTGGGGTCGATGCCAGCACCCTTCATGGCGGCGATTGCTCCGCCGGCGGTGCCGTCGTTAGCGGCCAGAACACCGAAGAAGCCGTTCTTGCCGAGCTTCGTGATGGCCTGATCCATCTCGGTCTGGGCCTTGTCCGGGCTCCAGTCGGGAGTGTCGTACTCGGCGCCGATCTTGACCTTGCCGTCGAGGACGCTGTGGGCGCCCTTCTTGAACAGCGTGGCGTTGTTGTCGGTCGGCGACCCGTTGATCATGACGATGGCCTTGCCGGCGTTGCCGTCCTTGGTGACTTTGTCGAGCAGTGCGGTTCCCTGAAGGACGCCGACCTTCTCGTTGTCGAAGGAGACGTAGTAGTCGACCTCGGCGTTGAGAATCAGACGGTCGTAGCTGATGACGGGCACTTTCTGTGCTGCCGCCTTCTTGACGATCGAAGCTGCTGAGGCGGAGTCGACCGGGTCGAGCACGAGCACGTTCGCACCGTTGGTCAGCGCGGCGTCGGCCTGCGACTGCTGCTCGGCTGCATCCTGGTTCGCATTGCTGTAGAGGATCTCAGCGTCGGGAGCGAGTTCCTTGACCTTGGCCTCGAAGAGCGGCTTGTCCTGGGTCTCGTAGCGAGCCGTCTTGGTCTCAGGGAGCAGGAGGGCGATTTTGAGCTTCTTGGCGGGGGCTGGTGTGCCGTCCGTTGTTGTGGTGGGTGTCTTGGCTGCGGAACAGCCGACAAGGCCCACCAACAGACCCGCGACAAGGGCTGTCGCACCGAAACGAAGTAGAGACTTTCTCCCGCGCATGGCTTTCTCCTATCACCTTGACCGGTCATGCCTGCACGTCGAGCAGGTCACCTTCCCGGCTGATCCGAACCCTGCACACGGCGATTAGGTCGGCCTTCTTTGTACTCACGCCGCTGGCCGTCAACTCGGTACGTATCTATGTCAGGACGATACCCATAATCTTCTTTGGGGTACTCCGCCTACGGCAGCAGCGTCACTCGTCCGGTGATCGAGGCGCTGAAGGGCTGCGGCAACTGGCCCACATAGCCGATGAGCGCGTCGAGATCGCTACCCCACACGACCTTGTCGGTGGCGAGCTTGAAGGTGGTGAAGTTGTCCCCGCCGTCGGCAAGGAAGTTGTTGGAAGCCACGGTGTAGGTCGCGGCGGGATCGACTGGCATCCCTGCGACGCGGATGCTCAGCGGGTCGACCTTGCTGCCCACGGGCGCCGAGGCGCTCCAACTGTAGGAGAGCCCCGATATCTGGAGCATCTTGACGGCCGTTCCCTGGCCCAGCCACTGCTGCTCGAGCAGAGCGTCGAACTGGGCTCCGGTGAACTTCATGGTGACCATGTAGTTGGAGAACGGCTGGATGGTGAACAGCTCGCCCCAGGTCACCTCACCGGCGAGGAGATCGGCCCGGATACCACCCGGGTTCATAATCGCGACCTGCGTACCCTGCTTCCATGCTTGCGCGTCGGCCACGAGGTTGCCCAGTGCTGACTCGCCCGCGGCGTTCTGCATGCGGGTGATGTCGCCGGCCGCGGTGCCGACCACCTGGCTGACGACCGGGGCGACCTTGGCCACGGCCGCAGCGACGATTGAGGCGACCTTGGCGTTGGGCACCACGCCGGCGCCGCTGGCGACGGGTACGATCTCGGCGGCCTTGGAGACGACGTCGCCGGTCCTGCGATCCAGCACGAGGTCGACATCGGCGAACGCCCGGCCCGCGCTATGCGCCTGGGTCACGAGTTTGCCGTCGATCGTTCCCCAGTAGCGGTTGTGGCTGTGCGCCGAGAGAACCACGTCGACTTCGTCGTCCATGGCCGTGACGATCGGCACGATGTCACCGGTTATCGGACCGCCGGTCGTGGTTCCGGCTCCTCCGTCGTGCATCAGCACGATGATGGTCTCGACACCCTTGGCCTTCAGCTTGGCCACGTACTTGTTCACGGTCTGCGCCTCGTCGAGGAACTCGAGGCCTGCGACACCCGACGCGGTGACGATGCTCGGTGTGCCCTGATACACGACGCCGATGATGCCGACCGGAATGCCGCGCACGTTCTCGATCGCATACGGCGGGAAGATCGGCTTTGTGCTGCCTGTGCGTACGACGTTAGCCGCCAGGTACTTCATGCGCGTCGGCTTCCAGCACCCGGTCACGCTGCTGTATCCGCCGAACTGGAGGCGACGCAGCTCGGTGAGGCCATCATCGAATTCGTGATTTCCGACGGTGGAGTACTTGAAGCGCATCTTATCGAGCACCTGCATGGTGGGCTCGTCTTGCAGCAGTGCCGACGATGGAGGTGATGCGCCGATGAGATCGCCGACGCCGAGGCGCAGGGTGTCACCGTGCGCGAGCGTTGCGCTGGCTTCCCGCGCATCAAGATAGCCGCCGAGCAGCGCGGCACCACCCAGTGCGGCCGAGTAGGGCTCGATCTGTCCGTGGAAGTCGTTGATAGCGAGCAACTGCAGGCGGACCTGGTTGTTGACGGGCCTGGGTTTGGCCGAGGAGGTAGGAATCCAGGCGAGCGTCATCACCACAGCAAGCATGAGAGAGAGGACGGCGCGAGACGGGGTGCGAGGCCGATGCATAGAGCATTCCTCCTTGTCGCCGTCTCTCACTGATGGGGGCCAGTGGGACGGCGAAAGCACCAGCCATCAATGACAATACCCCAATCGTGGGGGCTAAGAATTCTCTCATGTGCGGGATGTTCGCAGACACGAAGGGCCCCTCATCGAGGGGCCCTTCGGCGAAGCCTACTTCGTAGCTGAAGGTTCGACGCTGGCCGTTGGCGGGGTGGAGACCGCTGGCGCCGCGTTCACGCTCACGAGTCCCGTGCCGGCGACAATCTGGCGAATGGAATCCTCGGTCTGCACCGACTCGCAGTAGCCGACGTCAATCGTGGATTTCGCGATGTCGAGCGTCACCTTGGTGATGCTCTCCACGCCGGTGAAGGCATCGACGAGCTGCGCGCCCTTTGCGGCCAGATCGACGCCGGGGTTCGCGACGACAGGGACGGAGGCCGTGGCGCACGGCTCAGCGGTGCTGAACGTCTTGGTGATCACACCGCCGTCAACGCGGGCGGTGGTTCCCTGACCCGCCGCGTATACGACCCCCGCTATCAGGGCGGCGACGACGACAAGCATCGGGATGAGCGGCCGGACCCTTTTCTTCGTTGGTGCTGCCCCGGCCGTCTCAGGCACTGCCGGTGCCGCTGCAGGCGTGGTCCGCGACGCCTGAGTGTTGGACTTGGCTTTCCGCGGAGCCGGGCTCTTGTCGCCTGCGCTCTTCGCGTTCATCTTGCGCTGCACCTTGAAGGCGAGGAAGCCGAGCCCGCCGATGAAGAGGGCCGCGATGAACACAACGATGGCGGTGTTGGAACCCGAGCCGGGAGCCGCTCCCGTGGCAGCCGCTCCCGTGGCAGCGGCGCCCGTGGCAGCGGCGCCCGCCGCAGGCAGTGTGTATGAGAACGCGAGGTCGATCACGTCGCCGGCCTTCGGGTTCTTTACGGTCTTGGTGTAGTAGCTGTAGGTCGTATCCCCGGCCTGCAGTGCCGCGCCGGGAGCCGTCTGTGCGATCTGCGCAGCCTTCGGAACGCGCTGGCTGATCCGCACCTGCGGAACCGCTTGCCACGCCGTCCACTTCTGGGCCGACACGTAGGTGGTTCCGTCGAAGGCTGGCGCGCCTGGGGCCTTTCCCTCGAGCATGCCTATCCGGGACTTCGTGAGGGTGAACCGGTAAACGTCCATGCCGCCAACGGTGGTCTTGACGTACTTGACCTTGGGATCCTCTGCCGCAGGTCCGCCGAGAATCTCCCCGATCCATTGGAGTTCCGTGCCCGCAGGGATGGCGAGCTCGGTCTCGTAGGGCAGCGTGGCCGTCGCTGGGAGCTCGCCGGACACAAGCGTGATGGACTGCTGCTGCTCGGTGTGGAATGTGACGTCGACGCTCTGCCAGCCGGCGGGTGCGCCGAGGGCGGGCATCGCAGAGGCGGCGGTCACGAGCGCGATAAGCGCCGCGACGACGAATCGTGTGGTTCTCAACATTGAAGGACTCCTCGCTGGATGGTTCGACAACTCCAAAGTGGTTAGCACGGCCGCGATGTCAGATCCTCAGAGGCGACAGCCGTTCAGCGAGAGGGAATGGCGGGATGAGTTCGGCGAGCAGGCACTGCGCTCGTGCCGTAGCCCATCCGAATGCAGCGCGTGCGTCTCCGGTACAGACTCGGTAGGCGTCGAATACGCGGCTCCAAACCGCACGGACCCGGTCGACCCGGTCTGAGCGCATACAGCAGGCATGCATGCACGCTTCGCATGCACCCTCGCCGCACATCGTGAAGACGATGGCGATGACGAGCACGGCGAGCACGATGCCTAGGTAGCGCAGGAAGACAGACATAACCGCAGGATAGCAACACGCGCGCCGTGAGTGGCGAGATTGCACAATTTCCTCACGGACTCAGTGCCGTGTGAGCTCTTCAAGGAGTTCGAGGTCGTGCCCCAGCAGTCTCGTGATCAGGAAGTTCTCCCGTACATGCTCCTTGCCTAGCCGCGCCATCTCAGTGGCCAAGGAGCGGTCTTTAAGCAGCGTGACCACGCGGTCGGCGCACTGCGCGAAGTCGGTCGGGTCGACCAGGAATCCGGTCTCGCCATCGATGACCTGAAGCGGAATGCCGCCGACGCGGGACGCGACCACCGGCGTCTGTTTCCACATCGCCTCAGACACCGTCAGACCGAATCCCTCGCGCAACGATTTCTGCAAGATGACCGCCGAGACACGCTGCAATGCATTGATCTCGGTGTCACTAGCTCCGATGATCGTGATCACCCTGCCCGATTCGATCAGATCGGCAGCCTTGGCCTTGACACCCTCGAACATCTCGATGCCTTCGGGGTCGTCGGTCGCCATGTTCCCAGCGAGCACGAGCCGGCAGTCAACCTGTTCGAGCACCAGCCTGAAGACCTCGATCACGCCCTCGGGGTCCTTCCATTTGTCGAAGCGCGAGACCTGCGTTATGAGCGGCTTGTCGAGAGGGATGTCGAAGCGGCGGATGTACTTGGCGATGGTCTCATCGGGGAGGTCGACGTTCTTCTGGTTAAGCGGGTCGATCGCAGGGTTGACGACGCGCTGCTCTATCGGGAGATCCGGGCGGAGGTACTGCTCGTGGCTGACGATCATCATGTCGTAGCGCAGGATGTAGCCCTTGAGGAACTCCCACAGCTCGGGGTCGGGGTCGGTGAGGTCGATGTGGCAGCGCCAGATCCACGGCTGGCGCTTCTTGTAGAAGCGGATCATGGGCAGCGGCTGCGGGTCGTGGATGATCACGGCATCGTGGCGCCCGAAATGCGAATAGGCTGCGAAGTTCTCGTTCGCCTCGGTGTAGATCCGCAGCTTCTGCTCGGTGAGTTTGAGCGCCTCGCTCTGCAGGCCGTTGTGGAACGACTTGGTGACGTGAAAGAAGTCGTTTCCCCCCACCAGCACCCTCCAGCCGCAGTCGACACCGACGTCGTTCATGAGCGGGACGAGGGTGTAGAGGATCTCGGCCACGCCTCCGCCTGCGGCCGTTGAATTGACGTGCACGACGTGTTTGTCGTAGAGCCTGGCCGCGCGTTTGTGCAGATCGGCGAGTATCGCGTCGGGAACGATGCCGCGGTAGTCCTCAAGGCGTTTCACTGTGCGTCAGCCTCCACCATCCGAGCGAGCAGGTCCTGCACTTCCTTGACGCCGCGAACCGAGAAATGTGCGTGGGTGGAGCCGCGACCCACCTTGATGGTCCAGGCGTCGTCGGGTGCCATCTCGAACATGTCTTCGTCGGTCCGATCATCGCCGATCGCCAGCACGAACGCCCCGTCCTCGCGACACATCCAACGATGGGCAGCCGTGCCCTTGTTCACCCTCGCCGATTTGACCTCCACCACCTTGTTACCCTCCATGATGGTCAAATCGAGATCACCAGCGATTCCGACGAGCGCGTCTTTCAGCTCCAGCACGCGTGTCGCGGCCAGGCTCGGGTGGATCGCGCGGTAGTGCCACGCCAGCGAGAAGTCCTTCACTTCGACGAACGAGCCGGGTGTGCGATCCACGTACAGTTCGAGAATCGGGCGTATTCGAGGCTTCCACTCGTCGGTCATCGGCTCGGCGGTGACCCATAGTCCGCTTCTGCCGCGCAGCCACACGCCGTGCTCGGCCACGAGGTCGAGGTTCAGATCCCCGAGCCACTCTTCGAGCGACTCCCGCTTGCGACCCGAGATGATCACGACTTCGTTTCGGGGATCCGAGGCGAGCTGTTGCAGCAGGTCGTGCAGGCGCGGCGAGGGGCGTGCCTGGCGGGGGGTGGCCGCGAACGGCACGAGGGTTCCGTCGTAGTCGAGCATGAGCAGTCGGCGGTCTGCCGCGCGGTACGAGTCCACGATTCGATCGCGCGCCGACTCGTGGAGCAGGTGCGCGCCGTACGTGAGCTGCATGAGCTTCACCCGCTCAAGAGAGTCCAGGAACTCCTCGGCCCAGCGGGTGACGGTATAGCGGCTCACTCGGTGCTGCATCGCGGCCATGCGCTCGCGCTGTTCCTCGGGAGGCATCAGGAGCGCCGAGTTGAGGGCCTCGACCATGCCATCCAAGTCGTAGGGGTTGACCTGCAACGCCTCGCCAAGCTCCTTGGCGGCTCCGGCCATCTCGGAGAGCACGAGCGCGCCGCCGGTGTCGCCGCGCGCCGCGACGTACTCCTTGGCGATCAGGTTCATCCCGTCGCGCAGCGGAGTCACGTAGGCGACGTCGGCGGCGGCGTACATGCCCACGAGGGTGGGGAAGGGTAGTGAGCGGTACAGGTAGCGCACCGGAATCCAGTCGACTGTCGCGTGCTTGCCGTTGATGGACCCGACAAGACGCTCGACCTGCTCTTTGAGCCTGCGGTATCTCTCGACTCGCGTGCGGGAGGGAACCGCGACACAGAGGAGCGAGACCTTGTTGCGCCACTTCGGATAGCGGTCGAGGAACTCGTCGAATGCGTGGAGGCGCTCGGGAATCCCCTTGGTGTAGTCGAGCCGGTCGATGGACAGCACGATCTTGCGGCCGCCGCTGCCGGCGATGACTCGATCCGTTGCTTTGTGAGCCTGCCGCGTGGCAGCCCCCTGGGCGTAGTGCTCGTAGTCGATGCCCATCGGGAATGCATCCACGGTCACGAGGCGCTCGTCCACCACCATCCGACCGTACTGTTCCTCGATCGCCAGAATGCGTCGAACGCTGCTGAGAAAGCCTCGCACGTAGTCGTAGGTGTGAAACCCGATCAAGTCACTGCCGAGAAGCCCCTCGAGTATCTCGCGGCTCCAGGGCAGGACGCGAAAGACCTGGAAGCTCGGAAACGGGATATGGAGGAAGAAGCCTATGCGGGCGTCCGGCAGTTTCTCGCGCAGCATCTTAGGCAGCAGCATCAGCTGGTAGTCCTGGACCCAGATGATGTCTCCGGGGCGGGCGACTTCGAGAATCGCATCGCAGAACTTGCGGTTCACGCGTTCGTAGGCGGCCCAGTTCCCTGCGTCGAACTCCGCGAACTGGGTGAAGTGATGGAAGAGCGGCCAGATGGTCTCGTTCGAAAAGCCCGCGTAGTATCCGCGCACGTCGGACGCGCTGAGGAACACGGGCACGCAGCGGTGCTTCTCGGCCAGTTCTTCGCGGATGTTCGTGCGCTCCTCGGCGGACAGATGAGATTCGGGCACGTCGGCCCAGCCGACCCAGATGCTGTCGTGCGTGTCGTGGAACGCCCCCAAGCCGGTCGCGACGCCTCCGACGCTGGCCTTCACGCCGAGCGTCCCGGCGCGTCTTTCGACTGAGACGGGAAGCCTGTTCGAGACGATGATGAGACGCTGCATGCTGCCCCCTGGAACTACCGGTCGCCGTACCGCGCGCTTCTCAAGAAAGGGGTAGAGGCGGTGATGCACCCTCACCCCATCATACCCACGTCGCGATTGTGGCCGCCGAGGCCACCCCGCGATTCGGGTATCCACAAGAGCAAAGCCGCCCTCGTCTCGCTCCCGGAAGGCATGCCGTGTCGAACCGATTGGCTTCAGAGTCCAGCCCCTATCTGCTCCAGCACGCCGAGAACCCCGTCGACTGGTACCCCTGGGGCACTGAGGCTTTCGAGAGAGCGCATGCCGAGGACAAACCGGTCTTTCTGAGTGTCGGCTACTCGGCGTGTCACTGGTGCCATGTGATGGAGCACGAGAGCTTCGAGGATGAGGCAACCGCTGCCCTGATGAACGCGCGCTACATCTCGATCAAGGTCGATCGCGAGGAGCGGCCCGATGTCGACGCGATCTACATGGACGCGATTCAGGCGCTGACCGGACGCGGCGGCTGGCCGATGAGCGTGTTCCTCACGCCCGACGCCGTGCCCTTCTACGGCGGCACCTACATCCCGAGCACCGCGCGCTACGGGATGCCTTCGTTCACCGATGTGCTGACGCAGATTGCGGCGCTGTGGGAGACGCGGCGAGGGGAGCTGCTCGAGGCCGGCGCCGGGCTCAAGGCAGTGCTCGAGCAATCGTCGGACGGTGCCGGTGGCGCCCCCGGGTACGCGCCCCTCGACGGCGCAACGCTGAATGCGGCGCTGCACGGGCTGGCTCAGTCGTTCGACCGGGTCAACGGTGGATGGGGTGGCGCGCCGAAGTTCCCCCAGCCGATGGCCGTCGAGTTCTTGCTGCGGCGCCACATCGCCACGAGCAACCCGCGCCTGCTCGAGATGGTGAGCCTCACCCTAGACGCCATGATGCACGGTGGAATCTACGACCAGCTCGGCGGCGGGTTCCACCGCTACGCGACCGACGAGGTCTGGCTCGTGCCGCACTTCGAGAAGATGCTCTACGACAACGCCCAGCTCGCGCGGCTATATCTGCATGCGTGGCAGGTCACCGGCAACGCGTCCTACCGCCGGGTGGCCACCGAGACGCTCGACTACCTTGCCCGCGAGATGCTCGACGCGTCGGGCGGCTTCTACTCGGCCCAGGATGCGGACTCGGAGGGGGAGGAAGGCCGCTTCTTCGTGTGGACGGACGGCCAGATCAGGAACGCGCTTGCCGGCTCTGCGTCCGGCTCCGAAGCCGATGCGGGACTCTTCGCGCTTGCGTACGGCATCTCGGAGGAAGGCAACTTCGAAGGCGGCAACATCCTGACGGTGGTGCGCAGCGCAGCCGAGCTCGCGAGCGAGCGCGGAATCACGACGGAGGAGGTCGAGACGCGGCTGGATCGCTCACGCCGGACCCTGTTCGCCGCGCGCGGGACGCGGGTGAAGCCCGGTCTCGACGACAAGGTGCTCGCGGGCTGGAACGGGCTCGCGCTCGGGGCATTCGCTGAGGCGGCGCGCGTGCTCGATCGCGACGACTACCGCGATATAGCCGAGCGCAACGCGGAGTTCGTGCTCGCTCAGATGCGCGACGCCGATGGGCGCATGCTGCGCACGTGGAAGGCCGCGCGCGAGGGCGGACACGCCAAGCTCAATGGCTACCTCGAGGACTACGCGCACTGCGCCGATGGCCTGCTCGAGCTCTACCAGACCACCTTCGAGCCGCGCTGGTTTCAGGCCGCACGAGAACTCGCCGACTCCGTCCTGGCGCACTTCGCCGACCCGGGAGACGGGTTCTTCGACACGAGCGACGACCACGAGGCGCTGATCGTGCGCCCAAAGGGGCTGCAAGACGGCGCGATCCCGTCGGGCGGCGCCGTGGCGTCCGGCGTGCTGCTGCGGCTGGCGCATCTCTCAGGACACGGGCGCTACGCCGATGCCGCAGAGGCTGCGGTGGGGCAGGTGCAGCCCGCGATGTCCCAGGCACCGCTCGGATACGCGCACTGGCTCAACGTCCTCGACTTCGCATTGGCACCTGTCCGGGAGGTCGCCATCGTCGGTGAGCGACCGGAACCCCTGCTCGCCGTCGTCAGGTCGGCGTACCGACCGAATCTAGTTGTGGCCTCGGTGTGCGGCGAGGGAGATTCAGCGATCGCGCTGCTGGAGGGCAGGGAGGCGATCGGTGGCCGAGCCACTGCCTACGTGTGCCGACAGCACTCGTGCGACCCGCCGGTCTTGACCGGCCCCGAACTTCAGGTCCTGCTGGAGACCTGAGTGCTCCGCGACGCGAGTCTGACCGGTCTCAATTGCGCGTCGTTGCGGGGGCCGGCACAAATGAAGAACGGGCCGAAGGTTCTCGGCCCGTTCTTTCGTGCGTTTCATACCTAGCGGCTCGCTGTGGTGAAGACTAGTCCTCGATGTGCAGGCTCTTCACGTTGCGGTGCTGGGCATCCTGACGATGCTCGGCGGAAGCGTTCGTGCGGTGGGCCTTGTGAGCCTTCTTGTGCTCGGCCTTGTGCTCGGCCTTGTGCTCGGCCTTGTCATCATCGCGATCCATCTTGGTGTCATGCGCCTTGTGGGTGGAGAACTTCGCATGCGGGTGCCTGATGCAGTCGCTGCCATCCTTGGCGGGCGGCGTTACCACGGGAGTGGTGTCCGTGGACGGCGGGGTGACGACAGGAGTCGTGTCCGTCGAAGGCGGCGTTACCACGGGAGTGGTGTCCGTGGACGGCGGCGTTACCACGGGAGTGGTGTCCGTGGACGGCGGGGTGACGACAGGAGTCGTGTCCGTCGAGGGCGGGGTTACCACGGGAGGCGTGACAACAGGAGCAGCGAACGTGTGACAGTCGGCACAAGCGCCGCGAGAGTCATGCGGGCCAGTCGTGGTTCCGGCCGGCAGCACAGTTGCCGCGGAGGCAACAGCAGCGATGATGCCGATGCTGGCGACAGCGGTGGCCACAACGAGCGCAGCCTTCTTCTTGCCTAGTTTGAGTCTCACAGATTCAGTCCTTCCGATTGGCGGCGGGGGGAAACTCCCCGCTTTCCGTTCTTGGACTGAGTCTAGGGGGGCGCAATGAGGCTGGCGTGAGAGGTAGATGAGGATTCCCTCATGCGCCGTGCGTCTCCGCCTGTGCTCCGACCCGCCCGAGATCATCTACTTGCAGCCCCCGCACATGTCGCACGTGCGCGGAGCTGTGACCGAGCCCGACAGCATCTGTACAGCCCCCTGCATCGCGCCGGCGATAGCCTCGGTGGGGTCGAGGACCTCGTAGCCCAGCGCCGCTGCAGCCATATCGGTGAGGTCCTTCTGCTTGATCGTGGTGCCCATGGCGTTGGCTGTCGCGTTGAACTGTGAGGCGCAGCCGGCGCAGTTGGTGATGAGGTACTCAGCACCGGTCGCCTCGGCTTCAGCAACGCGTGAGACGGCCGAGTGCTCGACCGTGGGCAGATGATAAAACGCGCCGACGAGACCGCAGCACTTCGCGTCCTCGCGGTTGTGCTCCATCTCGCGCAGTTCCACGCCGGGCATTGCCGCCAACACACGCCGCGGCTCGTCGTACTTGCCGAACCAACGGCCGAGGTGGCACGAGTCGTGGTAGGTGACGGTCATGGGTTCCGTCTCGGGGAAGGTGAGCTTGCCCTGCTCGACGAGTTCGCTGAGGTAGACCACGACGTGCTTGAACTCGATGTCACAGGGGATGCCGAGCTCATCGGCGACGCTCTTGTAGTTCTCCGTGAACGTCGCGTAGCAGCCCGGGCACGACGTGATGATCGTCTTGATGCCTCGGCGGTTCATAAGCTCCAGGTTGTCCTTCACGCGCTGTGTGAAGTCGTCGGCGTACCCGCCGAGGGCGTGGTACAGGCCGCAGCAGGTCTGCTCGTCGCCGAGGTAGACCGGCTCGATGCCGGCGGCGTTCAGGAGGTGCACGGCGTTCTGAGGCGCGTTCTTCGTCACGACGCTCGACCAGCAGCCGGGCCAGTAGCCCACTCCGCTGTCTGTGGAGAAGCGCATGTCGTCGGTGCGCCATTCCGTACCCTCGGCTGGAGCGCCCCAGAAGTTGCCGGTGGTCATGACGTTGGTGCGCACGTCGGCCAGGCCCGTGTTCTCGAACGCCTTGGCATCGAGCAGATAGGGCTTCACGCCCATGAACTCGTGCGCCATGTGCAGCGAGACCTCACACACGGTGTCGCAGCGCTTGCACGTCGTGCAGAGGTTGATCTTGGTCGCCATCGCCTGATCGAAGGCCAGGTTGCCCTTCGCATACTCCTTGAGCATGTACCACTTCCCGCGAGGCGAGTTGTCCTCCCACGGATCGGGTGCGAAGACCGTGCACACGCCGCGGCAGAAACCGCAGCCCGCGCACGCGAAGGCGCCGTTCTCCATGTCGTTGGGCAGATCCGAGATCTTCTTCGCCGCACCGTTGCCGGCCATCACGCGACCAAGGGCGCCGCCGATGCCCGCAACACCGCGGGCGGACCCGACGGCCCGCGCGATGAGTTTGACCGGAGAGGCAGGGTCGTACTTGATCGGGAGCACCTTGCCGGGGTTCAGGATGCCGGCCGGGTCGCTCTGACGCTTGAACGCGACCACGCGCTCGAGCAGCTTGCGCCCGTAGATGGCTTCCGACTCAGGAGTCAGGTACATGCCACTGGCGAACGCGCGACCGCCCACCTTCTTGGCGATCTCGTTGACGACGAGCGAGTTGGCGAACAGCATCACGAAACTGAGCTTGCGCTCGTCGGCGAGCATGAAGCCGATGATCGCATACTCGTGCATGCCGACTGCGGTGGCCTCGAAGATGAGCTCGTCACTGAACTTGGACGCGACCTTCGCCGAGAACTCTGCGAGCTTGTCGGAGGGAATGACCACATCGGTCGCGATGATGGACGGGCCGAACTTCTTGCCGCGCAGCGGGTAGAAGCGCTCGCCCCACTCGTGGACGCCGTCGCTGTCGGGCAGCGTGTGGCCGCCGATTCGCGCGGCATGAGTAGCTAGGGCTGCATCCGTGGCGTCCGAGGCGACGAATGCCGCGAAGACGAGCCACTCCTCCGGCAGGTGCTCGCCGGTCGCGCGGTTCTTGAGAGCGACGAAGTGGGGAGGCTGCACGTTGAGGTGCCACACGTCCAAGTCGCCGATCGCCAGCGCGAAGCGCTCGACGTCGCTCGCCGATGAGAACGCGAACAGTCTCGGGGTCATCTCGGCGGCGGGAAGCACCGCAATCGTGACGCTCGTGATGATGCCGGTGATGCCTTCCATCGCGTAGACGAGCTTGAGGTCGTCTCCGGAGAACTCCTGAATCTCGCCGGTGCCGAGCACCGCCCGCACACAGACCACATTAGCGAGCAGATCGCCCTCGCTACGGCTGCCGATGCCCGCGCCGCCTTGTGCCACCCAGCCTCCGACCATCGCCGAGAGGGCGCTGGTGGGGTAGAGCGGCAAGCGCAGGCCCTGGGCATTGAGGGTCTTCTCCAGATCCGCGAACACCATGCCCGGTTCGACGGTGACCGTCATGTTGGCCGCGTCGACTGCGGTGATCCCCCTCATGCGAACGAAGTCGACGACGATGCCGCCCTTGGCGGGCACTGCGCCGCCGAAGCCCGCGGTCGCGCCGCCTCGGGGGACCACTGGCGTCTCGGACGCGCGGGCCAGATTCACGAGCGCAACGATCTCGGCCTCGGAGATCGGCTGCACCACGAGGGACGGAACGTTGTCGATGAACCGGCCGATCATGTCGGGAAGCGCTCCCATGTCGTGACCGTAGACGAACCTGCGCAAAGCGTCGTCGCTCGCGCGATCTCGGAACAGTTCCTTGAGCTCTCCGTACATCTTGAGCCTCCTTGCCGCAGGGCGGGTCACCCGTGCAGACCGAATGTTCATTCTGGACAACAGAAAGAATAGTCGTTCTGTGTGTGAATGCGCAAGGGTGGTTCAGGATTACTGATGAGGGGGCTGCCGACTAGCTCGCGATGCCGGCCCAGATCGCGCTGGAGGTATCGTCGGCGAGAGTCATGAGGGAGTCGGTGATGACGCCGTCGAGGCGCAGGTCGATCAGGCGCATGATCGTTCCGGAGAGCAGACCGCACAGCACGCGGTCGTCCAGGTCGCGTATCTCTCCCGCGCGCTTGCCCTCGGTGATGATGTGTCGGGTGATTTCGAGCCCTTCCTGCGAGCAGACGGTGAGGCTGCCTATCACTGCGGACTTGGGCCTCGCGTAGATGAGGTAGGACACGAAGTACCGGTCTTCCTCGGTGAGCCTGAACATCATCGCCACGTATCCGGCCACGCGCTCCTTAGCGGTCCGGAGCGCGAGCACCTCTGATGATGAGAGCGCGACGAACTGGTCGACGAGCTGGCGATGCAGGGTATGCGCCAACTCGTCCTTACTCGCGAAGTGGTGGTACACGGCGCCGATGCTCGTGCCTGAAGACGCCACAATCTCGGGGATCGAAGTGTGATGGAAGCCCTTGTCGACGAATAGCGTGAGCGCGGCGGCGAGTATACGATCGCGAACGGTACCCGTCTGGCCGGCGAGGCTAGTGTTCATGGCAGCAGAATCTCCATTCGGTTACGCCATTCTAAGCACGAATCCGCGGGGGCGACAACCACGGCGTGGCGCAAGCAAGCGCAGAGCGCGTGAGGGCAGCATGCGGGCAGAGCACGATGGAAGTCTGCCGCACACCTGCTCGGCTCGTCGTCATCGAGGTCGCGCCGCTACGGCATCGGGCTGTCGACCTTGATCGTGACGGTGCTTCCGGGCGCAGCCTGCGTGGGTCCCTTGGGCGCCTGGTCGATGACGAGGCCGGTGCTTGTGTGCATCTCGTAGATGGGCTTCGCCACGAAGCCGGCGGCCTCGAGCGCGACACGTGCCGCCTCTTCCGGCTGGCCGATGACGTCGGGAACGGTCGCGGTTGCGGGGCCCTTGGAGATGGTGATGGTCACCGTCGAGCCCTTGGCGACGGAGACATCACCTTGCGGGTTCTGTGAGATGACTTTTCCGACGCCGACGCTATCGCTGTTGTCTTCCTTGACCGCGACCTTGAAGCCGGCCTTCTCGAGCGTCGACTTGGCCGTGGACTGCTTCTTGCCGCTCACGTCGGGCACGACTGCGAGTTCGGTGCCGCGACTGACCACATAGCTGACGACAGAGCCCTTGACGGCCTTCTCGCCGCCTCCCGGCGTCTGCTCGAACACGGTGCCGTCAGGTACGTCCTTGTTGAACTTGGAGGGCAGTGCCTGCGGGGTGAAGCCCGCGGTCTCGAGTGCCTTGAACGCCTCGGCATCAGGTTTGCCGATCACGTCTGGCACCGCAATCATCTCAGGGCCCTTGCTGAGCACGAGTTTGACCGCAGAGCCCTTCGGTGCCAGCGCATTGGGCACCGGCGACTGGCTGACAACGGTGCCCACCTTGGCCGTGTCGCTGAAGGCTTCGGTCACGCTGCCGACGGTGAAACCGACGTCTTGGAGTGCGATCTGCGCGTTGGCGCGCGTCTTCGACGTCACGTCCGGAACAGGAATGCTCTTCACGCCGCCGATCAGGCCTTGGCTCCAGGCCACGCCGAGGCCGGCGACGACGAGGAGCACGGCCAACAGGATCCACGGCCAGACAGGTCGGCGCTTGGGCGCGTTGCGGTTCTCGGGATGCTTGTTGTAGCCGCCACCCTGCTGTCCGCCCACGGCCGGCATGACGGCGGTCTCGTCCATGCGCGAGGTCATGCCTGCGGCGGCACCCGCGCCCGCTGCCGCGTACCCGGCACCGGGGTAGCCCGCGTCGACCGGACGGCCGGCCGCCACCGCGCGCAGGTCACGGCGCAGGTCATCGGCGGACACGTAGCGGTCGGCGGTCTTCTTCTGCATCGCCTTGACGATAACGGCGTCCAGACCCGCCTCGACGTCGGGGTTGGCGACGTGCGGCGGGATGGCCTGCTCGTTGACCTGCTTGAGCGCGACGGCCACGGGGGTGTCGGCGTCAAACGGCAGGCGACCGGTCGCGGCTTCGTAGAGCACCACGCCGAGCGAGTACAGGTCGCTCGCTGCGGTCAGCGGCTTGCCCTGTGCCTGCTCGGGGGAGACGTACTGGGCGGTGCCCAGCACCGATCCGGTCTGGGTCATGGTCGTGTTGCCGGCGCGCGCGATGCCGAAGTCCATGACCTTCACCGTGCCGTCGGGCTGCACCATGATGTTGTGAGGCTTGATATCGCGATGGATGATGTCGTAGCCGTGGGCCACGGAGAGCGCCGAGCAGACCTGCGCGCCGATCTCGGCGACCTTCTTGGAGGGCAGCGCGCCCTTCTGCTCGATGATTCGCTTCAGGTCGCTGCCACGGACGTACTCCATGACGATGTAGTAGGTGTCGGTGTCCTGGCCCCAGTCGTACATGTTGACGATGTTGGG
>Ga0123339_10001388_pt1 | contig 16791 bp, 12 predicted proteins | sample lystaG_FD_89956 | JGI IMG/M metagenome (GOLD analysis project Ga0123339, IMG submission 89956) | Glacier valley bacterial and archeal communities from Borup Fiord, Nunavut, Canada, to study Microbial Dark Matter (Phase II) -... | ecosystem: Environmental > Aquatic > Freshwater > Ice > Glacier ... | reverse complement strand
TGCCCCGCCTCTAGCATCCGCCGCAGGTTCGCCAGTTCCAGGGTATCGGGTTCAGTAAGAACGGGATTTTCAGGCGACGCAACGGGCCAATTCACGGCGGGTTGGCTTAAAGCCACCAAATCCTGAAGAGCAATTACCATTTCCTCTGCCAGACCGGGGCACGATACTCGAATATACTCATCCAACCGTTCCTTCCCCAACAAGCAGATATGCCCACAGCTAGTCACCACTCGCCGGGGATTATACTGATAACGGTGGTCAGCCTCACCGCTTTTGGTGGCGTGCAGCCAGGACTCGCCTACCACCTCGGCATCACCCGGTGGCCCCTCCAGTTCAAAAACTTCCTTTTGCTCAAAGCTTACGGTCATATTGCAATAAACAAAAACCAGAGGCTTAGCCTCGGCCCGCTCAATTACCAGACGGTCGGGTAGAAAGTAGTAAGTAATAGAACCAAAATCCAGAGCAGGGGCCGAGAATGGAGCAGTCACAAAAGTGGGCAGCCCATAGATTATTCGGGCGGCTTCTTTCGAGTGGAGGGGGTCTTCCAGATTCACCCGCTCGGCCTGGGTCAGGTGGGAAAAGGCTAGAATCAAATTTTTGTAAGCCTCATCTTTTGCCCCACTGAGTAGACTGTAACATAAATCTTGTGGTTATAGAATTGCTATTTTTGAACTCAACATACACTAAACATGTAGGTAAAGACTTGTATTACAGACTACTGAGGGTGCCATAACTCAGGGCGGGAACGTTTCGCTGAGGCTTATTGGTCTTAACTAAGGCTGGTTGGGTAGGGGATAGCCTATTCTTGAGAGAGCGTCCCGTCACCCCTGTAAGAAGTAACAAAAAAAACAGAATGAAAATAATTTGTACAAGGCCACCGATGGAATAACGACTGGTAAGTAGGGAACTAAAAACACCCAAAGTTATTAAGGCCATTAAGCCAAAAAAGAACCAATAACAACCAACGGGCCCTCTGGTTATTGGAGTAGAGACTTGCCCAATCTGCCGTTTAGCGGCCTGCACTATATCCTGCCGATTGCTGCCTACATCTCGTTGCGGCTTGCTCCGAGCCCTTCGTTTGGCGGTTTCGGTTGGGACGTTATCCGTTTTTGGCTTCTCTGGTGATTCCCAGCTCATTTTTGAATTATAGCCCCTCAACTTAGTGCCACTTGAAATTGTCCACTTTATAACTCTTGCAACTATAATATTGTACCAAACTTTCCAAGCATCAGGCTGAAAAAGGTTAGCTGTAATTTTTAAGGGCGAGATGATAGTTATTAATTAGTAGTTGGCGAGATGTTAACACCTTTTTAGCAACCTCTTAAAAAGTTTCGGTTAGACTAAGCTTACACATTAAACTGCTTAATAATTTAGTAACTAAATAGCCTTGTATCATGTGTAACAATGGCTAAGGAAGGCGGTGGTCTACGCCTTCTAGTTCTAGTAGGGAAAGTCCTAACCGTGTACGTTCCAGCCAAATACCCTGAACGCGAGTTCCTGTTAACCTTTCAGAAACTTTCTGATTTTGCCGAATTTTTACTAAACCCCATTCCTGATTTCCCGGTTGACCCCCAAAATTTTATTGCCGAGTGGGAAAGTCTAGCCGAAAAAGCCCTGTTACATGGCAATATGCCAGCCCTGAAATTATTGCAAAATCTGTTGCGCCGTCTTTTAGTTAAATTTGGGCAATGGCAATTTTTCTATGAACGCTACGAAGGCTTGCTGACTCTGATTGCCGGGAGTTATAGTCGGGCGGCCAATCACTTCCAAACGGAAGTAAAACTGGCTCAACAGCAGGAAAATAGCGCAGAAATTATTCGGGCCCAATTAAACTTGGTGGAAGCTTATTTGCTGCTAGGCAAGCTGGAAGCCACCGAGATTTTGCTAAAAGAAATCCTGAATTTAGCTACGGCCCAGGCTTTGCTATTACCCCAGGCCCGCGCCTTGAGTCGGTTAGGCTATTTAAGCCAGCTTCGGCAACAGTGGGAGGTAGGGCAGGATTATTTGCAGCGGTCTTTGGATTTACTAAAATCCCGCAACGAAAGTAATCCATATGTTGGTTTAATCAAAGCCTCAACTTTACATTGGCTGGGAGCTTACCAAACCGAGATGCGGGAATGGGCAACGGCGGAAGCAGCCTTACGCCAGAGCCTTGCGCTTCGCTATGAGTTGCGGCATATGACAGGCATTGCCGAAACCCTCTTACAATTGGGGATAGTTTACCAGCAAATGAGCAATTATAGCTCGGCTCTTATTTGTTTTGAGGGGAGTCTGGCAATCTGTCAACAGCTCAACTATATGCCTACTTTGCTTCAGGCTTTCTATTACAAAGCCGCCGTATTTTATGCCGAAGGTCGTTATAAAGAGGCACTGGGTCTGGCGCAACAGGCGGTTGAAATTGGGCTGGCTACCGAGCAGCCCGATTGGTTAGCAAAGGCTTTTCTTAGCCTGGGGCGGGTTTACCATAAACTCCAAAAAGAGGAACAGACAATTGAGGCGCATCTAAAGGTTGCCCGACTTTATCAGCCCGCCAGTCAAAATCTGCAATGGATTGAACTGCTGATTGGGGTGGGCGATTTTTTGCTGGATTTGCGGGAGCGGGCGGGCTACTGGAAACAGGGGTTAAATTGTTACCGCTATGCCGTAACTTTAATTGAAAAGAACCAACGCCTGGAATATCTGGCTCCGGCTCTGGGTAAAATGGGGCGGGCCTTTATGCGGGAGGGAAATGTGGCAGCTCTGAAAGATGCCGCCCGTTCTTATCGTCTGCAACTCCAACTGGCGGGCGACCTTGACTCGGTGGTTTTACCAACAGAGGTGGCAGTGGCGATGCGGGTGGAAGCCTTGATGGGTTTGCAACGGTGCGCCGCTCTGCAAATCAATAAAAATTATTTCAACCCGACCATAGATTTGCTTTTCCCCTCGCTCGAAACCGTTTCGGCTCCGGGTTAGCAATACCGGGCGGGGAGACCCCGCCCCTACGAATTTCCCGATTTTAGATGCCCACCTCAGCGTTAATAAAATGTTTACAAGTCACAAACAGAATATTAAAGGGCTATTAACCTTTATACCGCAAGATAGAGCTATCCATTTAGCACTCAGGTAAAATAAAAGTTAACAACGAACACAAAGAAAGTGAGTACCCGTGAAACGTAGAGAATTTATTAAGGTTGTGAGCGTTTCGACCTCGGCCCTGGCTTTGGCGGGCTTTCCGCTGGCGAACGTACTGGCCCAGGATGGCCCTTATAATTTTGACCCCGCCAATCCCGCTATTAGCCGCTTCCCCCAGAGCGTGATGTCAGGCGACCCTACCCCCAACAGCCTGATTTTATGGACGCGGGTGCAAAGTACCGCCCCCTCGGCGATAGTGGCCTATCAGGTCTCCAAAACCGCCGATTTTTCCACAATTCTTACTCAGGGTACTTTTACCACCGATAGCAGCATGGATTACACCGTGCGAATTAAACTGACCGGGCTAGAGGCTTATACATTCTATTATTATCGTTTTATTTTCGAGCAGACCGCCAGTAAGACAGGGCGCACTAAAACTGCCCCCAATTCTGGCGACAATTTGCCAATCAAGTTCGGCTTTATGAGTTGCCAGGATTACACCAACGGCTTTTATGCCGCGCTGGGCATTATGGCAGAAGAAAACCTGGATTTTATGGTTCACCTGGGCGACTATATTTATGAAACGGTGGGCGCGGGTTTCCAGGGCAGCAATCGCACTATCAACCTGCCAGACGGCTTTATTGCTGGCCCGGATTACGGCAAGGCCGCTTTAACTCTGGCCGATTATCGCACCATTTACAAAACCTATCGCAGCGACCCCCAGATGCAAGCCTTGAACGAAGCCTTCCCCTTGATTGCCATCTGGGACGACCATGAATATTCCAATGATGCCTGGGGCGCAACCGCCACCTATTTTAACGAGAGCAAGGACGAATTTAACCCCACCCGCCGCAAAACCGCTAACAAAGTCTGGTTTGAGTTTATGCCCGCCGATATTCCAGCCTATGACGATAGCCAACCTTACGATAAGAGCCTCAAAATATACCGTAACTTTCGGTTTGGTGGCTTGCTGGAACTGATTATGACCGATGAGCGGTTGTATCGTTCTGACCACCTGATTCCTGAAGGCCCCGCTATCGCGCCAATTGCCAAGCCCTTAAACAGTGAGCTTGGTTCGCGCTACTTTGTGCCCCGCCAGTATTTTGATGCGCTGGAAGCCGCTAAACCGCCAATTTCGATGCTGGGCATCACTCAAAAAGATTGGTTCAAGGATAAGTTGGCTAATTCTACCGCGACCTGGAAAATCTGGGGCAACGAGGTTTCGTTGTTGCGGATGTTGCTGGACTTGAGCAGTGACGGGGCGACGGTTTATTACCTCAACCTTGACCAGTGGGACGGCTATAACCGCGAACGCAGCGAATTAATGAAATATATCAGCCAGAATAATATCAAAAATGTGGTGGCAGTCACCGGCGATATTCATTCTTTCTTTGCGGGCAAAGTCTACGAAAATTACGATGACCAAACCAAACCTGCCGTGATTGTAGATTTCAACGGGGCCGGGGTCAGTTCTACTCCCTTTTATTATGGTTTGTACGCCCCCACTACCATAGCGGGTTCGCCATTTGCCCCGCTAGAGCCAGTATTGCGCTATAACCCAGCTACCGATACCAACGGGGTTGATACCCTGTTGAAGCTTGCCAATCCACATCTCAAGCATGCCCGTTCGTTGGCCTATGGTTTCTCGACGGTCACGGTGGAGGCCAATCAGTTGCGGGTTTCGTTCAAGGAAGTTGCGGTAGATTCAGCCAAACGCAGTATCAAGAAAGTCTACAACTTTGTTGTGCCAAACGGCACGGCGGATATTCTGCCTGAAGCTGGCACGGATTTGCCGGATAGCACGGCGGATAGCTGGCTGGCAATTACCGGCTTCGAGGTGGATAATCGTAATGGCTTCCTGAACTACTGGCGTAGTTATGGTGGCCTGAAAGTATTCGGCTATCCGATTAGCCCGGTGCTGAACGAGGGTGGCCGCAAAGTACAGTATTTCGAGCGCAATCGCTTTGAGGCTTTTCCTGAAAACAAAACCCCCTATCAGGTGCAACTGGGCTTGTTGGGCAACTGGGCGGCCCAAAGTGCTTCTAACCAAGCGGCTTTTGCCCCGGTCGCAAAATCGGGCAACCGCTTCTACAGCGAGACCGGGCATAATCTGTCGCCACTGTTCCAGGCTTTTTGGGATACCAACGGCGCAATCCCGATTTTGGGCTTCCCGACCAGCGAACAATTTGAGGAGGTAGTGGAAGGCAAGAGTCGCCAGACGCAGTATTTCGAGCGGGCTGTTTTGCGCTCCTTCCCCGAAAACAATCCCGATTATCAGGTGCAAAGCGACCTGTTAGGGGTAGCCTACTACCAGTCAATCTATTTCTTCAGGTAAATCTACCCAACATCCAATAGCTCCAAAGAGGGTTAGCCAAAATTTGGCAGACCCTCTTTTATTTAATTCCTAAGCAGCCATCAATTCCCCTGCATCCTTGCCCATCCTTGTAAATATCCCTTCGACCCAACCCACGACCCGATGCAGTGTGTCCCTACGAATTTCCCCAATTTTTGATATTCGATTTTGGATTTTTTCATCCTTCTTCCTTCCTACTTCATCCCTGCTCCAAAATAGGTCTAAAGTCTTATAAAAAAACGGGTTGACAGTTTTCAGGAATATTGCTATAGTTAAAACACAACTTTATAGGAGTCGGTCACAAAAAAATCAACTGGCCTCAGATAGGCCACCAACTCAGTTAAAAACGTACTAAATTTTAGGGGCAACCCTGCGGTTTATTGGAGAATTCAAATGCAGAAGGCAGAAAGGAGCTAGAGAAGATGTCGTTAGATAATCATAACATCTTCGAGTTCCAATTAAATAGCCTCAGCGGGAGCAAGTTTGGGCCGTGTGGAAGCACTGTCTGGTTCGGCTTGCCCGTTGTTGGGCTGCTCATGCCTGCTGCCGGAGTCTCTGGTAAAACCGCGCGGCATAATTATGCCGAAATCTATGAACTAGAAGGTTCAGGAACAGTACGTGGAGCAGGCAGAGGCAGTGCCGACGGCTTACTCGAAATCAGGAACATTACAGATAGCTTTAACAAACCAATAGATAGCAAGCAGAACCCTTACCCAGTGGGGCTGTGCTACTCACCACCGAGGCTCAGAAAGAGCGCGGAAACAGGGGGAGGCACAACCACAAGTTAAGCGAGTTGGTTCTCTGGATAGCCTAAGCGACAAAGCTAGGGCGAGGCCAAAGAACCAAAGCGAAAACTTATAACTCTTGTTGTAATAACAAGATGCTGGTCGAGGGTGTAGGTTCTGAAAACAGAACTACACCTTTTTTATTTGCCCGTTAGCAAGTTTGAAATTCTTTAAGGAGCAAATCATCATGTTCGAGCCAAAAGAGATTGAGTTAGTGGCTGTGACCGAGGTGGTCTTCACAGACCGAACCTACCGAACCAAGCGGGCCTTGAGCCGCTTCCTGGCAACCCTCAGCCCCTCTCAACTGGCCCAAACCGAGGTACTGGTGGATGACGACACCTTCGTGGTGTTCTACCCTCTGCTGAACGAGCGGATTAACCGTCACTTTGACACGAGCGACTCCCCTGCGAGTCGCTCCGCCTCAGAGCTCGGTTTAAGCCAGGAGATTCAGTTTGAGATTACGGGTGGGCCAAATTGTAAAAAGGCCACAATTTTAGCGGGCATCTGAGAAGCCGTTAGCCAAAGTAGCTGCTCAGTTAGCGGCAATTCGCCAAAAACTGAATCTGCGCCCTAGCTAACGACTTTAACGGCAGCCCGCTAGATTAAATTGTGCGTGCCTCTTACAATTACCTCTACCTCAGTTTTTATTTAATTTTTATTCATATCCAGGGAAATATATAGTTCAGCGATACTTGATTGATGGGGAACTTCAATTGTTTTGATTGATATTATTTATAGAGTGTTCAGCACCTCGAACCACATTTGGGTCGGTATCTTGAAGTAGTAGTAATAAATATCTTATAGTTTCCTTCGTTCCAAATTTGCCTACAACCCAAGCAGCTTTACCTTTAACGTTAAAATCTGAATCGTTCAAAACTCCAATAATAGCCTCTGTTGCCCGCTTATCATTAATTTCACCCAGTGCCTCAACGACGAAGTAACGAGTCATACTATCCTTACTTTTGTTTAGAGCCTCAATTAAAGGAACAAGGGCAACAGCCCCAATTTGCTTTAAGGCGAAAAATGCTATGACGCGCGCTGTCATACGTTTATCACTAAGCATTTTGATAAGCGGGATAATAGACCGTTCATCTGGTATTCTCATTAGAATATAGGCAGCAGGCAAGTATTTTTCCTCATCATCAAGCAGTTGAATGAGAGGTAAAACGGCTTTTTCTCCATATGAGACAATTGTAACAACTAAATTATAAAAAAATACTTCTTTGTTATTTTCTTGAGGTAAATGTTCAATTAGCGCGGGGAGGGCTTTGGCTGAGTCAAATTGACCTAAAGCCTCAATTGCAGATTTACGTACCAAACTTTCGGGGTCTTTCAACTGACTAATTAATTCTTGAATTGACGGTAAATTATCCATTTTTGTACTTTGCTCTAGGTTTTTATACCGTTTTGAGCTGGGCCAGCAAGGTGCAGAACAGGTTGCCCCGCCGCAAGGCCGCCCCACTGCGTAGCCCTTGCCGCCGAAGTTTAAGTACCGTACCATTGAGGGTCTGGGGCGGAATTTTAAAGGTCAGTTCGCCACCTTCGGGAGCGGGCAAAGTCCAATCCCCACCCGCTTCAAGCAGGGTCGCCGGAACTTCCGCCTTAGCATACAAATCACGCCCCTCTATCTGATACAACGAGTCGGGCCGGAGATGAATCATCACGTTAAAGCCAGTGGCGTAGGACATATGCAAGGGGTGGCGGGCATCTTGCCCCCAATGGCTCATCTCTACCCGAATAGACATTTCAGGCATAACCCCCGGCGGAATCGTCACCTCCACAAATTCGTAGGTCAACAAAAAGCCGTAGCCATCACAACGGGGGCATTTCTGACCATTGCCAGGTAACACTCCCGACCCCCGGCAACGTCCACAGGTGTGGGTTTGGGCGACCATCAGGTTACGTTTTGCCCCCTTGAAAAGTTCTTGCAAAGTTAGCTCAATACTATGCCGCAAATAAGCCTGACGGGGTTGGCTGGCCTTGCTCATGTGACGGCGAGTGACTTTGGGGTTTTCCTCGGTGGGCGTGGCGGAGGCGGTGAAACCAAACCAATCCTCCAGATTATCATCATCGGACGAGCGCGGTTTATTGTGGCTAATATGCAGACTGGCATCATAAGCCCGCCGTTTCTCACTGTCAGAAAGTGTTTCGTAGGCTTCCTGCAAGTTCCGAAACTGGTCGGCAGCCTGGGGATTAGCGGGATTCAGGTCAGGGTGCAGTTGCTTGGCTAACTTGCGATAGTTGGCCCTTATCTGCCCGATTTGCGCGTCAATATTCACTTCTAAGAGCTGATAAAAATTCTTTCGCTTATCCATAGCGACCTATTTTATCACCAAAGCAGGGATAAATATAGGGGTCAGAGGGAAGGATGAAAAAGAAAAGTCAAAGGTCGAAGGTCGGGGACAATTGTAGGAGGATGCTCCGCCATCCGATATTTTTTCGCAGGACAGAGCCTGCTCCTACAATACTTCTCCTTGCCCAACTCTTATCCCTGTATTTCTTCATCCTTCATCCCTCATCCTTCATCCTTTCGATGTTTCCAGACATGATATAATTAAAAGGATTATTAATTAGAGCCAATAGATTAGTCTTCCGCCCCCAATATCTCTCAGGTAGAATAGCTGATTGGTGAGGCCGTTGGTGAAGGCAATCAGGGCAAACTTACGGATGAAAAAAATGGATTTTAAAGAACTAGCTGACACCCTTGACAGCCTTAACGAACGAGTCAAAGCCCGCTGGAGCGGCGAGTGGGACGAGAAGGTTAGCGAAACTTTCGCCAAAGCCACCCGCACCAAACAGGATTTTCAGGTTGAGGGGGACGAATATATACCGGGCGAGCCTAGCAATGCCACTTTAACCCTGACCGAAGAAGGCTACGGCTCCACCTATTCCGACCAAGAATATCATACGGCCTACTTTGAAGGCTTTCAGTCGTATGGGAAACATTCGGCTATCGCCCTGACGGCCCACAATATTTACCCTCAATATTATGCCAAATTGATCGAAGCACTACGAACCCATGACCTGAATGGCTATGGCGAATTTATGAGCGACGAAGGGGCTAAATGGGCTCTAGTGGAAGTGCCAATTGATGAATTGGTTTCGCAGGGGCTTTCGTATACCCAGGAAATAGTGGATTTTATCTACAATGCCAGCGACCTGCAATTAACCCTGGCGGAGCGGCAATGTCAGGTAAAAGAGCTGGATAAAATTGCTCAAACCGCCACCGCTGCCTTGATTAAGGGTTATGTGGAAGGGCGTGACCGCCTGTTGGTGCGAGCCCTTTCTTCTAACCATAATCAGAGCGAACATAACGCCAGCCCCATTGTGAAGGGCACGGTAATGGGTGGCTTTGGTGAACAGGTGCGGCGTTCGCTGGACGAACTGGAAGCCTTGCACAAGGTTAATAGCGCGGTCAATAGCAGTCTTGACCAGGACTCGGTGCTGGATTTAACGGTAAAGGCCGTAGCCGAGGTTATGTCGGTGGATGTGTGCAGCATCTACGTTTTCGAGCGCGACCCCCAGGGCGGACAGGAAAAGATGGTGCTACGGGCGGCCCAGGGCTTAAACCAGCGTTCTATCGGGAATGTAGAAGTGCTGGTGGGCGAAGGCGTAACCGGGGCCGCCGCCAAAGAAGGTAAGCCGATTTCGGTTTATGACATCTGGGCTGACAATCGCTTCCGTTATGTGCCCCAACTAAAAGAAGATTCTTCGCGCTCGATGCTAAGTGTGCCGATTATTCTTTACACCCGCGAGAAGTTGGTGGGGGTTATCAACGTCCAGTCTAAAACCTATCGAAGCTGGACAACCGAGGAGGTGCGCTTCCTGGAAATGGTGGCGGGCGAAATTGCCCTAGCGATTGAAAATGCCCGGCTGTATCAGCAAACCGATGAACGCCTACGCCAGAAGGTGCAGGAACTGACTACCTTGCAACGGGTTTCCAACCTGATTGCCGCCACCCTGGACTTGAATCAGGTGCTGGATTTAATTGTGCAACAGGCTGCCCAACTGGTCGGGGCGGAGATGGCTTCGATTTATGAATTAAAAGAGGCCAGCCAATATCTCACGATTGTGGCGGCGCACGGCCTGAGCGAAGAATATGTTAAAACTATGCGGGTCAAGGTGGGCGAAGGGCCAGTTGGTCGCACCGCAGAAATAAGTCGCCCGGTTAATGTTTGGGATGCCCATTTCGAGTTACACGAAGGCGAAGAATATGTCTTTAATGGGCAATATCGCTCCTCAATGTGTGTGCCATTAGCGGGCGCGCGGGGTGTGCTAGGGGTTATTTGCCTCTATACCCGTGAGCAACGCCACTTTAACGATGAGCAGTTACAAATTATCTCGGCCTTTGCTGACCAGGCCGCTATCGCTATTGAGAACGCCCGCTTATATGAAGAAGCCAAACGCGGCCTGTCTATTAAATCCGCCCTGTTGCAGGAGATGCACCACCGGGTTCGCAACAACCTACAAACCGTCGCTGCCCTCTTATCTATGCAAATGCGGCGGGTGAACGATATGGCGGTAGCAATACCTCTGGCCGAAAGTGTGGCCCGCATTCAAAGCATCGCCGCCGTCCACGATTTGTTATGCCGTGAGGATATTGGGGTGACTACTGTTAACGCGGTGGCAAAGGAAATTATGGATATTGCCAGTGTCAGTCTGGTGCAGCCCGAAAAACGGATTCGCTTCAAAATTGACGAGGGCAAAGTACCAGTCGCCAGCAAAGAAGCAACCCTGTTGGCGATTCTGATTATGGAGTTGATTTCTAACGCGATTTTTCATGGCTTTAGTGACCGCAATGAGGGTGAAATCCGCATCAGTACCTTTGTGAACGAGGGGCGCACCCAGATTGAAATCCGGGATAATGGGGCGGGCTACCCACCGGGCTTTGACCCTACCAATGGCAAGCACGGTCTGGGCTTGCAAATCGTCCAAACGCTGGTGACAAAGGATTTGCAGGGTACATTTCGGATGGAAAATATCAATGGCTGGGCTACTGCTACAATTATTTTTAATAGCGTCTATGGGCTGGTAGCCGATAACGAAATTGATACGGGGTTAATCGCCTAAATAAAGTAACGAGTTAAAAAGACTGAGTAAGGAGTAAAAACCTAACCCCCTAGCCCCCTTCCCTATAAAGGAAGGGGGAACAAGAATTCTTTATTCTTGCTCCTTGCTCCTTGCTTCTTACTTGTTACTATAAAAAATCTCTCAGGAGTAGTATATTTTTATGAAGCGTTTGCGGCTGGGAGGTCGCTCCAAATGGTCGGTGTTTATGGTGCTGGTAGGGCTGGCTCAGCTTCTAATAGCCTGTGGCGCAGACAGTACCACCACAACCCCGGCAACTACCACCACTACCGCTACCACCAGTGGGCAACCTGTTACAAATGCTCCAAGCGTTACCAGCAAGCCAGTTACTAATCCGGCCCAAACCGTTGGGGCGGCTACGGCTACACCCACTGCCAGCCAACCCACCAAAACTCCCGTCACGGTAGCCCCAACCCCGACCCTGCCACCGAACCTGAAAGAGTCCGACCAGGTATTGAACATAACTGGGGGCGAAATCCCTTCGCTAGACCCGGCTCTTTCTGGCGATATTGGCTCCTCGTTTGTGCTGCGTCAGGTTTATAGCGGCCTACTTACGCTGGACAAGGATTTGAAGGTCGTGCCGGACTTAGCCGCTACCCTGCCGGAGGTTAGTGCCGATGGGTTGACCTACACTTTTACTTTGCGTCCCGGCGTAAAATTTCATAATGGGCAAGAATTAACCGCCGACGATATAAAGTATAGCTGGGAACGGGCTTCCGACCCGAAATTAGCCGCCCCCGCCCCCGCCAGTAGTCTGGTAGCTGCCACTTACATGAATGATATTGTAGGGGTAAAAGATAAACTGGACGGCAAAGTGCAAAGCCTGGATGGGGTAATCGTTAAGGATAAATATACCATACAGGTGAAAATTGACACGCCCAAACCCTTCTTTCTGGCAAAAATGACCTATCCCTGCTTTTTCGTGGTTAACAAGGCAGGAGTGGCCCAGGGCTTTGATAAAGCCGATGGTAGCGGGCCTTTTCGTTTAGCCGAATATAAAAAAGACCAACTTGTCCGGCTGGTACGGAACGCCGATTTTTACAATGGCCCGCCCCGCTTGTTCCAGATAAATATTCTGTTGGGGGCAGCGGCAGCGAACTCCCAAACTTTGTACGAACAGGGCAAAATTGATTACGTTTTCACGGGCGGTAATGCGGTAGAGCCCGCCCTGGACAAAAATAACCCGCTAAGCAAAGAGCTGGTAATAAAACCCCAATTGGATCTGACTTATGTGGCCTTTAACAATCGCCTCAAACCCTTCGACGACCCCAAAGTGCGGCAGGCTTTTAGTCTGGTGGTTGACCGCGACAAGATTGCGCGGGTAATGTTTGAGGGCAAGGTGTTGCGGGCCACCACTATTCTGCCACCGGGAATGCCGGGTTATACCGGGAATCCGGGCCCAATCAGCTACGACGTAAACCGGGCGCGGGATTTGATTGCTCAATCCAGCTATCGAAGCTCCGAAAACCTGCCGAAAATTACCCTCTACACTACTGGTAGTGGCCTGTCGAAGGTCTTGCAGGATGTTTATAAGCAGGCTTTTAACCTTGAGATTGAGGTGCGCCAACCCGATTACAACGATTTCAGGAGTGGTCTGGCGGCCCGACAATTCCAGATGTATATTTTTGGTTGGGTTGCCGATTATCCCGACCCGGACAATTTCTTGCGGGCTCTGTTGGGGACGGGTAGTGCCTTTAACGAGGTGGGTTATAACAGCACCCAGTTTGATGAAGCAATGAAGCAAGCCGACCAGCTTAATGATGGGCAAAAGCGGCTGGAGCAATATAGTAAGGCCGAGCAGATTGCCCTGACGGATGCGCCAATTCTGCCAATTTATCACAGTATCAGCTATTTGCTGGTCAAACCCTATGTTAAAGGGCTGGATTTAACCGCTTCGGGGATTCTCAATCTTAAAGACGTTTATATAGTCAGGTAGTAAGAGGTAGAGTTGTTCGATCATTTTCGCCAACGCTTTGGCAATGAACAAAAGCCAAAACGTGAAACACCAGAGTTGGTGGAGCTACGCCCGGAAGATGTGACGAGCTTGAATCTGGGTTGGAGTAGCCATTTTAATACGGCCTCCCTTCGCCAGCATTTATTTGACTATCCTGGTCTTTCGCTACGAGTGCGTGGGCAAGAGGAATATGTGGTGGGTGACCGCTGGCGCAGACATGATGGGGTAGGCCAGATTCTGGAGAGCAAAGGGCGGCTCTATCGGCCCGAATTGGTAGACGGGTTAGTGGCGGAATTTGAGAGACGGGGTTTTGGAGCGATAGTGATAAGCCACGATGAGCATAGCGACAATTTCCGGCTCTATGCCGAGGCGGGTTTTGAGGAAATAGAGCGCATTGTCTATTACGAAAAGCCGGATGTGCAGCTAAATTTTGCTTACGAAGGTACGCCCTTGCAATTTACCCCTTATAATCCGGGGCTGCTGGACGACTTGTTAACGGTTGACCATGCTTCGTTTCCCTGGCTGTGGTGGAACAGTCGCCGGGAAGTGGAGTATTATTCCTCGCAGGATGATGTCTCGATTTTTATTGCCTATGCTGAGAACGGCACAAGGCCAGTGGGTTATTTCAGTTTCACTTTATACGAACGTTGGGCCCACCTTGACCGTCTGGCGGTTATTCCCGAAATGCAAGGGCAAAAAGTTGGCGCATATCAGCTTGGGGTGGGGATTAATATAATGGCGGAACGGGGGGCGCGGCGCGTGACCCTCAGCACCCAACTCAATAATAAACAATCGCAACGTTTGTATGAAGGATTTGGGTTTCAGCGCGTCCGTAGTCTGGAATATAGCCTGATTGGTCGCTGGTTAGGGAAGTAATGGTCTGAGATATGCAAATCAGTAATAGAAATGTTAGAGAAGCTTTAAAGTATTTTGGGTTTGTGGCGTTCGGCCTAGTAGCCGCCTTTGCGATAGGCTATGGAGCTGAATTTATAGCCCCTTCGCGCTTCAAAGGCTATCAGATAGGTTCGTCATTATTTTTAGTTTTTATCTATGCTGCAAGCACATCTTTGGTAAAGCAACTTTTTCCTAACCGTCGGTCAATTTTTTATTTGGTGATTTGCATGCCGATATTTATATTATTGTGGAGCCTTTTTTTGATTTTTATTAAATAAGTCCTAGAGGGTTTCCGACTTGAGAGGTTTCTGAATTGAGATGGGTATTTTAAGACTAAGCTGGGAATTTCCGCTTTATGCCAGATGCTTGTTATAAGTTAGTTTGACAGCAGTAAAAGGTGTGTTATGTCAATTAAAGATTTGAATCTGACAAAACCATTCTATCCAGATGAATATCTTGTCGAGGAAGACCAAATGGGCGATAGTGGTGCTTCGGAAATAGTCCTGGATTATCTCAAGCAGGTGTTGCGCTACCTGTATCGCTATGATCAGTGGGCGATTGCGGGGAATCGTAACCACTATCATCTAGCGGCGGAGAATTCAGAGAATTTGATTGTGCCGGATATTGCGGTTTTTAAAGGCATCCCGATTTCAGCCAAAGAACAGGTCGAGATGAGCAGTTGGGATATGCGGAAAGGCGACAAACCTTGCCCGCCTTTGGTCATAGAATCAAGTTCACCCAGCACCTGGCACAACGACATTGACTCTGACAAAAAACCTCAGCTATATGGCCTGATTGGGGTGCAGGAATATTTTGCCTACGACCCTAACCCTCGGCAGGTCTGGCCCCGAAAAATTGGCACAAGGTTATTGGGCTGGCGATATGACGCACAACAACAACCTATCACCATCATTCCCAACGCAAAGGGTTGGTTATGGAGCGAGGTGCTGGAAAGCTGGTTGGTTGCAGATGGGGTCTACTTACGGCTGTATGATGCTGATGAAAAGCCCCGTTTGACGGCGGATGAAGTGTCATATGAGTGGGCCAAAACTCAGGAACAAGCCCGTCTTGAGGCGGAGAAACAAATCGAAATTGAGAGGCAAGCCCGTCTTGAGGCTGAAAATCGAGCCAAAGCTCAAGAGGAGCGGATGGCGGAACTGGAACGACAGCTTGCCGAATTACGCCGCCAGTCAGATAAAAACTAGCTGATTACTAACAATTGATTACTAAATACTAAGAGGATTCTAAATTAAGATGCGCGTTTTGATGCTAACCTGGGAATATCCGCCGAACGTTGTGGGGGGTTTGGGAAAACATGTAATGGACATTGTGCCAGCTTTGGCGGACGAAGGGATAGAGGTTCATGTTATTACTCCGTGCCTCCGAGGGGGCGAAGCGTACTCCCGTGAGGGGGCTAATATTCACGTTTACCGGGTAGAGCCACCTATCGCCGCCCTGAACGACTTCTTCTCGATAGCCTGGCAAACCAACCTCAAGTTGCAAGAGCAAGCTTTTCGGCTGGTGGAAGATTATCAGAAACGGGGAATGTTTTTCGACTTGGTGCATGTCCACGAATGGTTGGTAGCTTTTGCGGGGGGGGCATTGAAGCAACATTACCAGATTCCCTTGCTGGCAACCATCCACGCTACCGAGCGAGGACGAGGGCGAGGAGCTTTGCCGGGAGATTTGCCCCGCGCTATTAACAACGTTGAATGGTGGCTAACTTACGAATCGTGGCGGGCGATTTGCTGTAGCCAGTATATGATTAGCGAAGTCCACGAATATTTTGATACTCCCATAGATAAAATTGACATGATTCCCAATGGGGTAAATGTCCAGCGTTTTGATGTGTTGCGCCAGACCGATTTAACAGCTTTTCGCAGCAGCTACGCCGCCCCTGACCAAAAGATTATTTTTCATGTAGGCCGGATGGTAGATGAAAAGGGCGTGCGGGTGTTAATCGAAAGTGCGCCAAAGGTGCTGGAAAGTTATCCCCAGGCTAAATTTGTAATTGCCGGGACAGGCCCCGCTTTGAACGATTACCGGGCCTTGGTGAGTTCGCTGGGCATTTCGGATAATTTCTATTTCACAGGTTATATTTCGGACGAGCTGCGGGACAAATTATATCTGGTGGCGGATGTGGCGGCCTTCCCCAGCCTCTACGAGCCCTTTGGGATTGTGGCTCTGGAGGCGATGGCAGCCAAAACCCCGGTAGTGGTCGCCGATACGGGTGGCCTTAGTGAAGTTGTTGCCAACCATGAAACTGGCTTAACGGTCTACCCCGGCAGTACCGAGTCGTTGGCCTGGGCCATTTTACACACCCTGGATAACCCGCAGTGGTCGGAAGCGCGAGTACAAAACGCCTATAAGATAGTCAAGGAATTATACAACTGGCAAGGCATTGCCAAAGAAACGGTAGAAGTATATCGGCGAGTAGTAGCCGAATTTATGGAGACTGCCTGGGGTCAGGAGCGGCAGGCCAAAGTTCTGGCTAGTCTTGCCATCACCGAACCTGATTCCCCGGAACTCGATGGGCATAAAGACGGGCACAAAGAGCAAGTCAGGATAAAATCTTGATATATCTTCCCTGAGAAAAAAGAAGGCTA
>Ga0123339_10001387_pt1 | contig 16793 bp, 11 predicted proteins | sample lystaG_FD_89956 | JGI IMG/M metagenome (GOLD analysis project Ga0123339, IMG submission 89956) | Glacier valley bacterial and archeal communities from Borup Fiord, Nunavut, Canada, to study Microbial Dark Matter (Phase II) -... | ecosystem: Environmental > Aquatic > Freshwater > Ice > Glacier ... | reverse complement strand
CGCCCGCCGACCCACCCCCTCGAGCAGCTCGAGCGCTTCTGCGCCGCTCAGACCAGGGAGTTCCCGCGAGAAATCGGCTTCCGGGAGCGCCCGGTGGCCCACCCCCAGAATGCAGAGTTGTGGGCAGCGCTCGAGCAGGCGGGCCAGCAGGGCCGGAAGCGTTTCCGAGACCTCGATGTGGTCCAGCACCAGCACCGTCGGGTCCGCGTTCAGAGCCTGCCACAGTCCCAGTTCGCCGCTGGCCCGCCCCTCGAGCGAAAGTAGTAAGGCGTCGGTCAGCAAGGTTTCAAAGGTCACTCCCCAGCCGCCGGAGTTGGGTTGGGCGCTCGAGACGTCCACGTAGCACACCACACGGCCCACCGAGCGCAGGTGAGCGCACAGCTCGAGGGCCAGACGGGTCTTTCCGGTTCCCGGTCCGGCCCACAAGGACAGCAGGCGATGACCCGACTCGAGCGCGCCCTGCCAAGTGCTCAGCTCGGCATCGCGTCCCCACAGCGGGGTGGTGCGTTCCGGCTCCCCACTCGAACGCGCGGGTGTGCGGCCCAGTGGCTTACCTGGGTCCGAACCCTGCTCGGGTCCATGCGTTAAATTCTGTGCTAAATCCTGTACCAGAGCCAGAACCGACGCTCCCGGCAAGGTCCCATAGTCCTCGAGCAGACGAGTGCGGTACGCCTCGAATCGCTCGAGGGCTTTGGCGTGTTGACCGCAGCATAGCGCACTGTTCAGGTAAAGGGTGAGCACGGTTTCTCGAGCGGGTCCACCCCCGCGTTCACCCAGGCTCTCGAGCACCCCCTCGAGCCGCTTCATACTAGCCTCGAAGCGACCCAGGTCGCTCAGCCGCTGGGCCTCCCGAGCGCACGCTTCTTGGCGCTCGTCACCGACCTGCTGGCGCTCGGACTCGAGCCAGCGAACAAAAGCGGCGGGGCCACCCATCCCCTCGAGCAACTCGCCCCCTGGCACCTCGAGCGCCCCCTCCCAGCGCTCGTGAGCAAGGCAGGTTCTGAACTGAAACAAGTCGCTGGGGACCCGAAAGCGCAGGCGGTCTCCTTCGACCTCGAGACCAGTAGCCCACTCGAGCCGCCGCGCCCGTGAAATGAGCTGACGCAGGCCCAGCCGACCTGCCTCGAGCGAACCCTCACCAAAAAACAGGGTACACAGCTCGGTGCGCTCGAGCCACACGCCTCGAGCGGCGAGGTAAAGCAACATCAAATTCGGCTTCTGGGCAGCTATCCATTGCCACTCCCCCGCTACCCGGAGGGCAGGCGGTCCGAGCAGGCGTAAGGAATAGCTCATAGATGTTTCAGCTTAGAGGGGAGAGGACTTTATCAACTTGTTCGCAGCCCACAATTGATTGATTCGTTGGATTATTCACGGGCAGGCAGAAACGCTGTGTGGCACAATGCCCAGATGAGCTACAAACACCTTCTCTGCGGGGGTTCAACAAGCTTGAACCCGGTTCATATGGCTCAAGAGCTTTCAGAAAGTCGAGGCAGGGCTAGGGGCGGCTCTGGGCCACCCAATTGGCGGCAGTCGCCACCGCGCGTGCGAGCATTTCTCTCGAGGGAGGACTGACCAGCAACGCCTCGAGCTTTTTCTCGCTGATGTCCACAATCGGAGACGCGGTGAGGCGCTCACCCGAAAAGCGCACCGCTCCGCCCTCGGCCTTCCAGCGCGGCCATCCCTCGGGCTGGGCCAGATGAAAGAGTTCGTGGCGCAGGGTCTGCTCGAGTCCTCCGTGTTCCTCGAGCGCAACGAAACGCTGGGTGTCTATCTGGGCCAGCGTGCGGTTGGCACGGGCGGCTTCAAAAAGCGGGGCGTCGAGCGACTTTTGAAAGTGCTCGAGGGTGGGGTGGACAACAACCGTAACACGCGAGGGCGGGTTGAGCTTGAGCGCGATTAAATCTTTTCTGGCCTTTTCCAAGGCTTTGAACGCTCGAGGCAGGTATTTTATGTCCGCGCTCGAAAAGGTTTGAATGCGAAAATGCGCGCTGGCAGCGGTTCGAGATTGGGCGCTCGAGTTGGGGAGCACAAAGAGGGTGGCAGAAATCAAATACAGGGTCGGGCGCATAGGGAGATTTCCTCTGCTGAATTTAAGGTCTCGGGGTCGTCAAGCAAACATCCCTACAACGTTTGCGCGACACAGCAATACATTTTACGGATGTTTCCATTGCTCGAGCTGGAAAAGGGCGACCTGGCAGGCAGGCCACTTTGGCGTGCCGTTGTGCCCAACACACCCGTCGCCCCATTGAGACATCCACACCCTAACTCGAGTCGCTCACTTCTGGGTGTCGGTCACCTCGAGCCTGCGGGCAGTTCCCACCCCGCGCACCTCGGGTTCGTACATCAAAAACGCCTGGGTGGGCAGCGCGGTGTACTGACCGCCGGTTTCAGCCCGCATCAGGTAGGTGTAGACCACCGGACTCGAGAGGTAGGAAAAGTAGAACTCGACCCGGTTGTCGCGGATTTCGCGCCCGTCGTACCAGTAGTTCCAGCCGTAATACTCAAAGCCGTAGCGCGGTTTGTCGCCCTTGATGCGAATGGCGCTGTCGTCCTCGACCACGCTGTAGCCCGCCGGGATGGGGTCGTTGACCAGCAGGTAGCGCAGGTTCTTGCCCTTGTCGGGCGTAACCGCCAGCGTGACCAGCACCAGGTCGCCGGATTTGACCGGCCCAGTGATGGCTCCCTTCTGATACTCGTAGCGCTTGTTCTTCTCGTCATACACGGGCGTGAGGCTTTGGTAGGTGCGGGCCACCCGAATGCCGTTGCTCTGCGAGCGCAGGTAGTCGTCCTCACTCACGAACTGGGTGTTGGCGCTCGAGTACAAAGTTCCGGTTCCACTCACACTCAGCTCGAGCACATTCTGACCCACCTTGTAGCCGGATAGGTCGAACTCGAAACCCTTACGGGTCTGACCCTCTAGCGATTGGCTGGCCACCTCCTGACCGTTGAGCGTGGCCCTCACCATCACCTTGAGCGTGTTCTCGGCCTTGACCTGTGAAAGCAGCAGCGCGGCCCGCACGACGGCGGCGGTGTCCTTGGTGCTGACCCACTGGTCGCCCTTGCGCTGGAGCAGCAGCCAGTTCACGATTTTGGGAATCAGCGGGTGGTCGGGGTTGGATTTGAGCAGCGCCTCGAGCGCGTAGGCGGTAGTTTCCACCCGGTCGTCGTTCCAAGCGTACTTCTGAGCTTTGGATTCCCAGTAAGCGCCCTGCTGACGCTCGGTGACACCCTTCACCAGCCGCTCGAGCACCGCGTTCGCCTTGTCGGGCATCGCCGCCGCCTGATAGGCCAGCGCGCCCAGTGCGAGGCCATACGGGGTCACGTCGGTCTCGAGCAGCACGTCCGATAAACCCGTCACACCGTAGCCCGCTCGAGCCAGGGCATAGAGCGCGTAGGCTTTGGCGTCGGCGTTGCCCACCTCTTTTTTGCCGCGAAGAATGCTTTGCAGGTACTTGACCCCGTTCTCGAGCGCGTCCGCGCGCACCGGGTAGCCCGCGAGCTTGGCCTCAAGCAGCCCCGAGAGCACGTTGGCGCTGTTAAACGCGCTCGAGCTATCATTTTCCCAGAAGCCCCAGCCGCCGTCCTCGTGCTGGAAGGCGTACAGGCGCTTGAGGCCGTCCTGAACGTAGTTATCCAGGTTGGCCGCTACCTCCTCGGGCAAATCGGCCAGTCCTCCACCCACCCGGCGCGCCAGCAGCGAGGGCACGAAGCGGCTCAGCGTCTGCTCGGTGCAGCCGTAGGGATAGCCCGCCAGGTAGCGCAGTGCGGGCGACACGGCGGCCACCAGTGAAGGGGTGAGGAAGAGCTTACCTTTCACGCTGCTCATGGCGGTTTTCTCGGGCAGGGTGAAGGTCCACTTGCTCGAGTTCTGTCCGGCCCAGCCCAGGTCGCTGCGAATGCCACGCGGCTGAATGGGGATGGAGCGCTCGAGCGCGTCCGAGTTGGTCTTACTCAGCGCGCTGGCCTTGAGGGTGCTCGAGCCAATCTGCATAGCTTTCACGGTAAAGTCGGCGCTGACCCGGCCTCCGGCGTTCACATTCTGGCTCGAGGTGAGGTTCGCCGCCCCCTTCAATAAGCTGTCGGTCTCGAGCTTAAGGGTGAAGGCCGCAGGCTTGTCCAGGTTGCTCTGCCCGATGACCCGCAGGTTGGTGCTGTCGGTGCGGACTAAAAAGCGCGGGGTAGCCAGACGCGCGATGACCGGCAAGGTGGTTTTGATTTTATAAGTGTCCTGACCCACCAAGTCTTTTTTGGTGATGGCCCTTGCGGTGAGCCGCCAAGTGGTCAGGTTGTCGGGCAGCTTGACCTTTATCTCGGCGACCCCGTTTGCGTCGGTCTCCACCGAAGGCATCCACAGCGCGGTGTCCTGAAAGTCGCTGCGAACCCTGGCCGCCGCGTTGCCTTTGCCTTGCGCGAACACCGCTTCCGACATGGGCGCTCTAGCGACTGTGCCACTGGGAGCTGGGGCTGCCGAGCCGAAGTAATAATCTCCGGCGGTCTGGGTGCCCACCACGTTGCCGCGCCAAGCGTAGAAAAAGCCGCGAATGTCCGGGGTGCTGTCCTCACGCACCAGGTAGATGCCTTCGTCCACCAGACCCAGCGAGACCTGGGCCTGAACCCCTTTGCCGCTCGAGTCGCTGAGTTTGACGGTGTAGGTCGCGGTTTCACCCGGCTTGTAAACTTCTTTGTCGCTCGAGAGCTTGAAGTCCAGAAACTTTTCTTTGGGCGGCACGGTCAGCGTGGTGGTGCTGGTGTAATACTGCCCTTTGCCCAGCAGGGTCACGCCCACCGTTTGGTTGGGGCGCATCGCCTCGGTCACTTTGATTTTATAGGTCAGGGTGCTGCCCACAATCGGGACCACCTCGGCCTTGCCCAACCCTATGCCCTCGAGCGTGATGAGCGCGTATCCGTTCTCAATGGGCGAGTCTATGGTGAGCGTGGCGGTGTCGCCCACGGCGTACTCGGGCTTGTCGGAGTTGACGGTCACGCTTTGGTAATCGTAGTACCACGGGCTGCCGTCGTAGGCCCAGACGTAATCGCTGCTCTCGGTGGGGTTGCCCGCCGCGTCCTTAGCCCGCACGATGAAGCGGAAATCGCCTTGTTCTTTGGGGGTGTAGCTGAGTTTAGCGTCGCCCTTAGCGTCGGTTTTGCCCTCGAGCAGCGCCACCCGGACCGACTGCTGGCCCCGGCCCCGAATCCAGTATTCGCGGCGTACCTCGAGCGTGAACGGCGTGGACACCGGCTTGCTCTCGAGGTTGGCGGCGGACACTAACAGGTTGGCGGTTTCGCCCACTGGCAGGCTATAGCGCCCGCTCGAGACGCTCATGACCACGCTCGAGCGGTAAGCACTCACCGAGGCGCTGCTCGAGACCTCGCGGCGGGCCTCGTCGGTCACACTGGCTTGCAGGGTGAAGCTGTAGTCGTCGGCGTTGGTTTTGTCGCGCTCGAGCGGTATTGTGACCACCAGTTCGCCTTTGGCGCTCAACTGACCCTCGGCCCGCAGCACGATGGTGTCGTCGGAGTCATAGGTGTACGGGTTGGGGTAGAAGCTGTAGTCGGACTCGTAGTAAGAGTTGTACAAGCGGTTTTTCACCACCGAGTAGCTGACCTGACCGCCCGCCACGCCGCCGCCGAAGAGGTACTCGGCCTTGATGGTGAAGCTGAGCTTGCCACCGAGCACCGCCACCTTCTTTTCGGGCGTCACCGTGACCGCATACTCGGGCTTGACGTACTCCTGCACCTCGAAGCTGCCCTGCGCGGTCTCCCCCTCGAGTTCGGTCACGATGGCGAACTGGCCCAGCCGCACGTCGAGCGGCAGCTTGAACTCGCTCGAGTAGCTGCCATACGCGTCGGTGAGCAGCTCTGCGCTGTAGAGTTCGGAATCGTCGGGGGCTTTGAGCGTCAGGCGCACCTTTTTACCGGCCAGCGGGGCCAGTCCCAGCGCGGCCCGAGCCGTTCCCTTGAACTTCACCGTGTCGCCGGGGCGGTACACCGGGCGGTCCGATTGCAGGTAGATGCGGTTCTTCTCGCGGTTCCAGTCGCTGACATAGCTCGAGGAAAACACCCACTGGTCTCCGGCCCGCGCGGCCACATACACGTTGTCCTTGCCGCCCTTGTCGGTTTTAAAGCTCGAGAGACCAGTATTACTCGAGGACGAGGTGAGCAGGGTTTTCCCCTTCTCGAGCAGGTAGATTCTCGAGGGAACGGGTTTGCCGCTGCGGGTGTCGGCGGTGTAGGTCAGCATGTCGTCGCCGTCGTACTTGACCACCAGCCCCAGGTCTGTCACCAGCACCAGCACCGCTTTGGCCGACTTGTTCTTGCCCAGTTGGGCCAGATACAAACCGCGCTCGAGCACGCCCAGGTTCACCGTGCCGTACTTCTGCACCCCGCCGACCTGTATGGACTTGACCCGCTTGAGGTCGAGCTGGGCGGTGTCCTTGAAGTCTTTGGGGCCACCGAGCGTGAGCAGTTGGTCGGGGTTGAGCACCCGGAACAGGTAAAGGGTGTCCGGCTGCCGCGCCACCTCGTAGCTGAGCTGGACTTTGGCGCTCGAGCCGAAGGTTCCGCCGCCGTACAGTGAGCTGTACTCCTGCGCCATCGCCGTACCGACAGTCATTCCGATTGTTAGAGCCGCACCCCACGCTAAGCCATCCGATGTCAACCAGGCCGATTTCTTTCGCACGTTCCACCCCTTTTTTATGGCCTTAATCTTACTCGAGTTAAGGAAGTGTGGGCACTTTTACAGATTCTTTAGCGAAAAGGAAAATGCTCGAACCTGTAAACTTTGGTGGCAAGGGGTGCTCGAGAGGATAGACAAAACAAAAAAGGCCGCTCGAGACGGCCTTTTCATCAACTCAAATTCCGGTGTCCGCAAAGTTTATTTTGCGGGCGCTGTTTTAACCAAGAAGACAGCGGAAAGGGCAGAGCAACCGTGAAAGATGCCTAAAAACCCACTACACGGGCTGCTCTAAACCTCGAGGGCCAGCAGCTCGTTCAAATGCTGGTCCACCTGGGTGGAGAAGCTGGGGTCGGTGCCGAACAGTCCCAAGTGACCGTCAATGGTGTGAATTACCCGGAGTTCGCTGCCGTGAATCATGGCCTGCTCACGCTGACAGTCGGCGGGTGGAAAAAACATGTCGTGGCTGATGGGCATGACGAAGGTCTTGGCCTTGATTCGGCCCAGCGCCGCGCTCAGGTCGCCGCTGGTGTGGCGGCTGACGTCACCGCGCTGCCACTTCCAGGCCATGCACAGCAGGTCATTAGGGTCCATCACCCCAAAGTAGCCGCACATGAAGTTGGTGATGAAATCCTCGAGCGACGAGTAGCCGAGCTGCGAAAGCCGCCCGGTGGCAAAAAACTCGGTGCTCCAGCCCATCGTCGCCCAGATTTTGGCGTGCCTTCGCAGACCGGCGTGAACGTCGCTGCCCTGGGCGTAAAAACCGCCCTGCCAAGCGGGGTCGGAGGTGATGGCGTCCATGAGCGTATCGGTGAACAGAAAATCGTGTGCGGTGTTCTGGGCGGTTCCAGCGATGGGCGCGGCCCGCTTGACCATCTCGGGGTAGCGGACCGCCCATTCGTAGGTTTGCTGCGCCCCCATCGAGCCACCTACCACCAGCGCCAGTTCGCTGATTCCGAAATGCTCGGTCAACAGTTTGTGCTGGGCGCGCACATCGTCGCCTATGCGGACGTGCGGGAAATTGCCGGCACCGCCTGGAAACGGCGAGTTGTGCGGCGAAGTGGACAAGCCATTGCCGATTTGGTTGACGATGACGATGACGTATTTCGACGGGTCTAGGGCGCGGCCCGCACCGACATATACCTGCTCCATAATCTTGGAGGTCCCCGAGTACCAGGTCGGAATTAAAATGACGTTGGACTTTTCGGCGTTGAGCGTGCCGAGTGAAACAACGGCCAGGTGACAGCTCCGAATCGTTCCACCGTTCTCGAGCGTGAGGTCGCCGATGTCGATTAAGTCAAACGGCCCGTGAACATCTTGGTTATAAAAAGCGTGTGGGACAAGGTGGGATGGGGTCATCGTCTACCTCGAGCGGTGCATTGGAGAGCGCTACCACCCGCAAAGGCAGCGCCCAGTCCGTTCCCCCTAAACGTTTGATATGAGATAGCACCGACTTGCCTGTGTGAATTGTGAAGCAGCGTAAGGTGAATACACACGAGAAGTCGGCACACAGCAACAGGGTGGTACCCTCGCCTTATTGGCCTAAACCGCGAATCTCGAGGGTTCAAAAAATATAACCGCGCTCAAGAGCACAATCTGACCTCAGTTTTAGCCCATCCTTCACAAACTTACTCAACAGGAGAAACCCATGACCGACCAGCCCGCACCTGCCTCGCAAAGCAGTGTCACCACCGAAGAGCAGTCGTTTACCAACACCCATGTCGTCGTGACCACAGGTAAAGCGTTTGAAAGTGTCGTCAAGGACTTGCTGGCCGAGCTGGGTCACGCCAGCACCACCGAACTCATGACCCTGCTCTCGGCCAGCAAATCCTTCGAGGAGTACGCCGCCGAAATCGAGCCACTGGCGGGACGCAGCAACCTGATACGGGTGGGCTTTCTCGACTGGGGCAAGGTGATGTCTCGAGTGCCGATACCCATGAAGGCGCAGTGCTTTATCGTGGGCAACCCGCTGACCGCTCGCAAACTGCTCGAGGCGGGCGGTGCCGAGGTGGGGCTGTACCTGCCCACCAAAATATGCGTCTACGAGCATCAGGGCCTGACCCGCATTTCATACGACAAGTTCGCACCCATCATGGACTCGCGCAGTAATGAGGCTCTGAGCGCCGTCGCCAGCGCGATTGACCATGTGCTTTCACGTCTGGCCAGCGCCGCCGCGCACTAAAGCATTTTGCAGAAGTATTGAGCCACTTTTGCTCAACACTTCCGAGCTTGTGGCAACAGCAAAGCATTTTTCACGCAAGCGGATAGGCCCGATAGGTGCCGCTTTCGCCAAGACGCCCGTTAGGTGCCGTTCTGCTCAAGACGTGCCGTCTTGCCCAAGACAGTGTAGGTGGCAGAGTGTTAGTGAAAAATGCTTTAGAGCCTGCTGGAGACCCGCCAGGGAACACAGGCCACCGGCTTACTCGAGCCTTTGGTGCGGCTCTGGAGTAAACCCTTGAATACTCCCGGTATAGCCGACTTTGTTCACCGGGCGAAGATTACGCCCGCTTCTCGGAATCGAGCCAAGATAAAATGTGTAAAAAGGTCGCCTCGAGGCGACCTTTTTACAAGTTCAAACTGTCGTGCTCGAGCAACTAGCTCACTTCAAAAACCCGTTGGCCTTGAGCCAATCTCCCGCCACCTTAGCTGCGCTTTCGCCACTCACCGAAATCTTGCCGTTCAGGCTCGATAAGGTTTTGGCGTTGAGCTTGGCGAACACCGGCTCGAGCAGGGTCTTGAGTTCGGGGTACTTGGCAAAAGTCGCGCCGCGCACCGTTATGGCCGGTTGGTACACCGCCACGCCGCCCTTGGGGTCGGTCAGGGCCACCAGACCCAGCGCCGAAATCGCGCCATCGGTGCCGTAGGCCATCGCCGCATTCACGCCGCTGGTGCCCTGCGCGGCGGCGGTCTCGGTCTGGGTGGTGTTGCCCCCAGGCAAGATGACCAGTTGCTCGGGCTTCACCGTGAAGCCATACGCCTTCTCGAAGCCCTTGAGGCCGTCGTCGCGGTCCGCGAACTCCTGGCTGGCCGCCATTTTGAAGGTCTTGCCCGAGTTGATGTACTTAGCCAGGTCCGCGAGGCTTTTGAGCTTCTCGCTCGTGGCCAGTTTCTGCGGGATGGCGATGGCCCAGGTGTTGTTAGCGTTGGCCGGACGCAGCCAGACGATGTTGTTGACCTTTTTGTCCAGGGTGCGGGCGGTCTGGTACACCTTGCTGGCGTTGAGCGCCACGCTGGGGTCAATCTTCTGGTCGGGCAGCAGGTACACGATGTTGCCGGTGTACTCGGGGTAGAGGTCAATCTCGCCCTCGAGCAGCGCCTTACGCACGATGGGGGTGGTGCCGGTGGAGCAGCGGTCCTTGACGGTGAATCCGGCTTGCTCGAGCAGCAATTTGCTCATACCACACAGCAAGGCACCTTCGGTGTCGATTTTGGACCCGATGGTGATGGGGCCTTTGGTTTGAGCCAGCGCGGCTCCCAGACTCAGGGTGAGGGCGGTTAGAACGACTGTTTTCAACATTTAATCCTCCGGTAGGGTTGAAGCTGCACAGAGTTTAGCAGGTGAAAGCGAAGCGATAAATCGCTCGAGTTGCATTTGACCCCCCTCACCGCCCTCAAAATCTGGTTCGAGCGACTCCAGGGCCGCCTCGTCGAGCAGGGCCACCACCTTTTCCAAGCGCGTTCCCAACGGGTTTCCGCGCAGCTCCACCGCCCGCCGCGCGATGAGTAGCTCGAGGGTGAGCGCGGCGTGTCCCACCCGCATGAGGTCCCACAAGCGGTCCAGCGACAGGGGAGCCATGCTGGCGTAATCGTCGGACCCCTCGGTCACTTGCGGGGTGTAGCTCAAGCTGGCGGGCGAGGCGTAGGTGTAGGCTTTGGCGCTGAGCGCGGCCATCGTGCGGTTGACCATGTTGTGAAACATGCCGCGCCGCGCCTCACTGGGCATGGCCAGGGCGGTGGGCAGGCCGCTGAACTCGGCCCACAGGTGCTTGGTCACGCGCTGGGCCGACATGGTAATCAGGCGTTGCAAGGCCAGCCTTACAGCGTCGAAGGCAAAGGTGAGGCCGGTGGACTCGAAGTTGCCGTTGGACACCAAGTAGCCGCCCCCTTTGCCATCCAGAGTGACCAGCGGACTGTCCACTCGAGCGTTTAGCATGGCGCTCAGGGTATCCTCGGCGTCCTCGAGCACGTCGTCCACCGCGCCGTGAACCTGCGGCACGCAGCGAAAACTGAGCGGGTCTTGCAGGTTGCGTGCCTCTCCGAGCCACAGGGTGCTGCCCTCGAGCAGACGGCGCAGGTTGTAGCCACGCGCCCGCTGGCCGTTGAAAGGGCGGGCCTCGAGCACATACTCGTCAAGCACCCCCAGGTTGACCGCGAAGCCTTCAAAGGAAAGCGCGGCGGCCAGGTCGGCCAGGTCAAGCAGCTCACGCGCTTCCGAGAGCGCCAGCGCACCACCGCCCACCGAGAGCGCGTTGCTGGAAATCAGGGCCAAGCCCTCTTTGGCCTCGAGCACGATGGGACTCAGGCCCGCCCGCGCCAGCGCGACCCCACCCGGCAGCACCTCACCCTGAAACTCGGCGTGTCCCTGCCCAATGAGCACCAGGCCGACTTCGGCCATCGGCGCGAGGTCACTTTCACCCACCGAAACCGCCTTGGCGTGAACGATAGGGTGGACCCCGCGCTCGAGCAGGTCCATGCAAGCTCGCACGAGTTCGGGGCGCACCCCGCTGCCGCCCTGCACGAAGCCGCACACCCGAGCGGCCATCATGGCCCGCACCCGCTCCATCGGAACCTCGTCCTGAAAGATGCTCAGCGCGTGCCCGATGATAACCTCGCGGTTGAACTCGAGCAGCGATTGGGCGGGAATGATGTATTTTCGCAAGCTGCCCAGCCCGGTGTTGAGGCCGTAGATGGGCTTGCCGCTCTCGAGCGCCGCATTGACCACAGCGCGAGAAGCCGCTATGCGCTCCCAGGCAGCTCCGCTGAGTTCGAGGTGCGCGCCCCCAGCCACTTTGATGAGGTCCTCGAGCTTCGCCTTTTCGGTCCAGACCACGGGTTTCGGTTGGGTTGCGGTGTCCGGCATTAAGACTAGATTAGCGGATTTACAAGAGAATGGGTGAACGGGCTTTGAGACGGGTGGGAGCGGAGGTGCTCGAGCGAACAGGCTCCTGACCTAAAACCGCACCTCGACGCCCACACCCACGTTGAATTCGCTGTTGGTGTAAAGCAGCCCCGACACCCGCAAGCCCACCGCGTTGACCAAGTCGGTGAGCGAGGTGCGAAATCCGCCCTCGAGAAAGGGGTCCTGACCGGCTTCCCGAAAACGGATTCCTGCCGAGGCGAACAGGTTGAGCGTGGTCAGCGGCACGGGCACGTCGCGCAGGGTGGCGGCGAAACTGTAGTCGGTGCGGTCCGCGTTCCAGGGCCGCTCGAGCGCCGCTTCTACCCCAAAAGTACCCAGGAAGGGAATAGGAAGAAGCTGGATGCCGCCGCGCACATCGTAGTTTTGCAGCGTGAGGTCGCCGCCCGCCCAGGCAAACGCAGCGTGGGCGGTGGGCAAGCTCGAGGAGGTGATGAGCGAGGTTATGAGTGCGAGACGTTTCGTACCAATCATTTTCATAATGGGAACTCCTTAAAAGTTTTGGAAATCAGGGTTTCAAGTTCGAGCGCGAGGCTGAGCACTTTGGAGTCGTCACCAGACCTGCCGACGAGCTGTACCCCTGCCGAGAGTGTACCGATTTTGAGCGGCAAGCTCACCACCGGCACACCCAGCAAGCTAAAAGGCGCGGTGAGACGCAAAAACGCGGGCCTTAATGGAGTAGGCCCACCCAACAGCTCGAGCATTTCCTGCCCAATTCTAGGGGCCACCGCCGGAACCGTGGGCGCGAGAATAACATCGAAGCGGGTGAATAGAGCCTCGAGCACCGCCTTCAAGCTTTCACGTTCACTCATGGCCTCGAGATAACGGCTCTGGGGAATACCTTGACCGCGCCGGAGTAACTCGAGGGTGGGCACACCGAAACCGGGATTTTCCCGCTCGAGCGCCACCCTATGCACCTGCGCGGCCTCGTACTGCACGATGCTTGAGTACGTGTCCAGGACCTCGGGAAAGTCGAAGGGAGCCGCCCCAAGCGCGTCGGTCAAGCTCGAGAAGGCGGTCCAGACCTCGAGCGTGGTCCAAGAAGGTACGTTCCAGAAGCCAATTTTGAGATTCTCGAGCGAGGACTTTTCCACAGGCCGCTCGAACAGCGCCTCATCCACCCGAATCAGCGTCCCCACGTCACGGGCCAGCGTCCCGGCGTGGTCGCAGGTGGAGCTTAAGGGCAGTACGCCCACGCTCGAGTAGCGCCCCCAGGTCGGCTTGAAACCCACCACCCCGCACAGCACCGCCGGGGTGCGGATGGAGCCGCCGGTGTCGGTGCCCAGCGCAAAATCGCACTCGCCCAGCGCCACCGAAATCGCTGCCCCGCTCGAGGAACCGCCCGAGATGCGCTCGACCCCCAGCGGATTTTTGGCCTGCCCGGTGAGGGGGTTCCAGCCCAGAATGCCAAAGGCGATTTCGTGCAGGTGGGTTTTGCCCACGCAGGTCGCGCCGCGCTCGAGCAGGGTTTTCACCAGTTCTGACGGCTCGAGCGCGGGAAGCTGTGCATGAGTGCTTGCGGCGGTAGGCCAATTCTGTACCTCAAACAAATCCTTGACCGAGAAGGTCAGGCCCTCGAGCGGACCCCCTTTGCGGCCCTCGAGCGGCCTGTCCGGGATGTGCGCCCACGCGCCCAACTCGCGTCCTCGAGCGTAAAGGTCGGTGCTCACCGCCGCTGCACGCTGCCCTGGGTCAGCAGCCCAAACTGGAACGCCTGCTCGCCAAAACCCGGCGCTGAGATGGTCGGCGTGCCACTGAGCGAAAATCCCAGCACGCCGCTGAGCAGCGCTCCCGGAATCTTGAGCGGGTCCAGGCGAAAGGTCAGGTAGCTGATTCCACTGGCTTTGGCGGCCACCACGCTATCCAGACTGGCCCCAGCCACGGTCTGACCGCCGATTTTGAGTTCGAGCGGGGCGCGCAAGCGGAAGCCCAGCACGTTGGGGTTTTGCACCTCGAGTCCCATTTCGATGGTGAGTCCGTCCAGGCCCACGGTGAAGCGGGCCAGGTCGGGGCGAAAGCGGAAGTTGGGCGCAGCCAGGAGCGGCATGTTCTCGAGCCGACCCTGCAAAACCGTGTACGGCCCCAGGGTGGGCTTGCCCAGCACGCCCGCATCGAGCGTGACCGTGCCATCAAGCCGGTAGGTGACGCTGCCGCCGCGCACCACCTTGATGAGCTTGGACAGCGTGGCCTCGTTGAGCGGCAGGTTGATTTCAGTTTTGAGAGTGCTCGAGCCGGAAGGGGCCACCGCAAAACCGGGCAGGTCCAGGCCCACGGTTTCCACCCCGTCGAGGAAAAACTTGCCCTGCACCCGGTTGAGGCTCACTCCGTAAGGGTTGGGGTTGGTGATTTTAAGCTTGAGGCCCAGCGTGGCCCCGGCTTCGACCCCCAGCCCCGGCGGGTTCAGGCGCTCGAGCGTGGTTTCCTCGACCTCGATGCGCGGGGTTTGCACCAGTCCACCCGTGCGTGGAAAGCAGGCAGTGAGGCCCAGCGTCAGGGGCAGGGCAAGGGTACAGAGGACCAGCGCTCGAGGGACGACCAACTTCCACGCAGTTTTGTTCATGGCGTCAGTGTATCGCTCGAGCCAATTCGATTCGGACGCGAAGATGTTGCGCGGGTCAAGGCAGTCTTAATCGCTTTCACAGGCACAGCGGTCAGGTGGAGCGCTTAAGCTGAATTCGAGCGACCCTCAAGAGTCAACATGTAGGAGTCAACATGAAAAAATGGATTGCACTATCTCTCCTCTCCCTGGGCCTCGCGCAAGCGGCCACCCTCGAGCTGTCCGGTGGTTTCGGGGTCGGCAACACTCCCACAGGCGCGGCCCTGCTGTTTGGCGCGAATGTCTCCGGCCTGAGCTGGATTTCTGGGCACGACCTCGAGTTGGGGGTCACGGTTCACACGCTCGAGGCCACCTTATCGCGCAGCCTCAGCGGCGGACCGCTGGGCTTCGGGCAGGCCGAGGTGGGCGCGACGCTGGGCTTAAACGGGGGCTTTCTGCTCAAATCGGGTCTCAACGGCACGCTCGGCCCCATCGCCGTGAGTGCCAAGCTCGAGGGCTGGACGGTCTCGAGAGCGTATCTGGACCCATTTAGCACCCTGACCCTGGACCCGGAGAGCACCAGAGGCGCGGACTACAAAGCCGAGCTGGGCGGCAAGTACCGGCTCGAGCGCAACACCTTCCTCACCGCGCTGGCTAAACTCGGCGCGGACTCGAGGCTCGAGGCGGGAATTCAGCGGCAAACCACCGGCCTCGAGCTGCGGGCCGGAGGCGTCATCGGCGGGGCCAGCAAGGGCGATTTGTTCGCGCTGACCGGAGGAATCAGCACCAAAAACAGCGAAACCTTCACGCTGGGCCTCGATGGTTTGCTGGGTCTGGGCGGTAACGAGGCCGCTTACGGCGTGCGCGGCAGTGCCACCCTGTACGGGGTACTGCCGTTCTCGAGCGACCTGAACGTTTACGCCGCCTTCGAGCCGTGGCGCAGAGATTCGGAGAGTGTGCGCTACGGACTCACCACCAGCACCTCGTTGCCCGCCGGAAACCTGACCCTCGAGCTGGCAGGCAGCGCGAACGTGACCTTGCTGCGGGCCAGATTCGCGCTCGAGCTAGGCGGCGAGTAAGCCCTTCGCCCTGTTTCTCGAGTCCGATTCGTTGGAATTAGGTTGCGTCGTAGAACACGGCTCTCTGCTATCCGCAGATGGTTACCCTTCACCCAACTCTCCCCTTCATCAGCCAACCCGACCCCTTCTCACTGCGAAAGCGCGAAAATGGACTCATGAGACGACTCATTCAAGCCGCAACCCTGCTCACCCTTTCACTGGCTCTCTCGAGCACGTTAGCCCAGACTTCCAACCTCAGCGCCGACGACATCGCTGGAAAAGTCGAAGCGGCACAGAAAAATCTCAAAGATTTCAGCGTCCACATCAACGGCTCGGCCTCGCTCGAGGGTGGAACGCAAAAGATTGATTTGGAAGTCTCGAGCATCCCCCTCTCGAGCCTGACCCGCATCGTGTTCAACGCGCCCGACGCGCTGGCCGACAACATCCTGATTCTGGATAAAAGCACGGTGTCCAACTACCTCTACCTCACCAATCAGGTGACGGTGGCTCCGGCTGCCAAGAGCAAGGTGGACGGGTTTTCCTTCGACTTCACCCGCCTGACCGACGCCACGGTGAGCTTGTCCAGAACCGATTTCAAGCTCAAACTGCTCGAGACCCAGAACGTGGCCGGGGGCAAAGCTTATCTGCTCGAGGCCATTCCCCGGCAAGATTTGGGCGTGTCCAAAACCCGCATTCTGGTGGGCGAAAACGGCTGGAAGGTGCTCAAGTTGCAAGCGCTCGACCCGCAGGGCAAGGTGGTCACGGACCTCAACTTCTCGAGCTGGAAGTTCAATTCGGGCCTCAAAAGTGCGGATTTGAAAAAGCTCCCTCGAGACGCGCAGGTGATTAAGCGGTAAGATGGCTTCGCCGCAAAGAGCAGAGAGCAGAGAGCTAAAAGATGAGTTCAAACTTCCTACTCGGCATCAAAAACACAGGGTAAATTCTTCAGCAAAATCTAGAGCCTGTTCATGAAATTCACTCGAGCACCAAAAAAATCCGCGCTATTTACGCGGATTTTAACTTTCTTTGATTGTGACGGTTCAGGTGCTCGAGCCTTTAGAAGCCCTCTGCTCTTTACCCCATCACCCGGCGCGCACCCACGAAGCGGGGCGACCAGTACGAGGTGTTCATGCTCTCTACCATCACCCGGCCAAAGTACGAGTTGGCGTTGGCCATCATGCCGCCGCCCAGATACACACCCACATGCGACACGCCGCCGCCCAGGGTGTTGAAGAACACCAAATCACCTTCTTTCAAGCTCGAGCGGGTCACGTAACGGCCCGTGTTGTACTGGCCCCTGGCGGTGCGCGGCAAGCTGATGCCCAGGTCGCGGAACACGCTCGAGGTGAAGCCGGAGCAGTCGAGTCCGTAGCGCCCGGTGCCGCCGTG
>Ga0123339_10001385_pt1 | contig 16810 bp, 15 predicted proteins | sample lystaG_FD_89956 | JGI IMG/M metagenome (GOLD analysis project Ga0123339, IMG submission 89956) | Glacier valley bacterial and archeal communities from Borup Fiord, Nunavut, Canada, to study Microbial Dark Matter (Phase II) -... | ecosystem: Environmental > Aquatic > Freshwater > Ice > Glacier ... | reverse complement strand
GTGATTACCCCGTCATTTTCCGGGGTGAGATTTGGTGGGCAGATTTACCCGAACCTGTAGGCAGCGAACCCGGCTTTCGCCGCCCAGTTTTGATAATGCAAATAAACCGCTTTAACCGCTCGCGGTTAGCTACGGTTCTCGCGGTGTCGGTGACGACCAATCTGGCACTGAGCGACTTGCCTGGCAACGTCAAAATCTCAGCGCCCACAGCGGGTTTAACCGAAGATAGCGTGGTCAACATCACCCAAGTCATCACCGTGGACCGCGACTTCCTCGAGTCCCGCCTGGGAACCCTGCCTGAAGAATTTATACGGCGTGTCGAGGATGGACTGCGTTTGATTCAGGGCTTGTGAGAGCCGCAAAGCGTCCCACCCCTCAGCTCCGGTAAGCCCAGCGCACGAAGCGCCACTCGAGCAAAGCCAGCGCTGCGTAGAGCAGCACGCCCATCACCGCCAGCACGGTGAGGCCCGCAAATACCAGCGGCACGTCCAAATTGCTGCTGGCCGACGACATCAGGTAACCCACGCCCTTGTTCGAGGCCGCCAGTTCGGAGACCACCGCGCCCACGAAGGCCAGGGTGATGGCGACCTTCAGAGAAGCGAAAAAGTACGGCATCGCTCGAGGAAGGCGCACTTTGGTCAGAATCTCGAGCGGACGCGCCCTGAGCGCCCGCAAAACGTCCATGAGTTCCGGCTCCACCGAGGCCAGTCCGGTGGACATGTTGACCACGATGGGGAAAAACGAAATCAGAAAGGCGCTCAGGATGGCCGGAACCGTGCCGATGCCGAACCAGATGACCAGGATGGGCACCAGCGCGGCTTTGGGAATGGAATTGAAGCCGATGAGCAGCGGATAAAGCGCCCGGTAGACCCACTCGCTCGAGCCGATGAGCACCCCCAAAAAAATACCGAAGGCCACTGCTAGACCGAAGCCCGCCAGGGTGTTTACCAGTGTGTACAGGCCGTGGTCCATCAGCACCGACCACCACTTGACCAGCGAAGCGCCGATGTCCGACGGCGCGGGAAGAATGAAGACCGGGACCTCGAGCACGCGCACGCTCACTTGCCAGATTAGTAGCAGCGCGGCCAGGGTGAGCCAGGGCAGAAAGGGCAGAATCCAGCGACTCGAGCGCTTCTTGCCCGGACTCGCGCTCGAGAGCAGGGCAGACGGGGTTTGGGTGTCCAGGCTCACGCTTTCACCTCGCCAATGACCTCACGCTTACCCGTAACCTCACCGGGCCGGATTTTTTCACGCAGCTCGAGCACCGTTGCGGAGAACTCGGGCAAAAAGCTCAGCTCGAGGCTACGGGGACGGGGGTAGTCAATGGGCTGGCGGTAAGCTATCCGGCCCGGTTTGCCGCCCACCACGTAGACCGTGTCGGCCAGCAGCACGGCCTCGCGCAAATCGTGCGTCACCAGCACCACCGTGGGCTTGCGCTCGAGGTACAAGCGGTCCAGGGCCATCCACATTTCCTCGCGGGTGAAAGTGTCGAGCGCCCCGAAGGGTTCGTCGAGCAGCAGCACCTCGGGGCTGTGAACCAGGGCGCGGCACAGACTGGCCCGCTGCTGCATTCCGCCGGAGAGTTCCCAGGGAAAGCGCCTTTCTACACCCTCGAGTCCCACCGAGCGCAGCAGGTCGTGGGCTATCTCGAGGTACTTAGCCCGTTCCGAGCGCAGCTTGAACTTGTGCTCGGGACTCACCTCGAGCGGCAGCATCACGTTCTCGAGCACCGTGCGCCACGGCAGCAAGGTGGGATTCTGAAAGGCCATGCCCACGGTGAGCGCGTCGTGGGCAAAAGTCGCCCGTCCGCTCGAGGGCTTGAGAAGCTGGGTAATCAGGCGCAGCAGCGTGCTTTTGCCGCTGCCAGAGGCCCCTACCACCGCGATGAAATCGCCCTGATGCAGCGTGAGGGTCAGATTCTCGAGCGCGGTTTGACCGCTGGGATAGGTGAGCCGCACATCCTCGAGCGTGACCAGAGGGGTTGGGTTCATGGGGTCTCCTGGGAGGCAGATTTTAGACGGCAGATTTTAGACGGCAGATTTTAGACGGCAGATACAAGAAAGCACGCCATATTTGAAAATCTAACCGATAACGGCAAAACAACTGCGCTCGAGCGAATTCTTTTCATCTGTTTTTAAGGTCTGAGGTCTGCTGTCTCTCATCTCTACTTGAACTGTCGCTCCAGCAGCGGCGGCAAATACACGTTGCTGTACACCAGGTTCACCGGCAGCTCTCGGGGCAAATCAAAAGTTTTGGTGAGCAGTTTGATGCTGCGCTCGAGCCGCGCACCCTGCACGTAGCCCAAGCCAAAGCGTTTGGCGTCCGGGGTGAACACGTTGTTTTTAAAAGCCAGCAGCAAGCGTTCCTTCTCGAGACTTTCGTTGACCAAAGCGTCGCGCTTTTTCAGGAAGCCGATGGCCTCGTCCGGGTTTTTGAGGGTGTCCGAGAAGCCCCGCATCAAAGCTCTGAGAAAGCCGCGCACCGCCGCCGGATTTTTCTTGGCGAAGGCGGGCGTCACCACCACCGCGTTGCCGTACAAATCCTTCACGCTGTTGCCGTACTGGAAGGCCACCACGTCGTCGGCGCTGACCCCGGCGTTTTTGAGGTTGAGCAGGGAGGTGAAGTAAAAGCCGGTGATGCCGTCGGCCCCCCCGCGCACCAGGGTGGGTTCGCGCAGCGGCGCGTCCACGGTAATGAAGTTGACCTTGCTGGCGTCTATGCCGTTAGCCTCGGCAAAGATGGGAAAAGCGCGGCGGGCCGCGTCTCCGGCGGGAGCCGCCAGCGACTTACCCTCGAGGTCTTCGGGCGTTTTGATGCCACTCTTTTTCAGGGTCAGCACCGCAAAGGGCGGAATATCGTAAATCATGGCCACCGCGATGACCTCTTTACCGGGATTTTTGGCGTTGAACTCGATAACCGCGTTGATGTCGGCAAAGCCCATGTCGTAGGTCCCGGTGGCCACCTTGCCCGCCGCGTCTGCGGACCCGAAGCCCCGGTCAATGGTGACGTTGAGGTTCTGGGCCTTGCAGTACCCCTTCTCGAGCGCCACGATAAACAGCGCTTGTGGCCCTTGAATCAGGAAGTCCAGGGTAAACTTGAGGTTGGTCTCGGCGGCCTGAGCGCTCGAATAGAGGGCATTCGAGGCGAGACCGAGGGTAAGCAGCGCTGAGGGATTTTTTCATGGATGCTCAGATTTTGCACTTTGTTCGGTAAAATGCAACAAAATGTCCAGGCTCTTCGGTTAATGCTCCAGAAACCTTCTATTTTTCACACTACTCACCTCGAGCGCCCAAACCTCAATCCATCCCCTTGCGCCTGAACGGCAAATACTGCGGATACCAGAAGCGCTCCCGCGCGAACTCCTCGAGCAGCTCGAGGCTCATGCCGCGCAGTCGGTATTCTGCCGCCACCCCGTCCCTCAGCGCCTGAGCCATCACTCTCGAGGCCACGGTCACGCTGATTTCGCGCAGCAACCGCATGGGGGGGTAGATGCGCCCCTCAGCAAAGCAAAACTCCGGGGTGCAGTCGGAAAGTGCGTAAGCCGCCTCGAGCACCATGCCGTCGGTAATTTCGCGCGCCCTGGACAGCACCGCCCCGAAGCCCAGCCCCGGAAACACGAAGGCGTTGTTGCCCTGCCCGATGGGGTGGGTTTTGCCGCCCTGCACCACGTCGGGAAACGGGCTTCCGGTGGCGATAATGGCCCGTCCTTCGGTCCAGCGCAGCGCGTCCTCGGGCAGCACTTCGGTGCTCGAGGTGGGGTTGGAGAGCGGAAACAGCAGCGGACGCTCGGTATTCGCGCCCAGGGCGCGCACAGTCGGCTCGGAAAACAGGCCCCCCACGCCGGACAAGCCCAATAGGGCGGTGGCCCCAGATTCCCGAATGGTCTCGAGCAGGCTGGGAATCTCGCCCACCAGGTTCCAGCCCGCAATTCGCTCGAGCGGCTGGCAGTAATCGCACTGGTGGTCCTCGGCGTTTCCGTTCTCGAGCAGCAGTCCGGGGCGGTCCACCACCAGCACTTTTGCTCGAGCTTCCCAGCGACTCAGCCCCTGTCTGAGCAAGCCCTGCGTGATGGCCCAGGCCACACCAATGCCGCCCGCACCCGCGCCGACCACCACAAAGGTCTGGGCCTCGAGTCGCTCCCCCTTGAGCTTGCAGCCGTTGATGAGTCCAGCCAGCGCCATCGCCCCGGTGCCCTGGATGTCGTCGTTGAAACTGGGCACCACCTTGCGGTAGCGCTCGAGCACCTTGAACGCCGTACCCCGCGCAAAATCTTCCCACTGCACGATGGCTTTGGGATAGCGGCTTGAGACGGCCTCCACGAACTTGTCCAGAAAGTCGTCGTAGGTCGCCCCGGTGAGGCGAGCGTGCGGCGCGCCCAGATACATTGGGTCCTGGGTCAGCTCGAGCCGGTCGGTGCCGACATCCAGTTCCACCGGTAGGGTTTTGTCCGGCCCCACCCCGCCCGCCACGGTGTAGATGCTCAGTTTGCCGATGCTGATGGCCATGCCGCCGAAGCCCTGGTCTCCGATGCCTAAAATGGCGCTCGAGTCGGTGGCCACAATCATCCGCACGTCCTCGAGCGGCACGTTGTCGAACACCTGCTCGGCTTTCTCGAGCGTGCCGGTAGACAGCGTGACCCCGCGTGGGTAGCGGTAGATGCTCGAGAAATTCTTGACCGCCTCGCCCACCGTGGGGGTGTACAAAATGGGCAGCAGTTCCTCGATGTGGCGCTCGAACAGCGCGTAGAACAGCACCTCGTTGCGGTCTTGCAGGTTTCGCAGGTAGATGTGCTTCTCGAGGTCGTTGGGACACAGGCGGTACTGGCGATAGCTGCGCTCCACCTGCTCCTCGAGCGTGCTGATGTGCGGCGGCAGCAACCCGTCTAGCTCGAGCAGTTCGCGCTCCTCACTGGTGAAGGCGGTGGATTTATTGAGCAGCGGCAGGTGCAGCAGCGAAAACCCGGCCACCTCCACCTCGAGGTGGCGCTGACCGTCGGGGCCGCGTACAACGTCGTAATAGCGCGAAACTTTGGGCATAGATGCTTCCTAGACTAACTCTTCGGGGGAGGCTGTGCCAGACGAACGCTTGACGCGGCCCGGTCAATGGGTTAAATTATGTTCACAACATATTGGAGGCCCACCATGCCCACCGTGCAAATCGTAGACGAAACCTTAGGAAGCCGCACAGCACCGCACACCTGGACGCTCGAGTTCCCCTCTGAGACCGTGACCGTGCGCGAGTTCATCCGCCGCCGGATTTATGAGGAGGTGCTCGAGCACAATTCAAAAAGTCTCGAGCGCTTTCAGGGACTGGTGCAGCCCGAGGAGTCCGAACGGGTTTTAAACGGGGAGAAGGGCAAGGCGGGGCGCAAGCTGGACTGGGAAGCTCAATATGCCAGGGCGCTCGAGGCGTTCAGGGAAAACGGCTTTTTTGTGCTGCTCGAGGACCGTCAGGCCGAGTCACTGGATGAGGAGTTTGTGCTGACGGACGGCTCGAGCGTGACCTTTCTCAAACTGGTTGCGCTGGTCGGGGGTTAGGAATGGCGCAGTTAGTGGATTTTGAGACGGATGAGCTATCCATTGCAAGGTTGCTCGAGCAGTGGAATTTGGAAGTGAAGCAGGGGCGCGATTGGCCTTACTTGTTTCGGGCAAAATTGCTTGATTACCCTACAGGTCAAAGGATTTTAGCTGCTAACCCACGAGTACAGGTTGCACTTATTCGATTTTCGCTAAATAAATATGGAAATTACTATCATCGTCAAACATCTATAGGCTCAATCCTTGAGCAACTTTTCAGGCGTCAGCTTCCTTATGAACTCGAGGATATTCAGGCCATTGTAAACGACGCAATAACCAGACGTTACCCCGAACTACATTTTTTAAAAACTATGTCCGCTGCCTTAAAAAATCCCTCTCTGCTCGAGGCCAGCCGTCCTAGTTTGGAACATCTCAAAGCTGTGGTTTTGGAATGGATTGAGAGCTTAGAGAGACGAAAATTTCTCAAATTACTCGAGGAAATTCTCCATCCAGAGCGGGATAAAAACCCACCTGTCCAGCCTCATGCTGACGAGTGGGGAACTCAAGCTCGAGCGCACCTCGAGACCCTGACCCCAGAGTTGACAGAGCGTTGGCAAGCGGCTTTAAAGTACGCCACCACTGTAAAAGGCACTAAGCCGTCCCAAAAGTGGCTCGAGGGCGCTAAACCCGTGCTGAGCAAACTGGGTGACGCGAACTTTACACGGCTGATGAACGACTGGTTGGGCTTTTTTTGCCGCTCGAGCTTCAAAAATGTTGAACAAGTCGGAATGAATTATCTACCTGGCTCCCTTATTGCCGAGGAAAACGCCGACCTACTGCGCGCCCTGATTTGGCTCTCGAGCACGGTGGAAAGCGCGTCTCTGGCAAGTTCATTGGCAAGTGCGGCTCTGGCGGCTTTTCGCAAGATTCCTGGTCACGGCCCGCGCAGCCCAAAAGTGGGGACCGCCTGCGTGTGGGCGCTCGAGAATATGAACGGAATGCACGCGGCGGCGCAGCTCGAGCGCGTTCGGTTGGGCGTGAAGCAGCCGCAGTATCAAAAAGTGCTCGAGGCTGCTCTGAACCGGGTGGCTGAGCGGGTGGGCCTGAGCCGCGAGGATTTGGAAGAGTTGACCGTGCCCACCTTCGACCTCCAGAACGGACGGCGCAGCGTAGCGTTTGGGGACACTCGAGCCGAACTGACCGTGAACGGCGGGGGCGTGCAACTCGAGTGGTTCGGAACGGACGGCAAGCCGCGCAAGGCCGCGCCTGCCTCAGTGAAAAGTGAGTTCAAGGACGACCTCAAAGCGCTCAAAAAGACGCTGGACGACCTCGAGAAGATGCTGGCGGCCCAATCTAACCGGCTCGAGCGCCTGCCCTTGATGCGCCGCTCCTGGCCGCTGCCCATTTTTCGGGAACGTTACCTCGAGCACCCGCTGATGGCAACGCTCTCGAGGAGGCTCATCTGGCACGTTCAGGACGGCGGCACGCACTTCGATACCTTCTGGCTCGAGGGTAAAGCCCTGAACGCTTCGGGTGAAGCGCTCGAGTTTTCTGAGGGTGCGGTGGTGACACCGTGGCATGGGGTGTTCTGCGACGCCTCCGAGGTATTGGCTTGGCGCGAGTTTCTCGAGCAGCATGAGATTGTGCAACCCTTCAAGCAGGCGCACCGCGAAATTTACCTGCTCACCGAAGCCGAGCGCCGCACCGTGAGCTACAGCAACCGCTTTGCCGCCCACATCCTCAAGCAACACCAGTTCAACGCGCTGTGCGCGGCGCGGGGCTGGGTCAATCGGTTGCGCCTGATGGTGGACGACGTGTATCCTGCTCCCTCGCTCGAGCTGCCGCAATGGAATTTGCGGGCCGAGTTCTGGGTGGAGGGTGCGGGTGACAACTACGGCACCGACACCAACGACACCGGGACCTACCTCTACCTCGCCACCGACCAGGTGCGCTTTTATCCGCTGGGGACCTCGCAAAACTACGCTCACGCCGGGGGTGGCGGCTACTCTGTGGATTACGCCTGGAACCGTGCGGCAGGAACGGTCAGCGAACCCGTGGCGCTCGAGCAGATTCCCCCACTCGTTCTGTCCGAGGTGCTGCGCGACGTGGATTTGTTCGTGGGCGTGTGCAGCGTGGGCGGCGACGCGACCTGGCGGGACGGCGGCCCCCAGGGACACCGCGCCTACTGGGAAAGCTACAGCTTTGGTGAACTCTCCAGCAGCGCCGAGGAGCGCAAAAAACTGCTCGAGCGCCTGCTGCCGCGCCTGAAGATTCGGGAGCGAACCACGCTCGAGGGCCGCTTTTTACGGGTGCGTGGCGAGCTGAGAAGCTACAAGATTCACCTGGGCAGCGGCAACATCTTGATGGACCCCAACGACCAGTACCTGTGCATCGTGCCGGGCAGCCTGCCTAACTCCTCGAGCGAGGTTCGCTTGCCCTTCGAGGGAGACCGCACCCTGCCGGTCATCTTGTCCAAAGCCTTTTTGCTGGCCTCCGATACCTCGATTACCGACCCGACCATCACCCGCCAGTTGAGCTTGCACAATTGAGCTTGCACAGCTAGCAGGCTCCTCGAATATCTCCTCGCACGACCTTGCGTTCAAAACCCAGACGGCCCCGCGCGCCTCAACCCGCTCGAGGTTGCTTTCTCACAAATCAAAGCGACCCCTTCGCGTTACACTGAGGGTGCTTCACAGTGTGTCAAGGGCGAGCTTCTCGGTGTGTAGGTCTCAGTATTCCGGGTGCAGATTTCAGCGCGCTCGAGCGAGGGTCACGGGATGGGTTTACGCTCCAAAACCGCCTTGTTTGTCGGACTGCCAGTGCTGATACTGGTAGGTCTGCTGTACTTTGCGCTCTCAAACCGCTCGAGCGCCGAGTTTTCCCGGCTCGAGCACCTGGAGATGAGCCGCAACCTGACCCGCGCGGTGGCCACCATCGGGTCCGAACTGAGCGCGCTCGAGACCCTGACCCTGGACTGGGCGGTGTACGACCAAGCCTACGATTACTTGCAAGGGGGCAACCCCGGTTTCGAGGATACCCTGAGCGAGAACGCGCTGCGGGCCGTGGGACTGTACGGCCTCAACTTTCAGGGACCCGGCGGATTTCCGCGAATCAGCCGTCAAGTTTTGCCCCGCATGGGGCTGTACCAAGGCCAGCCCGACCTGAGCTATTTCCTCAATCGCCGCAACTGGAGCCTGCGGCGTGAAAGTCGCTTCATCGTAGCCAGCGGCTTGGTGGTGCAAGACGGACGGCGCTTTCTGGTGGCGCAGGCCCCGGTGATTCCGGCCACCCGCACCGCCGCGCCCGCCGGTTTCGTCACCGCCATTCACCAGCTCGACGCCAATTCTCTGGCCGAAATTTCGCGGGTGGCCCAGGTGGATGTGAGCTTATTTAGCGGGACCAGCGGCTCGGACGCGGCCCTGAGCGGGGTGCTCGAGCGCTTACTGGGCGGCGAGCAAGAGGTGCAAATCGCGCTGGGCGACGACGAGTTGCGCGGCTACCGCTTGATGGGCAACACCGAGGTCAGGCCGCTGGTGGTCATCTCGGCCCGCATGACCCGCGAACTGTTCCGGCAAGGGCGGCTCGAGCAGGTGCGCCTGCTGCTGTCGCTGCTCGTTGCGGGAACCCTGTTTTTCGCGCTGACCCTGTGGACGCTCGAGCGTGGCTTGCACTCGAGGTTGCTGCGCCTGCGCCGTGAGCTGGGCCGTATCGTCGAGGACGGCTCGACCCAGCACCGGGTCACGGTGACGGGCGGCGACGAACTGGCCCGCGTCAAAGAGCACGTCAACCTCAGCCTCGAGCGCATCCAGCACGCCCAAACCCGCAACACCGACCTGGAGGGCGAGCTGCGCCGCGCCCGCGAAATTCAGCTCGAGGAGGTCATCGAAACCCAGACCCATGTGCTCGAGGCCACCCGACTCGAGTTGTTCGAGCGCTTAGCGCGGGTGGCCGAGTTCCGCGACGACCAGACCGGAAGGCATAACAAGCGCGTCGGTGACTTGTCGGCGCACATCGCCGCCGTGCTGGACGTGCGCGGCGACGAGTTGGGGCGACTGCGCTACGCGGCCCGTCTACATGACATCGGCAAAATTGCCATTCCAGACGGTATTTTATTCAAACCAGACCGCCTCTCGAGCGAGGAGTGGGCGCTGATGAAAACCCACACCCTGCTCGGCGCACAGATGCTCGAGCGCAGCAATTCGCCGCTGCTCGAGATGGCCCGCACCATTGCACTGAGTCACCACGAGCACTGGGACGGCAGCGGCTACCCCGAGGGTATGGCGGCTCAGGACATTCCGCTGGTGGGCCGCATCGTGGCGGTGGCCGACGCCTTTGACGCCATGACCAGCGCTCTCCCCTACAAGGCGGCCTGGACCCAGGAGGAAGCCCTGGAGGAAATCGAGCGCTGCTCGGGGACACACTTCGACCCCAAAGTGGTGCTGGCGCTGCTCGAGGCCAAACGCAGCTTCGTGCTCGAGAACGCGTCGCTTGGAAGCGTCGTTCCCGAAGGTCTGGCGCTCGAGTAAGCAAAACCGGACTGAATTCCTTCAGCACTCGAGCACGGGACGTCTTTGGGGCGTTTATTTCGCGGGAACACTCGAGCGGGCCACCTCGGTCAATAGTTGGACCAGACGGGGTTCGGTCTGTTCCGAAACGGCGTTGGTGGCGGTCAGCGCAATCTGACTCGCCGGAACATTGATTAAAACCAGGGCGTAGTTCAAGGTGTTGCTGCCGTTGTGAAAAAACGCCTTCCCGTCCGGTGAACGAATCCAGCCCAGCGCGTACTCGTCGCCAAAAGGAGCGCGGTGCAGACGCTGAAAAGTAGCAGCGGTGAGCAGACCCCCCTGGCCCTTTTCGCCGCTTAGGTGCGCTCGAGCGTACTTCATCAGGTCGGGCAGCGACATCCTCACGTTGTCCGCGCCGTTGAACATCGGGGAATTGCCCGCCTGGGCGGTGGGAGGGACAGCCTGAAAGGCTTTTCCCGGCTCGGCACTCTTCTGGGCATAGTGAGGCCAGGGTTGGGTCACGGTCTCGAGCGGCCACGCCACGCCCACCCCCGCGCTCTTGAGGTTCAGCGGCCCGAAAACCTCCTTCTCGAGCGCCTTATCCCAGGTGAGTCCAGTCAGGCGCTCAGCCACGATAGCGGCCAGGATGTACCCCTCGTTGCTGTACTGCGCCTTGCTACCGGGTTTAAACAGCGGCGCTTGCTCGAGCCAGGTTTTGACAAACTCCCCCCTCTGCTGAGCGTAAGGAGTGCTCGAGGTGTGCCAGCGCAGCAAATCGGCGGTTTGGGCTATGGGCAGGCCGCTGCGGTGGGCCAGCAGCATCTCGAGCGTGACGGCCTTGTACTCGGGCCGCATGGGAACTTCGGGAAACAGCTCGAGCAGGGTGCTGTTCCAGCGCAGCTTCTTTTGCTCCACCAAGCGGGCCAGCAGGGTCGAGGTGAAGGATTTGGAGATGGACCCCAGCGCCCACACGTCGCTCAAAGTCGCTCGAGTGGGGTCTCCCAGCTTACGAACCCCCGTCACCGCGACTGGGCCGCAGTGTTAGCGTCGGTGTACCCCAGCGCCAGCGCGGGCAGGTTCAGGTCGGCTCGAGCGGTTTCAATCAGGCCCTCGAGCGCAGTCCTAGCGGGTGGCGTTTGCGCCCCAGCAACCGTGAACCCGAGCGCAACCGTCAGCATTACAGGCAAAATGTTCATGACCAACCCCCTCGAGCATTCCAGCTCGACGAACCAACGGCGATTTTTACAGTTTCTACGGATTTGCGGAGGAAGGCTCAGCCGTCAGCTCAGCACTCAGCTCGAGCGCGTCCGAGGCGGTCAGAATAACCAGCAGCGGAATGGTGCGCTCCGGCGGCACGGTGTAGCGCCCCCTGGCTTCCTGCCTCAGCCAACCCGCGCTTTGCAGCTCTTTGACGTGGTGGTAAAGCTGCCCGGTGGTTCCTACTGTGGGCAACTCGGCCAGCTCAGCGCTGCTCGAGCGCCCCAGCAGCACCGAGCGCAACAGCTCGAGCCGCACCGGATGGCCCAGCGCCGCCAGCACGGGCGCGGCGTGATTCCAGGGCTGAGCCAGCACTGTTTGACTCTGTGCGCCAATTTGCCACTGATAAAAATGCTCTCCCAGCAGCAACACGGTTCCGGCGTAAATCAATTCCCCTCGAGCGTCCGAGCGTTTCTGGAGCGCCTCAAGCGCCCAGAAAGTGGAGTTCTCCAGGGCTTCGGAGCCACCCTCGAGCCGCTCGAGACGGGCTTCGATGGCTTTGAACCTGTCCTTGAGCGCGTCATCCACCCCTCGAGTATAGATTCGTTTTTTCGTAAAATCAAGCGTTCATCTACGGTTTTACATATTTATGAAAGCTTAACTCGAGCCGACTGCCTTTCTCTTTTTTGGCTCGAGTCCGTACCAAACGCTCTGGAGTCGGGACGTATCCCTCAGCTTCAAGGTCCGGCGTTTTATGTCCTTTTCACGCTCGAGCTTGTAAACTGAACCTTGAAAAAGGAGTCCACATGAATCCTGTGTTCTTAAAAATTGGCGATTTCACCATCGCCTGGTACGGCGTTCTGATGACGGCGGGCATCGTCATCGGGGCCATCATCGCCCAGAAACTAGCGGCCAAGCGCGGTCTCAACGAGCGCTTGATGTCGGATTTGCTGTTCTGGGCCATCATCTGGGGCATCGTCGGCGCGCGAATTGGCTTTATTGTGACCAGTTTTTCGGTGTTCAAAAACGCCACCTTTTTCGACTACATCAACATCCGTCAGGGGGGCCTCGCGGTTCACGGCGCGGTGATTGCCGGAATTTTGGTCGGTGTGTATTACGTCTGGCGCTACAAAATCAACTTTTTTCGCTACGGTGATTTGTTCGCGCCCATGCTGGGCCTGGGCATCATCGGCGGACGGCTGGGCAACATCATGAACGGCGCGGACACGGTGGGTCGCCCCACCAACTCTATCTTCGGCTTTCGCTGGCCCGACTGGGCCAAAGGCTTTCACGACAGTCTGTGCAACCCCGCCTCGCCGGAGAATCTGGTCGAATACTGCAAGGGGGGCATCGTCACGCAGCCGGTCCACTTCACCCAGCTTTACGGGGTCATCATCGGCATCATCATGGTGGTGCTGGGCTTCGTGTGGCTGCGCTCGAGAAAACCGGGATACGTGTTCTGGCAGGCCATTTTGTGGTACAGCGTTCTACGGGCTGGCTGGGAGGAAACCTTTCGCCTCAACCCCTTGTGGGTCAAGGTTTACGAGGGTCCCGGCAAGTTCGATGTGGGCTTTTTCACCGCCACCCAACTGTTCAGCATTCCTGTGGTGTTGCTGTGCATTTACATGCTGTGGCGCATCTCCAAGCAGCCAGACCAACCGCATCCCATCGAACTTAAACAAAGTGAGTCGCCCTCGAGCGTGCCAGCGGGCGTGGCTTGATGGGGAGTTTTTGCGGTTTTAGTGGAAAGGGTTTTTTAGGTCGCTCGAGCGGTGGGGAGCAGGGGAGCAGGGGAGGTGGGGAGATGGCTTTAGCCTCGAGCTTTAGCTCTAGCTCCTCTTCCCCCGCTCCCCCACACCCCCGCCCCCCCGCGTCTGACCTCCTCGAGCACCCCCACCCCAACAAGGCCACCGCATGAGCACCCTCCCGCTCGAGCCAACACTCGAGGTGGTCATCCTGGCCGCTGGTCAGGGCACCCGGATGCGCTCGATGCTGCCCAAAGTGCTGCACCCTATTTTGGGGCGGCCCATGCTGGGTTACGCGTTAAGGAGCGCTCAAGCGTTGGGGGCGGGCAACATCGTGGTCGTGACCGGACACGGGGCCGAGCAGGTCGAACGCTTTCTCGAGGGTAAAGGCGTGAACTGCGTGCGGCAGGAGCAGCGCCTGGGCACCGGACACGCTTTTCTGACCGCCGCGCCCGCGCTCAAAGGGGGGCCGATTTTGCTGCTTTACGGCGACACCCCGCTCATTCGGCTCGAGACGCTTGAAGCTATGCTCGAGCACCACACCGCTACAAACGCGGGCCTCACCATCCTGACCGGAGAACTCGAGGACGCCACAGGATACGGGCGCATCGTGCGCGGCGAAGGTGGAGATGTGCTCGAGATTGTCGAGGAAAAAGCGGCCACGCCAGCACAAAAAAATATTCGGGAGTTTAACAGCGGGGTGTACCTGATGGACGCTCGAGCGCCGCAGCTAGCCGCGCACATCGGCAAGGACAACGCGGCGGGCGAGTATTACCTCACCGACCTGCTCTCGCTTTACCGGGCCGAGGGCGCGCGGGTGGACGCCTTCAAAATCGCCGACTCGAGCGAACTGATGGGGGCCAATGACCGCCTGCAATTGGCCGAGGCGGCTCGAGTATTACGGGGGCGCATCAACGAGGGCCACATGCGGGCGGGCGTCACGCTGCTCGATTCCTCGAGCACGTTCATCGAAGACACCGTGCAGATTGGGCCAGACACCACCCTCGGGGCCGGGGTTCACCTGCTGGGCAGCGCCAAGCTTGGCGAGGGCGTGCAGGTGGGGGTGTACAGCATTTTGGACTCGAGCGAACTGGGCGATTTTGTGCAAATTGGGCCATATACTATCGTCAAAGACTGCGTGCTCGAGGGCGGCTGCGTCATCCATGCCCACTCGGTCCTCACGGGCGCGCGGGTCTCGAGCGGGGCCGAGGTGGGGCCGTTTGCTCGTTTGCGCCCCGGCGCAACGCTCGAGCAGGATGTTCACATCGGCAACTTCGTCGAGGTCAAAAACGCTCGGCTGGGCGCGGGAACCAAAGCCGGACACCTGGCTTACCTGGGCGACGCAGTGTTCGGGCGCGAGGTCAACGTGGGCGCGGGCACGGTTATCGCCAACTACAACGGCCTCGAGAAGAACACCACCCGCGTGGGCGACGGCGCGTTCATCGGCAGCAACTCCACGCTCATCGCTCCGGTCACAGTAGGGCGCGGCGCGATGGTGGCGGCGGGCAGTACCGTTTCACACGACATTCTCGAGGGAGATTTGGGCGTGGCGAGGGCGCGGCAGGAAAACAAAGCCGGGTTTGCAAGGCGCTACTGGAAGAAGGCGGGCGCAAAACTCAAGCTCGAGGTGCTGCGGGCGTGGCTCGAGGAAAGTGAGAACGCGGGAAAACCCTCGAGTTAGTTTGCTCGAGTCTGGGGCGGTGAGTCTGCGTGAAATTCATCCAGGCTCCCTTTTTCCTTTGAGCCGCTCGAGACTCGAGTCCCAAAGGGTCGTTCTTCATCGCAGATTCAGCTCGAGGGTCTTTAATGACAGATGTCCAATCCATTTTCGGGCCACAGGGGTACACTACTTATTAGAACGATTTTGAACGGGAACTTTGTTTCGACCCAAGCCCTCTAATCTCTACCTCGAGCCTCAAAAGGAGAACTATCATGCCCAACCTCGGATTTCCCGAAATCATCGTCATCCTGGTCATCGTGCTGCTGCTGTTTGGACCCAAGAAACTTCCCGAGCTGGCCAAAGGCATCGGCCAGAGCGTGCGCGAGTTCCGCAAAGGCACTCAGGGCCTCAAGGACGAACTCGAGGGCAGCCTCAAAGACGACCCCAAGCCAGTGAGCGCGCCCATCCAGACGGCACCAGTTCACACCGCACAGGTTCACAGCACGCCCGAGGAAACCATTATTATCACCCCCTCGAGCGTGACCACCCAAAAAGCAGTGCAGGAGTAATTAGGTTCATTCAAGGGGCGCATCAGTTATGCGCCCCTGGTTTATGCAAACGATAAAGCCTAGAATTTTCAATTATTGATTTTCCTCGAGTGTGACCCATGCCCAAGACAAATCGTCGTACCAACTCCACTGCTGAAGCGCCGCTACTCGAGCACCTCGAGGAGTTACGGTCTCGTATTTTGTGGGCACTGAGTTTCTGGCTGGCTGGAACGGCAGTGGCCTGGAATTTCAAAGACGACCTTATCCGCTTTATGCAGATGCCGCTCGACAGCGTGCGAGGCCGGGTAGAAATTGTGACCACCGGCCTCACCGACCAGCTCTTCATCGCATTTTCGGTAGCGATGTGGGGCGGTTTTGTGCTAGCGCTCCCTTTTATGCTTTACCAGCTCTGGAAATTCATCGAGCCGGGCCTCACCGCTTCCGAGCAGCGCTGGTCAGTGCCGTTTATTCTGGGGGCTGGCCTCTCCTTCGGGCTGGGTTGCTTATTCTGCTTCGAGGTCGTCTTGCCCGCTGCTATTCCCTTTCTAGTCACTTTTCTAAGTGCTTCTACTGGCATTAAATCCTTTCTCGGCCTCGCTGGATATATCAGCAACGTACTGACCTACTTAGTGGTCTTCGGCATTATCTTTGAGTTACCGATTATTTCTTTTCTACTGACCAAAATCGGGTTAATCAACGCCACCCTGTTGCGCTCTGTACGGCGTTACGCCATCGTGTTGCTGGTGGTGGCTGCCGCCATCATCACCCCTACCGCTGACCCCTTCAACCTGATGCTGATGGCGGTACCGATGTACGTTTTGTATGAGCTGGGCGTGTTGGTCTCGGATTGGGCTGCTCCGCGCAAAGCTCGAGTGCAGGAGAGGGGCGAAATCGAAATTTGAGTTCGCAACATTTTAATTTTCGATACGACAAGCCGCCGCTCGAGCACTCGAGCGGCGGCTTCCTCTTGGACCTTGCATGGAACCCGTTCTTGCCCACGCTCCACAAGTTTGTCGAGCCTGTTGAGGTATGCTATTTTCATGCCAGAGGTAGACATCAGCAACGACGTGATTTTGGGCATCGCCAGCCTTACCCTCGAGCGAATTCCCGGTCTCGAGCCGATTTCGCCGCCGCTGGCCATGCCGGAAGTGCTCACCGGAAAGCGGGCTAAAGGTTTCAAAATCGAGCGCAGCGGCAGAGACGTGACCGTGAACGTGACGGTGAGCACCGAGTACGGCGTCAACATTCGCAAAGTCTGCGAGGAAGCGCAAAAATCTATCTTCGAGAACATCGAGGTGATGACCGGGCTGGCCGTCAAAGCGGTGAACATCACCGTGCAGGCGGTCCTGATTCCCAAAGGGTCGTAATACTCGAGCGGGCCTGAGCACGCCTCAAACCAGACTTTCCACTCGAGCAGTCTGGGCTTCGTCCTGGGTCTGCGCTGGGGTCTCGAGCGGGTAGTCCTCGGGGTTGCCCTTGCGGACCATGCCCGCCTGACCGGTGCGGCTGTCCACCTGATAGTGCGCCTGCACGGGCCGAAGCTTGTAAAAGCGCACTCGAGCCGGAACGCCCATCGCAATGGCGTGTGGCTCGATGGGGCGGTTGACTAGAGACCCGGTGGCCACCATAGAATCGTCGC
>Ga0123339_10001384_pt1 | contig 16829 bp, 8 predicted proteins | sample lystaG_FD_89956 | JGI IMG/M metagenome (GOLD analysis project Ga0123339, IMG submission 89956) | Glacier valley bacterial and archeal communities from Borup Fiord, Nunavut, Canada, to study Microbial Dark Matter (Phase II) -... | ecosystem: Environmental > Aquatic > Freshwater > Ice > Glacier ... | reverse complement strand
GTTTTTTCTGAGAAATTAGATGCATTGCAGCAGCAGCTTACCGCCAGGCTATTCGATCAATTTGATTCTCTTTCTCAGAAAAAACAGAACTTGACCGAAGCTACGCAAAGTCAAATTAATGCATGGGCTAAAAGTGCGGCAAATGAGAATCGCCGCTACGAGACTTTGCCTAATGAACCTAGCCAAAAGTCTGGACTACCTCTAATTGGCATTATCGATGCTGGCTTTGATAATAGTGATCCTGATATTGATTACTCACGTGTTTCTTTTGGTGCGAACCGAAATGCTAGTTTGTCAGAAAGTCGTGACATCGAGCATGGTACTGAGGTTTTAGACATCGTTGGCGCAACCCGTAGTAATAATATTGGGATTGATGGCATTAATGATCACGCTCCACTATGGCTAGGCAGTGCAGTTGGCTCAGGTCATTGGGCAGAATCATTGATTGAATTTGTGGATGCTGCAATTGCATCAGGACAACCAAATGCTGTCGTTAACCTTAGCTTCGACCTTATAGGAGGAGGCAGTGAGTATGGTAATGCTTTCACTCGATTTAGGTTGACACCATTAGAACGTGCAGCATTGACCTACGCTCAACAGAATCAAATCCTTGTTGTGGTCGCGGCAGGGAATCAGGGAGAGAAGGAATTAGGGCAACTATCTGCCTTAGGTCAGGCAGTCGAAGAATTTGACAATATCATCACCGTTGGAGCATCTGAGGGCGTTACACGTGCTAGCTATTCTAGCTATGGCACTCTCAGCGACTTGATTAATAGAACAAGCAGTGGTAAAGGCGTTGATCTGGTTGCAGAGGGAAGGGCCGAAAATGGTGCAATTGGGACATCAGTTTCAGCCGCAAAGGTAACAGGTGCTGCATCGTTGTTGTGGTCTGTTAATCCAGGATTAAACTACAGACAAATTATCGATATTCTGAAACGCACAGCGACCGATCTAAATACACCAGGCTGGGATACGGAAACTGGGGTTGGACGGTTGAATATTCCATCCGCGATTGATTTGGCAAGAGCGACCCAACCCGAGGCTTACACTTCTCCTAACTTGGGGATTTTACAGGATTTGCTTCGTGCTAATGGTATATCTGAATCAGATTGGAGTAAGTTTTACCAGAGTGCTTACTACTCAGATTTAGAGGCGAAACTAACTGGGGCTGGGAAAACTTGGAATATTCGCAGCAATGCGTCGGCATTGGAACGGGAAGCTACTGTAATCAATCCAGATTACTTGCGGGTTAATGTTCCTGATTTGAAAGGTGCATTGAAAGATGCATCGAAAGGTGCATTGAAAGATGCATCGGATATTTTTGATAAGATTAAAAATTTCATCAGAAATCCTTTTGGGCCTAGCAAATACGACTTGGAAAAAGCACGTAAAGCAGCTTTAGATAAAGCACGTGAAGCTACCTTAAATAAAGCTAAAGACCTCTCCACAGAAATAAAGAGTGACTTGTCTAAGGCAAAACGCGTAGTCAGCCAAGAAACCGATAATGCTTCTGCGATATTGAAAAACCAGAAAACGGTTTTGAATCAAGGAATAGGAAACTTCTCTTCTACTGTGAAGAATGAAGCAAGCAATCTCAAAAAAATCGCAGATGACACCAAAATTGGGATCGATTTTCTTGGAACTTTAGCGAAGAATAATCTTAGCAGTGCTACTCAATCTATTGACAAATTGGGATCTACCGTCATTAAGGTCGGTGATCAAATTAAAGCAAGTGCTGATGATTATGGGAACCAAATTAGCCAAGCAACAAACAAAATTGGGCAGAATTACGATAAATACCAAGACTACATCCTTGTTGCAAACCCAGTTGCTGTAATTGGTGCTCAGGTCGGCAAGGGCATCATTGATGGCGTTAAAGAAGGTAACGTCGGAACTGTACTTGATGTGCTCGAACGAGTTCCAGTTCTTGGAACAGCAGTTAATGGGCTGGAGGGACTATATTATGCAGCTAAAGGAGATTGGAGGGACGTTCTGAGGAAATCGATCGACAGCGCACTTGCATTTTATGGCGTTAACAATACCCCAGGTTTAGGAGAGAAGTTCATTAAATTGTATGTAGATGTTTCCTGGGAATTAAAAGATAAAAACTATAAGGGAGCAATTGCAGCAGCGCTCTCGGACTTTGGGGTGAACGATACATACAAGGATCGATCTGGCAAAGACCACCTAATAGCTAAAGTTTTTGTCGATTCGGCTTGGGCGCTCAAAGACGGCAACTGGAGAGATGTTCTAGATACAGGTTTATCCAGTGCTGGCTTTAGTAATGCAAATCAATTCATTGATATTGCCTGGGGTGTAAAAGATGCTAACTACCAGAAAGCATTAACTACGGGGCTACAAGTTGCTGGACTTGATCATTTGAGCATCAATCAACAGAAAGCAGATGCATTTGTGAGTTCCGCTTTTGCCCTACGCGATGGTCACGCCGATCAGGTAGCCGACCAACTGTTAGCTATTGCAGGTGCAAACGCTCAGCAATTTGCAGCTAGTGCGTGGGTACAGGCATTGCGCAACGGTAATCCGAACGACGATCGTAAGGCACTGTCTCAAGGTTTATCGGCAGTTGGCTTCCAAAATACTGACCAATGGGTTGATATTGCATGGGACGTGAAAGACAATCGCTATTTAGATGCTTTGTCTACAGGATTCTCTTTGGGTGGCTTCCAGCAAGGTAAAGATTGGGTTGATATGGTTGGCTCCTTGCAAAAAGATGACTATCTGAATGCTCTAACGATCGGTTTCAAGGAGGCTGGTTTTGAGCAAGGTGACCACTTAGCGAAAGCAGCGCTAGCCTTGAGACAGGGTGACCCAATTAACGCATTTTATGAAGGATTGTCGTTAGTAGATGGAGTGAGTGAACTAGTAGATGCCTTTAAGTACTTGAAAGATGGCAATGCTCAGAAAGCAGTCCCTCTAATGAGAAAAGCGGCTCCCAAACTGGCAGAGAAATTACCGGAGTTGCTGAAATGAGGGATGAACCGAGTGGGGCAGTCGCTGCCGCCACTGGGTCACATAACTTAATTCATCCTCCAAATAACAATACTCCGGACAGTTTTTTGAACGGTTCTGTAAGGCTTTCAGAGTTTGTAGTTTAAGGATCGAGCTAATTTATTAAAGTTAGCTCTGCCCCTGACTTGGGAAAAAAGATCTTGCTGACGGCAGGATAAGGGTTTGAGCCTCAAAACCTGCTCAAATTTTGTCCGGAGTATTGGTGTCTTATAGACTTGTTGTTAAACAACGTCAAAATCGCTGAAACCCTTACGCCATCTTGCTTCTGGCGCTTTTTCCGCAAATCGTCTGAAACGTCTGAAACGACTGGCTTTCAGGCGTTTTTAACTTTATTTCGCAACAACTCTTATGAATACTGTACCGGCGCTCTAGGGGTTACGAACCTCAAGCTCACTCCAGATTCTCTAATTGCTGCTTCAAGAGGTTGGCACGTTCGTTATACCCCAGAGTAAGATACCCCTCGATCGCCTGACCATAGAAGCGTTTTGCCTGAGGAATGGCATTAATGGCAGCATAGACTTCCCCTAAGCCAAGTTGAGCTAAAGTTTTTTCTTCTAAATCCTCAGGCTGTTTAGCTACATCAACAGCCTTTGAGTAATGATCGATCGCTAACTGTGCCAGTCCACTTTGCCAGTAGAGATCACCGAGGGTGCGGTAGGCAATTGCTGATGGTTCACCCGCTTTAATTAACGCCTCCATTGTGGCTATCGCTTCAGAGGTCAGACTGTAGGTCTTGGATGTTTGAGTGCTGAGACCATAGGCACTAATGGCTGTCCCTGGCAGTACGTAATTGCTGTAGAGGCTGGCAAGCTGGAGCGCTGTATTCAGTCGGCTCAACTTCTGCTGATTGATCTTTGCTACCTCAGCCTGAACGATCTCCGCTTCTGCTGGACGTAGTACAAAGAAGTCTAAATTAGATGAACCTTCATCTTGAGACGCTTTGCCAGTGCAGGCCTGCACGGTCAACAGGTAGGGAACGGCGGGTTGCAGGATCTCTTTAACCGCAATCTGAGCCTCTGCCACCTGTTTCTCCCATTTGAAGCCTGATCGGTTAGTTAACTTAGCAGTGTACTGGGTTGTCTCTGCAACCGGATTCCATTGCAGGAGAGGAGTTGTGGATAGCAGCAAAGTATGTCGTGGGCTAATTACATAGGGGATCAACGCGTTAATACCACCCAATGTACCGGGAGCAGGCTCAGAACCCCGAGGACCGGCGGCTAGCCATACTGGGCAAAGACTTTTTAACCCAGAGGGAACGTTGGCTGGAACGCGCCGTGTTGAGAGGTTTGGACAAACTACAGTCACTTTCGCTCCACTGCTGGGTAAGAGCTGATCCCGTTGTCCTAAAGCTGTTCCTGCACCCACGGGCTGGAATTTCGACCAACCCTCACGTTTGAGCTTGACTGTACCTATAATTGGTTTTTCAAGTCTGGCAGTTTGCGCGTTGGCAGCATCAATGCAGAGCAATAATGCCATATTCGCCGCGATCGCGACCATAAAAACCTGCGAAAGTCGGTTCGTTTCCGCTTGATTTTGAATCATCATTTATGCGTTTCCTTAGCCGTTAAACGTTTTTGAGCGGTGATTCTCCAGCCATCCTCGTCGGAATTGAGGCTGTTTGCATCCTGATTACATGCCTCCCACTCCAGCAACGCCTCTTTTTTGTCACCCTGCGCTTCCCTTGCTTGCGCCAATAAGCAATGAGGAGAGGCAGTATTTCTTGACAATTTGGCGGTTTTTTGGAGGTCAATGGCATCTGATAAATACGCTTCAGCGCCTGCGTAGTCGTTCTGCTTCAGTCGTGTCCAACCTAAATTCTTGAGGATTGCGTGTTTCGTTTCTGCATCGATCGGTTTTTTCTTTTCATCATCAAGTGCTTTGAGCAATAAAGCAGCGGCTTCGGGGTACTTTCCTTTAAGGATTTGCTGACGCGCTAGGTTGTTGACGGCAGTAAAATTCCCTCCCTCAATAGCAAATTGGTACTGGGTACGAGCAGCGTCTACATTTTGTAGATCTTCGTAGAGGGAACCTAACCAGAGATGAGCCTCGTTGTCATCAGGGTTGAGTTGCAGCGCACGTTTGAACTGTTCTTCGGCACTACCCAGGTCTCCTTCCCGGTAGTTGCTGAGACCCCAGTGAGTGTACAGGTTAGCAATTTGCGGTAGGGATAACCGGAGGGCAATTAAGCCACTGGTCAGTGCCAGGGAACCAATGGCTCCAACTTCCTGCCAGTTCCGTTCGGGGCAGTTTGTACCAGACAGAAACCGTTTCCCTGCCTCCTGTCCAGCTTTGGTGAGGGCACCGCCAGCCGTCAGTAGGGTAAGGACGCTTTGAACGCTGACCGCTAATGCGCCAAAGGTGTCTGGACCACCTATGAGAAAGCGAGTGGAAATATCGCCGACTAACGCCAGGGAAATGGTCAGGCAAGTGACCGAAGCGGCGTTCCAAAACCAATCCAACCCATCTGACCAGCGTTTAGGTTCGGGGGGGGTGAGAAACCACCACCAGGCTTTTTCGTTGGGGTTAAAGCTTGTTTGCCAACCAGCCGATCGCTCAGCGGTTTCCCTGGCTTTGGCGATTGCCCCTGCATTGTCTTTCAACACACTATCCAGTTGGTTAATGGCATTCAGGCTTGCCCCAGAGGTTTGCGTGGTATCTTCCAATGCTGCCTGCACTTCATCCCGTGCTGTCAAAGTGTCAAGCACCTCAGCCGATGAAAGTTCCTTAGGTGGATCGGTTTTAAGGTGTGTGATCGCTGCTTCGTAGCGTTGAATGGCTTGTTCCAGACGAGAGGTTGTCATAAGGTCGAGGGTCAGCGGGTCAGTAGATAATCTTACAAGCCATTGCCAATCAAGATGAAGGGTGCCCAGTAGTAGGGATGGCTGAGGCGATTTACGGTATCTGGAGCAATGCCTGAATTCAGGGCTTCAATTTCGATGCTGCTGCGCTTGCCCTTGCCGGCAGTTTTTTCATTGGCATTGATCAGGGCGATTTGTGCCTGTCGTAGCGCTTCTACTTTGGCAACATTCCCTTGTTTCAGTTGCCCATAGAAAGCACTCATCAATGCTTCCGTACCGCCATCATCCACAGTCCAAAGGGATGCCAGCACAGCTCTTGCGCCTTTTTCCTGAAAGATATAGCCCAGACCTAAAACCTCCTCGCCGTTGCCAAACTGACCACCAAGACCAGTTTCGCAGGCGCTGAGCACAATTAAATCGACATTGGTCAGATCCCAGTTGCGGATGTCTTGCAGTGTGGCATACTCACCACTGCCAAAGAGGATGAACGAATTGCTGGGATCACCTGTGACAAAGGCAGCATGGGTAGCCAGATGCACGATCGCATACTCGTTCATTTTGGTCGTGGTGGCATCGCGGCTGAACTTGCCATCAATTAGGGAGGTTGTGTTGGGAAGCGAAGCCACGAGCATTTGTACTTCCTTCTGGGCACCGAGTAAGCCGTTGAAGGTAAAGGAGGTTTGCCCCACCATAAAGCTGTAATGTCCGCTGGCAAAGGCTCCGGCTAAAACTTTCGGTTGGGTGGGAGGCTTGATGTTGAGATTGGTGAGAGATTTAGCAGTGATGTTATTGATGCGATAGCGCTCAACCAACCATTGTTTGCCATCGAAAAGGGCGGCGAGAGGGATATAGCGCAGTTGTCCATCGGGAGCATAAATGATGGTCTGAGAACCGGATTGTTTCAGGTCAGCTTCCAGTGGTTTGATCAACCAATTATAGAGTTTTTGAGCGGGAACTTTGGCATCGCTGGTGGGATTCTTGAGGGCGCTGCGGAATTCGACAATGGTGCGGTTGAGTTCCTCGCGTTTAACGGCAACGGTGCGGCGAATCGGGGGGGAATCGGGAGTGGTCAGGATGAGTTCCAGTCGATCGTCCAGAATCAGCGGATAGAGCAACACGGCGTTGCCTGCTTTTCTGAGATCGTCTTTAAGGGCACTGAGGGATTCTAAATCCAGGCTTTGCTTTCTGGCAGTGCGGCTGAGTTGATCTACTAGGGCTTGAACGTCCTTACTGTCGATAAATTGGTTGAACTGTTGGTTGATGCCTTCCTGAATTTTCACCAATTGGGCGATACGCTGTTGCTGAGTGGGAGTACGCTGTACCTCTGGCAGCTTTCGTAAATCGGTGAGTTCTTCGCCGATTTGGATAGCGCTTTTTTGCAGTTCCCCATACTTAGTGAGAATTTGTTGTTCGGGCGGTAGATTCTCGATGCCTCTGGCAGTCTGACCATTGCCTCGAACATTGCGGAGGTAATCATCGAGTTCCTGGACTTTAAGAAGATCAAGGACTTGCTGTGCTTCCAGAATGCGGTCTTGCCTCAGCAACAGACCGGCGAGGGTGCGATAGCTATAAGCAACGGTTTCTGTGTATGCCTTCTGGTCTACAAGGCTTAACTTCTTGAGGTCTTGGCGAATGCTTTCTCGCACATTCACAGCTTGTTTGAAGAAAACAATGGCTAACTCTTGCTTACCATGCTTCAGTGTTTCGCCAATATTGTCGAGGTCTACGCCTTCCCCGGCTCGATTGCCCACGGCTCGATCAAGGCTCAAGGCTTGTTGGAAGAACTCCAGTGCTTTTGGGTATTGCCCCAGTTCCAAGTAAACAGATCCAACGTTGCCGAGGGTTGTGCCTTCCCCTGTTTTATCACCTACAGCTCGGTTGATGACTAATGCCTGTTGATAGGACTCTAATGCTTTCGCATCCTGTCCCAGCTCGTTGTATACTAATCCAAGGCCGGTAAGCAGCTTGGCGTCTTCATAATTTCCATTAGCCACCATTGCTCGGTTGATGACTAATGCCTGTTGATAGGACTCCAGCGCTTTTGGGTATTGCCCTAGGCGGACGTATGCCAACCCGATGTTGGCGAGGTTGGCTTGTTCCCCGATTCGGCTGCCCATATCCCGGGAAATAACTAACGCCTGTTGAAAGAAGTCCAGCGCTTTCGAGTATTGCCCCAGCTCGTTGTACACTACTCCAAACTCATTTAGGGCTAAGCTTTCCCCGTCTTTGTCACCCACTGCTCGTTTGATGACCACTGCCTGTTGAAGGAAATCCAGCGCCTTTGGGTATTGCCCCTGGTGAGAATAGACCCCTCCAATGGCAGCAAGATTGTCGCCTTCCCACTCTCGGTCACCCACCGCTTGCATGATGCTCAAGGACTGCTGATAGTACTCCAATCCTTTCGCATACTGTCCCAGATGGGCGTACACTTTCCCAATTTTGTAGAGGGTTTTGCCTTCGCGATCTCGGTCACCCATTGCGCGCTCGACGCCCAATGCCTGTTGCCAGACCTCCAGCGCCTCCGGATATTGCTCCAAGCGGTAGTACACCTCCCCGATATTGCTGAGAATTACGTTTTCCCCAATTCGGCTGCCAATTGCTCGTTCGACACCCAATGCCTGCTGATAGATCTCTAGCGCTTTCGAGTATTGCCTCTGTTGAACGTACACTAATCCAATGTTACGGAGGGTTTTACCTTCCCACTCTCGGTCACCTACTTCTCGGTAGATAACTAATGCCTGCTGATACTTCTCCAAAGCTGCCTGGTTTTGTTTTTTCCCAATCAACTGACTGGCTTCATTAATGAGTCGATCGGCTTCTGCCTTGCGGTCAGTAGCAGGCTGCGTTTGCGCCAACAGTGACAGAGGTTCGGTTGCGATCGCCCTCACAGCAACGAATGGCACAGAACAACAAAGCAGCAGAGAGAGGATGAGGTGATCGTGACGTACTGGCACAGCAACTTGCTCTAATAACAACTGAAACCTTGCTTGAACGGCAAATCGTCTTTCAATATCTGCCATTTTCTTAACATTCCCTATTTTGATTCTCCAATCAGGATAAAAGCTGCCCAAGCTCGTGGATTGGGATGAATCTTCATCATTGTAATCATTGCTTGTCGCAGCGCTTGCGCTTTGTCCAGCTTGCGATCGCGCCAGTTGCGGTAGAACTCTATCATCAGTTCCGCTGTCGGTGCATCAGGAACTGACCAGAGAGACACCATCACACTAGGCACCCCTGCGGTGATGAGAGCCCGCGATAACCCCAGCACACCATCCGCTGAGATGTAGCCTTTGCCCGTATCGCAAGCACTTAAAACCACCAGTTCAGCGTGCAGTTTCAGATTCAGAATTTCGCTCGCAGTCAGCAACCCATCATCCTGGGCAGACGGGGCAAGGGCGATCGCGCCTGGTAGCCCCGATCTCTGCACATCACTGTATAACCCATGCGTAGCGAAATGGATGATTCTGGCTTGGGTTAACTGGGGCAAAACTGCCACTTTTGTCGCCCGATTGCCAATCAAGGCGCTGCCATGCAATAACTGTGCGATCGCCATTGCCTCCTGCTCTGCCGAGGGTAACGGGGGGAGTGGTTCGGGGGGTGCCCCCGGTTTAACTGCTACCTTGGGCATAGTTGGATTGCCTACAATCAATTGCCCCTGCACCTGCGCCTTTTGCACATTGGCGCGTTGCTGCTGGGTGAAAGCTAAAACCTGGATGGCAGGCGCAGTCAAAATTGGATGGTGTTCGATTAAATAGTTGCCCTGAGCATCCTGCAATGCCGCCCAAGGCACCAAGAAGAGTTGGGAATGCGGGATGAAAATCACGGGAGTCTCTGGATTCGCAGGCAGCACATCGGCGATCGGCTGAATCAGCAGTTGGTGCAATAGCCTGAGTGGGTTGGGGCGATCGCTCCGCTCCGTTTGCGGCAATGGCTCAATGGCAATGCTACCCCGATCCTGAATCCCCAGGGTTGCACGGCTACTCAGAACCAGATGCGCCAGATCCATTCCCTGCTCCTGCCAGATTGGTTTCAGATCAACGGTGCGAAAGACCACCTCCCCCGTCGGTTGAATCACCCAAATATAGAGTTCTGGCTCATGGAACCCAATGACGTAGCTACTATTTGCCGCGTCTTCAATGATTGAGTATTCAACCAGCGCTGCATGGTGTTGCTTTGCGATTTGCTGAAGTTGTTGAAGTTGCGGTGGGGTCGCCGTTCCGACTGTCGTTGATGCATCCGACAGTCTTTTCGCTAACATTTTTCTGAGTGCAAATGCCCGTCCGCGTTCGCTAATTTCCAGAGCTGCGCTGGTTTTGCCTTGAGCAACGAGGGCTTGTTGCAAATTACTGTAGATGTTCTCATTTACAGAAACTGCGGTCACCCTCGAAGAATCGGTTTCGTCGTCATTAATATCTGCTTCGATCAATTCAATTCCTTCTAACAAAATCTGCTCTGCTTCGGCAAACTTTTTATTCTTCAATAGGAGATAGCCCAGAGCTGCGGCAGAAGTTCTCTCGTTAGCATGGAGTTCCCGTTCTATTTTTAAAATCTGACGATAGTAATCCTCGGCTTTGACATTGTCATGCAAGACTGCGGAATAAAGAAAGCCAAATTCGTGTAAAGCTGACAACTCATACTGGCGATTTTGATATTGTCTGGAGAGGAGGAGCAATTGCTGGTAGTAATCAATTGCTTTGGGATAGTTTTTGAGCCGATCATAGACTCCACCCAAACTTCTCAATGCCTCTAGCTGCTTGTGTTGATCTTTCAGATCCCGAACCAGTACCAAATATTTCTCATAGTAACGAAGGGCCTTAGCATAATCAGCCAACGTTTCATAACTTTCACCCAGAAACCATAACGCTCTGATTTCTGATTGTCGATCGCCAAGCTCCTGGGCGATCGCTAACGCCTGGTCATAATACTTAATTGCTTCAGGATAATTATTGCCAATGAAACCATCGCCATACATATTGCCTAAACTGCCCAAAATTTTCAATTCATTGTTGCGATCGTGCAGTTTTTGGGCAATCACTAATGCTTGATTCAGCAGTTCGATCGTTCTGGCATAGTTGGATCTGGCAACGGGATTGCTTTTATAATTGTAGGAATTACTGGCTATGTGGTCACCAATTCTTTTGTAGTTCAAAGCCAATTGCATTACTATATCCAGTTCATTGCGGCGATCGTTGCGTTCCTGCACGATCGTCAAAATCTGTTCCATATACTGTGCTGCTTTGGTGTAGTGGGCAACTGTCAGGTTATAGTCCCCCTGCTGCTCGGCATTACCCAGCAAAATATGGACGGTTGATAGAGAATCCAGGACGCGCAGTTCTTTTGAGCGATCTCGTAGCTCCTGGGTGGGCTTTAAGGCTTGCTCAAAATACTCAATTGCCCTGGCATAGTCCCGTTTTTCTTGATAAACTTGCCCCAAAACTTCAAGGACAGCCTCCTCCCATAGGCGATTTTTGGCAGCTCGATAGACCTCTAAGGCTTGCAGTAAATTATCTACGGTGAATTCCTCCTGAGATTTCTGAGAGGGTGTAGTCTTCTGGGATATCGTTGGAGAATTTCTTAACTGAGCCTGTTGCCGTAAGCGATCGACTTCAGAACTTTGAGAATTTACCGTTTGCGCCAGAAGGGAACCTGAAACCACCGGAACGGTCAGTGAAACGGTGAGCATTCCAGTGGACAAGATGAGTATATTGGTCATCCAAGACTGAACTGGCATCGAGAGGCTCCCCTTTGAGGCTAACTTTTGGGGTTATTTTATTCTGCCTGACCAATTAATGTAAACGCTGCCCAGTCTTTAGGGTTTGGATGAATCTTCATCATTGTGATCATCGCTTGTCGCAGTGCTTGAGCCTTATCCATTTTGCGATCGCGCCATTGGCGATAAAACTCCACCATCAACTCTGCTGTTGGCGTATCAGGAACCGACCAGAGGGAGACAACGATACTGGGTACACCTGCACGGATGAGCGATCGCGACAGCCCAATGACTCCATCGCCACTGATGGTGCCACGCCCCGTATCGCAGGCGCTCAGCACGACCAATTCGGCTTGCAGGTTCAAATTCACAATCTCATCAGCTGTCAGCAAGCCATCATTCGGCTGCTTCCCTGTTGGTGCAAGCGCGATCGCTCCTGGGATGCCGTCATCCTTAAAAGCATCCAGCAGCCCATGCGTTGCCAGATGAATCACTTTTGCCTGGGGCATTCTGGCTAAAACAGCCGCCTTCGTTGCATGCTGACCCAGCAAGGCCTCACTTTTGAAGACTTTTGTAATGGCCTGTGCTTCCGTCTCTGCTGCTGGTAACGGAGCCAGAGTGACTGGTTTCCCCGCCAGTTGAATGACTTGTTGGTCTGAAACACCAACAATGAGAGCATCCTTGGGCTGAATCGTGCTCTGGCTACCAGACTGCCGCTGTTGCTGGGTAAGTGCCAGCGTCTGAATCGAAGGTGCTGTGAGGATGGCGTACTTCTCAACCAGGTAGCCCGACTGATCTTTCAATCTCATCAAGGGTAGATTCCCCGCCCCTTGGGGCGTAAGAAGTGCTAAAAAGTGGCTGTTTCATACTCCGTCCGCTTGCGGCGGAGTTGTTGATTGCTGCAAAGGGCGCTAAAAACAACGACTCCTGAGGAATGAAAGCAACATGAGCATTTGGTGGTGGCAAAAATTGGGCGATCGGCTCAATCAATAGCTTGTGTAGCTCCTGAAGTTGATTCAGCGATTCTGCTGGTGATATTGGCTCTAGCTCAATGCTTGGACTACGTCCCGAAACCCCCATTGACTTTCGGGTTGCTACCACTCTTTGTGCGATTGTCCTGCTTCGCCACTGTGGTTCCATCAGATTAATGGACTTAAACTGAATGTTTCCAGTGGGCTGCACCACCCAGACATAGAGCTTGACAGGCTTATTCTGGAGTTCATCCTGCTGCCTGCCTGGGATGAAAATCTCAGCGGTGTCAGGAAACAACGAGTACTCCACCAGTGTTAGGTTCTGAGTCCTGGCAACTTGTTGAATTTGCTGGACAGTGATGGGGGTGGCAGAAGCCGATGAGGTGCTGGATGCAGCCGTCAACTGACGCGATCGCTGTCGGATTAATTGCTCAATCAGAATTCTGGCGCGTCCCCGTTCGGCTATTTCCAGCGCCTCTGCAACTTTTCCCTGCTCCACCAACACCTGTTGCAGCGTGCGATAGAGAAACGATTGCTGATTGTCAAAGAACTGAATTGTGAGGAGTTCATTCCCCTGCTGCTGATCTCGCAGAGACTCCATCACTGCCATGGCTTCGCGGAACACCTGCTCTGCTTCCGGTAGCTGCTGATTCAGATATAGAGCTGCACCCAGGTTATTGAGTACATTTGCCTTGGTACCTTCGCCACCCGGATTGGGGTTGCTCTTTGCCAGGGCTACGCTTTCTCGAAAGACTGCGATCGCCTTTGGGTATTTCTTCTGCGCTAGATAAGCAAGCCCAAGGGAACTCAGGCGATTTGCTTCAAACTCCGCATCCTGCGCCAGCGTGGGCTGCACCGTTTGGTGGTTAAGCAAATGGGGGGTGACAACGATCGCAGCCAACCCAAGCAACAGCGTCAGTACTACAGGTTGCCAACGTCGCCACCAGAGCTTTTGCAAAGAACGCTGACGTTTCTGCGACATCTTTCTGCCTCTTATGCGCTACCATCACTGCAATTTTGGCATTTTCTCTTAGCAAAGTTAGGATGAGAACAAACCTTCATGCTGGAGAGTTCGCAATGCGTCTCCCTTTGAATTGGCTGCTTCTCCTTGCCGCTACACTACCGCTGAACTTAACGGCGTGTTTGCCCTCGACGGCATCGTTGCAAGCCCCGCAGGATACGAGCACGCCCTCTCAGCAGCGATCTCATCTTGCCCAGAACCTCAGCCCGTCAGAGGCTTACAGTGACGAATCGCTCAAAACCTACCAGGATATGCTGACGCTGGCGCGCGATCGCAAGGACCGTAAACTGGAGGGCATGGCGCTGGTTGGCATTGGCAGCATTTACTTGTATCAGGAGAAGTTTACGCAGGCGATCGAGCACCTAGAGCCTGGGTTGAAGCTTGCCCGTGAAATGAAGGATGTGTTGTCAGAAAAACGCGCCCTGATGAATCTATCGGTTGCTTATACGAATATTGGACAGGCTGATAAAGCCATCCCCCATGCTCAAGGGTTACTGGCGATCGCCAAACAAGAAAATGATATTTCCCTGCAAGGCGTGGCTCTACAGGGACTGGGAGTTGCGGAGGCGCTGAAGAAACATTATCAGCAGGCAATCACTTACTACGAGCAGAGCTTGAACGCTTTCCATCAGTTACAGGATACTGAGCGAGAAGCGTTTATCTTATCGGCAATGGGCGAAGTTTACACACAAATGGGACAACCAGAGAAGGGGATTGCTTATCAAGAACGAAGTCGAGCACTATCCCAAAAAGCACCAAAACGGACAGAGTCACCCAAAGGGCAAGCAGAAGAAGTTACGAAACTGTTAGCGATTCAACCAACTGATTCCTGGAATGTGGTGGCTGGCAAAGCTATTTCTTCTCGCCAGTTAGGACGCATTGACGAAGCGATCGCCTCCTTTGCCCGCTACGGTGAGATGTTTAAAGCAACCGATCCAACGGCTGAGCAGTATTCCCGAGTGGCTCAAGCATTTACCCGCCAGATGCGATCGCTCAATGTGAAAGGTGGCGTTTATATTCACCAAATTGTTCCAGGTGAATCTGCCGCTCAAAAAGGGCTTGCTGTGGGAGACATTATGATCAACTTGAATGGCCAATCTATCAGCACCATGCCAGAGTTTGTGGCAGTGCGCGATCGGGCGACCAGGGGCAAATCTCTGGAGATAGTCTATCTACGGTTAAATGGCAATCAATTTCGCCGCTACACAACAACTGTTAGTAACCCAATGGGAGCAGCCTTGATGCCTATCTAGTGAAATCATTCGGCTTCCCCAATCAGCGTAAATGCTGCCCAATCTTTAGGTTTAGGATGGGACTTCATGGTAGCCAGCATTGCCTGACGCAGTGCCTGCGCTTTATCCATCTTCTCTTCCCGCCAGTTGCGATAAAATTCCACCATCAGTTCAGCGGTGGGTGCATCAGGAACTGACCAGAGCGAGACAATTACACTGGGAACTCCGGCAGTAATGAGAGAACGGGATAACCCAATCACGCCATCGCCCGTGATTCTTCCTCGTCCGGTGTCACAGGCACTCAGCACTACGAGTTCAGCGTTCAGTTTCAGATCGAGGATTTCGTTTGCGGTAAGCAACCCATCATTGATTTCACCAGTGCCAGAGGGAGCAAGGGCGATCGCTCCTGGTGTTCCCAAACCCTTGAAGTCATCCAACAGCCCGTGAGTAGCTAGATGTACAATCCTTGCCTGAACGAACTTAGGTAGAATACTGCTTTTAGTGGCTCTCGAACCTATAAAAGCTTCAGTATTAAGTATTGAAGCAATCGCCTTTGCCTCTTGCTCGGCTCCAGCTAATGGGCTGAGCGATTTAGGCGCTCCTCCAAGCTTTTCAGCCACTTTTGGCATCGTTGGATTTCCAATCACTAATGCCTCTAGAAGGTTTTTCGGTTGCAACTCCAGCTTCTTCTGATGAGTCAAGGATAGAACTTGAATGGCAGGTGCAGTCAAAATGGTATGGTTTTCAATTAGTCTCTTACCATTCATATCCTGCAAAGCTACAAAGGGTACCAGGAACAATTCACCTTGTGGGATGATAATGACACGAGCGTTGGGGTCGCCTGGAAGATAAGGAGCGATGGGTTGAATTAACAACCGGGAAAAGTTCTGTAGACTTTCAGTTTCAGCAACTGGGTCAATTGGCTCGATTGCGATACTATCGCTACGCCCTCTCACACCCAAAAATGCCCGACTAGTGATGACGAACTGCTCCAGGGAAAGTTTTTCTAATTTCAGGTCAATCTGCTCAAACTTGATTTCGCCCGAGGGTTGAACAACCCAAACATAAATCATTGAATTGAGCTTGCGTTGAGAGTTTTCCGACTTCTCAGCAACATCTGTTGTAATGAGAGAGTACTCAACGAGAGTTGCATTCTGCTCTCTAGCAATTTTCTGAATCTGTTCAATCTTTAGAAACTCAATTGGTGTTCCACCTTTAGGCGCACTCAGTAGTTTTGAAGCCAGTAACTCTACAAAAGCTCTGGCTCTGCCTCGTTCAGAAATTTCCAGGGCAATAGTTGTCTTCTTCTGAGCAACAAGTGCTTGCTGTAGCAAACGATAGCTAGAAACTTGTCTTTCAAAAATAGAGACTTTATTAATATCCGTTAACCCAGGTCGCAAAGACTCTAAAACCTGAATTGCTTCAAATAATGTAGCCTCTGCCTTTGGATATTCTCCCTGCCTTAAATAAAGTCTTCCAATATTATTCAGGATGGTTCCTTTACCAGCAAGGTCACCGACTTTCTGCACAACAGCCAATGCCTGCTGATAGGATTCTAATGCCTGAGTATATTGTCCCTGATTCTCATAGGCTTTGCCTAAATTACTCAGTACAACCCATTCTCCAGAAAGAATTCTCGCTCTCTGAACAATCTTCAAAGCTTCTTGGTAAGAATCCAATGATTCAGGATATTGCCTCAAGTTTGAGTAGGCTTCTCCAATATTATTGAGAACAACCCATTTCATCGGACGTTCAGCCACTTCTCCACGAATTGATAACGCTTGCTGAAAATAATTCAGTGCTCGATCATTAATCATGACCTTTTTGTACACATCTCCAATTTTATTCAGCGTTCTTTCTTCTTGTGGAAACTCATTGAGAAAGCGGAAAATAGCTAATGCTTTCTCGTAGTATTGTAATGATTGGGTATATTGTCCCTGGCTACTATAAGTCTTGCCAATACTGTTAAGAGTAACTCCTTCCAAAGGACTATCCTTTAACGATCGCCGTATGCTCAATGCTTCCTGATAATGCTTTAGCGCTTGATCATACTGTCCTAAATTAGTG
>Ga0123339_10001379_pt1 | contig 16853 bp, 17 predicted proteins | sample lystaG_FD_89956 | JGI IMG/M metagenome (GOLD analysis project Ga0123339, IMG submission 89956) | Glacier valley bacterial and archeal communities from Borup Fiord, Nunavut, Canada, to study Microbial Dark Matter (Phase II) -... | ecosystem: Environmental > Aquatic > Freshwater > Ice > Glacier ... | reverse complement strand
CTTCGCTGCTCCGCCTGACAGTCGCTGTTTCCCTTCCGCATGGAGTGGATCAGATATCCGATTCTACATCCGTGTCAGGGCGTCCGCAGGCGGCCTGCGACCTCGTAGCCGCGAACGCCGGGCTGCAGCACCAGCATCTCGGCATCGGCGGGGAAGAGGCTGGTCAGGGTGGTGATGTTGACCTGGTGCGTCACCATGATGCGCGGCGGGCCGTCCCGTCCGGCGTCCAGCGTAGCGCGCAGGTCGGCGGTCTGCCGGGACTCGTCACCCTGGCCGGCGAAGAACGAGGCCAGGGCAGGCAGCGCCGTCACCGGGCCTAGGCCGAGCAGCGTGGCCGTCTCAGTCGTACGGCACCAGGGGCTGGCGGAAATTGCGGCGCCGGTCAGCCCGGCGGCGCGCAAGCGTTCCCCAAGGCGCCGGGCCTGGGCGCGGCCGGCGTCGTCGAGGTTGCGCTGAGTCGTGCAATCACCCAGGCGGAAGCCTGGCGGGTCGCCGGTGCCCGGCGCGCGCGCGTGGCGCATCAGGCCGACGCCGCCGGGGGCTGCCAGGATGCGGAGCAGCGCCGGGTCGTCCTGCGCTTGGGCTGGAGTCACCGCCAACGTCCACGCTTGAACCGCCAGCAGCACCGCCAATGCGGCGAGAACGGCCCGGCGGCCGGTAGGGCCGCCCAAAACAAGGCGGCCCGGGACATGCCCGGGCCGCTGGATGTGCAAAGGGCGCGTCCCCTTACATCTCCGAGTAGTTGCCGTTCTTCCAGACGTAGAAGACGTAGCCCGCGGCGGTCACGTCGCCCTTCTTGTCGAAGGTGATGTTGCCCAGGACGCTGGGGAAGGGCTGGCCGGCGTGCATGGCGTCGGCGACTTTCTTGCCCTCGACGGAGTTGGCCTTCTTCGCGGCCTCGGCCCAGATCTGCAGGGCGGCGTAGGTGTAGAGGGTATAACCCTCGGGGTCGAAGTTCTTGGCCTTGAACTCGGCGACGATGGCGGCGGCGCCGGCGCTCTTGCGCGGGTCGGGCGGGAAGGTCATGACCGTGCCCTCGCCGGCGGGTCCGCTGATTTGCCAGAACTCGTTCGTCACCAGGGCGTCGCCGCCGACGATGGCGACGTTCATGCCCTGCTCCTTGGCCTGGCGCGCGATCAGCCCGGTGGCGGTGTGGTAGCCGCCGACGTAGATGACCTCGATCCCGGCCTGCTTCATGCGGCTGATGAGGGCGGAGTAGTCGCGTTCCCCGGCGACGTAGGCGGTGTACAGGGTCTCGGTCATGCCGGCGGCGTTCATGGCCTTCTTGGTCTCGTCCGCAAGGCCCTTGCCGTAGGCGGAGTTGTCGTGGATGACCGCGATCTTCTTGCCCTTGAACTTGTCGGCCAGGAACTTACCGGCAAGTGCTCCCTGCTGGTCGTCACGGCCGCAGACGCGAAAGGTGTTCCAGCCGCCCTCGTCGGTGTACTTGGGGTTGGTGCTGGCCGGGCTGATCTGCAGCACGCCTTCCTCGGCATAGACCTTGCTGGCCGGGATGCTGCTGCCGGAGCAGTAGTGCCCGGCGACCACGGCGACCTTGCGGCTGGCCATCTGGTTGGCGACGGAGACGGCCTGCTTCGGGTCGCAGGCGTCGTCGCCGACTTCCAGGATAAGCTGCTGGCCGTTGACGCCGCCGGCCTTGTTGATGTCGGCGACGGCCTGCTCGGCCCCTGCCTTCATCTGCACGCCGATGGCGGCGTACTCGCCGGTCATGGGGCCGACGGTGGCGACGCGGATTTGCGCTTGCGCCGCGCCGACGGTGGCGAGCAGCGCGGCGGTGGCAAACAGTGTCCTGCGGAGCATGATGGGGGTCCCCCTGATTTCATTGGCGGCGGGAGCCTAGGCGAGACACGGGGCGGCGGGAAGGTGCTTGCAGGGGTTTGTTGAATATAGATCGGGGGCGCCGGGCGGCTTTCTTGCCCGTGCTTGCCCGTCAGCCTGGCCGGTAGGCGGATAGGATCGCGGCGCCGTCCGGCCCGGCGCGGGCGGCCCAGTCCGCCACGACCGGGGCAGCCGCCTGCGCCAGCGCCGCCCGTAGCATGGGGGATGCGGCGATGGTGACGCCGTTCGCGCGCATCCGGGCCTCGTTTTCCGCTGTGCGCGTTTCGATGGCGCGGAACCCCCGCGCCTCGGCGGCTACCGCCGCCTGCGCCACCGCGGCGCGTGCAGGGTCCGGCAGCGCGGCCAGGGCTGAGGCGTTGCAGAAGGCGAGGCTCAACGGCGAGGCGTAGTCGAGCACGGTGAAGTGCGGCAGCAGCTCCCACAGCCGCGCGCCGGCGCCGCCGTCGCCGGAGGACAGGACGGCGTCCAATTCGCCGGCGCGCAGCCGGGGCAGGGCGTCGGCGAAGGAGATCTGCACCGGCGTGGCGCCCGCGGCGCGCAGCACGGCCGTGCCCGCGGCGTCGTAGGTCCGGACGCGCAAACCACGCAGGGCGTCTGGCCCCGGTAGGGGCTGGCGGGACCACAAACCCGTGGCGGGCCAGGGCGTGGCATAGAGCAGGGACAGCCCGCGCGATTGCAGCTCCCGCGCATAGGCGGGCCGTGCGGCCTGTAGCAGCCGCGCAGTATCCGCGGCCGAGGCGGTCAGGAAGGGCAGGGCCGAAAGCTGGAAGATCGGCGCCTCCCCGGCCAGGGCGCCGGTGAAGGCGTCGGCGGCCTCCACCCGTCTATCCGAAACGGCGCGCAGCATCCCGGCCGACCGCAACCCGTCCGGGGCGTCGAAGCCCGGCAGCACGGCGAGCGTTCCGGCCGCGAGGGTGGTCGCGGCTTCGGCGAAGGCGGCAATGCCTTCGCCGGGCATGGCCGTCGCCGGGTATTCGGTGACGATGCGCCAGGCGGCCTGCGCGCGGGCCGGGCCGGGTGCGGCGGGGCTGGCGGCAAGGCCTAGCAGAGAGGCCAGAAGGGGACGGCGCGGCAGCACGGCGGATCGGCCTCCAGGATGGGATGCGCGAGGGCAGGACTCAGGCAGGGCGCCCTGCAAGCATCATGCGGGTTGGAGGGCCCGCTGGAAACAGGTCTGGCATGGGTTTGCCATAGTGGGGCGCCAATCAGTCCTCCGGCCTGACCACCTTTGTGGCATGGTGATCCAAAATACGGAGTCCGGTTCTGTCGGCCCTGGGTCGCCACGCTGCAAGGGCGGCTCGCGATGATGGGGTAGGACCAGGCGGCTCGCGACGACGGGTCAGGGCCGGGTAGCTTGGCATCGCTGTACGGCCAACTAGGATATACGGTACGGACCGCAGGCGGGGCTACCCGCCTTTGCCGCGCGGGCCGCCGCGGCCGGGGCGGCGGGTCAGGTGGGTGGGCACCGGGGGACGGGTGGCCGCATCCCTGGCCGCCGCGGCGGCGTCGGCCCGCAGCGCCTCCGCCTTGTTGGCCAGGACGCGCTGGCGGAAGCTTTCGGGGTCGAAGCACAGGAGGTCGCCGGCCCGCAGGACGACCGGCTCCTGCGCCATGGCCTGGATGACCGGCATCGGCAGGCTCAGCTCGTTCTCGGCGTCCGTAGGCTCGACCCATTCGCGCAGGAACGGCTCGTGTGCCAAGTCGGTGAAGGCGGCCATGCGGATGTTGAGGGCTGCGGCCACCGCGGCGGGGTCGCCCGTCTTGAGCATCTTCTTGACGATCTTCTGCAGCGCCTTGCCCTGGTTCTCCCATCCGTCACGGGCCTGGGGCGGCATGGCCCACAGCCGGCTCAGGATGATCTTCATGGCCGTGGCGGAGATCTCGATGCTGTTGAGGATTTCCATGTCCCGGGCCAGGACTGCCGCGTCGTCGTCCACTGCCTGCCTCCGTTCGTGTCCCGCCGCCGGCCGGCCGGCCCGGCGGCGGTGGTGGCATCATCGGATCAACCGTACACGCAGTCCGACGGAGCTGCCCGGAACAATAGGGGCTGGAGCGTGTCCGTTGCCGTTGTCCGCAACAGACACGCTCCAAGCAGACCTTTGGACGTCTGCGCACATTCACAGGGCTAAGCAGGCTTATGCGGCCTGGCTCCGCTACCAACCAGGTGCGTGACAGGCCGCGTAGGCCTGCTTAGTGCGCGCCTTCCAGGTAGGCCGCCTTGATCTCGGGCCGGGCCAGCAGCTCCGTGCCAGGGCCGGCCATGGTGATGGCTCCGTTGACGAGCACGTAACCGCGGTGGGCGAGGCGCAGGGCTTGGTAGGCGTTCTGCTCGACCAACAAGACGGTCAGGCCAGTGTCACGGTTCAGTTGGCGGATGGCGCCGAAGATCTGGCGGACGACGAGGGGGGCGAGGCCGAGGCTGGGTTCGTCGAGCAGCAGCAGGCGCGGCTGGCTCATGAGCGCGCGGGCGATGGCGAGCATCTGTTGCTCCCCGCCGGACAGGGTGCCGCCGCGCTGGGCCAGGCGTTCCTTGAGGCGGGGGAAGAGGGTGAAGACGAGGTCGCGCGTCGCCTCGTAGTTCCGCATCTTCACGACCTGGGCGCCCATCAGCAGGTTCTCGTGCACGGACATGCGCGGGAAGATGCGGCGGCCTTCGGGGGACTGGGCCAGGCCCATGTGCATGATCTCGTGCGTGGGCATCCGGGTGATGTCCTGGCCGTCGAGCAGGACGCGGCCGTGCCGGGCTTGGGGGCTGCCGCAGATGGTCATCATCAGGGTGCTCTTGCCGGCGCCGTTGGCGCCGATAAGGGTCACGATCTCACCGGGATTGACGTGGAGGTCCACGCCGCGGAGGGCCTGGATGGCGCCGTAGAAGGTTTCGATGCCTTCGAGTTGCAGGAGCGGGGCGGTCATGCGTGGGGTGCCCGGTGCCGGGTGCGGCGGCTGGGTGCCGCTGGAAACGCCGTCGTTGCGAGGAGCGTAGCGACGCGGCAGTCCAGGGGCCACGCGGACTGGCCCTTGGTCCTGACTGCCCCTGGATTGCCACGCCGCAAGCGGCTCGCAATGACGGGTGGCGCGGGAGGCTGCACGGGCAGGAGGGCGGTCACTCGGCGGCGGCCGTGGCGAGGGGGGCATCGGCGTCGTCATCGTCGCCTTCGCCGAGGTAGGCGGCGATGACGGCGGGGTCGCCGCGGACGTGCGCCGGGTCGCCGTCGCTGATGCGCTTGCCGTGGTCCAGCACGACGATGTGGTCGCTGATGCGCATGACGACGCCCATGTCGTGCTCGATGAGCAGGATGGAGCAGCCGTCGGCCTGGATGGATTTCAGGAGTGCCGCGAGGTCGTCGCTTTCGCGTGGGTTGAGGCCGGCGGCGGGTTCGTCGAGGCAGAGCAGCACGGGGCCGGTACACATGGCGCGGGCGATCTCCAGCCGGCGCTGGTCGCCATAGGGCAGGGCGCCTGCGGGATCGTCGGCGCGGGCAGTCAGGCCGATGCGGGCGAGCCAGGTGCGGGCCAGGTCTATCGCCTGGACCTCGGCCCGGTGGTGGCCGCCCAGGCCGAACACGGACAGCAGGCCCGATCCGACGTTGGGCATCAGGATGTTGTGCTGGGCCACTAGCAGGTTCTCCAGCACGGTCATGCCGGCGAACAGGCGGATGTTCTGGAAGGTGCGGGCGACGCGGGCGCGGCGGGCGATGCCGTGGCCGGGCAGCGTCTGCAACTGGAACGCGCCGGCGCCGTGCGTGAGCGCGATGCTGCCGGAGGTCGGCTTGTAGAAGCCGGTGATGCAGTTGAAGACGGTGGTCTTGCCGGCGCCGTTGGGGCCGATCACAGAGGTGATCTCGCCTTGCCGGGCCTGGAAGGAGAGGGCGTTGACGGCGGTCAGGCCGCCGAAGCGCATGGTCAGGTCCGTGACTTGCAGTAGCGGGGCTGAGGTCGCCGGGGCTTGGGTCATGGGCGCGCTATCCACGGCCTTCCGCCACCAGCTCGGCGGAGATTTCCTGGCGCTTTCCCAGCGCCACGCTGGGCGTGCGGCCAGACACCAGGCCGCGCGGGCGCAGGATCATGGTCAGCACCATGGCGCTGCCGAAGATCAGCAGGCGGTAGTCCTGCAGGTCGCGGAACAACTCCAGCCCGCCGATCATCACCAGGGCGGCCAGGGCCACGCCGAGTTGGCTGCCGAGGCCGCCGAGCACGACGATGGCGAGGACGATAGCGCTCTCGAAGAAGGTGAAGCTCTCCGGGCTGATGAAGGCGGCGCGGGTGGCGAAGAACGCGCCGGCCAGGCCGCCGAACCCGGCACCCATGGCAAACGCTGTCAGCTTGGTGACGGTCACGTTGATGCCGAGGGATCGGCAGGCGACCTCGTCCTCCCGCAAGGCTTCCCAGGCGCGGCCCAGGGCGACCCGGCGCAAGCGCAGCGTGACCCAGTTGGTGAGCAACGCCAGGCCGAGGATAACGTAATACAGGAACGCGACGCGGTGGGTCGGGCTGAACTCCAGTCCGAAGAAGCCGGAGAAGGTGCCGGGGCCGCCGTCGGCGGAGAACTTCAGGCCGAACAGGGTCGGGCGCGGGATGCCGCTGATGCCGTTCGGGCCGCCGGTGATGCTGACCGTGTTGAGCAGGACGACGCGGATGATCTCGCCGAAAGCCAGCGTTACGATGGCCAGGTAGTCCCCGCGCAGGCGCAGCACGGGGAAGCCGAGCAGCACGCCCCATAGCGCCGCCAGGATGCCGGCCAGGGGCAGGCAGGTCCAGAAGCCCAGCCCGAAGGTCTGGGCCAGCAGGGCGTAGGAATAGGCGCCGACGGCGTAGAAGGCGACGTAGCCGAGGTCCAGCAGCCCGGCGAGGCCCACGACGATGTTCAGGCCCCAGCCCAGCATGATGTAGGTCAGGACGAGGATGCCGAGGTCTATGCCGTAACGCCCGGCCATGAAGGGCAGCGCGACGGCGAAGGCGAGCAGCGCCGGGGCGACGAAGCGGCCGCTGCGTTGCAGCGCCTCGGCCACGGTGCGGTTGCCGGCGTAGGCCTTGGTGGTGGGCGTACGGCTGCGGAACAGCAACCAGGCGAGCCGTCCGGCGAACACCGCAGCAACGGAATAGGCCAGCAGCAGCGGGCGCGGGACTAGCACCACGCCGGCCGGTGTCGCCTCGGTCAGCACGCCGAGCATGGCGCCGAACAGGCCGAGGGCCACGAGGGCGGAGAGGGCGGCGTCCTTGAAGGCCGCCGCCGCCGGGCTGGAGCGGGCTACGGCGGCCACGTTGGCGGCCATGGGAGTGCTCATACCTTCTCCACGTCGGCACGGCCCAGCAGTCCCGTGGGCATGAAGATCAGGACGATGATGAGCACGCTGAATGCGGCGACGTCCTTGTATTGCACGCTGAAGTAGGCGGACCAGAACGTCTCGATCAGGCCGATGGCGAGGCCGCCGAGGACGGCGCCGGGCAGCGACCCGATGCCGCCCAGCACGGCGGCGGTGAAGGCCTTCACGCCCGCGATGAAGCCGATGAAGAAGTCAATAACGCCGTAGTACAGCAGGAACAGCAGCCCGGCGACGGCGGCCAGCGCCGCGCCGATGACGAAGGTCAAGCTGATGGTGCGGTCGGTGTCTATGCCGAGCAGGCCCGCCATCTTCCGGTCCTGCTCGCACGCGCGCATGGACCGTCCTAGGGGCGTCGCGGACACCAGGTAGGTGAAGATGCCGAGCACGATGAGGGTGACGGCGACGATGACCATCTGCATCCAGGTCATCTGCACCGCAAAGCCGTCCATGTTCATGATCTGCCATCCGCCGGGGATCTGTGGGGCGATGACCTTGACGCGGGCGCCCTGGGTGATCTGGGCGTAGGCCTGCAGCACGATGGACATGCCGATGGCGCTGATGAGCGGCGCCAAGCGGAAGCTGCCGCGGAGCGGGCGGTAGGCGATGCGCTCGATGGTCCAGCCATAGAGGGACGCGATGCCGGCGGCGATGACCAGCGTCAGCAACAGGGCGAGAGGCACGGAGGAGATGCCGAAGCCGGAGAGGGCCGTGAGGGTAATGAGCGACAGGAAGGCGCCGACCATGAAGACGTCGCCATGGGCGAAGTTGATCATGCCGATGATGCCATAGACCATGGTGTAGCCGACGGCGATCAGCCCGTAGATCATGCCGAGAGTGACGCCGTTGATCAGTTGCTGCAATGCGTAGGCCAAGGCGTCTCCTGCGTGCCGGACCATTGCAGAGAACACCTAGCAGGACAGCCATGCAAGCGCGCCTACGGAGGGGGGCGCTGGTTTGCAATGCCGTGAGGCCGCTGCTATATCGCTTGGGCCGCAGTGCGGGCGCTTAGCTCAGTTGGTAGAGCAGCTGACTCTTAATCAGCGGGTCGTTGGTTCGAACCCAACAGCGCCCACCATTGCAACCCATTCATGAATACTGCTTTGCGATGGTCAGGCCCGATGGTTGGCGGTTGGGCGCAGAGGCCACCCGGATATTCCCGGCATTTCAGATTAGAAAGTCCCGGTGTTTGCGCGGCGCAACAACCGCACTGGCGGACAACCTGGACCGCTCAAGCCACACTGCCACTGGTGTGCCATCCCTTTGCCCCCTCATTCCTGACTGCCTCGTGGTCGAGCAGGTCGCGCCCATCCCCGTGACCAGATCACCGCCGTGTGCTGGTCCCGTGCGGCCGTGGCGGCCTGGATCAGTGGTAGCCGATGTCGGCCCGGACCTTGCCGCGGAACACCCAGTAGGACCAGCTTGTATAGAGCAGGATGACCGGCAGCAGGATCACGGTGCCGACCAGCATGAAGGCCTGCGTCTTCGGCGCGGACGCCGCATCCCACAAGGTGTACTGGTAGGGCACGATCATCGGCCACAGGCTGATGGCGATGCCCAGGTAGGACATCAGGAACAGCCCGACCGCGGCCAGGAACGGCGCATAGGTCGCGGTGCCCCGGTGCAGCGCCCGCCAGGCTGTCCAAGCCAGCGCCGCGGTGGCCAGCGGGACCGGCAGCAGCAGCGCCGTGTTGGGCCAGGCGAACCAGCGCGCCGCGATCTGCGGCTGCACCAGCGGCGTCCAGATGCTGACGGCGGCGATGCAGGCCATCACGCCCACCAGGCACCAGCGCCCCTGCCGCCGCGCCCGGTCCTGCAACGCGCCCTCCGTCTTGATGATCAGCCAGCCCGACCCGAGCAGGGCGTAGCCGAACACCAGCGCCACCCCGGTCAGCAACGAGAACGGCGTGAAGCAGTCCACGCTGCTGCCAGTGAAGTGCCGCCCGTCCACCCGGAAGCCCTGGATGAACGCGCCCAGCACGACGCCCTGGGCAAACGTCGCCACAGTGGACCCCGCCGCGAACCCATGGTCCCAGAACGTGCGGCGGGCGGCGTCGCGGAAGCGGAACTCGAACGCCACGCCCCGGAACACCAGGGCCAGCAGCATGATGGCGACCGGGAAATAGACGGCCGGGATGATGATGGCGAAGGCCAGCGGGAACGCCGCCAGCAGGGCGACGCCGCCGAGGATCAGCCAGGTCTCGTTCCCGTCCCAGACCGGGGCCACGCTGTTCATGATGAGGTTGCGCGACGGCGTGTCCGGCGCAAAGCCGTACAGGATGCCGACGCCGAGGTCGAAGCCGTCCAGCAGCACGTACAGGAAAACGCCGATGGCCAGGATGGCGGTCCAGATCGGCACGAAGCTTTGGGCCAGCGTCATGGTGCAGCCTCCAAGCTGCGCAGCGCCGGCAGTGGCAGGGCGAGAACCGGCAGCGCAGGGCGTCCGCTCTCCACCGGGGAGCTTGGCGTGGCGTCCGGGACGGCGCTGGCGCCGGACGCGGCCGGGCCGTGCCGGACGATGCGAGCCATCACCAGCAGGCCGCCGGGATAGACGACCATATAGACGGCGACGTAGCCGATCAGGGTCAGCAGCACGTCCATGCCCGTGAGCGAGGGAGAGACGGACTCCGCGGTCCGCATCAGGCCATAGACCGTCCAGGGTTGCCGCCCGGACTCCGTGACCGTCCACCCCGCCAGCACCGCGACGAAGCCCAGCGGCGCCGACCACTGGCAGGCGCGCAAGAACCACGCGCTGGTAAGGAAGCGTCCCCGCCGGCGCATGATGGTGCCGGTCGCCACCATCGCCAGCATGAGGATGCCGACGCCCACCATGATCCGGAAGGCGAAGAACGCCGGCCCCACTGGCGGGCGATCCCCAGCCGGGAAGCTGTTCACGCCCCGGACCGCGCCGTCCATCGAGTGGGTCAGCATCAAGCTGCCCAGATAGGGGACCGCGACCTCGTAGCGCATCACCCCGGCGGCGTCGTCCGGGATGCCGAACAGGGTCAGCGGCGCCGGGGAGGCCGTGTCGTACCGCCCCTCCAGGGCCGCCAGCTTCGCCGGCTGGTGCTCCAGCGTGTTGAGGCCGTGCAGGTCGCCCAGGCCGATCTGCAGCGGCACGAGGACCACGAGCAGCCAGAGCGTCATGGACAGCATCTGCCGCCCCTCGGCCACGAACTTGCCGCCGCGGATCAGCCAGGCGGCGATGCCCAGGACGACGAACCCGGTCGTCACATAGAAGGCGCTGACAGTGTGGGCCAGGCGGTAGGGAAAGGACGGGTTGAAGATCAACTGCCACCAGTCCGTCGCGAAGAACCGTCCGTCCACGACCTCGTAGCCCGCCGGAGTCTGCATCCAACTGTTGGCGGCAAGGATCCAGAACGTCGAGAACAGCGTGCCGACCGCCACCATGACGGCGGCCAGGAAGTGCGCCCAGCGCGGCACCAGCTTGCGCCCGAACAGCAGCACGCCGAGGAACGCGGCCTCCAGGAAGAACGCCGTCAGCCCCTCATAGGCCAGCAGCGGCGCGATGACGTTGGCGGTGGCGTCGGAGAACCGGCTCCAGTTGGTGCCGAACTGGAACGGCATCACGATCCCCGACACCACGCCCATGCCGAAGAAGACCGAGAAGATCTTGATCCAGAAACTCGAGATGCGGAGATACATCTCGCGGCCCGTCGCCCAGTGCATGCCTTCCAGCACGGCGATGTAGGATGCGATGCCGACGGTGAAGGCCGGCAGCAGGATGTGCCAGGCCACCACCCACACGAACTGCACGCGCGACAGGATCAGCGGATCGAGGTTATCCATAGATCATGACCTGGCTCGGGTCGCAGAAGGCCAGGTGGTCGCGGACCTCGCGGACGCCCGGGACGTTCTCGGCAAGCACGCGGATGGCATCGCGCTCCCGCTCGTCGAAGGTCGTGCCCTCCAGGAACACGACGCCGTTCGTCACAAGGACGGTGACGCTGGTGCGTCCGCCCCAGGTCTGCGCCCGCAACTCGTCCATCACCTTCTCGCGCATGGCCTGGTCGTCCGGCAGGGCGGGCATGGTCTTGCTCAGCTCCCCGATCAGCACCCGCAGCAGGTCCGCACGGCTGATGACGCCCAGCAGGCGGCCGTTGGCGACAACGGGCAGGCGCTTGATGTGCCGGGTCTCCATCAGGCCCACGACGTCGGTGAGCTGCGCCGCCCCGGTGACGGTCAGGACGTCCCGCGTCATCACGTCCTCAACCCGGCGGCCATGGCTGTGGACGTAGTCCTGGGCCTGCAGCGCCGGGCCGCGCAGGAAGGCGCGCCAGCCCGACTGCGCCCGCTCCGTCCCCATCTCGACCCGGCGCAGCAGGTCGCCCTCGGTGATGATGCCCACCAGGCTCCCGTCTGCGTCCATGACGGGCAGGCCGCTCAGGTGCTGGCCGGTCATGAGCCGCATCGCATCGATGATGGATGCCGTGGGCGCGATGGTGACGACGGTGCGCGTCATGATGTCTGCGGCGTTCATGCTGGCCTCCTGCTCAGCACACGGTGCGGCCGGCGGCGGCGCCTGTCATTGACAGGGATCAATGACAGCGTTGCAGACCAGGAGCAGGCTGAATGCCAGCGGGCATATTATGGATGCCCCCATCGGCGGGCGCCTGCCGCCCGAGCCGGGGCCGGTTCCCAGGTGGCGATCCGCTCCACATGGGCCATGCATACAAGCGCGGCGTGCAGCCTGTTGGAGACATGCCGGGACCCGGCGAGCCTTCCCTCCTCACTGCCTCACGGCGCTTACAGGTGTTGGTGCGCGGCGCATTCCAGCGGTCCGGTAGGTTGGGTGGCGTCCAGCCGATGCCAACCGAGGGCGCCGACCGCCTGGGCCGCGGCAACAGTGGCCGTCGCGTCGGAGGCGTCCCCGCGCCAGGCGTCATGCGCTGCCGCCAGCCAGGGCCTCCATGTCCTGCAGCTTCAGGACGACGATGTCGGAGTTGTTCGGGATCAGGATGATCCGCTCGGTCTGGAGCCGCGTCAGCGTCCGGCAAACGGTCTCGATCGTGAGGCCGAGGTAGTCGGCGATGTCGGTGCGCGTCATTGGCAGATGCAGGACATGGGGCAGGTGCAGGACATGGGGCAGGTGCAGGACATGGGACAGGTGCAAGGCCTGGGGCAGATGTGTGACCTGGGGCAAGTGTGGAGTCCCGGCGGGACCTGCCGCCGCGCCGGACCCGTTGCACAGCGCGAGCAGGAAGCTCGCGACCCGCTCCCGCGCGGACTTGCGGCCGAGCAGCAACATCTGCGCCTGGGCGGCGGCCAGCTCGCCGCATGCCAGTTCCAGCAGGCGCCGTTCCAAGGCCGGGAAGTCGTCCAGAACGGCACGCAGCCGCTGGCGCGAGAAGCGGCAGTACCTCGTCGCGCCGATAGCCTCGGCGCTCAAGGCGTAGGTCCCCGGCGCCGGCCCGGTCACGGCAAGCCCGAGGACGTGCCCGCTGCTGGCGAAGCCGGTGATCTGGCGCCGCCCATCCGGCAGCGACCGGAACAGCCGGGCCGTCCCGGTCCGGACGCTGTAGAAGCTGTCCGACGGTTCGCCCTCGGCGATGAAGAGCTGCCCTGGGAGGGCGCGGCAGACGGTTGCGGCCTCCGCCAAGCGCCTCAGGTCACGGTCGCCCAACGTGCTGCAAAGCCCTTGCTGGCGGGCGTCGCACGACGCGCACGGCCCGGCATCGTTGTGCGGGTCCTCGCGGCCAGGAGGTGCTGGGCGGCCCTGCCCGATACGGCCGACGGCTGCGTGGTTGGGCGTTTGGCGAGTGTCACAAAGAATGTAACGGCCGTCTGCGCCGGCAACCGCGCCACCAGCCGCCTGCCGCGCAACACGGCCCGGCGCCGGCACTGCCAGTTTGGTGCTGGCCACCGCTCGCCGTGGCCTCTCCCCGACCAGTTCGGGCGGTATCCCGGAAGCGGACGCATACGCCAGCGTGCGTGCCGGATGCGGACAGACCGCCGGGATGGACGCATCCGCGGATGCACCTTGGGCTGACAGCCTGGCGACCACGCTCAAGCCGGGTGCAATGGTGTCCATGGAAGGTCTCCTCAACACGGACGGCCGCAGGGTGTTGCCCGCACCGGCCGGTCACGGACAACGTCGGTCCGCTGCAAGATGGCGTAACGCCCGCGCGTGCAGCAGCCTCGGAATCTACGCAGGCGCTGCCGGCCCGAAGCTTAATGACCCTGACCGGCGAGGTGCTGCCCGAAGTGGCGCGGTTGCTCCCCCGCGAGCGCCCGCTGCCTGGGAGAGGCGCTACACGGTGGCGGCGAGCGCCAGCCGGGCGAGGGCCGGCAGGGACGTTGCCCCGGTCTTGCGCATGATCGCCGCCCGGTGGTTTTCCACCGTGCGCTGGCTGATGCCGAGGTCGGCGGCGATGTTCTTGCTGGGCTGGCCGGCCAGCACCAGCGCCATGATGTCACGCTGCCGCCCGGTCAGGCCCGCGATGCTGGCCACCGCCGCCGCGCGCCACGCCGCCCGTTCCCCCGCGCCGTGCGACTGGTCCAGGGCGCGGGCGATGCTGGCCAGCAGGTCCGGCGCGCGGACCGGCTTTTCGACGAAGTCCAGTGCCCCGGCCTTCATGGCGCCCACGGCCGTTGCCACGTCGCCGTGGCCGGTGATCATGATGGCGGGGAGCCGGTGCCCGGCCTGGCCAGCCGGCGCAGCAGCTCCAGCCCGTCCATGCCGGGCATCGCGGCGTCCACCAGCAGGCAGGCGTCCCGGCCCGGACGGTAGGCGGCCAGGAACGCCTCCCCACCGGCGTAGTCCTCGACCAGGACTCCGTCCGCCTCCAGCACGCTGCGGAGCGCCGCGCGGACGCCGCTGTCGTCGTCCACCACGAAGACCACGGGCGCATCCTCTGCCGCCCCGGGCGTACCGGATAGGGGCACGGGCCGGGCCGGGCGGATGTCCTGGATTGCCCGCGCCAGATCCTGTGGCCGTACGGGCTTGCCGAGGTGGACGCAGTCCTGCCCGGCGATGTCGGCCAGCGTGCCGGCGCGTGTGTCGCCGGTCAGGACGATGACTGGGATGCCGGGCATCTTCTCCCGCAGGCGGGCCGCGGCCTGCAGGCCGCTCATGCCGCCGGGCAGGTTGCAGTCCGTCAGCACCAGGTCTGGCCGGAGCGCGCCGCGCGCCACCATGTCGAGCGCCGCCGGGCCGTCGGGGGCTGCCGTGACCCGGTGGCCCTCGGCGCCCAGCATGAGCTGCAGCATGCTCCGCAGGTCCGGGTCATCCTCGATGACGAGGATGGAGTCCGTGCGGCTGGCATCTCCAGGCGCGACCCTGGGTACGTCCATGGGCACATCCCCAGGCACATCCCCAGGCGTATCCTTGGGTGCCTCAGTGTTCCCGCTGGCTACGGTGGCCGCAAGCGGCGCCGGCGGCGCTGGCGGACCCCGGTCCGGGATGCGCGGGACCTCGATGGAGAACACCGAATCCCTTGCCCGGCCGGGACTGGGCGCGGACGCGGTGCCCCAGCATCGCGCCGAGCCGTTGCACGATGGACAGGCCGAGGCCCAGGCCGCGGCTGCGCTCCCGCGCGTCGTTGCCGATCTGCCAGCGAGTGCAGCAGGAAGTCGAACGGCAGCCATACGCCGCGGGGCGCCGTGGGCTGGGACAGCCGCAGGGCACCGCCTTTGACGGATAGGTAGGTGCCGGGCGGGATGACATACAGGTGCCCGGGTTCGACCGGCATCCCGTCCGTGGCCTGCAGCACCGTCAGGGCGGTGCGCTCGGCCAGCAGGTCCACGAGCAGGCTGTCCTGGGTGGAGTCGAGGTGCTGGACCAGGATGAAGGCCATCGCCGTATCGGCGGGCAGGGCGTCCAGCAGCTTCCGGCAGGCCTCAAGCCCACCGGCAGATGCGCCGATGGCGACGACTGGGAAGTCCGCGCCGTGGGCCAGCGGACTGGTTGGTGCCGCAGGATGCTGGGCGGACCGTGGCGGGATGGCGGTTGGGTCCTTTTTGGACCGGGGCTGCACGGTGTCCGGCATCCCGGGATCGCTCCTAACGAGCCTCCGAGTTCGGGGGGAATCCCGGGAGCGTAGCATGGATTTCTCCGCCGCACCGATGAATGTGCAGGACTGCACGGGGCGCTGCCGCGTGACGCACGGCCCGCAGACGGCGCGGGACGCCGGGCATAGGTAGTTTCCGGCCCTGCCCTTGGCCGGTTGCCGGTGCCTACGGTTCATGTGTGGCATCCATAGCCCCGGCCTGCCCTGCCCAGGCTTGGATGCCGGCGCCCCGCGCCTCACGCGTGCCCAACCCGTGCCTGCCCAACCCAAAGCCTGCCCAACCCAATCCGGAAGGACCTGCCGTGCAACCGATCCACCGCGCGTCATGCCAGGACACCCCGGCACCTTCGGCCGGGCGCCTCGCTGGCTACCTGGCTGAGTTGATCAATACGCGGGCACGGCCGCGCGGGGCGTCGGCAGAGGCCGGGATTGGCCTGGACGCATCGGGGGCGCCAGAGGGCAACGAGCTGATCTGGGTCGAGGACGATCCCGGGCTGGCCCCTAGGCTGGTTACGGAACCCAGCTGCGGCATAATCGTCGTCGCGCACGGACCCAGCCAACCTGCGGCGCAGCGCTCCTTCGTGATCTCCTTCCCGCTCGACGGCGACGGCCTGCCGTGGCGCATCCCTGCGGTCACGGGTGCGCTGGCGGCTTTGAACTGGACTGTCCTTGCCGTGGAACGCTGCAGGACGGCATCGGGCGAGGCGAACATCGCCGTCCTGGCCAGCAAGGCCCGGCCCGGCGGGGAACAGCGGCTATGGCTGGCCGAGCCGTCCACCGCCGCGCCGGACCATCCGGGTTCGTCCATCTCAATCCATTACGGCCCAGCGCAGCCTGGTTCATCCCAGCCTGGCCTAGTCCAGCCTGGCCCAATCCAGCCTAATGCCGCGCGCGCCGTTCTGGCGGCGCCATCAGCCCAGCGGGATGGCGCAGCCCGTGTCATGCGCGACCAGGTCGAACATTGGATGAACGACGGCGGCGCCACCCGGGACCTGGCGGGATGACTCCGTTGCGCATCGTCGTGATCGAGGACGACGCGATGATCGGCTGGATGCTAACCGAGACGCTCGCGGCCATGGGGCACGACGTCTGCGCGGTCGAGGCCACCGAGGGCGCCGCCGTGGCGGCGGCTGCCCGCCACAGGCCGGACCTGTTGATCGTGGACATGTTCCTGGCCGAGGGCAGCGGCATCTCGGCGATGGAGCGGATCACCCGCGCGGGGCCGGTCCCCCACCTGTTCATGAGCGGCAACGATCCGCACATGGCCCCCTTGCACGCCGAAGTGCTTCGCAAGCCGTTCCGGGAAGCCGACCTTGCCGCCGCCATCGGGCGGGCGACCGGCAAGTCGGGCCGCCCTGGACCGGAGGCATCCGCCGTACCGGCACGTGGCGTCTCCTAATCCACCTTTTACTGGGTCGGAGGGTTAGCGGTCTTGCCTATGATGCCGGGCACGGCGAGCAGGAGCAGCAGCAGGGCGGCCCCGAACAGGGACAGGGGTCCCAGCGTCCGGTAGGCAAGTACGCCGGCCACCCCTCCGCCCAGGAACGACAGCACCGTGACCCCGTGCAGCAGCAGCTTGCCGGCGTTGTACTCCGCGTCACGGCCGCGCAGCCCGCGCCGGTGCCAGGCGAGGTCCAGGAGG
>Ga0123339_10001375_pt1 | contig 16878 bp, 16 predicted proteins | sample lystaG_FD_89956 | JGI IMG/M metagenome (GOLD analysis project Ga0123339, IMG submission 89956) | Glacier valley bacterial and archeal communities from Borup Fiord, Nunavut, Canada, to study Microbial Dark Matter (Phase II) -... | ecosystem: Environmental > Aquatic > Freshwater > Ice > Glacier ... | reverse complement strand
GCGGTACTCGTCATCGGTCAGGCCGGACCCCACGCCCGCACCCTCTTGCACGAACACTTCGTGACCGCGCCGGGTCAGGCTGGCCACGCCGCCAGGAGTGAGCGCCACGCGATTTTCTTTGACTTTGATTTCTTTGGGAAGGCCGATTTTCATGGAAACCTCCGAAAAACTCGCTTTCGAGTCCTTCGCTCCAGCATAGAAATTCACGCTCGAGGGTTGAAGTGGATTTGTTGAGCGCAGAACTCGCGTTTAGCAGTCCTACATTTTGATTCGCGCTCGAGTCCATGAGACACCCGCAGGCAAATCTTGTCAATGAAAAGGGTCCCACTCGAGTCTGCTCACCGAGCGGGATAAACTGGGGCTATGAAACGAGGCGGTATCAGCAGCGGCGGGGTGGTTTTTTTTGAAAACCGAGTTCTGATTTTGCAGTACAAGGACGGCACCTGGACCTTTCCCAAAGGCCATCTCGAGGCGAATGAGACCGAGCAGCAAGCGGCGGTGCGTGAGGTGCTCGAGGAAGCGGGGGTGAGTGCCGGAATCCTGGAGCGCATCGGAGAAACCCACTACACCAACAACCGGGGCGAAGACCGTGAGGTGCTGTGGTTCACCATGAGCGCAGAAAGTGAATCGGTGAAGCTCGAGGACACCTTCATGAACGGCGGTTTTTTTGCGCTCGAGCGGGCCAGGGAACTGCTCAGTTTTCCCGAAGACCGTGATTTGCTCGCTCGTGCCAGTCTATCTTGGAGTAAGCGTGCCGATTTTTGAGCTCGAGGGCGCGTCTCCCGAAGTTCACGAATCGGCTTTTGTTGCGCCGAGCGCGGACCTGATTGGGCGGGTGACGGTGGGCGCAGGGGCCAGCGTGTGGTTCGGGGTGGTGGCAAGGGGCGACGTGGAACGCATCGTCATCGGGGCGGGCAGCAACGTGCAGGACGGCGCAATTTTACACGCCGACCCCGGTTTTCCCTGCACGCTCGAGGAGAACGTGACCGTGGGCCACCGGGCCATCGTCCACGGCGCAACCTGCAAAAGGGGCAGTCTGGTGGGCATGGGCGCGATTATGCTCAACGGCTCGAGTTTGGGAGAAGGCGCGGTTTTGGGCGCAGGGGCACTTCTAGGCGAAGAAAAAAGTGTCCCGGCGGGGATGCTAGCGGTAGGCATCCCCGCGAGGGTCATGCGCGAGGTGAGTGCTTCCGAGAATGCAGCGCGGTATCAAGCGCTGGCTCAGCGGTACAAAAGGGCGCTCGAGCAAATTTCTTGACCCTTAAATTAATTCTCTCCATCTCCCCTGCTCCCTCTCTCCCCAAACCAACTTAACCCACCTCGCGCCTTGAGCGAATCGCCCCACCCCACTCCCCGCATGAGAACCCACCGAACAGGGTACAATCGCTCGAGTGTAGGTTTAGGACCCGCGTTCGCACGACCCCTATCAAGGAACCCCCATGACCGAGGTGCAACCCACCCTTTTTCAGCCGATGTTCAAAGATTCACCGCTCACCCTGGGCCGCCTGCTGCCCGCAGGCAAGGCCGCCTACCTGGGGCTGCGCTCCAAATTCTGCGACCTGCGTGCGTTTTTTGCCGAACTCCAGGAGCGCGAGTGGAGCGGACACCTGTACACCACCGTCGAGGGCTGGCGCGCCCATGTGCTGATGCTCGAGGGCAAAGCGGTGGCCGCCGCCTGCCGCGAGGACGAGGGAGAACTGGCGCTCTCGAGCGTGCAGGACATGTGGAACGCCGGAGCAACCCTGAGCGGCTTCCGGCTCGAGGCCGAAATCGTTCGCACCCTCAGCGGCGTGCGCGGCCCCGCCTTGTCTGAGGCTCCCCCATCCGGTTTTTCCGGGGTGTGGATGACCACCACCCAGACCGAGCTGTGGCTCGAGGGCCGCGCGGTGGGCCGGATGCTGCTGCCCTCGAGCGAACAGGGCATCTACCCCATGCCAGGTGAACCCCGCACCATTGCGCTCAGTGAGCCGCTGCCGCGCAGCCTGCTGATACCGCACACCCTCACCCTGCGCGGACGCGACGCGCTGAGTCCCATCACCCACACCTACGCGGGTCTGCGCCGCGAGCTGGGCCATGTGGCCATCGGCCTGCTCGAGCACATCCGCGACGGCAAGCCGTTGAGCGAGTACCTCCAGGCCCACAATCTAGCCCCCGCCGAGGCTGTGGTCCTGCTCGAGCGGATGGTCGGGTCCGGGTTTTTGCGGCTCGAGTGATGGGGGCAGCGATTAGCTAAATGATTTCTGGTCTCCCCGATTCCCGATTCCCGATTCCCTACTCCCCACTCCCATTCCTTCACGATTCGCTATACTTCTCCCCATGCGCGGTACATTGGGACTCTTCAACCTGCTCGAGCTGCTCCAACTCCTCAACTCGAGCGGGCGCACCGGTGCGCTTCTGGTCAACCATCCGCGTCACGGCGAGTCGCGGCTGTACTTCGTTAAGGGCCGCATCGTTCACGCCGCGCAGCGCAACGTGTTCGACGAGGGCGTGATTTACAACTTATTGCGCGACGAGCGCGGCGAGTTCGACTTCCAGGCCGGACGCACCGCCCCCGAGGAAAGCATCGCGCTGGGCTTTGACGCGCTGATGTTCGCGGTGCTCAAGATGTTGCCCACTCAGGCCCAAGACCACTCGGAGGGAAAGGACACCCTCGAGCGGGGGGGCCTGGGCCTCAAGCTGCGCCTTCAGGTGGGGCCACAGCTCAGCGGCCACCGGGTCGCGCTGAACGTGAGCCTGCTCGAGCGCTGGGAACTGGCCCTGGACCGCAAGGTGAAGCGCGTTCGGCTGCGGCTCGAGGGGTCCGAGGCCATCATTCTGAGCGTGCAAGACGACCCCAAACTGGACACCAAAACCTTGCTCATCTCGAGTGAGGCACTGCTTTACCACGGCCTAAGCGCGGGCCAGAGCGTGCGGGTGCGCCCCGAGACCGAAGGGAAACCCGCCAAAAAGTGAGCGCCTGCTCGAGGGCCGTCCTTCATCCCATCTTTTGGCAACCCTCACATGGGCTATACTGACCCTATGCAAGGCAATCTGGAAAACGAAAACCTCCTGGTCCTGTTACAGACTCTGGGGCGTGAGCAGGCCACGGGTGCGCTGAGCATCGTCAACCCCGAGCACGGCGAGGCCCGTGTGTATTTCAAGGATGGGCGCATCGTGTACGCCCACCGGGGCAGCCTGCACGACCAACGCCTGGTGCTGAGCATTTTGCAGGACCCCAGGGGCAGCTTTCAGTTTGTCGAGCGCGCTACCCCCTCGGTGCAGACCATCAATCAGACCCTGGATAACTTTTTGCTCGAGGTGGGTCGCCTGCGCTTCGCCTTCGGGGCTGGAGACCTGAGCGACGCCCAGGACATGCTGGACCCCAATCAGGTTCCCCGCGTGCTCAACCCGGCGCGCCTGCGCGAGATGCGCTTTGCCGCCGACGACAACTGGCTGGTGCTGCACCTCGACGGGGCGCACACCGTGGCCCAGCTCATCGCCATCGAGCGGCGCGAGGGTCAGGCCAGCGCGCTGCTCAAGCGGCTGCAAAACCTGGGCATGGTCGAGCTGCCCATTCCCCCGGTCACGGGTCGGCGCTCGAGCAGCAGCCCCGCGCCCACGCTGGGTGTGGCCCAGGTGCCTCGGGTGCTCGACGCTGAGCGCCTGACCCAGATGCAGTTTTCCATCGACGAGTTTCACATCATCATGAATTTGGACGGGCAGCGCAGCCTGCGTGAACTGGCAGGCTTCGAGCGCACGCCGGGGCAGCTTCCGGCCCTGATTTCACACCTCGAGGCGATGGGTTTGCTCGAACTCAGCGCGCCACAGGCCCTATCCACCGAAGCGGCTCCGATGGATGCCCAGACCACTGGACCCGAGTCGGGAACGCCCTCGAACTCGGTGTCCACCACCGTGTCCACCTCGGTCAACGTGGACGCCCTGCCCGAACTCGACCCCAAAGCCATTCCGGTGATTCTGGACGACGCCAGAATCAAGGAAACCCGCTTTTCCGCCGACGACAACTGGCTGGTCATTCACTTCGACGGGCGCAACATCGAAGCACTTTCCAAGCTCGAGAAGCGGCGTGGACAGCTCAAGATGCTGATGTACCGCCTGACCAGTAAAAATCTGGTCGAGTTGCGTTCCCCCACCAGCGTGAGTTTCTCACCCACCACTGCCACCACCCAGACCCTGAACCCCCCCCAGATTCCCATCCTGTTCGAGAGTGGCCGCGCCAGTCCACTCAGTTTCAGCGCCGACGAACTGGCCCTGGTGCTGCAAATAGACGGCGAGAAAACGATTCGTGACCTGCGCCGCTTCGAGGGCCGCGAGGGCCAGCTCGAGAGCCTCATCGAGCGCCTGGAACTCGAGGGCGTGCTCGAGCTGCGCGAGGCCCCCTTAAAGCTCAAGGCCGGAATCTCCAACGACCTGACCGGCATGAGCATGGCGGTGGACCAGAGCGTGCTCGAGAGCTGGGAACGCCGTTTGGGCCGTCAGGTGTGGCGGGCCAGGGTACACCTTCCCAGCGGCCTGGAGCACTCCTGCGAACTGATGGCCTCCACCGGAGCCGACACCTTTGTGCTGCTCTCTCAAGACGTGGTGAAGCAGGGTGGGGTCAAGAACGGCACCGGGGTCAAGGTTTACGCCGAGTAAAAAGAAGGGTAGCCCCTGTAGCTACCCTCATCGCTCGAGCGCCTTAAGCGTTATAGGTGCTCGAGGAGGTGTTTCCCCCGCGTCCGGTCCAGTTGGTGTGGAAAAACTCGCCGCGAGGCTTGTCCACGCGCTCATAGGTGTGCGCCCCGAAGTAGTCGCGCTGGGCTTGCAGCAAACCCGCCGGAGAGCTGCTCGAGCGGTATCCGTCAAAATACGCCAGAGCTGAGCAAAACGCAGGCAGAGCCACCCCGTGACCAATACCGATGGCGATGGCCTTGCGCCAGTTGGTCTGGGCATTGCCGATGGCCTGGGCAAAAAACGGGGCCAGGAGCAGGTTCTCGAGCGCGGGGTTCACGTCGTAGGCGGCTTTGACGTCGTTCAGGAAGCGGGCACGGATGATGCAGCCCTCGCGCCACATCAGCGCGATGGAGCCGAAGTTGAGCGGCCAGGCGTACTCGACGGAGGCTAAGCGCATCATTTGGTAGCCCTGCGCGTAAGAGCAAATTTTGCTGGCGTACAGCGCCTGACGCACCATTTCGATGAACTCGAGTTTGTCACCCTCGTAAGCGCCGACCTGCGGACCCGCCAGCAGGCTCGAGGCGGCCACCCGCTCCTCCTTGAGCGCCGACATCGCTCGAGCGAACACCGCTTCGGCGATGGTGGGCATCGGGGAACCCAAATCGAGCGCGGCCACCGAGGTCCACTTGCCGGTGCCCTTTTGTCCGGCGGCGTCGAGAATCACGTCCACCATCGGCTTTCCGGTTTCCTCGTCGGTTTTATGCAAAATGTCGGCGGTGATTTCGATGAGGTAACTATCCAACTCGCCCTTGTTCCACTCGCTGAAAATCTCGGCCAGCTCGAGCGGAGTCAGGCCCAGCACGCCGCGCAGCAGCGCGTAAGCCTCAGAAATCATCTGCATGTCGCCGTACTCGATGCCGTTGTGAACCATCTTGACGAAGTGGCCCGCGCCGTCCGGCCCCACCCAGTCGCAGCAGGGCGTGCCGTCCGCGACTTTGGCGGCGATGCCCTGAAAGATGTCCTTCACATGCGGCCACGCCGCCTCGTGACCTCCTGGCATGATGCTGGGACCGTGTAGCGCCCCTTCCTCACCGCCGGACACGCCCGCGCCCACGTATAGAAATCCCTTTCCCTCGAGTTCTTTGGCGCGGCGCTGGGTGTCGCTGAACAAGCTGTTGCCGCCGTCAATGAGGATGTCGCCCGCCTCGAGAAGTGGCTCGAGCTGCTGTATGTAGCTGTCCACGGCAGCGCCCGCCTTGACCATCAGCATGATGCGGCGCGGCTTTTTGAGCGCAGCCACCAAATCCGGCAGCGAGTGAACCCCGACGATGTTTTTTCCCGCAGCGCGGCCCACTATAAAGTCGTCCACCTTGCTGGTGGTGCGGTTGTGCGCCGCCACGGTAAAGCCCTTAGATTCCATGTTGAGAATGAGGTTCTCGCCCATCACGGCCAGCCCGATTACACCAATATCTGCTTGTGTCATGTTTAGCCCCTTGCTGAAAATAATGCTGTGCTCGAGACGGCTCGAGTTTATGTCAGCACCTATTGATGTCAGCATAGGGCAAAGGGGTCAGATGGCTCGAGCGGTTTGTCTGGATGATGACGCTCGAGCGCGCGAAAAAGGGCGACCAGAAAGTCGCCCCTACAAAAGTCAAACCTCTTTCCCGACCGCTACAACTCGACCCGCTCGTTCTCTCCTCCCTTCGGCGGCGTTCCGGTCAGCGTGGCCTTCACAAAACCGTAGAGCTGCACAAAGGTGCTCGAGGGCGAGTCCCAGTATTCGGCGCTCTCGGCCTCCACCTCGAGCACCTCGATGGCGGGGTCCTCCTTGCCTTTGGGGAACCACGCCTTGTCCAGCGGCGACCAGATGCGGTCGATGGTGGCCTGGTCGCGGTACGCTTTGGCCACACCCGCAATGGACACGTAGGTGTTCTTGCCGGGGTCGGAAAAGGCCACGTTGACCTGCGGATACTGCTCGACCTGCTGCACTTTGCCGCTGCCTCGCTGGGTCAGGAAGTAGAGCGTACCGTCGAATTCGGCGGCCTGTACGGCCATCGGGCGGCTCTCGAGCACACCGCCCTCGCCCTGAGTGGTCAGCATGGCGATGTGTATTCCCTTGACTAGTTGAGCCAGTTTTTGCACGGTTTCGGCATGGGTTTTAGAGTCGGTCATCTGCTCAGGCTAGAAATTCAGCCCACTCTCAACCGCGTCAAGCGCACAGTTTAAAGGCACGCCCAAGCTCGAGTGGGGATTTCTTCAAGAGCGCTCTCATGACTACACTCGAGCGAAAAGCTCGTCTCAACCGCGAACAGGAGGGGTCACGTCCCGCTCTTCGAGAGTTTGGTCGGGATTGGGTGTGGTGACGCTCAAGATTGAAGCGATTTGAGCGCGTCCTCGAGCCTTCTGCTATTGTGGCCCTGAAACGCCCACCCTGCCCGAAGATTTTATGGCTGAAGACTTTGAAATCACCGTCCACACCCAGTATTTACCCGAGCGCTCGAGCGAGAACCACTTCGTGTTCGTATACTTTATTCGCATTGAAAACCGGGGCGAATACACCGCCCAACTGCTCGAGCGGCACTGGCTCATCAACGACGGCGAAGGGCGCAGCATGGAGGTTCACGGCGCGGGCGTGGTCGGTGAGCAGCCGATTTTTGCGCCCGGTGGGGTGTTCGAGTACAACTCGAGCGTGGCGGTGAACACCACCCCCGGAATCATGCGCGGCACCTACACCTTTGCACTCGAGGGGGGCGAGACTTTCGAGGTCTCCATTCCCGCGTTCGCCTTGAGATTGCCCGAAAATATTCGCAGCCTCAACTGACCCACCCCAAAAGTGCCGATGGCCCCGCTCGAGCGCTGAACCCGCGCTGATGGATTGTTCAACCCGCTTTGGCTGGGCCTTCACGCGGTTGGGACCCGGCTGGAGAGGGGCGAGCCTATGCTCAAGCTATGGCTACTGACCCCGCAAAGCAACAAACCCCCCAGCAGGATGAGGGCGGTTCGCTCGAGTCCAACACCGAGAAATTTGGTGAGGGCGCGTTGAACAACGATATTCGGCCCGGCTCTGCCGAGCATGTGGTGGCGACTGAGAACACCACCCAGCAAACCAATTTCGGCGGCAGCACCGCCATAGATTTGGAAGTCGAAAAGTTCCGCTCGAGCGAGGGGAAAGCCCCACACAAGGAAAGTGACGACGGTTAAAATTGAGTTGAGACTGGACCTTAAAGCCCTTGAGCACGTGCTCGAGGGCTTTTTTCATGTGATTTGTTCGCTATCCCTCGAGCGGAACCCAAAGATAGCCGCCCACATCCTCGCGTCCAGAGCGCAAAGCCGAGCGGTGAGCGGGTGCGTTGCGAAAATCCACCGTGCCGAAGAGCACATCACCGCCCCGCGCAGGCAGATATTCGACCAGATGACGCAGCGCCACCGGTCCTAATCCTCGACCTCGAGCCACTTTGCCGAGCACCACCTCGTCCACCACGAAGCCGGAGAGGCCCTGTTCCACGGCTCGAGAAGCAGCCACCAATCCGGCGTACTGGCTCTCTAAAAACAGCTCGAGCGCGGCCCCGTCGGTCCCCTGAAAGTCGGACTCCTCCTGAACCCCGGCATATTCAGCGTGCGCGGGCCAACTTTCCTGAAGTTCGCGGTAGGTCTCGAGGTAGCGCCCATAAAAGCCGTCCGAGAGTGGACGGGCCTCGAGCAAGTCTGGCAGTGGATTTTCACGCAGTGCTTCGACAGGCGCAGCTAGATAGCGCTTCTCCCAAAAAGCTTCTTTCGGCAAAGGCTCGAGCGATTTCATATGGGGCAAAAACAGACGCAGGTGTTTTGGCCTGAACACGGCGTATTCGCTTTTCAGACGCTCGAGCAAGTCTCTAAAATCCTCTTTTGTGGACGGTAGATGAAGGCTCGAGCGCAGGTCCACGAAAGGCCGTGCTTTATCGCCCCCTCGAAAGCGAATGTGGGTCCAGGCCGTGCCTAAAATGGGCAGCTCGAGGGTGCGAACGAGGTAGTCCTGGGGCAGTCCCACACCAAAGTTGCGCTGAAATTGCTCGGCCCACTCGAGCTTATGGGTCCACTCCAGGTCTTGCTCGAGTTCGACCTTCAGGTTTCGGCGCAGTTCGTCGGGGGTGTACCAGGTGTGCAGTTGCGGGGCGAGCTGGCCTAGTTTGGCCTGGACGAAGGTTTCGAGCAGTTGGCTTTGCTTAAGAGAAACAGTTTGAGACATTCAGGGACTCCGTTTTGCAAGGTGCGGCTCGAGGTTCGGGCGGATGGGATGAAAAACGGGGTCATGGGGCCTCCTGGCGCTCGAAGAAACGGGTTCGAGCTTTTCATCGAGTTTACTCGAGCGGTCAGACTATTTTTCCTAGACTTGGGGTATGAAACCTTCAAAGTGGCTTTGCAGCGCCCTTTTGTGCGGCTCGAGCCTAGCCCTGGCCGCCGTGCCAGAACGCACCCTGACCTTCACTCTTCCGAACAAGCCCTTGCCCGTACTCGAGTGGCAAAAACCGCTCGAGACCACCGCGTTGCGCGGTTACTACGGCTGGGGTGAAACACCCGACGCAGTGGCTATTAAAGCCCAGTCCCTGGACGGAAAGTGCAAGGCGGCGACTCACGAAGCGGGCAGCGTGCGGCTCGAGTGCACTGGGGCCTCGTCACGCATCCTCGCGGTTCACAAAAACTTGATTGTTCGTCTGACCTTCAGCCCGGATTCGCACTTTCTGGTCACAGGAACCTACGGGGGCAGTCTGAAGTGGATTGACGTTCAGAGCGGCACGATTCTGCACGATTTTCACGACCCCGCCGTGAAAAGCCGTTACCGCCTGGGACACGCCGGACAGCTTCGAGCTTTGTTATTCTCTACTGGCGATTCCACCACACTCTTCACCTTCGCCCACGACGGTTTGCTCAAGCGCTGGAACACCGAAACCGGCCAGCTCGAGGGCATAGTCTACGGGGTGAACGACCTTCAGCCTGCTCAGGACGGTCAAAATCTGTGGCTGTCTAGACCCACCGCCATGCAGCAGGTGCGCTCGAGCGACTTTTCCACACTCAAGCGGCTCGAGGGCATGAGCGGCCCTTTCAAGCTTAGCAAGGACGAAAAGTATGCCCAGATTCAAGATAAATTCGTGCTGAACCTCGAGACCGGAAAGCTGCTCAACGACAGTCCCGCGCTGGCTTGGGCGGTGTCGCCGGACGATAAAACCGTGGCCGCGCACCGGGGGCACAAGGTCAATATCTACGCGCTCGAGGGCAAGAAGCTCTTAAACACGCTCGAGGGATTTTACCCGGAGCGCTACACCCCCAGAGGCTTCGATGGCCGTCGAACGGTGCAGACGCGGCTCGAGTTCAGCCCGTCGGGCAAGGGTCTGCTGGTCTCGAGCGCGCTCGAGGTGTGCTGTGGCGGCTTTGCGGGGGATTTCCCCCCTTCGCTGGCCAACCTGGACGTGCGACTCTACCGGACCGCTCAAAACAAGCTGCTGCCCCTGCCTACCACTCTGAAAAACCTGGATAACACCCTCGCGGGCATCGGCACCTTCGACGGCGAGAAACTCGAGGTCTTCGGCTACGACAACGGAAATGTGTTGTACACGGTGGGTGAGGATGCAAAACTCGAGCGCACCCTCAACGCTCCCGAGCCGGAGTTTGGAGGGATTTCAGACTCCAGAGGCTGGAAAACGGTACTCGATGGGCGACCTATCTACGTCTACCGTACCACCCAGCGGCTGAACACCGAGCAAAAACCCAGTTCCACGGCGCTCGAGGACTTTTACCTGATTCGACGCAATGCCGGACTGCTCAAGCTGCTTCACCTGCAAACCACCGAGCGGATGAACCGGGGTGTTCAGTCGGACGTGGCCTTCTCGAGCAACCACGAGTTCTTCACCTTGACGCTTGAGGAGCGCTCGTCGGAAGCTCAACCCAAGCCACCGCTCAGCACCTGGCCGGTCTACGCTTTCGAGAGCCGCACGGGTAAGCCGCTCGAGGGGTTTCCCCACTCCCTGTTGCCCGAACAAAGGCCCTCGAGCGTGACCGCACTCAGCGACGATGGGCGCTGGATTTTGCACAGCGGCGGCTTGTTCGACACGCGCAAGCTCAAAAATTACGCGCTCGAGCCGCAGGGCCTGAAGTTCGTGCAGTTCGGCGGAGATGGGAAAAGCGCCTGGTGGGGCAACGGGGAACGGCTCGAGCGCTGGAGCTTGCCACTCTGAGTGCTGGAGCGCTTTGGTACACTGAATCCATGACCAACCCGGCTCGAGCAGTGCCTATGACCGAAGCCGAGTACCTCGAGTTCGAGCAGCACGCCGATGTGCGGCACGAACTCGAGGATGGCGTGCTCTGGGCGATGTCCGGGGGCAAGCTCAAACACAATGAAATTGCCTTCAATATCAAGGCTGCACTGGTCGGAGTAGCTTATCCACGCGGGTGCAGGATTTCCAGCGAAAATATGAAGGTCCATACCGGAACTCGCTACTATTACCCCGACGTGGCCCTGACCTGCGAACCCATCAACCTCGAGTCGGACACCTTTTGCGCGCCCTGTGCGGTGTTCGAGGTGCTCTCTCCCAGCACCGAAAGTCGGGAGCGGGGCGTGAAATTTCGGGCCAACACCCTGCTTATTCCCTCGCTCGAGCAATATTTTTTGGTCTCGAGTGATTTTCAGATGGTCGAGGTTTACATCCGTGCTTCGGGGGGCATCTGGTCGTATCAGCGCTTTTCGCTCGAGGAGAATGTGGGTCAGAGCATTCCGGTGCGCTGTTTGAATACCACGCTCACCTTCGAGCAGATTTATCAGAACGTTCCCCTTTGAGGTTTGCGCGCTCGAGGACGAAGACGGCTTTGATACACTTGTCTCATGGCTGAACTCATCTCCGTTGAGGACTATCTGGAACTCGAGCGGGTTTCCGAGGACAAATTCGAGCGCTTAAGGGGACGGCTCTACCTGTTTCCCGGTCACAGTTTGCGTGAAAATTGCATCATGGGCAACCTCTGGCAGCTTTTGCACGATGTCGCAGAGGCTCGAGGATGTCTCGCTTCGCCCATGCGGGTGCGGGTGGACGACCACTTTTTGCGCCCCACCCTCAACGTGACCTGTGCTCCGGTGGACGATGATGACGAATGGGTGACTGCTCCTTGCGTAGTTTTTCAAGTTCTGACCGAACGCAACTTTCACGATTTTTACCACCACAGAAAGTCCATTTTGTTCAATCACACTCCCAGCATCGAGCAAATAGTGGTGTTTTACGACGACGAACAAAAAGCGGAGATTTACAGCCGTTTGGAGGGAAATACCTTTCGGGTGGACCCGCTCGAGCAGGGGTCTATCCCCATTCCGAGTCTCGAGACGACTTTGACCTTTGAGCAAATCTACGACCACATCGAGTTGTACGGCCCGCCGCTGAAGCGACAAAGCTAATCAAATCCGCACCACGTCCTTGACTTTCTCCCCGTTCCCGACGACAATTTAATTAATACCGCTCGAGGCGTCCCCATTTCGGCGCTCGAGACCCAGGCTTACGATGGCACTTTTGATGGGCGCACGGCGGTGCGCCTTTTTTCGTCCCAGCTCGAGCCTTCCCTATCAAAGGAGTTTTCATGTCCCAGACCGATATTCGAGAGATTTTAAAAGAGCGCATCCTGATTCTCGATGGGGCGATGGGAACCATGATTCAGGGTTACAGGCTCGAGGAAAAAGATTTTTGGCACCCGGATTTTAACGCTCACTTCATCACCAAGAGTTTGCGCGGCAACAACGATTTGCTCAACCTCTCGCGGCCCGACATCGTGCTCGAGATTCACCGCCAGTATCTCGAGGCCGGGGCGGACATCCTCGAAACCAATACCTTCAACGGAACCCGAATCGCGCAGGCGGATTATGGCACCGAAGATTTTGCATACCGCATCAATCTCGAGGGGGCGCGTCTGGCGCGGCAGGCAGCGGACGAGTACAGCACACCTGAAAGGCCGCGTTTTGTGGCCGGAGCCATCGGACCGACCAACCGCACCGCGTCGCTCTCGCCGGATGTGGAAGACCCCGGTTTTCGGGCCGTCACCTTCGATGAGCTGGTGGCGGCCTATCTCGAGGAAACTTTAGGGCTGCTCGAGGGCGGCGTGGACCTGCTGCTCATCGAAACGGTGTTCGACACACTCAACTGCAAGGCAGCGCTTTTTGCGGTTCAGAGCGCGCTCGAGCAGACGGGGAAGGATGTCCCACTCATGATTTCGGGGACCATCACCGATAAATCTGGACGCACCCTATCCGGTCAGACGGCAGAAGCTTTTTACAACTCCATCGAGCACGGGAATCTGCTCTCGGTGGGCCTCAACTGCGCCCTCGGCGCGGAAGATTTGCGGCCCTACCTCGAGACTTTTTCTAAGATTTCCCCAGAGTTCGTCAGCACCCACCCCAACGCGGGCCTGCCCAATGCGTTTGGCGAGTACGACGAAACCCCAACGCACATGGCGAACACCCTGCGCGAGTTCGCGCTCGAGGGCTGGCTCAACATCGTGGGCGGGTGCTGCGGTTCTACGCCCGACCACATTCGAGCCATCGCGGACGCCGTGGAGGGCATCACACCTCGAGTGCCTGCCCCACGCCGCCATGTGACCCAGCTCAGCGGACTCGAGCCACTCAATCTGACGGACGTGATTAACTTCGTCAACATTGGTGAGCGCACCAACGTGACCGGCAGCCCTAAATTTGCCAAAGCCATTCTGGGCGGCGATTTCGACACCGCGCTGAGCATTGCGCGGCAGCAGGTGGAAAACGGCGCACAGATTATTGACATCAACATGGACGAGGGAATGCTGGACAGCGAGGCGGCCATGAACCGCTTCCTGAACCTGCTGGCCGCCGAGCCGGACATCGCAAGGGTCCCGTTCATGCTGGACTCGAGCCGCTGGGAAGTGCTCGAGGAGGGACTCAAGAGGGTTCAGGGCAAAGCGATTGTGAACAGCTTATCGCTCAAAAACGGTGAGGACGAGTTTCGCACTCGAGCACATTTACTGCGGCGCTACGGTGCGGCGGTGGTCATCATGGCCTTCGACGAACAGGGTCAGGCCGATTCATTCGAGCGCAAAATTGAAATTTGCACCCGCTCCTACAAAATTCTGGTGGACGAGCTGAATTTCCCGCCGCAGGACATCATCTTCGACCCCAATGTGCTCACCGTGGCCACCGGACTCGAGGAGCACAACAATTACGCGGTAGATTTTATCGAGGCGACCCGCTGGATTCGGGCCAACCTGCCGCACGCCCACGTTTCGGGCGGGATTAGCAACGTCAGCTTTTCCTTTCGCGGCAATAACCCGGTGCGCGAGGCGATGCACGCAGCGTTTTTGTACCACGCCGTAAGCGCGGGTCTGGACATGGGCATCGTGAACGCGGGGATGCTCGAGGTATACAGCGAAATCGAACCGGAACTGCTCGAGCGGGTGGAGGACGTTTTGCTCAACCGTCGGGCCGACGCTACGGAACGTTTGGTAGATTTTGCCGGAACCGTCAAAGGGACCGTCAAAACCAAAGCCGAGGAAGCCAGTTGGCGGCTCGAGAGTGTGGAAAAGCGCCTCAGTTACGCGCTGATTCACGGCATCACCGACCATATTGATGCCGATTCCGAGGAAGCGTACCGCAAACTGGGCCGTCCGCTGCATGTGATTGAAGGGCCGCTGATGGACGGCATGAACGTGGTGGGCGACCTGTTCGGCGCGGGGAAAATGTTTCTGCCGCAGGTGGTCAAATCCGCTCGAGTGATGAAAAAAGCGGTGGCGTACCTGACCCCCTATCTCGAGGCCGAAAAAGCAGATTCCTCGAGCGCAGGCAAGATTCTGATGGCCACGGTCAAGGGCGACGTACACGACATCGGCAAGAACATCGTGGGGGTGGTGATGGGCTGCAACGGCTATCAGGTGATAGACCTGGGCGTGATGGTCAGCGCCGAGAAGATTCTGGACACCGCGCTCGAGCTGAATGTTCAGGCCATCGGTCTTTCGGGACTCATCACGCCCAGCCTGGACGAGATGGTGAGCGTGGCCCGCGAGATGCAGCGGCGCGGCATGACCTTGCCACTCCTGATTGGCGGCGCGACCACCTCCAGGGCGCACACCGCCGTCAAAATCGAACCCGCGTACAGCAATAACAGCGTAGTACATGTGCTCGACGCCTCGAGAAGCGTGGGCGTGCTGCAAAAACTACTAAGTGGCAACCTCGAGTACAAGGCCGAAATTAAAGCCGAATACGCCAAGATTCGGGAGGGCCACGCTGAGCGAAATATTCGGATGCTCTCGCTCGAGGCTGCCCGCAAAAACGCGCCCCAGCTCGAGTACGAAGGCATCACCAAGCCCACCTTTCTGGGCAAGAGAGTGCTCGAGGATTACCCAATTCAGTCCCTATTGCCATTCATAGACTGGACCCCATTTTTCATCGCCTGGGAGATGCGCGGGATTTACCCGACCATCCTCAACGACCCGATGCAGGGTGTGGAAGCCCGCAAGCTGTTCGAGGACGCGCAAAAATTGCTCGAGCGGATGATTCTCGAGCGGCGCTTCGTCGCGCAAGCAACCTTCGGGTTCTGGCCTGCCGAACGGTCTCAGGACGACATCGTGCTTTACACCGATGACTCGAGGCTCGAGGTTAAGAGTGTGGTTCACACCTTGCGCCAGCAGCGCGACAGTGTTGGCCCCAATTACGCGCTTGCGGATTTTGTCGCACCAGAGGACGATTATCTGGGCATGTTCGCAGTGACCATTCACGGCGCGGACGAGATGGCGCGGGCTTTTGAACTCGAGCACGACGATTACAACGCCATCATGGTGAAAGCCTTAGCGGACCGACTGGTCGAGGCGTTCGCGGAGAAGCTGCACCAGGACGTGCGAAAGCAGCACTGGGGCTACGCGCCAGACGAAGTGCTCGAGAACACCGACCTCATCCGGGAACGCTACCGGGGCATCCGGCCCGCGCCGGGGTATCCGGCCTGCCCGGAGCACACCGAGAAACGCACGATTTTTGCGCTGCTCGAGGCCGAAAAAGTGGGTATGACCCTGAGTGAAAACTGCGCCATGTTGCCCGCCTCGAGCGTGAGTGGGTTTTACTTTGCTCACCCGGAGAGCAAGTATTTTGCTGTGGCTCGAGTAGGACGCGACCAGGTGCAGGATTACGCTAGGCGTAAAGGTTGGACGCTCGAGGAAACCGAGCGCTGGCTGGGGCCTGTGCTGAGTTATGAGTCTGAAGTGGAGCGGGTTGTAGCGGCAGACTGAAGAAAAACCGTATTATGGATTTAGGCAGCAAAACGCAAGCAGGCCCAGATATCCTCACGCTCGAGGTCGGGGAAATCTTGCAAAATCTCGGCTTCGCTGACGCCCGTCGAGAACATCTCGAGTACATCCGAAACCTGAATTCGCATTCCCCGAATGCACGGACGCCCCCCACATTGCAGCGGGTTATAGGTGATGCGCTCGAGCAGAGTTTGAGCCTGGGTCATGGCGGTATTCTAGCGCAGGTGAGCTAAACTGAACCCATGACAGCCCAACTCGAGCGTTCAGAACGTCTTACTAAATTAGAGTGGCGAGAACTCGAGAAACAGACGGGTTTACGCCACGAATACCTGGATGGTTTTGTTTACGCGATGGCAGGCGAAAGCCGCAGACACAACGCCATCGTGGGAAATCTGCTTGAGGTTTTGCGTCCTATCGCTCGAGCGCGGGGCTGTGACGTGTTCTTTGAAACGGTGTCTACTGAGATAGAAGGTGGGAGAAGCTACTACTACCCGGATTTAGTCGTCACCTGCGACCCCAGCGACGACGACCCTTACGAGGTTCGCCGTCCGTGTTTGATTGTGGAAGTGCTTTCACCCAGTACCGCTGGCAAGGATAAGCGCGAGAAGCTGAGGGCCTACACCGACCTTCCCACCCTCGAGCGATACATCCTGATTGACCAGGAGGCGCGGCGCGTGGAAGTGTACCGCAAGCATTCCTGGAACTGGACCTATCAGGAACTCGAGGGCCACGGAGAATTTGACGTTCCCTGCCTGGGCGTGAGCGTGACGCTCGAGCAGATTTATGCAGGATTGGGTTAGGCTCGAGGGCGGGCGAATAAGGTTCTCTAGGGCTTATAAACTGACCTTACGCGATAGGTAAAAGGGGTTGACTGGAAGTCTGGCGAAGCACTTGAAGTTCGTTCCAAGACGCTCTGAGGGCAGCCAAGTACAATCTCGAGCGCAGCTTGAAATGGTT
>Ga0123339_10001374_pt1 | contig 16901 bp, 19 predicted proteins | sample lystaG_FD_89956 | JGI IMG/M metagenome (GOLD analysis project Ga0123339, IMG submission 89956) | Glacier valley bacterial and archeal communities from Borup Fiord, Nunavut, Canada, to study Microbial Dark Matter (Phase II) -... | ecosystem: Environmental > Aquatic > Freshwater > Ice > Glacier ... | reverse complement strand
ACTACCCCGTTTATGTAATTTAGAAAAACTAAATTCCTTTTTGTTTTTTGAAAGTTGTTAAGGTTTTCAAAAGTAAAAAACGGGAATAATGCAGAATGGCTACCATCCGATAAGATGTCTAAAATAATTGTACATCCGTTTATATTATTACCTCCTGAATTTAGTACAAATGTTGCATCTGCAGATAAAGTAATTTGTTGATAAATCTTACTTCTATCAAAAGTCAAACTAATAGTTCCCGAAGTTGAGCCAAGTGATGTTGACAGGGGTGGAACTAAACTTAATATATGTGGATCTCCTATCATATCTTAATATATTTTCCAGTTAGTACCGTTTGAAACAAATTCATAAGCATCACCATTAAAACTTATGTTCACATTTACGGTGGTTCCACCTGTGCAAACCACCGTAACAACTCCACTACCATTGTTTAATATTTTATGAGTTTCTGTTGCCACGCCAACTGCTGTTGGAAGGGTTATTGTCATTGTTCCCGTACATTCAATAAATTTATCTAAAGAGGTAGCCGTGTAGTTTGATGTCTTTATTAAATAGTTATATGTAACAACTCCATTTGCTGTTACCCATGATTGAGTCGCTAAAACTCCTCCATTGTTTGGGTCGAGGTAAAAGGTTCTACCAACAGTAGTACCATATATTACATCAGTACCATAAGCTCCAGCAAATTTTAATGAATTAGTAGCTCCAATTGTTAGTCCATTACTAAATGTCTTATTACCTCCTACTGTTTGCGCAGTTGTTAAATCAACATAAGAACCACCGCCTCCACCAGAAACAGTCCTCCAACTAAAAACACCCGCTGAATCAGCAAGGTATTTTATTGAGGTTCCCGAGTAAAGAGGGAAGAAAAATGTTTTTAGATTACCTGCCGTAACTCCCTTAGTAAAGCTGCCTTGTGCCAAAGGGATTATTTCTGAACCCGATAAATTATTTACAAGCGGTAATTGACTGATCTTTAGGTTTTGTGCTATGGAATTTAAGCTTATAAAAACCAATAAGTATTTAAAATATTTCACCATGGTCTGTATATATCTTTTAGGTTATAATTTGTTGGAAAATCATTATCATATTCATATGTCCTTGGTTGAACAAAACTTATAAAGTCGTTCTTCAAAATTCTTGTTTTCTTTTCAGATCCAAGTTTTTTATATATCGTTGTTCCAATTGTGTAAGTATCTTTTTCTAAAACATTGTAAAGCCTTACTATCATTTTATCTTTTAATATCCTAAACTTATCAACCTTACCTGCAAAAACATTGTCTGAACTGGGAAGTGAATATAATTCTTGGAAAGTGCGCATGCCTGACGGAGTTATCTTTCCATCTGCCCCAGTTATGTAATTAAAAAAGACTTGATAAATACACCATTGAATAATGTTCTTGTTGAAGTAATCGTACAATGCAAGTTCCTGAACAGTAAAATCAACTATCTCTTTAGTTTGCAAAGCGACAAGATCAGTCCACATTTCAAAAGACAATAGTTCATACATATCAATATTTAGGCAAGCATTTATCTCGGGATCTATTTCAAAATCTCGGGTTGCTGGCACGATAGGAACTAGTTTGCTATCAATTATTTGCTGTTTGGTTAGTAGTTTCATGATCCTGTTATCGGTTGAATATTTTCTATAACCTTTGGTGCTAAGCCAACTAGTGCCCTTATCTCATCTACACTCATGCTGTCTAATACTTTTGAAGCCATAAGAGGGCTAAGGCTATCTAATGCAGCTAATGTTTTTTCACTTTCATTAGGGATTGTTTTTTCTGAAGGAGCAAAGCCAGCTAAGTTCCTAATTTCATCTTTGGAAAGTGTTGCAAACATTTCAGGTGTAAAATATTTGATTGGAGTTGAAGAACTTATTATCCATTCGCCCTTACTGTCTGGCCATAGTTTTTTAAATATCCCCTGTATTATTGCTTGCTCTTTGTTTATGTTAAAATTGAAATAGGTAATTTCATCTACAATTTGTTTTGTGTCGCCTATTCCGCTTAATGCATCTATTTGTGCAAGTACAGGAGGTACGCCAGCCGATCTACATATTTTTTTAGCAATATCAACCCCTTTGGATGCATAATCTAAAGCATCACCAACAGGATTAAGGGGGGTCATTTTTGTTCCTATCTGCCTTTCTCCATTGCTTCTATTTTGAATATGTATAAATCCTCCAGCAGCTTCAGAGCCAGTCATACTTCTTAAGTCTCTATCAAATAAGTCCTTCTCAGAACTAAATGGGATTTCTTCTCCTTTTATATCTATTTGTAAGTCTGTTGAAAGTGGTGGAGTTTCGATAATGCCAGAACTAAAGAGACCATTAGCCACTTTATTTAATTCTATTTTTCCATACTCGGCTTCGGCTCGCATATAGGTGTAAGCAGAATATAAACCAGGAGTTGGATAAAATTCTTGACCAGGTTTTTTAGTATAAACAAAAAGCATTGTGCCTATTTGTTCGTTATACAGTTTTATTTGTCTTTTTAACTCATCTCCAACTAAATTTGGCTTTCTATTTTGATCATAAGGTAAGTATTCAACATCATCAGTTTGTCGCCAAACGCTTTGCCCTCGCCTACGTGGGTTTATTAAAAAATTACCGTTTATTTTTCTTGTTATATTTCCAATAGGAACACATCTAACGCTTGATATTTCACTTAAACTTGTAAGATTCTGTTTAATAATTAAAGCAAACCCTGCATGCAAGGCTTGATAAGATGCTATTTCAGCTAATAATTGATCTGCTGTCTGGTCAGGATTAGCCATAAATTCAGCATCATCTTTATTGACAAATCCATCTGCATAAATGAAATTTTCTCTCACCTCTACACACCTTCTTGCTGTTAAAGACCCGTAAACAAGCTCAATTAACTCTTGCGGAAAAGAACCACTTTTGCCCCATTGATATGTACCTCCAAAAGCCCTACTTTCAGTAACAGATACAAGACGATTTTGGACATCAAGTTTTTTGACTGTATCTACAAAGCCAAAGCGTAATTGATTCGACATTATTTATCTTGCTTTACTATTTCTTTTTTCTTAAAATATAAGTCTTGGTGTTGTTTGTGAAGCTTTTCAACATCTTCATCTGTAATTGTTTCGGGTGTATAAACATTACCTTCGTAGGCTATACTTAAAAAGTCCCGTACTACTTCGTATTTTTTTAATTTAGAATCAGGCATATCCATGTTTTTTTTTATGAAATATTTTAATAATTGGTAAGCATCCTCAAACCTATTTGGACAAGTATCACACACCGAGTTTACACCAAAAATCGACTTGCAAATACTTACAAGCCGATTTCTATTCTCTTCATTATATCCGTCTTTTATCAGCTTTTCAACATCATTTTTAGAGTAGGGCATCGAAATAAGCCTTATTTGTTCCTGATGCTGCTTTAAAGAATAATCCTGGATTATTGCTAATTCCCTTAAATACTAGAGTTGCATCTGTCTCATCACCTGAATTTCTTCCAGAAGGCAAGTTTGTAGTTTCTCTATGAAGCCCAGATAAATATGTTTGATCAGTTAACGAGTTGTTTATACCGATTACCTCATAATATCCGCTTTCATTTGTAGGAATAACAGCGATCAAATCTTTAGCTTTTGCTAAAGCCATAATTGCATTTAGATCTAAAGAACCATTATAGTCAAATCTAAGCGTAAGCTGAAGATCCCAGTTATTTGAGTTTGCCACCTGAGTTGCAACTTTTTCATAACCAAATTCAACGCCTTCCCACTTATAAGCTAATTTAGTAGCTGCTAATGTTACGGTTTCTAAATCTTGTGAGATACTATTAAAGCTTCCACCTGTTACGTCAGCCCTGTTTAAAAAATAAACAACATTACCGTAACCCGCTTCCCTTTTGCAGGGATTTGAAACCCTAGATGTTTGTAGTTTTGCTAAGCAAGCCATATTTTCAGTTTAAGCGATGTAAAGAATTTTTTGTGATAACGTCATTACACCAGCTGCTTGTGAAAAATCAGCACGAACACCAATTATGTGTGAGAACCTTTCTACTGGCCCTATGTCAATTGCATTTTCAGAATCAGTAAGACTATCAACTTGCCAAATGAAATCATCTGCATCGCCGAAGATCATAGTGTTTGGAGTTGGCATTGGAACAAAAACAATTTTCACACCTAAGTAATAATACTCTCCATTTACGAAAGTAAATTTATCCCTGTAAGTTTGTGAAATGTTGTTTTGATTTATGAACCTCATTACACTATATGGGGCATAGATATAACTATCTGCCATTTCTGTTGGATTATTCAAAACCGCGTCAGGAATCGCACTATATATTTTATCTATTTCTGCAATAATGTTTGTAGCGTTTAATGTAGTGCCTGGAATAACTATCGTTGCCAGTGCAGCTGCAGGTGAATAAGCAAGGTCAAGAATCATTTTAGAAATCACTCCATCTATACCTGCTGCATTAGCTGTTAACGCTGCAGCGTACGTTTTTTCTCCTGCGGTTGTATAGGCAGCATTTCCACCAGCAGCAATTGCCGTCTGTTGTGCAGCACTAATTCCACCCCAAAATAATTGTTCGTATTTTACTTGCAAATCACCAATAACACGGGCTAAAATAGCTTGATTTCCTTTATTGCTTTCAATGTTTAAAACACCAGCAGGCAAGTCTTTTGAAAACCATGTTTTACGAAAAATTTCGTTTGGATCATACTCGTCATATGCCGTAGTTTTTACATTTTTCACGACCTTGTCCCCAAACTTTAAATTTCCTGAAGGTGTTGGCCTGTTAGGAGTATAAGCTTGTAAGGTTAAACCACCAGTTAACTCAGTATAACTTTCTTGGTATTTTATACCAGGTACAAAGCGCACAAGTTTGTTAGTGATTGTTGGAGTACCAAATAATACATCAGTAAATATTTCTTCAAAGTGTTCACCAACGTATGTTGATGGAGTATAATTTAATGCCATTTTTTATAAGAATTTTACGGTTACGTTTTTATCGCCTTCTTTGTGTTTAATCGAATAGGCTTTACCTTCATAATAGTTTGGAAAATAAGTAGTGAACTTATCTACATCGAAATCTGAAATGCCACCTAAATGATATTCCCATTTCGCTTTCATTTCTTCTAGTGACAGTTTTACATCACCATCTTTTCCTACAGTATCAAGACCTAATTTCTCATCAATTTCACTTATCTTGTTTTGAAGATTTTCTGGGAAATTAGAAAGGTCTTTTTTTTCTGCTTCTGGTAAATTTGTTATCACAGGAGCGTTCTTTTGGTCGTTAGTTGCCATTTGTTAAAAAGTTTTTAAATTTATCACGGTCTGTTTTAGGTTCACCATCAAAAAGGTTTTTAGCCTCTGTTCCTTTTGCAGGGCTTTTGTCCCCTTGCAGTTCTTTTAATTTGTTTGAAACCTCTGCCATTTGGGATTTAAGTGTTTCAACTTCTAATTTCTCAGAGTTTTCTTTCTCTTTATCGCCTTCTTTAGATGCTTTTAAAGCTTCGTTCTCAGCTTTTAAGGCTTCAAATTCTTTAACTAACTGCTCATTTTTAGCATTCAAAGCAGCCTTTTCAGCTTCAAAATCAGGCTTAATTTCTGTTTCTGTAGCCTCGTTTTTAGGCTTTAGCATGTTTAATGCCTCCAAAACCTTATTTAACCACGTAGGTTCTTTATCTTCAATTATGTTTTCCATATTATTTTTGTTGTATATTAAATTGCATATGTTTAGTGCATCTTTTAAGCTTACATTCATTACCTGATTATCAACACCCACAAGAGATTCATCATTTGTTAATATTATTTCATCAATAAAGCCTGCTTTTAAAGCCTCTTTAGGGTTCAATCTTGTTTCAGTTCTCATCATTTCACGAACCTGACTAACTGATTTTTTTATTCTTGAAGCCATGATTACAGCTACACTATTATTGAAATACTCTAACATAGCCATATCATCAGCATTAGGATTAGAGCCTTCTGGATAATATGCTTCATGGTATAGCATAATGCCATAATCCCGCATTACCCTTTTATCACCAGCTTGCATAATATCAAATGCACAACTTGCAGCAACTCCGTCGTTTTGAGTTATCACATACATACCCAGAGACCTAGCCAAGAGTATTGATGAAAAAATACTATAAGCAGATCTTAACGAGCCACCAGGAGAATTTATAGAAACCAATACTTGTTTATACCCGTTGTATTGCAGCCAAAGTATTTCATTAGCAAACCCAACACCTGATAGCATTGGCAACCCGTCCATGTCATAACCTTCGCCAATCTCTCCATGCAAAAGCATTACAGGAGTGTTTGTATCTAAGTTTTTGACGTGTTTTAAATCCATAAAACAAAGATATTATCAATATTTTCTTATATTTGTGTTAAAGCAATACTTTAAGGTATGTCATGTAACATAGTGTAACACAAATTATTATATGTCAAAATACAAGTATGGAAACAGGATTACTTTTACTCCTACATCTCACCATGAAATGGAGTTAAAGAAGTTGCAAGAAATGAAGGGCTTTACTAGCCTAGGAGATACCGCTAAGTATGTGGTAGTACTAGCAATAAGGGGTGAATTAACAAAAAAAGATGGAACTAACTTATTTACCGAATAATGGCAGAATCTACTGGAAATAAAGTTGTATTTGATATTGAGATTAAAGATAGCGATGCCATAAAGCGCATTGCAGATATTGCAAAACAGCAACGGGCACTAAAAGAAGAAAATAAAGAACTCTCCAAAAGCTTCGATCAAAATTCTGAAGCGATTACAGCAAACAATATTAGGATTTCCCTTCTCGGCAAAGAATCTACCAACCTTAAAAAACAGGTAGTTGACGGAACAAAGGCAAACAAAGAAAATACGGGCTCATTGGTTGATATGCGTAACCAATTAAAACTACTTAATACTCAATATGATAATCTTTCTAAATCAGAAAGGGAAAACGCAAACATTGGAGGCAAATTACAAGAACAAATAAAAGGTTTAACAAAAGATATTACAGGATTAGAAGAAGGTACTGGAAGAGCGCAAAGGAATGTTGGTGGTTACAGGCAAGCTATTGAAGATAGTATAAAAAGCACTTCTGTTTTTGGTATTAGTGTAGGTCAAGTAAGTGATAAAATGGGTCAATTAGAGCAGACAGGCGGGCTTGCTGGCAAAGGTGTTGGAGCATTAAATGCTGCCTTTCGTTTTCTTTTAGCTAATCCAATTGTATTAATAATTGCTGGCATTGTGGCAATATTTGCAAAGCTTGCAAGTGCAACTGATTTTGTAAAAGATAAGATAGAACAATTCACCGCTGGCATAGGGGCAGGCTTTAATTATTTAGTTACCGCTGTCAATGGATTACTAACAAGCGCTAATGGCGTGAAGGGCTTTGGTGATATAGTTTCAGATGCTTTTACTATTATAATTGCCCCAATTAAGGCAATTATAACGGGGTTAATAGGATTTGGAAAGGCAATAGATGCACTTGTAAAAGGTGATTTTACACAAGTTAAAGCGATAGGGGTTGAAACATTTGATGCTTTAGGAAAACAGGTTAACGAAACAGGCAAATCAGTTGCAAGTCTGGTTGATGTAGGGAAAACATTAGTAGAAAACTTTGCAGGACTTGCTGCAGGTGCAAAAAACGCTGCATTAGCACAATTAGAATTAACAAAACAATTGCAGGATTTAGAGGATGCAGAAGACAGGAATAACCTTGCCCTTGCAAAAAGTGAAAAGGCTGTATCGAGTGCGCTTATTGCAGTTAAAAATAGAAGCCTTTCAGAAAGGGAAAAGATAAATATATTAAAAGAGGCTGGGGCTTTGGAGGTGGCTGGTTCAACTGAAACCTTAAGAATTGCAAAAGAAAGATTAGGTATATCAATTCAAGAGGTCCAGAATTCAAAGGCAGGTTTAAAATTAGATAATGATAGGATAGTTTCTTTGTCAGGAAATGCAAAAGCCCTCAATAGTTATCTTGATGGATTAGGATTGCAGGATGCTGAAATCAAAAAGATCATTGACAGTAATGTCAACTATATAAAATCTTTAGAATCTACAGAAAACGTACAAGACAGGGTAAAAAATAGGATTATTCAACAAGAAGAAGCTGAAAAAACAAGGTTAAGAAAAGAGGCAGAAGACAGGGCGGGGCTTAATAAATCTTTAGCAGAGGATAGGGTCAAACAGTTAGAGGATGAAGGAGAGAAGCAAATCGAACTCCTTAAAATTCAACAAAAAGAAGAATTAAGATTAAAAATTCAACACAATCAGGATTTAATTTCTGACAATGTTATAAACTCAAAAAAAGCAGGTGAATATGAACTTGAATTACGTAAAAGACAAGCTGATGAACTTGCAGACCTAGAAAGTAAAATCTCATTAGAGGCTTTCGCAAAAAGAAAAGCTGAATTTGATAAGAGCAGAAAGGAGGACGAAGACAGGCGAAAGGCTGAATATACTGAAGCAGAAAAGTTAAACGCTCAAATATTTGGTGAAAGTCAAAACGAATTAAAAAAACGATTACAAGAACGTTCTATTAGTACGTATGATTATGAAACAAGGCAGCTAGCTATTGAAGAGTTGCAACTAAGAACACAATTGGAGTTAAGAAAAAGTTATGGTGAGCAAACTTTAGAGGTAGAACAGAAATTAGTTGATAACAGATTAAAAATAGATAAATTAGAATTAGAGCAAAAGAAGAAGATAGAAAATGCAAAACTTTCAGTTGCTACCGATGTTGCAAAAAGTTTAACATCTCTTGGTAAGCTTCTAGGTAAAAACGCAGAAGAGCAGGCAGAATTTCAAAAAGCCGCTGCAATTATTCAATTAACAGTAGATACGGTTAAATCCATTTCGGCAACAATTGCTGGAGCTTCCGAAGCGGCTAGTGCAGGTGGCCCCGCTGCACCATTTCTTTTGGCTGCCTATATCGCATCTGGTATCGCTACGGTAATAGGTGCATTTGCTCAGGCAAAATCATTGTTAAACTTCGAATTAGGTGGAGATGTGAGTAAAGAATTAGAAGTAGGTGGAAAAAGGCACTCGGCAGGTGGAACGAAATACATGGGTCAGGATGGAAACGCCTTTGAAGTGGAAGAAGGCGAGAAGATATTTGTTTTAAAAAGGCACGATAGCGCACGTATAAATCAAATTAGTAAAATGAATGTTGCACGTGGTGGCGTTCCGTTTTATGAATTGGGAGGAGGTTATAGCAGCCAGGCACTTATTCAAAACCTTTCAGCTCCAACTAATAACAATTTGGCAATCATGGATATAATTAAAAATATGCCTATTCCAGAACTAAATATAACTAAGCTCCATACAGCCGAAAAGGAATACAATAATGTTAGGGTTAAATCTACTGTACGATGAAAATATATGAAATAATACAGGCTTGCAGGTTAGTCGCTACGGAAATAAACCCAGATGGTTCTTTTTTAAACACCCAAATAGTTAGGGAAAGCTTTGAAGGGATGGATAAAGTTTACCCTTGTATTGTACTTCTTCCAATTAATTTAAGAAACGACAGTATAAACCGTAAGGATAATTTTGATATGCAATTAAGATTTTTGGGTCTTAACCCGTTTGGGATTTCTGAATCCCCCGATGGCTTAGAATTACTTTTACAGGATATCGAAACACTTGCTCATTTATTTTTAATTCAACTAAAGAAAGAATTAGTATTTAAGGTCGACTACAGGCTAAGCCCATTTTATTTTGAAGACAGCGCAATTTGTTCAGGTTATCAACTTGCATTTACATTAATTAAAAATGAAGATTGTGGGCCATGGGGATATTTGGGTAATGCATTACAGGAAAACAACGGATCTTTCATATTATGATAACAATAGATTTAACTGATTCAGGAAACCGATTAAAGGATGGTTGTATTTCCGAATTGAAGAATAAAAGACTTACAAAGTTTGGGAGTGTAAATGCATCTGGAAAGCTTGCTGCATCATTTGAGGTAAAACACAACAAGAATGGTTATCAAATACTCGCAGCTGATTATGTTGAAGAAATAATTTATGGAAGACCTCCTAATAGTCAGCGTCCAATAAAATTTGAAGATATAGTTGCATGGTGTAAAATAAGGGGCATAAAAATAAGTCCTAAAACAATTATCAAAAGCCTAATTAAAAAGGGTAACACGATTTGGCAAACATATCACGGGGCGGAATCTGGAATATTTAACGATTCGATTGGTAACGAATTGCCAATATTAACAAAAGAGATTGAAAACTTTACCGAAGTTCAAATAACATCTGAAATATTTAAAAACTTTTACGACTAATGGGATTAGAAATATTAGAAAAGCCTAACAAATGGGTTGCATCTCACAGACCTATTATTTATAAATTTAAATATACTCCTGACTTACCGCCAGATATTGTCAATATTTCTGCAAAATATTACCCATCTTCAAACAAGGCAGGCATTCAGTTTGATTTTTATAATACAAATATAAAAGTTGGAGATCAGTTTTTTATCGGCAACAAAGGGGCGTTATTGTTTCAATCACCTGTTACCGTTTCTGTTATTAATATGACATTAGGGGTAACCAATGTTTTATTCAATTCACCACTTGTAGGCCTTGTTTCAGGAACTGATATAGTTGATTTGTACACCGTTGCTACGATCCAGGCAAGATCAGTAACCTTTAAATTATACGTAGACAATCAATATAAAGCAGATATTAGGTATATAACTAATTCTGATAATTCATATTATTTTAATTTACAGGAATATTTAAGCAGGGTTTTTAATAATCCTACTGGACCAGTTGCTGGTTTTAATAACGAAAATTTCAGGGTATTTAGGATTGATTATTTATTTGGTAGTGAAATACAATCGGGATTTGATAGGTATGTAGTTAGATCAAGAAAGGACGTGAATGTGCCAGCTTGTGCAAATACTGAAGCTAATTGGCAATTTGACATTACGACTATTCAATGCGAAACAGCACCACCTAAAAAAATATTAACTACTGATGTAGGCACGACATACATACTTACGCCTCTAAACTACTTTAAGCCTGCAGATATTGGTCAATATTTATATTTTGCGCAAGAGAATACTCCTTCTTTTTCAGGTCAACCAAAAATTAGAACTGGGGAGGGATACGTAGTACCAGTTAATGGAATTCCATTCTCGGCTGTTAAAATAACAAATTTAGATGGAACAAATATGAACGTAAGTCCTCAACAAACTTATGATGTTTATCTTACAGTTCCTTTTGTTTCGGTTGTAACTGGGAATAGGGTTGCAAAAAAGAAAGATGTAAATATTTTAAGTGCCACATTTGGTCAATATGCAGAAAGTGGAAAGTATTATTTTTATGATACAAACTCTACAGCTTGTGCTGTAACATTTTTAAGCGATGCGAGGTCTCAGCAATTTAAAAAGAATAATTGTAGTGGAAACCAAACGGGATCTTATGTTACTTATAAGGTTTTACAGGGAGCATATACAAGCTTAATAAGTAAGCAAGATGCAAATGGTAAGGCAGATGCTGATATTTTGGCAAATGGCCAGGCTTATGCAAATACAAACGGTTCTTGTAGCAATCCAATTGCTACTATTGATTATCGGAATACTTATAGCACTTATCCTGAATATGGAGGGAGTAATTATACAGAAACATACCAGGATATTTATATAAAAATAAGGGATACAGACAATGCGCCAAAATCAGTTACAAATCTTACTGTAAATTATCGTATCAGTAGTGTCTATGCAGATAGTACGCCAACATCAACCAGTGATCATAGTATTTTAATTTCATCAGGTAGTGAAATATTAATAGGAAACTTCCTAGTCTATGACCAATATAATGGGGTTAGTTATGAATATACAATATTATCAGGAACGGGTTACACAGTAGGTTAAACTAAATCTTAAAAATGATAACAAAAGAAGAATATGAAATGGCTTTGAGGATTGTTAAATTGTACGAAGAACAGGTGGAAATAGAACTAATTCCTCATAAGGTTATATCACTTGGACTGAGTAATAGGGCTTATAATGTACTTCGGTGTGTATACCAGGACATTACCGATACTATGTCAGGTTATTGTAACGTACAAATTACGGACGTTTCTAAGGCTGTTACACTAAGTTTAATTGAGAATTCTAGAAATTGCGGAAAAAAAACGCTTAATGAAATTAAAGAGGCTTTTTATAGTCGTGGAATTATTTTAAAATAACTTATATGCCTTGCAAAACATACCTTTCTGAATTTATTGCCCAGGGTAAAAAACCAATAAAATGGGGAGCATATCCCATGCTTATTGATACCATTGATTTTGAAACAAACACAATAAATAGGGAGGCTTATACACCTTACAGGCAATACGATCCCTGCTCAAACCCTATTTGTATTTCATTTTTAAATAAATATGGAGGTTATGACCAATGGGTTTTTGAAGGAAACCACGATTATGTAAAAGATATTCCACAATCAGTAAGCTATATCAATACAGAAAATGAAGAAATACCATTCTTTCGCGAAAATACCCGTAATGGATTTTTGATTAGAACTAATATTTTAAGCAAAGAAGATGGAGAAGTATTAAAAGAACTGCTTTCTTGTATAGATGTATTTTGGCATGTTGCAGGATTTGATGATACAAACCCACCAAACAGAGTTTTACTAAAACAGGGTTTAACTTTTCCGTATTGGAAAGATCAAAACCAGGTGCAAGACATAGAAATAACTTTATTTCATTCGAAATTTGATAACTTTTAAGAATGAAGAAAATACAAATACAGGTTTCATCAGGATGGGAAACATTAGATTTATACGACAATAAGCCAACAGTAGCTACCTATGCTGTAAATAGTATTGGTGAAGTTGCAAGCCGTGAAAGTAATTTTAGCGATACAATAAGCCTCCCACAAACAGATCATAATTGTAATTTGCTTGGCATCCCCACTTCAATAAATTCTTTGCAGGACATTGTTTACAGGGCCAGCCCTTGCAGGATATTAGAAAATGATATACAAACAATCTTTGGATTTATGTATGTTGGAGAAATTGAAAAGGATATTAAAGTAGATATTATTGGCGGAAACATTGATTTCTTTAATAAAATTGAAGGTAAAAGCCTCAAAGATATTCCTTTAACAGGATTTGACCATACTTATTCATTAGCAGATATACTAGCCTCACAAGATAATACTTGGAATGATGGATATGTATATCCTCTACTAAACTTTGGTAAGGTTTACAGTTACGATTTAGTTCAAAAACCTCATCGAGATATAGGTGCAGGAATGTTTGTTGATGAAATGCAGGCCTGCTTTTTCGTAAAAAAACTTGTTGATGGTATTGTAAAGCTAAACGGATTTACAATGGCGGGTAGCTTTATCAATGATGATGCTTTTAACCGCTTAATTATCACTAATAATGAAGTATTTGAGTTTCCTGATGAATACACCAAAGAGAGAAGTTGTAAGGTAAGCAGGCAAAGAGAGACTGCTTATGAAGCTTTTGCAGCTGAAAGTAATTTAGGTGGTCATAATTATAGAGAATATGTTTCACTTGACAATGACTTTAAGAATGACTATTATGACGGGAAGCAAAATAACTATAATCCTGTAACAAGTAAATATACAGCTGATGTTCCTATGCTGGTCAAATGTTCTTTTGAAATTCCAATTGACAAAAGTAACTTTCATGGCAAGTGTAAAGCCGAGTGCATCATGTTAAAAAACGACACGGTTAATGTTGGTGTTGTAGGTAAGGAATGGGGCTCTGGAATATTAAGTAATGCAAAGGGCGTAAAATTAGCAGGTGATTTTCCTGTAGTACAATTAAATGCAGGTGATACGTTAAAGTTACAACTTTACTTTGGGGCAACATCCGATCTTTATAATTATATAATGAGGGGGTACATAGATGAGCGTTGTTTTTGGACAATCGAAATGTTACCTATTGTTTTGCCTGGTAGTAAGGTGCTAGCACAATCATTCATCCCAAAAATAAACCAGACAGATTTACTTTTATCCATAGCATGTCAATACTTTTTGCTTTTCAAAACCGATATTGAAAATAAAATATTATACATCGATAAGTTTGAGGAAGTAATTAAGAAAATACCAGAGGCAATTGATTGGAGTGACCGCTTGGACTTTTCAGCACCACCTGTATTAAGCTTTAAAAGCGACCTTTACGGTCAAAAATCATTCATGAATTATGGTAGTGATGACGTAGATGAGTTATTAAAAAAGAATACAGGTTATGGAAATGGAACTATACCAGTATATAATCAAGGATTAGACCCTGAAAAAGTTGTATTTGAATCTGTGTTTTCTGCAACGGTTGACTGGCCAGCATTCTCAAATAATTATAAGCTACCATATATTCCTACTTATGTTATAAAAGAAAAGAAACGGTACGCCATTTGGAGCGAAAACGATAAATATACAAGCCAAGATATTCAGGATTATGTTTATCACAATACTAAGTTCTATAAGGCTAATGGGGTGGTGATGGATTACCAACAAGTGCCTGGTGTGGCTACTGATAATTGGTTTGAAGTTTCTTATGGTGAGGTACTGGACTTATTTACAAAGCAGTCAATTAAGCCTAGGATATTACTCTTAGATGACAATACAAATTACCCAGTTGACATTTACGATGTTAATAATACCAAGATAACAATAAACAGGCATGCAAGTTTTGTAGATTTGAAGTTTGATACTAAATTATTAATTGATAATTACCAACCCCTTATTAACGTTTTAAAAGGTGCTAAGTATTTAAAGGCTTTAATGAGGCTAAACTCTTTGGATATCGAAAGGTATACACACAGACCAGACGGTCATTTATTTCCTATCCAATTATTTAGCAATAATAGCAGGTATGGCGAACGGATAAGCGGGGTGTTTTATATTTCCCAAATCATTCAATACCCACACGATGGAAATAAAAGCTGCTATGTTGAGTTCATGAAAATTGATGACCCTAAGTTAAAACAAGGTGTAATTGTTACAGAGGGGAATTATATTTTATTGGAAGATGGTAATTTCTTGCTGACCGAAGATGGTGTAAGGCTTGAATTGTAAGAAAAAAGCTGGTTTGCAAGCCCAGCTTTTTCAAATCTCTTTTGTTGGCAGTTTATCACCAACTATTAATCCTCTAAATTAAGTACGTAATATGTTGTAAGAAAGTTCGTTACTTCTTTTCTTCAATAGCGTGTAACCTTTCTTCTTTTGAGTATAAGTAATCAATATCTTTTTCAAAGTGTAGGTGCTCTTGATATTTTATGTCAATGGAAATAGATGCTAAAAGCTTTCCAGCTACATTGGTTATTTCCTTTCCAATTTTTTGTGTATAGTTTTTGTCTAGCCTTCTTTTCCCTTTCTTTTCTCTTTTCAATATTTTTTAAGCTTGATAACCTATCTTGTTCCTTCTTACAAACTTTGCAATACGAGCCTAATCCAGATTTTGTATAATTATCAATATAAAAGTCGGACAACCATTTAACTTCCTTACATCTACCACATTTTTTTGTTTCCATAATTTAATTGATTTTGAAACCGCAGAGAGATTCGAACCCTCATTGCCCCATGATAGGGAGTGCTTACCATTTATACTATACGGTTTGTTTTACAAAGCTATCTTTTTTGACAAAAACCCCAACCCTTTTGAGGTAGTAAACACCTGTGAGTACATTCTTTTATTTGGAAGTAAAACCTGCTTAACCCTGAAGTAACCTTCATTTAAAAAGTTTTGAGATGGCAGTCCTGAAGTGGTAAGTATTTTTAAAGCCTTTAATTTCTTTATAAAAGTAGTTCTACCTATTCCAAATGTTTTTGCTGTTGCTTCCATGTCAATAGCATTACCAGACTCCATTAGCAGATCATGGGCTTGCACTTTTGGGGCATGGTATTCTATAACCAATTTTAATTTTTCGTTTTCTTCTTCAGTTTGTAAGGCAAGTTCTAGTATTTCTTTTCTTGATAACTCCTTAGGTTTAATTATTTCTACTTTCCCAGTTCTTAATAATTCAGAAACCCAAACATGGCATTGGATTTCGAAAGCTGTATTTAAAAAAGAAGCAAGCTTCAATATCAAGGTTTCGTGAATCCAAGTACCGCCCAAATCACCGTATTTGACCGAGATAAAATTTTTTATCTCGCTATTTTGAGAAGATAAGCCAGCAATATACTCTTTAGTGTTCTTGGAATTTACCCATGTTGATAAATTCTTTTTTTGCAGCCCCCAGTACCACTGTTTCTATTGCTTCATTTGCCCAATATTGAGAGTTAGGACAATAAGGGTCACGTTTTTGTATTTCAGTTTGTATGACACTAAGAAGGTTATCAATAACGTTTGTATTTTCTGCTATATCGTTCTTAGTGAAGAATTTGGAATTTTGATTTTTATCCCTTCTATTAAGGGCATTTGTAATTAAATCTTTTAGGTCTTTCATAGAATTTCCTTTTTAAGCTTTGGTAGGCTTTAGGAAAATCTGTATATTTCGGTGCGCTTTACCGAATTACAAATTTATCCAATTAGCCCTGCAAAAGCGGGGTTTTTTGGTTTATAAGGTGTTGATTTTCTTACTATTAAGGTATTGATCGGCTTCGGAAGCTGTTTGGGCAATTGTTTTTTTCCGCCCTTGCCTTAGCCAAGCATCAATTTCAGATTTGAGAAATCTTAATTTTTTTCCGCCTTTGTGAACAGGAATACTACCAGCATTTACCCATCCGTAAACGGTTGGCTTGGTAGGGTGGTCTGGGTGATAATTGCAGAGTTCCGAAAGGTCAAACCAGCTGTCAACCTCTTTTGGTTCGGAAGCTTCTAATAAAAGCCTTTTTATTTCGCTTACTTCGTAGGTAAGGCTTAAAAAAGCTTTAGGGAGTGTTTCAAGTGTTAAATTTTCCATTTGCATCATCTTTGTTT
>Ga0123339_10001372_pt1 | contig 16914 bp, 15 predicted proteins | sample lystaG_FD_89956 | JGI IMG/M metagenome (GOLD analysis project Ga0123339, IMG submission 89956) | Glacier valley bacterial and archeal communities from Borup Fiord, Nunavut, Canada, to study Microbial Dark Matter (Phase II) -... | ecosystem: Environmental > Aquatic > Freshwater > Ice > Glacier ... | reverse complement strand
GAAATCAAAGTGGTCAAACTACAATAACAATTGCAAATATAGATAAAATATCTCCTACAGTAGCGTTTGCTACAAACGGTGGAACAAACCTAAAATTAGCAAGTACAATAGTTACAGCTAGTGATTTAGGTGGAAGCAATATAAATGCAAGTACATTACAATATGTATGGGATACACAAAATACAACAACTCCAGTAAGTGGTTGGGCAGTATTTACAAATGCAACTACAATTACGAAATCAGCATCAACTGGAACATACTATTTATGGATAAAAGGATCAGATAATGCAGGCAATAGTATTACTACTAAATCTAATGCATTTGTAACAGATAATATAGTACCTATAATCACTTTAAGTCAATCAACTGTAACTATTTATCAAGGAAGTAGTTATATTGATACTGGAGTATCTGCAAGTGACAATATCAATGGAAATATAACATCAAATATAGTAATAACAGGAAGCGTTAATACCTCTGCATTTGGAAGTTATATATTAACATATAACGTAAGTGATAGTAGTGGTAATGCTGCTGCAGTAAAAACAAGAACAGTTAATGTTCTTCAAACAATTTATGCTTATGATTATACAAGCAATTATCAAACATTTACTGCTTCATACACAGGTAATTATCAAGTAGAATTATGGGGAGCTCAAGGTGGTGGTGTTACTGACTTACCTGGTAAAGGCGGATATACAAAAGGTGACATATATTTAACAACAGGTCAAATATTATATGTTTATGTTGGTAATAGTGGATATGCTCCGCTTAATTCTATTTCATTTAATGGTGGTGGTGTACCAGACTATACATACCATACTATTTATGGCGGTGGTGGCGCAGCAGATATAAGACTCACTGCTGGTAATTGGAATGATTTCAATTCTCTAAAATCAAGAATTATGGTTGCAGCTGGTGGTGGCGGTGGAGAAGATGGATTTTCACAAGGATATGGTGGATCTGCAGGAGGATTAAATGGTGGAAATTCGTTAAATAGTGTTAATGTAACTGTTATTGGTGCTACTCAAACATCTGGATATGGTTTTGGAATAGGTCAGGATAGTGGTGTACAAGGAATAGATGGCGGATACGATACTGGCGGCGGTGGCGGTGGCTATTATGGTGGATATCGTGGAGCAAATAGTAATTCAGGTGGTAGTGGTGCATCTTCATTCATATCAGGATATGCAGGATGTAACGCAATTTCATCTAGTTCAACACAAGGAAATATTATTCATACAAATCAAGCAAATCATTATTCGGGATTTGTATTTACAAATTCTGTAATGAAAAGTGGAGCAGAAAGTATGCCAAATCCGTTAGGTGTTACTGTTACTGGTAAAACAGGAAATGGATATGCAAGAATAACTTACAAATATTAATAGCAATTGTGATGTGACATCACGTCTAGTATTATATATAAAATAAAAATGTTGTAGTTTTAAGCTGCAACATTTTTTCTATTGCTAAATGTTAGGGTATATGATTGTTTGTCTTATATATGGTTGACAATAGTTGTATATACTGTTATAATTATAGTCATGTTTTAAAGAAGGTTCCATAAATAATTATTTAGGAGGTTGTCATGAGAAAGTTTTTATCGGGCATTTTATTTATTTTTGTTTTTACATTTTTGATTGTATCGGTAGTTGTAAGCATATATATGTTAGGTATATATAAAAAGGGTGTTGATATAAGTGATATAAAACTCAATTCAATATCACACATATATGATGGTAAAAATAAAGAAATTTCTGTCATATACAATAAAGATACAAGAGTATATACAAAAGTTTCTGAATTACCCAAATATGTATATAACAGCTTTGTAGCAATTGAAGACAAACGGTTTTATCAGCATGGTGGATTTGATATGAAACGGTTTATGGGTGCAGTAGTTAATTATGTATTTAATAAAAATTTAGTTAATCGTGGCGGTGGTAGTACAATAACTCAACAGTTAGCAAGAAATATAACTGGAGACAATGAAGATACTCCAAAACGTAAAATGAGAGAAATTGCTAGAGCAATATATCTTGAAAAGAAAATGAATAAAAATGAAATATTAGAAAATTATATTAACTTTATTTATTTTGGTCAAGGTGCTTATGGAATAAATGCAGCAAGTCAAGTGTTTTTCGGTAAGAAGGCATCAGAGCTTACTATTGCTGAATCTGCTATAATTGCATCTATGCCATATTCACCAGAAGGAAATAATCCATATTCAGGTGATGCTGCTATAAAAAGATTATTAGATAGGCAAGAAGTAGTTCTAAAAGAAATGAAAGAACAAGATTACATATCTGAATCTGAATATGATAGTGCATTAAAGCAAAAAATTACATTCGAGACAAATATGGATACTGCAGTAAATCAATATATACGACTTGCAATTAAAGAGGCAAAACAGTTGCTAATAGAAAGTGGTTTAAGAAGTGATGAAGTAGAAATAGAAAAAAGTATACTAAGTGGTAATATTCAGATATATACAAACTTGAATGTAGATTATCAAAATAAACTATATGAAAGTATGAAGTCATATTTTAATGGTGACATTGAATCTTCTTTTGTAATAACAACAAAAGAGGGAAAGGTTATATCTGCTATATCATCTAGAACTAATAGTCAGTTTGACAGAGTAAAAACTATGAAACGTCAACCTGGTTCTACTATAAAACCACTTGCAGTATATGGACCAGCTTTTGATTTAGGTATTCTAACTCCAGATACAATTGTAACAGATTCTGAATTAGTAATTAAGTCAGGTAATAAATATTGGTCACCAAATAACTGGTATGACGGATATAGGGGCAATTGTACAGTTTATGATGCGATAGGACAGTCAATAAATACAATTGCAGTAAGAACATTACAGTCAGTTGGTATATCTAAATCAATGAGTTATCTAAAAGATTTTGGTATTACATCGCTGAGTAAAGCGGATGCCGTTTATCCACTGGCTATTGGTGGTATTACTAATGGATTTTCACCTTTTGAAATGGTAAGAGCATATAACGTTTTTAATAACGATGGAGTATACAAAGATATTTCATTTATTGATAAGATTGTTGTAGATGGAAAAACCATTAAAGTTAATAAAGATGAACATCGAGTAATATCAAGTGAAGCTAATGATATGATTGATGATTGTTTAAGGTATGTTGCTACAAGTGGTTCAGGTGGAAAAGCAAATATACAAGGTTTAAATGTACGTGTTAAAACTGGAACTACTGATGACTTAAAAGATTACTGGATATCTGGTTATACCAATGATATAACTGCTACACTCTGGGTTGGATATGATAAACCAAAGAGTATGAATTTTTCATCTACAGAAGTAGCAGCATTATGGGGCAAATTAGTATCAAAATATCAAAAATAACAATTTCAAAAACACCTAAATAATTAATATTATTTGGGTGTTTTGTTTAGCTGTGAAATATTTTTGTTAAAATTAAAACTTTTGTTTGACAAACAATAGTTTCTATGATATAATAAAATTATAATTTTTATGGAGGTTGAAATGAATAAATTAGATTTAAACGATAAAGAGCAAAAAGTCTTAGACTTTGTTATATCACAGGTAAAGGATACTGGTTATCCACCATCAGTTAGAGAAATTTGTAGAGCTGTTGGTTTTAAATCAACATGTTCAGCACATCAATATATACAAAGGTTAGCAGATAAGGGTTATTTAGAAAAATCTAGCCTTAAAATGAGAGCACTTAAAGTTATAGAAGATGAAAAAGAAGATACAATATCTCTTCCAATAATAGGTAAAGTAGCTGCTGGAGAACCAATACTTGCTACTGAAAATATTGAAGATTATTTTTCAATTGGAGAAAGTTTTTTCAGTAAAGATTCATTAAAAAACAGTAACTTTGTTCTTAGAGTTCAAGGTGAAAGTATGATAAATGTTGGTATTAATAATGGAGATTTTATAGTTGTTTCTAAACAATCTACTGCTAGAAATGGTGAAATAGTTGTAGCAATGATTGAGGGAGATGCAACCGTTAAAACATACTATAAAGAAAAAAGTTATATAAGACTTCAACCGGAAAATGATACAATGGAACCTATAGTTTCGGATAAAGTAGAAATAATTGGTAAAGTAATAGGACTATTTAGAAAAATTAGTTAATAAAAAGTGAGACTTAAAAAAATTAAGTCTCACTTTTTTCTCCTTTGTAACATAATATAATATATACAGGGGGTGATTAAAATGGAACTCAAAGATAAAAAAGTGGGACTAGGTATTACACGGATCTTACTGTAATTTTAATAAGGTACAAGAAGTAATACAAAAACTAAAAGCAGAGGGAGCGGAGGTAATACCTATAATCTCAACTGAGGTAAGAAATACATCAACTAGATTCTATAAAAAAGAAGAATTCATAAAAATGTTAGAAGAAAATACTGAAAATGTTTTAATAGATGAAATAACTAAAGCAGAACCAATTGGTCCTAAAAACATGATAGATGTTTTACTAATTTGTCCGTGCACTGGAAATACAATTGCTAAACTTGCAAATGGAATAACAGATACACCTGTCTTGATGGCAGCTAAAAGTCATATAAGGAATAATAAACCTATTGTAATAGGAATATCTACAAATGATGGATTAGGACAGAATTTAAAAAATATTGCCGAATTATTAAACAGTAAAAGTACATATTTTGTACCTTTTAATCAAGATGATTGTATAAATAAACCTAAATCACTAGCACTTGATTATGATAAAATTATTGAAACAGTTAAATATGCAATAGAAGGCACACAAATTCAACCAATTATAAGTGTAAAATAAAAAAAAAGAAATGTAGAGTTAAATCTTACATTTCTTTTTCTAACTGTTATAAATAATATAATTTGTAAAACAATATAAGAAAGAGTTTTTAAAAGTTGTTTTTTAAGCTAGTATAAATATTGTCATATAAGGAGAAAATTAATGATTTTAGAATTAATTGATGTAAAAAAAGAATATAAAATAGAAAATGGTAACAATTACAAAGCTTTAAAAGGAATAAATACATCATTTGATTGTGGTGAACTTATATCAATTATAGGTGAATCAGGAAGTGGAAAATCAACATTAATGAATTTGATTGGCGGACTTGATTCTAATTTTACTGGCTCAATAAAAATTGATGGAAAAAACATAAGTGAATTTAATGAAATAGAGTTAGATAAATATAGAAAAAACAAAATTGGTTTTGTTTTTCAAAGTTTTAATTTAATACCTCATTTATCGGTTTTAGATAATGTTACTATTGCAATGACCTTATCCAATATAAAAAAATCAGATAGGTACCAAAGAGCAAAACAAATACTAAAAGAAGTTGGTTTAGAAAGTCATATTAGTAAAAAACCAAACCAATTATCTGGCGGTCAAAAACAAAGAGTAGCAATTGCAAGAGCTCTCATAAATGATCCAGATATAATACTTGCTGATGAACCTACTGGTTCCTTAGATTCACAAACAAGTAAACAAATACTAGATATAATTAAAAATATAGCTTCTAAAGGTAAATTAGTTATAATGGTTACACATTCTGAAAAAGTAGCACAAATCTCTAGTAGAGTAATAAAAATTGCAGATGGTAAAATAGTTGAAGAAATAAGAAACAGTGAAATAAAATCAAGCAGTAAATATATAGATAATATTCATAAAGAAAAACAAAATTTAAGTTTTGTTTCAGCAATAAAGCTAGCTTTAAATAATATGAAAGAAAAAGCTACAAGAAATATATTAGTATCATTGGGCGCTTCAATAGGTATACTTAGCGTAATAACTATGCTTTCAATAGGAAATGGTGTTGAGGCATATATAACTGATACTATGAATGGATTTGTTAATCCATTAGTAATTGAAGTAAATAAAAATAATAATAAAAATCAGTCTGAAAAAAAACTAGAACTTAGCGCAATACCAGAAGGTATAATGACACAAGTTTCTGATCCATTTGAAGAAGAGGATATACAAAAAATAAGTACAATAAATAATGTTTCTAATATAGAAAAAGGTATAAGTTTTCAGCTAGGAAATACTACAAAAATTAATTATAAAAATGAAAATATAAATATTAAAATTTTCTCTTCAATATCTTCAAATATAACAACTGAGAATATATTGAAAGGCAGCTTTCCTAAGAAAAATGAGATATTAATAAGTGCAGAAGTTGAAAAGCAGTTAAATGAAAATATGATTGGTAAAACTGTAAATTTAGAATTTATATTAGAAAATAAAGTAATTAATGCTGATGTTGTTGTATCTGGTATTTATGGTTCTTCAACTACTGAAGTAATGCAAAATATAACACAAAGCTATATAAATTATGATGATGTAAAAAACTTAGCAAGTAAAAAAGAAATTACTTTAAAACCAAATAAAATATATTTAAGTTCAAATAATGATGAATATGTAGTCGGTATTAAAGAAGAAGTAATTAATTTAGGATATGAGAGTTCAAGACAAGAACAAATGATAGAAATGTTTACTGAAATGTTAAATGTAATTACATATATATTATCAGCTATTGCTGGAATATCATTAGTAGTATCTGCAATTATGATATTAGTAGTTTTATATATTAGTGTTGTTGAGAGAACAAATGAAATTGGAGTACTCAAAGCAATAGGAGCTAGAAGAAAAGATATAAAAATAATATTTGTAGCGGAATCATTTGTAATTGGGTTAACTAGTGGATTAATAGGAGCAATAGGAGCACAGTTATTAATGGTTATAATAAATTTACTTACAATAAATTTATTTGATATTTCTCTTGTAATTATGTCTTCGTCATATGTGTTATTTGGTATAGTAATTAGTATAGTAATTAGTATGGTATCTGGAATTTTTCCTGCAAGTAAAGCTGCTAAACTTGATCCAGTTGAATCACTAAGAAGAGAATGAAAAATATATACATTGATAAAAATGAATATATCATAATACGACACATGTAATATATAGATAAACATCTATATATTACATGGATTTAGTTGAAAAATAAATAATTATGGAATATAATATATATATTGAGGTTATTATAATGAATAAAAAATATGAAGAAAACGCAAAGTTATTTAAAATTTTGTCAGATGTAAATAGAATAAAGATAATAGAAATGCTTTCATGTAATGAAATATGTGCATTTAGTATACTAGAAAAACTAGAAATTACGCAACCTACTTTATCACATCATATGAGAGCACTTGAGGAAGTGAATTTAGTAAGTACTAGAAAAGAAGGAACATGGACATATTATAAACTAAATAGAAAAATGATAAGTAATATACTAGTATTTTTGATTCAAGTAACATCACATGAAGAAACATAAAATTAGTAACTGTTAACAAAACAATTACTTTTTCATAGTATATACTATGAAAAAGTGAGGTGAATTACATAATGTATGATGAATTTTCAAATAATTTTAATTACATAAACTATCCATATATACCTAATAGCAGAAATATATCTAATAGTAATGACATATATAGGGTCAACCCTACAGTTCAGATACCTAAAGAAATTTTGGAATTGATAAAAACTTCTGTTGCATCTGAAAAAGAAGATGAACGTTTTTATGATTATTTATTGTCTGTAGCTACTAGCCCAGAAGATAAAAAAATTATTGAGAGCATAAGAAATGATGAAAGAAATCATAATCAGATGCTTAGAAAGATATATCTTGAATTAACAGGAGTATCTCTTCCAAAAGCTCCTGATGTGAAAGAGCCAGAATTAAATATTACATATATTAAAGGACTTGAGGCAGCACTTATGGGCGAATTATCAGCTGTTGAAAAATATAGAAAAATACTTGGTGAAATGTCAGATAAGCAAAGATATAACATGATGTTTGAAATATTAACAGATGAATTAAAACATGCAGCAAAATACAACTTCTTAATAACTAAAAATATGGCTGATATGACAAAAAATACATAAATTATATAGACTCAAGACAAAAACTTGAGTCTTTTTATAAAAAAAGCATAAAAATGATATAATTGACAACTTATGACAAAATATTACTTTAAAATGTGTTATAATTTGCGCAAGTTATATTAAGGAGGATGAATTTATGAACAAATTAGAAATTTTAAAAAATGAGTTAGAAGATATGGTAATGAAAGATACGCCTTACAGCAAAATAGTTGAAAAAAGTAAAGAGTTAGACTATTATATAACTAAAGAAATGATAAAAATGCATAAAAAAGAAATAGATTTGTCAAAATGGAGTATTAAATTATAGCAAGTACTCTATTTTTGTTTTAAAAATTACATGTAGATATTGATTTATTATGTAAGGTGTGATATAATAGCAAAAAAATATATTACGAATTTCAATAATTAATTGAGAGGTGTGAATTTATGAACAATTTAAATGGATTAGGAATTGGATATGAATATGTACTTGGGAACTATATGGATAATCGGCAACTAGATTATTATACTAAACGAGTTCTTGAAAAAGGACTTTCTGAAGCAGAAGAAGTTCTTATAAGTTATTATTTTGAAGTTACCGATACTATTCTAGATATTGGTACAGGATGCGGTAGATTTGCAGTTAATGCTTATGAAAAAGGTTTTACTGATATGTTTGGAATCGATATGAATTCAAAGTTCATAGGAAGAGCTTTGCAAATATCTGAAACGAAAAATTATGATATAGACTTTTCTGTTCAAAATTCACAGTACACTATATTTAAAGATCGAACTTTTGAATCCGCTATATTCACTTCAGATGGTTTTTCACAAATACCTGGTAATGAAAATAAATTAGCTGTATTAAAAGAGATATATAGAATAATGAAACCTATTGGCATATTAATACTTTCAGTAATTGATGAAGATCTTGTAAGAGAAAACTCACCTGATTATGCTGTACTAATTGACGAGTTTAGAAAAAGTGGAGATTGGAAAACTAAAAATTTCTACGATGAAAATGATGTTTTTATTTATGACGGCGGATATATGCATTTTGCTACTGTTGAAGAAACATCAAGCTTAATTGCAAAGTCTGGATTTAAACTTCTATTTAGTGCAACACCTAAATATATTCTTGGGGATAACGATAAAAAGTCTTCAAATATATCTAGATTCTTTATATTAACTAAATCATAAGTAAATAACACTACCTTAAAAAGGTAGTGTTATTTTTTTGTTTACATATATAATACTACCCAAATTGTATAATACTAGTCAATTAACATAAGAATAATATAAGTATTACATTAATAATATCCATATATACACATAATTATGTAATTAATATAGACAAAAGGATAAAAAAATGGTATAATATAATGGTTAAATACAGAAATAGGGGAAATTAAATGATAAGATTAAATGAAATAAAATTGTCTATAAATAGTGATGAGATAGAGTTATATAAAATAGCTTGTACTATGTTACATATACAAAGAAGTGAAATAAAGGAACTAGTAATCTATAAGAAATCTATTGATGCAAGAGATAAAAGTAATATACTTTTTGTGTATACTTTAGATTTGGATATTTTCAATCAATCAAGATTCAAAAGTAGAGTTATTAAGAATGTTGAACAATGTCCAGTTGTAGAAGTTAGACGCACAAGCACTGAACGTCCAGTTGTAATAGGAGCAGGTCCATCTGGCCTTTTTGCAGCTTTGACTTTAGCAGAAGCAGGCCTTAAACCTATAATAATAGAACAAGGTAAAAAAGTTGATGACCGTAAAAAAGACGTTGATTTATTTTGGGAAACTGGAAAACTAGACACTATGTCAAATGTACAATTTGGTGAAGGTGGAGCTGGTACATTTTCTGATGGAAAATTAACTACTCAAATAAGTAATCCATTATGTAGAAAAGTTCTAGAAGAATTTTTAGATTGCAAAGCACCAAAAGAAATAATGTATGATGCAAAACCTCATATTGGTACAGATAAATTAATTTTAGTAGTAAAGAATATGAGAAAAAAGATTGAAACATTAGGTGGAGAATTTCTATTTAATGAAAAAGTAACTGATATTACTATTGAAGATGGCGCTATAAAAAGTATAACATGTGGAAAAGTTATTAATACTGATACAGTTATATTCGCAATTGGCCATAGTAGTAGAGATACTCTTGAAATGATGTACGCTAAAGGTATAAACATGGAGCAAAAACCTTTTTCTGTAGGTGTTAGAATTGAACATTTACAAAACATGATAAATGTAGCTCAATATGGTGAACTTGCAAGTAATCCCAAATTAGGTGCAGCAGAATATAAATTAGTATATCATGGAAAAGATAATAGAGCAGCTTACACATTTTGTATGTGTCCTGGTGGAACTGTCGTAGCAGCAGCATCTGAAGAAGGTGGAGTTGTAACTAATGGTATGAGTACATATAGAAGAAACGGTTTAAATGCCAATAGTGCTCTTGTAGTAGGGGTATTCCCAGAAGATTTCAAAGATGATTCTCCACTTGCAGGTATGCATTTCCAACGTGATTTAGAACAAAAAGCATTTATAGCTGGAGGTAAATCATACAAGGCACCAGCACAATTAGTAGGAGACTTCTTAAATGGAGTAGAATCAACTAAATTAGGAGAAGTAAAATCAACATATACACCTGGAATAACTTTTGCTAACTTTGATAATATACTTCCTGAGTTTATAACTAAAACTATGAAAGAAGCGCTTGTTGATTTAGATAGAAAAATAAAAGGATTTGCCTTTACTGATAGTTTACTTACAGGAGTTGAAACTCGTAGTTCTTCACCAGTAAGAATATTACGTAATGAAAAATTTGTAACAAATATAAAAGGAATTTACCCTTGTGGTGAAGGAGCTGGATATGCTGGCGGTATAATGTCTTCTGCAGTAGATGGTATAAAATGTGCGAATGCAATACTAGAAACTGAATAAGATATATACTAAATACAAATAATAAAATATAATATTATTGGTATGGAGCGTAGAATATGAGTGATGAATTGAATAACAATATAATAGTAGCTAAGAAAATTGCACAAGAAATAAAAGATAAAAACGGAAGAATGTTTTTTGTTGGTGGATATGTAAGAGACCAAATAATAAACAAAGAAAACAAAGATATTGATGTTGAAGTCTTTGGTTTATCGGTGAATGAATTAACTGATATCTTATCTAACTATGGAGTTATTGATGAAGTAGGTATTAGTTTTGGAATATTTAAAATACACGGTATTGATATAGATTTTTCAATGCCAAGAAAAGAAAAAAGTATTGGCGTAAAACATAAAGATTTCCAAATTAATATTGATCCTAATATGAGTATATTAGAAGCTTCTAGAAGAAGAGACTTTACAATGAATGCTTTACTGCAAGATGCACTTACTGGTGAAATCATAGATAATTTTAATGGTATACAAGATATACAAAATAAAGTTATACAACATATTGATGAAAATACATTCATTCAAGATGAACTAAGGGTACTTAGAGCATGTCAATTTGCAGCTAGATTCAATTTTAGAATATCTGAAGATACACTTAAATTATGTAAAAAATTAGATTGTACAAATTTAGCTAAAGAGCGAATATATATAGAAGTTGAAAAAGCACTACTAAATACAGATAAACCATCAATATTTTTTGAATATGCAAGGCAACTTGGATTACTTAACAAAATATTTGCGCCAATGGATAAACTAATAGGTGTGGAGCAAAGTCCTATTCATCACCCTGAAGGAGATGTTTGGACTCATACAATGATGGTAATAGATGAAGCTGCAAAGCTAAGAAAAAAATCGAATTATCCTATTGCTTTGATGCTTGCCAGCGTATGTCATGATTTAGGTAAAATAACTACTACTAGACATTTACATGGAAGAATAGTTTCATATAACCACGAAAACGAATTACATTTAACTAAAAAGTTTTTAAAAAACATTACCAATAATAATGATCTTACTTGTTCAGTTATGCTATTAGTTAAAAATCATATGAGACCTAATATTTTAGCTAAAAATAATTCTAGTGATAAAGCAATTAGAAGGTTAATTGTTGATACAAGTAGTAAGATAGTAAATATAAAAGATGTAATACTACTTTCTAAAGCTGATAGAATGGGTAGAGATACTAGTGATTTAAATATTCTTGATATAGATGAATGGTGGAAAGATAGAATAGCTACCGTTAATGAAAATAAAACAACGATAGATCCATTAGTAACCGGAAAAGATTTAACTCAAATGGGATATATTCAAGGTGAAGAAATAGGTGTGATTTTAAAGCAAGCTTTTGAATTACAAATATGTGGTTTTTCTAAAGAAGAAATATTAAAGAAAATAAAAAATAAAAAATAAGAAATAAAAAATAAAAAATAATAAATTGAAGGGAAGTGAACATAATGGGATCAATGAATAAAGGAAGCTTTAAATTAAATAAAGTTTCAACAAGATCAAGAATGAATAATAGTTCATATAATACAAATGCAGCTTCAAAGTTTGGAAATACTAATGTCAGTTTTAAAAATGGATTTAGAACTCCAGCTGCTAATAGTAAAGTAAATGTAGAAGTAAGTAAAAACGAAGAAAATAAGTAGTATAATATAATTAATATTATTAGAGAAAAGTTTACAATTAATTTTGTAAACTTTTCTTTTTTGAATAAATTATTTAGAAAATTATGTAAAAAATTGTTGATTATTTAAGTTTTTCAATGTATAATAGAAATATATATTTTTATTAGGGGGTAAAGATGAAAAGAGTAAACTTAGGAATACTAGCTATATTCATAACTGTATTAGTTTTAACATGTTATATTGTAATTGGTGAATTATCAAAAACGAAAGATAAAGATAAAATAAAGGAAATATGTATACAATATTTAAAAATACACAATAAATATTCTGTTTTAGAAGAAAAATATAGAGATATAAATAACAATATACAAACTGGTGATTATGAAAAATATTTAACAAATATGAGAATTGAATTATCAGAATATGTATTATCAGAAAATTTACAGGATATATATGAAACATACAAATCTAATCTAGATAGTCAAATAACAGGTAAATATATTGTTAAAAAATATAGTAGAGAATTACAAGATATATCAAGATATAAGTATGAGTTACCTTATATAACAATAAATTTAGATTTGATATTAAATATTGCAACAGAAGAAAGATTAAATGCTGTAAAAGATGAAAAGACAAATAAGTATATAGGTGAAATATCTATGGATACAAAAACGAATAGACTAAATGATACAATCATTTTAAAAAAAATAGATGCTAATTACAAAATTGTGTATCATAAAGTAGCAAGCAATAATATAAATAATGATCCATCTTCTTTCAAGATAAACGGAGGTATGTAAATTGGGTACAATAGTATTAGAATTAAATAACATATTTAAAAAATTTGATAAAAAAACAGTAGTAGACAATTTATCACTAACAGTAGAAGCAGGACAAATATATGGATTTTTGGGTCCAAATGGTGCGGGTAAAACTACTACAATAAAAATGATAGTAGGATTAATTGGTATAGATAATGGTAATATAAAAATACAGGGTTTAGATGTAGTGTCAAACCATGAAAAAGCTATGAGTAATATCGGAGCTATAGTTGAAAATCCTGATCTTTATGATTATTTATCAGGTTTAGATAATTTAAAGTTATATGCTAGAATTCATAACATTGGTAAAGATAGAATGAGCGAAGTTGTGAAATTAGTAGATTTAGAACTTAGAATTAAAGATAAAGTAAAAAAATATTCATTAGGTATGAAACAAAGATTGGGTTTAGCAGTAGCACTGTTACATAATCCAAAATTATTAATACTTGATGAACCTACTAATGGTTTAGATCCTGCTGGTATTAAAAAATTAAGAGATATTTTAAAGAAGTTAGCGCATGAACATGGTACTGCTGTATTTGTATCTTCTCATTTGTTATCTGAAATGCAACTAATGTGTGATAAAGTAGCAATTATAGATAATGGTAAAATGATTAAAGTAGAGAATTTAAATTCAGCTATGGAAAAAAGTGAAATATATATATTAGAAGTATCAGATATACCAAAAAGTATTGATATATTGAAAGATATATGTAAAACAAGTATTAATGAAGATAAACTACAAGTAATATACAATGGTAAGATATCTGAAATTGTTAAAATACTAGTAAAAAAAGATATTGATATAACATATGTGAACAAAGATGTTAATTTTCTTGAACAAGACTTTTTAAACTTGACAGGAGGTATTAAATAATGAATAAATTTTTTAAATTATATATAAATGAAAATATAAAACTATTTAAGAGGCAATCTAGTTACATATTTATAATACTTGCTGTGATTACTTTGTTTATAGCTTACGGAATAGCGGTTATGAATAAAAATATTTCTGATAAATATGTAGAACAAGAAAGAAGTAATGAAATTTTACAATCTCAAATAGATGGTTTAAAAGATCAATTAAAAATATCAAACAAAGAGGATGAAATAAGTTACAGAACTCAAATAGAAGTATATGAGTATGCACTTAAAAATGATATCAAAATTAATTCACAATATATAAATTATCAGAGTGAATTAATATATAAATTATTAGGAGAAAAAAATATTCTAAATAATATTGATAAAGTATTTATGAAAAAAGAATATGAACAACAAGTACTAAAAGTAGACGAAATACAAAAGATATTAGATAACAAAGATTTTAATAAATATATAGAGTTAAATAAAGAAAAAATACAAAAAGATTACGATAATAAAATAACTACTGAATTTGAATATAATTTGAATATGCAAAATGAAAACTTTAAACTTAAGTATGAAATAAATAAGTATTCAGATAGTGAAACTGCTTGGAAAAAATCTGTTTCAGATGATATAATATTAATAGAAAAATCTATAAAAAACAAGTTTAATGAGTATCAAGATAAGTATTTAACAGAAAAAGATATTCAAACTTTAAATGAACAAAAACTTATAAACATATATAAATTAGAAAATAACATTAAACCTGATTACTCAAATGGTAGTACTAATTATAGAGAAATGTATGAATCTAATTCAATCAATATGTCTTTAATGTTTATAGGACTATTACTTATAATTGCAGCATCTGCTAGTATATCTGAAGAAATAGCAAAAGGAACGATTAAGTTTTTAATTATAACACCGTTTAAAAGATATAAAATACTACTTGCTAAATTACTTACATATACGGTAGCTTTAGTTGTTTTAACATTAATATTATCACAACTAAATGTTCTTGTAGGTGATATGTTCTTTAAAGAAAAATCAAGTGATTATATATATGTAGTGAATGATACAGTTCAAGTAATGGGTGCAAGTCAATATATGTCTGTAACTTATATGTTATACATGCCAGAAATATTTATATACATATTATTAGGTATAGTGTTATCTACAACAATTAGAAGTACTACAATAGCAAATACTTTAACAATTATGCTTTATATAGGAAGTCCAATTGTTATGGCTATATTAAATTCATTATTACGAGTAGATTGGCTCAAATATTTACCTATAGATAATTTTAGTTTAGTAAGTAAAGTATTACCTACATATAACTTTACTACGGATAATATGTTGTCTAACGCATCAGCTAATACTACTTTGGAGTTTTCAATAATTGTGTTAAGTGTAACGGCTATACTACTATTAATAACTATGTTTGAATCTTTTAATAAAAGAGATATAATTTAGTAAATATTTTAAATTAAATAATAGTTTAAAACAAGCCTAAAATTAGGCTTGTTTTTTTATTTTCAAAAATATTAGTTTATTATACATATATAAGTTAAAATTGATATTCATATGTGTAACACATGATTAATAAAGGACATACTATATCATTAAGAATGATTATATATATTGTAAAGGAGGTGAATAAATGGAAGAAATTAATAACGAAAACCAACAATGTAAATATGAAGAAATGGATAGACCATTTAACTATGGAATGAAACAATCAAATAAATTTGATTGGGATAAACCTGGGCAAAAATGGCATGGTGGATATGGAAACAAATGGCAAGGTGGGTATGGATCATATTTCCCAGGTGGATATGGACCGTATTTTCCAGGTAACTATGGTGGAATATATGGCTGGCCATGGTTCTTATTAGCTTTAAAATCAATGAGTCCAAGAGACTTAATGAGATATAAGGATGAAGCAGATAATATGAATTACTAAATATATAACTACATAAATAATTTAATATAACAAAAAAGCGATTCTATTTTTAGAATTGCTTTTTTTCTGTTCAGTATATAAATTGTTTTAAAAGGTATAATACTATGTAATTTACAAATTAACTTTACAAAAATTAAAAAACATGATATTATAGATATATAATTTGTTACTTTTGATTTAATAAAATATGTTTTAAAAAACTGAAGGGAGTTCATATGACGAATAAACTTAAAATAAATACATTTGATTTATTACTTTGCTTTTCAGATGCTTTAGATTTAATTAGTCCATTAGTATCAGGTCATCAGATTAGAGTAGCATATATTACTTTAAGACTTGCTCAGCAGTGTAAATTACCAAAAGAACAAATTAATAGATTAGTAATTGCAGCTTGTATCCATGATATAGGTGCAACTTCGGTAGAAGAGAGAAATGAAATTATTCAACCTAATTTCGAAAGTGATGGTAGACACGAAAGAATTGGAGCTAAATATATTAAAGGTAGTATATTTAATGAGTCATCAGAAATAGTTAAGCACCATCATCAAAAATGGAATAATGGTTTAGCAAATAATATTCCATTTGAATGTCATCTACTTTATTTAGCAGATAGAATAGAAACATTAATAGATAAAGATAATTATGTTTTACATCAAAGAGAAAGTATTACAGAAGAAATTGTTAAAAAGTCCGGTGATTGGTTTATGCCAGAGTT
>Ga0123339_10001368_pt1 | contig 16946 bp, 15 predicted proteins | sample lystaG_FD_89956 | JGI IMG/M metagenome (GOLD analysis project Ga0123339, IMG submission 89956) | Glacier valley bacterial and archeal communities from Borup Fiord, Nunavut, Canada, to study Microbial Dark Matter (Phase II) -... | ecosystem: Environmental > Aquatic > Freshwater > Ice > Glacier ... | reverse complement strand
CTGCCGTACGTGACCGTACCGGCGGCGTCTACTTCCATGACACCGTCACCCGCACGCCGACCGGTCGCAAAGAGACTGCCGTCGTCCATATCAAGCAGCGGTCCACATGAGAGGGTGTGCAGGAGGCTGCTAGCCAGCGACATGAACACCCGTTCCATCTTGCCGGGCGACTCGGCCACCTGCAGCGCCATATCAAGGACGATCACCGCATACGGCTCGCCCTCGGGCCCCACGGGATACGCCGAAGTCGTGAAGGCGATACCTCGCGTCGAGCGCCGTCTCACGCCACGCACGTCATTCCCGGACAGCGCCGAGTACGCCTCCGGCTCCGCCTCAGGATCGAGCGTCTGTCCCGCACGCGTGAAGGCGATGGCCGCGACAGCGGTCATCGGGCGCGCATCGGCCAGTACGCGCAATGACGCGCCCTCGTGCACGGCGAGAGCAACGTCACCATAGCCAAGATCGGCGACGAACTGCAGGTTGCCCGCAATGCTCTCAAGATGCTCGGAGGGCAAGGCGGGAGTATGTGCGTTCACGGGTTGGTTCTCCATGGCCGGAGTATACGACAGCCTGCCCCCCGCGTCTGGGAGATTCGCACACTGTGAACGACCGCTCGACCGTCGTGCCGCACAGACGCGTCTCCCTTTCATCGGCGTTGCGACCGCTCGGCCGTCAATACTAACCTTTCATCACCAATCTGCCGACAATATAGGAAAGTACACGTCTGCGGAAACGGGAGCACAGATGTCTAAAGAGATACATGCCGCCGTGCATCGAGAGGAACAGCTCGATCTCCTCTCCTATATCGTCATGCTGGCATTGCTTATGGCCGCCGGCATGTTCCTTTATTCCATCACGACGGGAGTCACCACGGTCGGCGTCATGGCGAACAGATATGTTCACATCACGACCAGCGGGCTGACGTTGATGTTGATAATCTACCTGTTCGACCAACACGGCAGACAGCGGAACCGTATCCTGCATATCAACGCCGACCTGGAAGCCGCAAAGGATGACCTGCAGGCAGCGCATGACCGGCTGCAGTTCTCATATCGCGCCGCCGAGCTCATGAGCTCACTGACCGAGGAACAGGGTCTTCACCACGTGCTCGATGAATCACTCGGCTACTTCAGAGCCGACGCCGCAGCAGTCATCGGCGATGACATCGACCTCGTCACGAGAGACGACACGACCGGCTCTGATGCCGAGCGCATCCTTATGCGCGTCGCCCTCGATGCTGTACGCACAGGCAAGCAGCTCGCCCGCAACGACGAGGATACCGGCAGCGTGATCGCATTCCCGCTTCGGGTCCAGGGCAGTCTGCGTTCGGTCTACTGCCTGTGGCGAACCAACGGAGAGTTCAGCAACGGCCAGCTTGAAGGTTTGCGTCTTGTAGGACGGATCATCGAGATGACGCTCGAGAATCAGCAGCTGCTCGGCGACACCAAAACGCGACTCGATGGCACCATCTCGGCACTGCAGGGTCTCGTTGAGCTCCGCCAGCCTGGCTACACCGGCAAGGCGGGACGCATCACGGAACGCTCGGTCAACATCGGAATCCTGATGGGCATGAACAATCAGGAACTCTCCGACCTGCGGATCGCCGCAGCACTGCACGACGTGGGAATGCTCAAAGTCCCCTCCAGCATCCTCAACGCGCAGCGCAAGCTCACTCCGGCAGAGCTGGCCGTGATACGACGTCACGCCGCTGCCGGCGCGAGCATCGCCAGCGACGCCCATCTCGGTGCCGCGGTGCAGAGCGCCATCCTCACCCACCACGAACGGCTGGACGGCCTGGGGTACCCCGACAGACTCTCAGGAGACCGCATTCCGCTCATGGCGCGCATCATCGGCGCGGTTGACGTGTATGAATCGATGATCGCCGCACGTCCGTATCGCGAAGCGTTGACTCCCGACCAGGCGTTGCGCCAGCTCAAGCAGGCAGCAGGCATACGCTATGACGCCCAGGTGATCTCATCGCTGGAAGCAACGCTTGGCAAAACCACCTCGACCGACCCTTCTTGTGCGGACGATCTCGATCTGATGCTCGCGCAGATGACCTGATCGCACGACTTCTGGTGAGACGGCTGCTTCACTCGTATCATGTACTCCAATGCACAGCATGCTGTGCAGCTCTTACGTTGGAGACATCGGGGGAATCATGTCGACTCGTGCGTATCTGTACTCGTACATCCTTTTTGCAGCGGTCTATGCCCTGGCAGGAATCTTCATCCTGATCAGAGACCTCGCGTTGAGCCGTCGTCTGCGGCACGCGACCGACACGCCCGACGCGCCGGTCGTCGGCCATGAGCACACCCTGCGAATGGCCGACCACACCCTGCGCGCTACCCTCCTACCCCTCCTGTATGTGGTGTGCAGCCTGTTCCTTGGCTCGCTCATCCTGCGCAACAGGGCGACAGCGCAGCACGCCAACACCCTATGGGCGCTCGTAACAGTCGTCGCGACGCTTGCTGTACTGGTTCTGGTGCTGCGCACCCCGAGGCGCCACGCGCCCCCAGAGCTGCTCGCCGAGGCACGACCAGCCGCATCCGATAGCGCGACGACCCTACATGCTGGAACGCGACTCCGGCTAAGCACCGCGCTTCTGGCGCTGGTCGTCACATTCGTCGTGCTGAACACCTGGGTCGTTCTCGGACAGTTCCAACAGCTTCTTCAGACCAAATACGTGCTGTAGCGGCTTTCGTCAGCTATAATCCGGCGAGCGGCATCATATGCCGCTGTTGCCCGGGTGGCGGAACAGGCAGACGCGTCGGTCTCAAAAACCGATGAGGGAAACCTCGTGCGGGTTCGATTCCCGCCCCGGGCACCACACCTCGCTCAGCTCGGATTCTCGGCGCTGGCGTCCGCATTCTCGGCGGAACGGTACGCGGGGACCGCTCCCAGCAAGATGGCGCCTCCCACGATCCACGCCACCGGTATCGAGATGGTCTTAGACAGCCATCCAAGCCCCAGCTGCCCCCCTGAGCCGCCGACATCCCCAAAGAACGAATCCACCGACAGCACGGTCGCACGCTGGGCGGATGGGATATGGCGATTGATCAGCGCCTGACGCACCGGTGCCGCAAGTCCCTGCATGAGTCCGAAGGCAAGATAGAGCGTCACCACGATCATGAACGGTGTGACGCCAGGACGGGCGGCCGGCCAGAGCACACCGACAAGCCCTACGGCAGCAGCGAGCACTGCTTGAGCCAGCGCCACGATTCCCAGTAGCCTCCCGGTGCGCCCCCGCCGCACGAGATTGCGCTGTATACGCCCCACGAGCGCATTTCCGGCGATACCAGCTAGCGCGAATCCCGCCGAGACCACACCGGTCACCCACACGGCTTCCCGGCCGAGCAGGTCAAGGAAGTACCGCTGCCAGGAGTAGAAGCCGAAGATGAAGAACAATCCCTGTGCCAGCGACGCGAACATCAGCGGACGAACAGTCGCATTGCGCCAACCGAACTTGATTCCAACATCGAAAATAGCGCGCGTCTCAGCACCGAACCGGTTCCACACCAGGGGCCGCGGCGCAAAACCTATATCGTGCATCACGAAGATGGCATACACGCTCGCCACCACCAAAACAACCGCGCGCAGATAGTACGGATACGCCAGGTCAAGCTGGCCGAGAAACCCGCCGCTGATCGTACCCACTAGCATCGCGCCACCAAATATCATGCCGCCGCGTGCGAACACGCGCTCCATTGAACCCGAGTACCCGACGTGATCGAGGGCATCCACGAGCCACGCATCAGTGGAACCGGTCTGGAACGTGAAACCGAGCCCGATGAGCAGTGAAGCGCCGATGAACCATCCGATACCCAGGTGCATCTGCTCGGCGATCACGTAGAGCACCGTCGCGACCGCCAGCGTCACTGTGCCGACGACGAACGAAACCTTGCGACCCACCGTGTCCGCTACGACGCCGGTGGGCACCTCGCAGACGAGCTGCCCCACCGTGAATGCGGCGTTGACTGCCATGACACCCAGGATGTCGAGCCCGGCGCGCATCAAAAACAGGGTGTTCACTCCCCAGATCAGCGAGGCGGCCACGGTGAACAGGCCGTTTGCCGTGTAGTAAACGCGAACCGTATGCCGGGCAGCCTGCTGGTCTGTCATCGGTCCTTCTAGCGATTGGGGAACATGCTGTCTATAGTTGTTCCCGTCAAAACTCTATAGCAGGGGGCTTTTGTGGAAACCCGACATGACGACTTTGCCCTCGGCCTGCCTAAAGCCGAGCTTCATCTGCATCTTGAGGGCACGCTAGAGCCGTCTCTCATGTTCGGGCTTGCGGAGAGAAACGGCGTCAGGCTCCCCTATGATTCCATCGACCAGGCCCGGGCAGCCTATGACTTCAACGATCTGCAGTCGTTCCTCGGTCTGTACTATGCTGGCTGCGCCGTCCTCATCACCGAGCAGGACTTCTACGACCTGACGTGGGCATACCTCTCCCGTGCGGCGCAGGAGAACATCCGCCATGTCGAACCGTTCTTCGACCCCCAAACACACACCTCACGAGGAATCGCCTTTGGCACCGTGATAGCAGGCATCCTCCATGCCTTGGAGGATGGCGAGGCGCTGCTGGGCATCAGCTGGCGCCTGATCATGTGCTTCTTGCGGGATATGCCTGTCCAAAGCGCCCTGGACACGCTGGAGACCTCACGGCTGTATCGCTCAAAGATCGCGGGCGTGGGCCTGGACTCCGCAGAAGTGGGCTACCCGCCCGCGCTGTTTTGCGGCGTGTTCCAGATGGCGGCCGAGATGGGCTACCGTCGTGTCGCGCATGCTGGCGAGGAGGGACCCGCCACATACATCACCGACGCGCTGGATCTGCTCGGCGCCGAGAGGATCGACCACGGCGTCCGCTGCCTGGATGACCCGTCGGTGGTGGACCGCCTGATCCGCAACCGGATCCCACTCACGGTTTGCCCGCTGTCCAACGTACGCCTGCACGTGGTCGATCGCGCCGAGGACCATCCTCTGCGGCGTCTGATGGACGCAGGCCTCATCGTGACGATCAACTCTGACGATCCCGCCTACTTTGGCGGCTACCTGACCGAGAATTACACCACCATGGCCGATGCCCTCGGACTATCGCACAAAGACCTGGCCGACCTGGCTCGCGCATCGTTTGCCGCATCATGGCTGGCTCCGGAACGCATGAATATGCTGCTGGCCGAGGTCGATGCGTACGTCGAGGCGTACCGGCACCTCTAACGAACGTATGTTCGCTTTGGAGCCTGAGTCCTGCTATACTCCGCCTCGTGGCACCCCCAGACCACGGAGGCTTTCATGCGCACGTTCCCATCCCCTGCAGCGGCACGCTCGCTGCCTCCAGAGCTGTCCGAGACGATTCTTTCATCGCTCAACGCCGAGCAACGCGCGGCAGCCTCACATGGCAGCGCGCCTCTCTTGATCGTCGCCGGGGCCGGCACGGGCAAGACCGCAACCCTCGCACACCGGGTGGCGTACCTGATCGCAAACGGCACCCATCCGCAGCGTGTCCTGCTGCTGACGTTCACGCGTCGCGCAGCAGGTGAGATGAAGCGCCGGGTGGACTCGCTGCTGCGGCAGGTCGCCGCACAACAGACCAGCACATCAGAAGACATCGGACTGGCGACGACACCTCTCACTAGCTCGGGAGTCTGGAGCGGCACTTTCCACGCGATCGCGGCCCGTCTGCTGCATACGCACGGTGCCGACATCGGACTGGCGCCGGACTTCACGATCCTCGATCGCGGAGACGCTGAAGACCTCATGCATGTGGCTCGCACCAGCCTTGAGCTTGGGCGCGGGGCAAAGCGCTTTCCACAGAAGAGCACGTGCCTGGACATCTACGCTCGCTGCATCGACACGCGGCAGCCCCTCAAAGACGTCTTAACAGAGACATTCCCCTGGTGCAAAGACGATGCGGACGAACTCGGCAGGCTCTTCTCGGCGTATGTCGACCTCAAAGAAATCCAGCATGTGCTGGACTACGACGACCTGCTGCTGTTCTGGCATGCGCTGCTGGCGGACCCCGCCGCCGGCGCACGGGTCCGCGCCCGGTTCGACGCCGTGCTGGTCGATGAGTTCCAGGACACCAACGCGCTGCAGGCCGAGATAATCGCCCTGCTACGTCCCGACGGAACCGGAATCACGGCCGTGGGAGACGACGCGCAGGCCATCTACGGGTTCCGTGCTGCCAGCGTGAAAAACATCCTGGAGTTCCCTCAGCGATTCGAAGGCAGCACGGTTCTGACGCTCACCCGCAACTACCGCAGCACCCAACCGCTGCTCGACGCCACCAACGCCATCATCGCGCAGAGTCCACAGCGCTATGACAAGACACTGTGGACGAAACGCCTCGATGGCGCCCGCCCGCTGCTGGTCACCTGCAACGATGAGCCCGAGCAGACCGACTACGTCATCGACCGCATCCTGGAGCATCGTGAACTCGGCACATCGCTCAAACAACAGGCAGTCCTGTTCCGCGCCGCGCATCACTCGGCCGCCCTCGAGCTGGAGCTTGCGCGCCGCAACGTGCCCTTCGTGAAGTACGGCGGGCTCAAGTTCCTCGAGATGGCGCACGTCAAAGACTTGGTCTCCTACCTGCGGCTAGCCGACAATCCCCGCGACACTATGGCGGGACTGCGAGTTCTACAGCTCATCCCCGGCCTTGGCCCCAAGACTGCGGCCTCGCTGATGGACTCTCTGGCCGATGCTGGCGGCGACTTCGATACGTGGGTGAGCTGGCAGGCGCCCGAGGCCGCGTCACATACCTGGCCCCAGTTCGTCACGCTCATGCGCAATCTCGCCCATGCGCCGCGTGGCGACGTCAGCGCCCAGCTGCACGCGACCCGCCTGTTCCTGTCTCCGCTGGTGGAACAGCGCTACGACAATGCCGACGCGCGCCTGGCGGATCTGGAGCAGATCGAATCACTGGCCGGCCGCTTTGCCGACCGCACCCGCTTTCTTGTCGAGATGACGCTGGACCCGCCTCAGTGGACCGGCGAGCTGGCGGGGCCGCCGATGCTGGACGAGGACTACCTGGTGCTCTCTACGATGCACTCCGCCAAAGGACTTGAGTTCGACTGCGTCTACGTCATCCACGCTGCAGACGGCAATATCCCCTCGGACATGGCGACAGGCTCTCAGGACAGTGTGGAGGAGGAGCGCCGGCTCTTCTACGTGGCGTGCACGCGTGCCAAACGCAGCCTGTATGTGCTGCATCCGCTCCGCTACTACAAAGTCGGACGGGGCGCGACAGATGCGTATGGTTACGCGCAGCGGACCCGGTTCATCCCCGATCCACTACGGGCGCTGTTCACCGAGACCCAGGCGCGCCCGCTCCCGGAAGGCAGCGATGAAAACTGGGGTCACGCGGTCTCGGCCACCAACACCGCGAGCATTCGCGCCGGCGTCAAGACGATGTGGGAGTAACCTCAGCGGCCGAGCAGGTCGAGGACGTGGCAGCTGGCCTCAAGGCAGCTCACGTGGTAGAAAGCCTGCTCCAGCGTAGCGCCGGTGGCAAAGGGACCGTGCGTCCTCAACACCGCGATGACGTGGTTGACCAACTCGGCGGAAAGAAACACGGCCGCCTCAGGTGATGCGATCGCCTGCTCGGCGCTGACCACTGGCACGCCCCCGATGATCGCCCTGGACTCCGAGTCCACCGGCTCTATCAGCGTGGTCCGCAGCGAACGCGCAATGGTGTGGACCGTGTGCGCATGCACGATGGCCCGGGCATCGGTGGCGTGATAGATGGCACGATGCACCAGGAGTTCCCGGCTGCATCCCGTGTCGGCCGGGCATACGTCTATACCGGTCTCCAGGATGTCCGCTTTGGTCAGACGGCCGAGCATAGAACCACTGCGGGTGATGATGATCCTGTCACCCACACGCACGCTCAGGTTGCCGCCGTGCGTCGTGACAGCGCCGGTCAAGAATAGATCGCGTCCCGTGTCACGGAACGATACATACAGCTCATCAGGTAACAACATCATGTCGCAAGCACCATCGCCAGGTCGTAGATATGTTTCTTCATCTCATGTCGGTGACTGTAGCACTCCTCGAGCGTCTCCAACGCCATGTCGGAGTTGCGCAGGCAGACGGCCTTGCCGCTGGCACCGTCGAGCAGCGCGTCGACCGCAGCGCTTCCCATGCGGCTGGCCAGGATACGGTCGAACGCCGACGGGGCTCCTCCGCGCTGGATGTGGCCGAGCACGACGGCACGAACTTGATGACCGCACAATGGCGAAAGATCCTCGGCCAGGCCAAACGCATGCCCGGCACCCTCAGACATCACGATGATCGAGTGCTTTTTGCCGCGCGCGACGCCCTGCGCGATGGTCGCGCATATGTCCTCGATGCACAACGCCACCTCGGGCACCAAGATCACATCCGCGCCTGCCGCGAGGCCCGAGTACAGCGCAAGCATCCCACTCTCACGGCCCATGACTTCCACGATGAATGTGCGTTCATGGCTCGATGCGGTATCGCGCACTTTGGATGTCGCGTCGCATATGGTATTGAGCGCGGTGTCAAAGCCGATGGAAGTGTCGGTCGCAGCGATATCGTTGTCGATAGTCCCGGGAATGCCAATAACGCGCACACCCCGCGCCACCAACTCATCGGCTGCGCGATACGATCCGTCGCCGCCGACCACTATCAGTCCCGTGATCCCGTGCTGGCGGAGCCGCTCGGCTGCCAGATCGAGGCCCTCGGGCGTGAACATCCGCTCTGAGCGCGATGTTCCGATGAAAGTGCCGCCGCGATCAAGCACGCCGCCCACGCTCGACAGCTCCATCGGCTCGAACGCATCGTCGAGCAGCCCCTCGTAGCCATGATGGATCGCCATGGCCTGCGCCCCGCGCGAGATGGCGCTACGAACGACGGAACGAATAGCGGCATTCATCCCCGGAGCATCTCCACCACTCGTAAGGACCGCAAGACACTCCGGTACAGACATGCTCACTCCCCTTCGGCGTACACGCCTATCGCCGCAAGCCGCTCATAGCGCGCCTGCACGACGTCATCGATGTCTCGAACACACAGCTCGTCGAGCGCCGTACCGACCGCCTCGCCAACCGCAGCCATCACGCTGGCGGGATCCCGATGGGCGCCGCCCGTCGGCTCGGGGATGATCTGATCGGCGATCCCAAGGCGCATGAGATCGGCAGCAGTCATCGCAAGACATGATGCGGTCTCTGGCGCGCGTGATGAATCCTTGAACAGGATGCTCGCGCACGCCTCGGGACTGATCACCGAGTAGTAGGCGTTCTCCAGCATGATCAGCCGATCGCCAAAACCGATAGCGAGCGCACCGCCTGAGCCGCCCTCGCCGATTCCCACGACGACCACAGGAGCGCGAACGGTGGACAGTGCCGCGAGGTTGGCAGCGATGGCCCAGGCCTGACCGCGTTCCTCGGCTTCGATACCGGGATACGCGCCAGCGGTGTCAAGCAGGCTGACGACCGGCAGACCGAACTTGTCCGCCAGCGCCAGTGCACGATGCGCTTTGCGGAAGCCCTCGGGATGCGGACTGCCGAAGTTGCGTCGGATATTCTCCTTGGTGTTGGTGCCCTTGCGGTGGCCGAGCACCAGACAGCGCCGGGAGCCAAGCGTGCCAAACGCTGTCAGCATGGCCTCGTCGTCGCCGTACAGCCTGTCGCCGTGCAGCTCGACCACATCGGTGAACAGCGTCGAGACGTACTCCTGCGTCTTAGGGCGATCAGGATGGCGCGCCACCTGGACCCGCTCCCATGGAGAAAGCGCGGCGTAGAGCGTAGCCCGCAGCTTGTCGACCTCGATCTCAAGCGATGCGATCTCATCGATCAGTTCAGGATAGTCGTGCACGTCGAGCAGTTTGAGTTCCGCCAGCTTGCTCTCGAGATCTGCCAGTGGACGCTCGAACGGCATCACGAAGCGAGTCATCGGTCATCACCGCCCTTCGCACATCTGGCGCCAAGATAGCCCAGCACCGATGCGATGGTCGCAGGCAGCTCGGCACGCGCAACGACCGCGTCCACCATCCCATGCTCGAGAAGCGACTCGGCGGTCTGAAAACCTTTTGGCGGGCTCTGCCTTATGGTCTGCTCTATCACCCGCGGGCCGGCGAATCCTACCAGCGCCTCAGGCTCCGCGAGAATGACATCGGCCAGCACCGCGAACGACGCGGTGACGCCGCCCATCGTGGGGTTGGTGAGCACCGAGACGTACGGGAGACCCGCGATGGCAAGACGCTGCGCCTCGGCGGAGGTCTTGGCCATCTGCATGAGCGAAAGCACGCCCTCCTGCATCCGCGCGCCACCCGAAGCGACCACGAGAACGACTGCCCGGCGTTCCTGCGCGGCAAGACGGAACGCCCGGGCGATCTTCTCGCCGACGGCCGAACCCATCGATGCACCGATGAACCGGAAGTCCATCACGCCGAGGACGACCGGATACCCGCCGATAGTCGCTCTACCCGTCACGACCGCCTCGGCAAGACCGCTGCGCGCTCGCGCCCTCTCGAGGCTCTCTGTGTATGGTTTGACCGCCGAGAACTTCAGCGGGTCAGCGGACGCAAGCACCTGCTCGGTCTCCTCAAAGCTGCCCGAATCTACCAGCAATTGGATGCGTATAGAGGCACCGATGTCAAAATGATGAGCACAGTGCGGGCACACGTGGTTCGATGAGTCGAGGTCACCCTGATAGAGCGTGCGCTTGCACGCGGGACACTTGACCCATACACCGTCAGGCAGGTCGCCTATCGACCCGCCTGACGAGAGGGTGTACTTCCGAGCTTCGCGTGCCTTGAACCAATCGTGGATCGGCATGGTTTCCTTAGCTTCCCGGCGCACGGGCTACAGCGAGAAATCCATCTTTCCGCTGAATACCTCAAGCGCGTCTTGGACGCTCCAGTCGCCGAGCGTGATGGCGCTGATCGCCTTGGTGAGCCGTACTGCCTCGTCAAGCGGACGCTGATGGATATTGCGTCCTGTTGCGTTGCCTGAAGCCCCACCTACATGAATCTGTTCCCATAGCTGGGCGAGGAATGTCTCGGCATCGACAGTTGAGCCGCCCGCGCACACCAGACCGGTCCGCCCGGCGGCCTTGGCAGCCTCGATGAGCAGCTCAGCCGATGATGCGGCGTCGGTGCCCTTGGGCGGGTTGACCTTCACAAAGTCCGAGCCCAGGCACAGCGCTGCACCGGCGGCACCGGCGATGAGATGGGCGTCCTTCTCATCGGTGACTGCTTTGCCGCGCGGATAAATCCACAGCACCGCGATCAAGCCGAGCATATGCGCGTCAGCGATCAGCTGACCCGCCTCGAGCATCATCTGCGACTCGTACTCGCTGCCCAGATAGATGGTGTAGCCCACACCGACGACGTTCACGCCGTTCTCGCACAGGTCGACCACGGTCTGGATATCGTAGAGCTGCGGGGAGTAGGGATCGTCCTGATGCTTGTCGGGGTCGCTCGCTGAAGTCTTGACCAGGTGAGTCTTGGAGTTGATCTTCACCAGGTAGTTGATATCGGGATAGTCAGCCGCATAGCGGGCCACAAGGCCACGCTGGCCTGCAAGCACACCCACGACGCCCTGATCGCCGATCTTGAACAGGTGCTCCGGCTCAGCGTCATCAGGCGAGATGCCGGGGCCGTAGAAGTCGTCGTTAAGATGTTCGACCTTCTGATCGCAGGCGAACAGCATGAGCCTGCCGGTTTCATGAGTGGCGGCCATGTAATTGTCGATGTAGGTCTCGCGTGCGACCACAGGTACGTCGACGGGCACTTTGACCATGTCGCGTGAGATCGTGGGCATGAGGCTCCCTCCTCGGTTGATACGCGGATACCGCGCACCAGATAGGTTAGGCCAAACAAGAGTCGTGCGCTACCGCACAGACAGGTCGATCTCCATTCGCACATGCGGTAGTCCGGTCCGACCGGTGGCAAACTGACCGCCCACGGTCGCAAAACCGAGGCGCTGATAGAACGTCTCGGCGGTTGCACGAGAATCTAGACGGACCGATATTATCCCGCATTCGATGGCCCGCGCCACCAGACCACGGACGACGGCGGTACCCACACCGCTACGCTGCAGGTGCGGCGAAACGCTCACCTGACGGATTTGAGCGCCATCGTCGCGCTCGATCAGGCAACCGTAGCCCACGACCTCACCATCCTTGAAAGCGGCGAGCCTGTGGATGCCGTTGCCGTCATCGTCCCACGCGTCCAGTCTCGGCAAGCCGTACGGCCGGAACAGTACAACGTGGCGCAACTCGTCTATCTCGGACATACAGGGATCTTCGGCTTGTACCCAACGCATCTCGATGTCGTTCAACTCAACTCCTGAATCCATTAGTGATGGGCATGCGGCGATCCTTGCCAAATGCCTTAGGCGTGACCTTGATGCCGAGCGGCCCCTGTCGGCGCTTGTACTCGGCGATATCAACCATACGGATGACACGACCAACCAGGTCGAAGTCATTGCCCTCAGCAGCGATCTCTCCTTTGCTGCGGTCAAGCTCCACGTAGGACTTGAGGATGGCGTCAAGCACCCCGTACGGCGGCAACGAATCCTCGTCCGTCTGGCCCGAACGCAGCTCGGCAGAGGGCGGCTTGATGATCGAGGACTCTGGAATGACCGCTCCAAGCGTATTACGCCAGCGCGAAAGCGCCCATACGCTCGTCTTGAACACGTCTTTGAGCGGCGCGAAGCCACCGACCATGTCGCCATACAGCGTGCTGTAGCCTACCGAAAGTTCAGACTTGTTGCCAGTGGCAAGCACCAGCCAGCCGAACTTGTTGCTCAGAGCCATCAGCAGCGTGCCCCGCACACGAGCCTGGAGGTTCTCCTCGGTCACGTCAGCGGGCAGGCCATCGAACGGCGGTTCAAGCGTCTGCAACATTGCGCCGAAAGCGTCCTCGATCGGGAGCGCCATCGTGCTGATGCCGAGACGATCCGCCAGTTCACGCGCGTCGGTGAGGCTCCCCTCACTCGAGTACCGGGACGGCATGAGCACGCCATGCACATGCTCGGGGCCGAGCGCGTCCGCGGCGATGACCGCCGTGAGCGCTGAATCTATGCCACCCGACAGACCGATGACGACGTCCGAGAAGCCATTCTTGCCGATGTAGTCACGCAACCCGAGCGTGAGCGCGGCATGCAGCTCCTCTTCCCGCTCGACAAGCGGCTCGACGCGCTGGGTGGGAGCATCGCTTGAAGCGGGGTCGATGTCGACCACGAGCAGGTCCTCGGCAAAAGAAAGCGCACGGGCCACCACGGCACCGCTCGGAGCGATGAGCACCGACCGGCCATCGAAGACGAGCTCGTCCTGCCCTCCAACGAGGTTGCAGTAGACGATCCACACGTGATTCTCAACGGCGCGCTGTCTGAGCATCTGCTCGCGCTGCTGGCCTTTGCCCATATGGAACGGCGAGGCGGAGATATTGATGATCACGCGTGCACCCGCCGCGACGGCTCCATCGACCGTTTCCGGATTCCAGATGTCCTCGCAGATAGTGAGTGCCGCAGCCGCACCGTCGAGGCTCACAAGCTCCACGGCGGTTCCGGGTTCGAAGTAACGCACCTCATCAAAGACGCCGTAGTTGGGCAGGTCGTGCTTGCGATAGACCTGCCGTACGGTGCCTCCAGAGATCAGCGCGGCCGCGTTGTACCGATACCCCGCAGAATCCCGGTCCACGAAGCCGACGACGGTATCGAGCGGCAGGTCGGTCGCCAGCTCGATGAGCGCAGCGATGGAGCGGCCCACGAAGTGCGGCTTGCCGAGCAGATCCTCGGGCGGATAGCCGGTCAGCGCGAGTTCAGGGACCACGAGCATCGTGGCTCCCGCAGCCACCGCCTTCTCAGCCGCATCACGTATCCGCGCAACATTACCCTCGATGTCCCCCACCCGCAGATCAATCTGTGCCATCGCGATACGCATGAGTCCTTCTCCCTGGTGCTACAACATCGCGTTCAATGTCCAAACTATTAGTTTAGCGTACCTTAACGGAGCGCTAAAGGGCGCGGACCATGCTTTGAACACCGTATCGCGCTTTTTGAAGTCATCGTCCCCGATGTGAAGAGACCCGGGTCTCAGCGTGCGTGGACGGCGGCTGCCATCTCGCTGACGAACACACCAAGCGCTTCGAGGTCGTCTTGTCGGCGCACCAGCGCGCTTCCCACGATCACGCCGTCAGCGATAGCAGCCACGGCGGCCGCCTGATCAGGCGTGCTGACGCCAAAGCCCACCGCGACCGGCAACGGCGTCGCAGCCTTCACGCGTGCCACGAGTCCCGTAAGCTCCACGGGAAGCTCGCTACGCTCCCCTGTCACGCCGAGCGAGCTGACGCAGTACACAAAACCGCGTGAGCGCTCACCGATGAGTTCCAACCGCGCGCAAGTCGAGGTTGGCGCCGCAAGAAAGACGGTATCTATGCCCGAGGAGACCGCCAGCCAGGGAGCGGCAGAGTCCGGCGGCAGGTCGGGAACGATGAAGCCGCTGACCCCCGCCAAGCGGGCGCGCGCCGCCACCGCAGGCAAACCGAGCCGGAGCATCGGATTGAAGTACGTCATGATCACGACTGGCGGCATATCTGGCTGCGCGGTGAACTCCGCCGCCACATCCAGCGTCTCGGCAAGCGCAAAACCATCCGGGGCCGCAGCTCGCGCGACCTTGGCCGCATGCTGGATGACGGGCCCATCAGCGAGCGGGTCGGCATACGGAACGCCGAGCTCGATGATGTCGGCGCCAGCTTCGGCCACAGCTCGCATCGCGGCAAGAGAACGCCCAGCATCGGGATAGCCGCCCATCAGGTACGCGATGAACGCTGGGCGACCGGGCGCAAACGCCGCGGTCAGCAACGAAGCGTGTTCACTCGGCACCGAGACCCGCCTCCCGCACGATGTCGATGTCTTTGTCGCCACGACCCGAGACGTTGACCACGGCGACCCCCTGCGGACCGAACTCGGCGGCCAGACGTGGCAGCAACGCGAGCGCGTGGCTCGACTCGATGGCCGGGATGATGCCCTCGAGCCGCGTCAGCTGAGCGAACGCCTGCAGTGCCTCATCATCGGTGACCGCTTCGTAGCGCACCTGACCGGAGTCTTTGAGGTAGCTGTGCTCCGGCCCGACGCCGGGATAATCAAGCCCGGCGGAGATAGAGTACGCCTCCAGCGGATTGCCCGCATCGTCTTGCAGCAGATAGCTATAGAAACCGTGCATCACCCCCGGCGAGCCTACCGTCAGCGCGGCACCGGTCTTGCCGCTGTCCACGCCCATGCCCGCGGCCTCGGCGCCGATCAGCAGCGGACGCTCCCCTTCCGGCAGATGCCGAAGAAACGGAGAGAACATGCCGATGGCATTGCTGCCGCCGCCGACGCAGGCGATGACGGCGTCTACGTGCTCGACTTGCTTGTCCGCGAGCTGCACGAGCGTCTCCTCGCCGATCACAGACTGGAACTGCCGCACGATTGCCGGATACGGTGCCGGTCCCACAGCCGAGCCGATCACATAGAAGGTGTCCTCGACGCGTTCGACCCAGTGCCGCAACGCTGCGGTCACCGCATCAGCGAGCGTGCCGGTGCCCTCGGCGACAGGAACGACCTCGGCGTCGAGGAGCTTCATCTTGTAGACGTTGAGGGACTGACGACGGATGTCCTCGGTGCCCATGAACACCGCGCAGTCCAGACCCAGAAGCGCCGCCGCCGTGGCCGTAGCGACACCATGCTGCCCGGCGCCCGTCTCGGCGATCACGCGCTTCTTGCCCATGCGCGCGGCAAGCAGACACTGGCCGAGCGCGTTGTTGATCTTGTGCGCGCCGGTGTGATTGAGGTCCTCGCGCTTGAGGTAGACCGCGCCCAGACCCACGGCCGCTGCGAGCCGATCGGCTTTGTAGAGCGGTGACGGTCTGCCCACGTAATCACGCAAAAGCAGGTCGAAGTTTTCCCTGAAAGCGGGATCTGCGAGGGCCTCGACGAAACCCGCCGAAAGTTCGGCGAGGGCAGACATGACCGTCTCGGGCACGAACGTGCCGCCGTAGGGTCCGTAGAATCCCTGCGCGTCTGCGCTGGCATACGCCTCTTCGATACCGGGAAGCAGTGGTTGTGACATAACCTATCCCTCCTGATCGGCCGCGAACACCGCGGCGGTGAATGCATGGACTTTCTCGCGATCTTTGTGACCCGGCAGCTCCTCGACACCTGTTGAGACGTCCACGGCAAACGGCCGCAGCGTGCGCACCGCTAGGCCCACATTGACCGGTGTCAGACCGCCGGCGAGCACCAGGGCCGCCCACTCGGGCGACACGCCCACATGCTGCCGCCAGTCAAAAGCTCGACCAGTGCCGCCAAAACGCTCGGCGACCTGCGTATCGAGCAGGATCGCCGCCACGCACCCGCGATACGCCTCCAACGCCGCGGCATCGAAGTCCTCGCCGACGCGCAACGCCTTGATGACGGGCACCGGCGCCGACGCGCAACGCTCCGGGCTCTCAACCCCGTGGAACTGCACCGCGGCAAGGCCACAGCCTTCGACGGCCTTTGCGACCAGCGACTCGTCGGCATCGACGAACACCCCTATGCGCGCCACCATCGGCGGCACCTGCGCAAAGACCGCCCGGGCCTGCTCGATGCTCACCTGACGCGAGCTGGGCGCGAACACGACGCCCAGGGCGTCCACGCCGGCAGCGACCGCTACAGCCGCATCCCGCGCAGTGGTGATTCCGCAGATCTTGACGCGCGTGCGTCGCATAACAGCGCCCCCGCTCACAACCTCATACATGGCGCACCCGCCCATGCCGTTGACGCTTCACGCCGGTCAGACGCTCGAGCTCTACGCAGGGTACCGCCGAGCGCATCAGCAGGCTGCCCACCAGCACCGCGTCGGCTCCGGCGTGCGCTGCGGCCTCGACATCGTCGCGCGACCCCACGCCGCTCTCGGCCACCACGGTCACGCCGCCGATCGCCGCCGCCTCG
>Ga0123339_10001365_pt1 | contig 16990 bp, 16 predicted proteins | sample lystaG_FD_89956 | JGI IMG/M metagenome (GOLD analysis project Ga0123339, IMG submission 89956) | Glacier valley bacterial and archeal communities from Borup Fiord, Nunavut, Canada, to study Microbial Dark Matter (Phase II) -... | ecosystem: Environmental > Aquatic > Freshwater > Ice > Glacier ... | reverse complement strand
TGATACCGCCGTTATCGGGTCATATCACAAGTGCCAATGACAATCATCAGGCGCTCGCGATCGCTGCGTAAGCAGTGACACGCGCGGTCCGGGGGGTACCGGGCAACAGAAACCCCCCACTTCTTCTCGTTCTACTGTAACTACTTGTCTGGTGCGGCCTGGGCGGCGATGTAGGCCTTCAGGGCGTCGTTTATTTCGGTTGCGGCGTCCCAGGTCTGGGCGTGGCGGCGCTCGAACCATTCGATGGTGTCGTTGTCGAGCATTGCAGCAAGGCGCATTCGCGGCGTTGCTCCGGCGCCGCGAATGGCACCGCGCCAGTCCAGCACTTCGGGAATGTCGCTGATATCTATGTCGGAGTCTGGCATCGCGGCGAGCCGGTCGAGGCGCTCCTGTTGCTCCCTGGAAACATCCATCCCCGTCGTCCCTTCGTTCTTTGCGGGTCGCCTTGCGCGCGCTGATGATTCTGATCTGGCCGTCGTGCCATCCTCGATACGTGTGGACGACGATCAGCAGGATCGCGCTGCCGACCAGACCAATAGCGTGCCAACGTGGCTCACTGGACCCATCCCGGTCTTGGCGCACTTGATATAGTGGGTCGGACGATACCAGAACGGCGTCTTCGAAGGCTACATCATGCTTGGCCAGATTGGTCCGTGCCTTGTCAGGGTCCCATACGAAGTCGGGCATCAGGTCCGCGTCACGCCCCAGAAGACCGGCATCCCGGGTTGGATGCCCGTGATCTCGGCGCGATGGGCCATCTGCTGAAACTGCTGGCCGAGGGGGACGTATGGCACGTCTTCGAAGGCTTGCAGTTGCATGCGGGACGCCAGGGCTTGCTGGGCCGGCAGGGTGTCGGTGCGGAGCCAGTCTTCGCGGAGGGCTTCGAGTGCGGGGCTGGTGGGCCAGCCGGGGGCGGCTTGCAGGCCGTTGCCGCGCAGGAAGGGATGGCCTGCAGGGGTGGCGTGGTCGAGGCCGGACCAGCTTGTCTGGAAGACGCTCCAGCCGCCGCGGGCGGGCGGCTCCATGCTCGTGCGGCGCTGGACGGCGGTGCCCCAGTCCATGGTTTGCGCGTCGAGGTTGAGGCCGAGGCGGCGGAAGAGGTCGGCGGTGACCTCGGCGAGGGCGTTGGTGCTGGGGATGTCGGTGGGGACGAGGAGGGCGACGCGCTCGCCTTTGTAGCCAGCAGCTTCGAGTTCGCGGCGGCTGCGGTCGAGGTCGCGGGCGGTGGTGAGCGCGTCCATGCCGGCGGGGCTGGCGAGGGGCGTGCCGGGGCAGAAGTAGCCGACGCCATCGGCCCAGAGGGCGCGGTCGGGGCCGGAGACGGCTTGCATGTGGTCGGCTTGGGTGACGGCGCCGAGGATGGCGCGGCGGATGGCCGGGTTGTCGAAGGGCGGGTGCAGTTGGTTGAAGCGCATGGTGCCGATGATGCCGGTGGGGTCCTGGGTGCGGACGACCAGGCGGCGGTCGGCGCGCAGGCGGGGCAGCAGGTCGGGGTTGGCGGCCAGCCACCAGTCGGCCTCACCGGCTTGCAGGGCGGCGCCGGCGGTGGCGGCGTCGGGGATGATGAGCCACTCGATGCGGTCGAAGCCGGGGCGTTTTGGGCCGGCGGTGCGGGAGGGCGTGCCGTCAGAGTTTGGTGAGGCGGGGCGCGGGACGTAGCCGTCGAAGCGGGCGTAGGCGATGCGGGCGCCGGGCACGCGCTCGTCGGGGAGGAAGCGGTAGGGGCCGCTGCCGGTCATTTCGGAGACTTGCTTGAAGGGGTCGGTGTTGGCCAGGCGCTCCGGCATGATGAAGCAGGGGCTGGGGGCGGTCTTGGCGAGGGCGTCGGGAAGCAGGGGGAACGGGCGGTTGAGGCGGAAGGCGATGGTGCGGTCGTCGGGGGCGGAGAGGTCGTCGGTGGCGGCGAGGAGGGCTTGGCCGAAGGTGTCGCGGGCGCCCCAGCGGCGGATGCTGGCGATGCAGTCGCGGGCAAGGACGGGGGTGCCGTCGTGGAAGCGGAGGCCGGGGCGGAGGCGGAGGTCCCAGCGGAGGCCGTCGGTGGAGGGGCCGGCGGCTTCCAGCATCTGCAGTTGCGGGGCGTAGGCGGCGTCCTGGCCGAACAGGGTGTCGAAGACCAGGAAAGCGTGGTCGCGGGTCTGGTAGGCGGTGGTCCAGACGGGATCGAGGACGGCGAGGTTGGCTTGGGGGATGAAGCGGAGGGGCCGGGCTTCGGCACCTCGGCCGATGCGTGGGGCGGCGAGGGCTGCGAGTGCGCCTGCGACTAGTGGACGTCTGTGCATTTTCGTTTCCTCCGGGGCCTCCGGCATGGCCGAGCGGAGCGTGGCACAGCCGGGCCGTGCAGGCACCCCGTTCCAATCCGGCGTGGGAGGGGTTAAAGCAACGGGGATGGAAGACAACGACGATGGCCCGACCGGCCGGCCTGACAGCCTGCTGCCTTATGACGCCTGGACCGAGGAGGCGCTGCGGCATGTCGTCGTGCGGGCGCTGGCGTATGTCGGCGCGCAGGGGATGCCGGGCGACCACCATTTCTATGTCAGCTTCCGCACGAACGGCCCCGGCGTCACGCTGCCTGCGCGGCTGACGGCGCAGTATCCGCACGAGATGACCATCGTGTTGCAGCACCAGTTCTGGGACTTGCAGGTTGACGAGGGCGAGGGCTGGTTCAGCGTGGGGCTGTCGTTCGGCAACATACCGACAACGCTGGTGATCCCGTTCGAGGCGGTGACGGCGTTCGCCGATCCGCACGTGCAGTTCGCGCTGCGGTTCCGGCCGCCGGGCGACGAGGCGGCGAACGACCAGAGCGACACGCCGGCCGCGCCGGAGCCTGTCCCGCATGGAAAGGACCCGGCGGACGTCCCGGCGGAGCAGCAGGTGGTGAGCCTGGACGCCTTCCGCCGCCGCCCGCCGACCAAGGACTGATCCGCCCCGGCAGGGGCATATTGATCCGCCCCAGCCGGGGCGCGGAGCCGCCGCAAGGACACACACGATGAACGCACCGTTTGCGCCGGCCCAGGCGCGGCCTGCAAGTTTTCAGTACTCGCCGATGTTCCCGCTCGGCCCCAGCGACGTGCCGTGGCGCAAGCTGGACATCGCGGGCGTCAGCACGGGGTCGTGCGACGGGCAGATGGTGTTGCGGGTCAAGCCGGACGCGCTGAGCGAGTTGGCGTTCCAGGCGTTCAAGGACGTGTCGCACTTATTGCGGCCGGGGCATTTGGCACAGTTGCGGGCTATTCTCGATGATCCCGAGGCGTCGGCGAACGACCGGTTCGTGGCGCTGGATTTGTTGAAGAACGCCTGCATCTCGGCGGGCCGGGTGCTGCCGATGTGCCAGGACACCGGGACGGCGCTGGTGTTCGGCAAGAAGGGCCAGCGGGTGTGGGTGGAGGGCGACGAGGAGGAGGCGCTGTCCTGGGGGGTCGCGCGGACCTACACGGAGACGAACCTGCGTTACTCGCAGATGGCTCCGCTGACGATGTACGAGGAGAAGAACACCGGGAACAACCTGCCGGTGCAGTTCGACATCATGGCGGCGTCGGGCGAGGGCCATGCGGAGGAGTTGTTCCTGCAGTTCGTGGCCAAGGGCGGTGGGTCGGCGAACAAGAGCTTCCTGTTCCAGGAGACGCGGGCGGTGCTGAACCCGGAGAAGCTGCTGGCATACCTCGGGGCGAAGGTGCGGACGCTGGGGACGGCGGCGTGCCCGCCGTATCACCTGGCCATCGTGATTGGGGGCACTTCGGCGGAGCTGTGCTTGAAGACGGTCAAGCTGGCCTCGACCCGGTATCTGGACACGCTGCCGACGCAGGGGAGCATGGCGGGTCATGCGTTCCGGGATTTGGAGCTCGAGCAGCAGGTGCTGGCGCTGACGCGGGCCAATGGGATCGGGGCACAGTTCGGCGGCAAGTATTTCTGCCATGATGTCCGGGTGATCCGGCTGCCCCGGCATGGGGCCAGCCTGCCCATTGGGATCGGCGTGTCGTGCAGCGCGGACCGGCAGATCCAGGCGAAGGTGACGCCGGAGGGCGTGTTCGTGGAGCAGTTGGAGACGGACCCGGCGCGCTTCCTGCCGGAGGCGACGGCGGAGGTGTTGGGCGAGGCGGTGGTGCGGGTGGACCTGAACCAGCCGATGGAGGCGATCCGGCGGCAGTTGTCGGCGTATCCCGTGAAGACCCGGTTGTCGCTGACCGGGACGGTTGTGGTGGCGCGGGACATCGCGCACGCCAAGCTGAAGGAGCGGTTGGATCGCGGCGATGGGCTACCGCAATACATGAAGGACCATCCCGTGTATTACGCCGGGCCGGCGAAGACGCCGGTGGGGTATGCGACGGGGAGCTTTGGGCCGACGACGGCGGGGCGGATGGACAGCTACGTTGCGGAGTTCCAGCGGGCGGGTGGCAGCTTCGTGATGCTGGCGAAGGGCAACCGGTCGCGGGCGGTGCGGGACGCCTGCAAGGCGTATGGCGGGTTCTACCTGGGCAGCGTCGGCGGGCCGGCGGCGCGGCTGGCGCAGGACTGCATCCGCAAGGTGGAGGTCCTGGAGTATCCGGAGCTGGGCATGGAAGCGGTGTGGCGGATCGAGGTGGAGGACTTCCCGGCCTTCATCGTGACGGACGACAAGGGTAACGACTTCTATGACGGGATGGAGTGATGCGCTTCACCGTGGACCGGCTGGACCACCTGGTCATCAACACCTCGGACGTGGAGATGGCGGCGTCCTGGTATCAGCGCGTGCTGGGCATGGAGCGCGAGGAGTTCGGGCCGGACAAGCGCACGGCGCTGAAGTTCGGCGGGCAGAAGATCAACTTGCGGCCGCATGACGCGGACCTCAGGAGCTGGTTCACGGGGGCGAACAGCAAGCCGGGCGGGGCGGATCTGTGCTTCGTGACGGCGGTGGGGCCGGAGGACGTGGTGGAGCACCTGCATGATTGCGGGATCGCGATCGAGGCGGGTCCGGTGGCCCGGGAGGGTGCTTTGGGGACGATACAGTCGGTGTACTGCCGCGACCCCGATGGCAACCTGATCGAGATTTCGTCGTACATGAACCGATGAGCGGCGGGCGGATGGGTAGTGGGCTGGTCAACGGCCGGACGGTGGGCTGGGGGGCGCTTGCGGCGTTCCTGCTGTGTGTGCCGCTGGCCAACTGGATGATCCAGCATGTCGGCACGGTATGTCTGCCGGATGGGCCGTGCCTGGTGCCGGTGGCGCCGGGGTTGATGGCACCGTCCGGGGTTTTGACGGTCGGGGCGGCGCTCGTGTTGCGGGATGTCGTGCAGCGGTACTTGGGTGCGGCTTGGGGCGTGGGGGCCATCGTCGCGGGCGCGGCGTTGTCGGTTGCGATTGCGCCGCCGTTCCTGGTTCTGGCGTCTGGGGCGGCGTTCCTGCTGAGCGAGTTGGCGGATTTTGCCGTCTATACGCCGTTGCAGCGGCGGGGGCTGGTGCGGGCGGTGGTGGCGAGTTCGTTGGCCGGGCTGGTGGTGGACAGCCTGGTGTTCCTGCTGCTGGCGTTTGGCAGCTTGCAATTCCTGCCGGGTCAGGTGGTGGGCAAGGCGTGGGCGGTGCTGCTGAGTATTCCACTGATCCGGCTGTTGCGGCGGGTTGCGCCGACGCCGGCTCCAAGCCCGGCTTAGGTGTGGTAGGGTGGGGGTATGAATGTCTCGTTGCGCCCTGCCCTACCCGGCCCCGCCATGACGCGGGAGCAGTTTCTTGAGTGGGATGGGCATGAGACGGGACGGTGGGAGTTTGATGGTGTCCGGCCCGTTCCGACGACCGGCGTTTCACGTGAGCATGGCCGGATCGTGACGCGGATCATTCGTGCCTTGGCGAATCGGCTGGACGGCGCGGTCTGGGACATTCTGACTGATTGCGGCCTTGCCACGGTCGGCGGCAAGGTTCGTTACCCCGACGTTCAGGTGACGCGGACCGAGGGGCCGGGGTCAGCCAAGCTGATCCCCGGCACCATGGTGGTGTTCGAGGTTGTCAGTCCCAGTTCGGTGCGGACGGACCGGGTGGACAAGGTGCGCGAGTATGCTGCCGTGGCGTCCATCTGCCGCTACGTGGTTGCAGAGCAGTCCGCAGCTGTGCTGACGGTTTATCATCGTGAGGATGGGTCGCAGGACTGGCGCCCGCTGCCGCTTGCTGCTGGCGACGTTTTGGAGCTGCCGGAGCTTGGCATCGCCGTGCCGGTGGACGAGATCTATGAGGGCGTGGCCTTCCCTGGGGACGACGCGCCGGCGGGCTGACATGCGGTTGTCCGAGTTCGATTTCGAGTTGCCGCCGGGCAGCATTGCCCATGCGCCGATGCGTCCGCGCGATGCGGCGCGGCTGCTGGTGGTTGGTGATGCATTGCAGGACCGGGTTGTGCGGGAGTTGCCGGGGCTGTTGCGGGCAGGCGACGTGCTGGTGGCGAATGATACCCGGGTGATCCCGGCGCAGATGGAGGCTCGGCGGGGCGAGGCGCGGATCGGGCTGACGCTGGACCAGCCGGGCGCGGATGGGACGTGGCACGCGCTGGCGCGGAATGCCCGGCGGTTGCGGCCGGGGGACACGTTGACGTTCGAGGCTGCGGAGGACTTGGCTGCGGAGGTGGTGCAGCGCGATACGGACGGAGGTGTGACGCTGCGGTTCAACCGGGCGGACGCGGCGTTTGCGGAGGCTCTGGGCCGGGCCGGGGCGCTGGCGTTGCCGCCGTATATCCATCGTCCGCATGGGCCGACGGCGGAGGATGAGCGGGACTACCAGACGGTGTTTGCCGACCGGCCCGGCGCTGTGGCCGCGCCGACGGCGGGGTTGCATTTCACCCCTGCCCTGCTGGCCGGGCTGGAGGCAGCGGGGATCGCGCGGGTGCTGGTGACGCTGCATGTGGGTGCGGGGACGTTCCTGCCGGTGCGGACGGATGACGTGTCGGACCACCGGATGCATCCGGAGCGCGGGGAGGTGTCGCAGGCGGCGGCGGATGCGGTGAATGCGGCGCGGCGGGTGGTGGCGGTGGGGACGACGACGCTGCGGCTGCTGGAGTCAGCGGTTGGGGCGGATGGGCGGGTGGGGGCGTTCCGGGGGGACACGCGGCTGTTCATCACGCCGGGGTTCCGGTTCCGGGTGGTGGACGCGCTGCTGACCAACTTTCATCTGCCGCGCAGCACGTTGTTCATGCTGGTTTGTGCGTTTGCCGGGCAGGCGCGGATGCAGGCGGCTTATGGCCATGCGGTTCGGGCGGGGTATCGGTTCTACTCGTATGGTGATGCGTCGTTGCTGGAGCGGGCGTGACGTTTGGGCATGTGACCGTCGCCACGGACGGGGCGGCCCGGGCCGGGGTGCTGCGGACGGCGCATGGGGCGGTGGAGACGCCGGTGTTCATGCCGGTGGGAACAGCCGGGACGGTCAAGGCGATGACGGCGGACCAGGTGCGCTCGACCGGGGCGGGGATCGTGTTGGGTAATACCTATCACCTGATGCTGCGGCCGGGGGCGGACCGGGTGGAGCGGCTGGGCGGGCTGCACCGGTTCATGGACTGGCCGGGCCCGATCCTGACGGACAGCGGCGGGTTCCAGGTGATGTCGCTGTCGGGGTTGCGGAAGATGGACGAGGGCGGGGTGACGTTCCGGAGTCATTTGGACGGGACGCAGCATCGGCTGACTCCGGAGGTGGCGACGGGCTTGCAGCACCAGTTGGACTCTACGATCACGATGGTGCTGGACGAGTGTACCCCCTTCCCGGCTACGCACGATCAGGCGCGGACCAGCATGGAGTTGTCCATGAGGTGGGCGGCGCGCAGCCGGGCGGCGTTCGTGGCGCGGCCGGGCTATGCGCAGTTTGGGATCGTGCAGGGCGGGGTGTATCCGGACCTGCGGGCGCGGTCGTTGGAGGCGCTGCTGGCCATTGGGTTCGAGGGTTACGCGGTGGGGGGGCTGGCGGTTGGCGAAGGCCAGGGCACCATGCTGGGGGTGCTGGATGCGACGGTGCCGCTGCTGCCTGGGGACCGGCCGCGCTACTTGATGGGGGTGGGCACGCCGGACGACCTGGTGGCGGCGGTGCAGCGCGGCGTGGACATGTTCGACTGCGTGATGCCGACGCGGGCGGGGCGGACGGCTCGGGCGTACACCAGCCGTGGCGTGCTGAACATGCGAAATGCCCGGCACATGGACGATGGAGGGCCGGTGGACCCGGCGTGCGGCTGCACCGCTTGCACGCGGCACAGCCGGGCTTACTTGCATCACTTGTTCCGGGCCAAGGAGATTCTGGGTCCGATGCTGCTGACGCAGCACAACGTCACGTATTACCAATCCTTGATGCGCGGCCTGCGCGGGGCGATCCTGGGCGGCGGCTTGGTGGACCATGCCGCCGGTGTCCGGGCCGCTTGGGCTGCTGGAGACAGCGTATGACGTCAACGGCCCTTCGCTCTGACCGTTTCTGCGGCACGCATTGGAACATGCAGGCGAGAATGGTTGGAGCGACGGGCCGTTGGCATGAGCGTCGCTGGTCCGTGATCGGCTGCGTCCCGTGGGCCGCGACGCCTTGTGAGACATCTTACATTACGAGCGACATCCCATGAGCGGCGACGTGCGATGACCGACTACTCCGTCCTGACGCAGCTTGGCGCACCCGTCGAGGCGCCTGCCAGTCCCGACGAGGCCGTGCTGGAGCGGGTGGGCAATCCGCAGCCGGGCATGGACTACCTGGTGCGGTTCGCATGCCCGGAGTTCACGTCGCTGTGCCCGCTGACGGGGCAGCCGGACTTCGCGCACCTGGTGATTGACTACGTGCCGGACGAGTGGATCGTGGAGAGCAAGTCGCTCAAGCTGTTCCTGGCGAGCTTCCGGAACCATGGGGCGTTCCACGAGGCATGCTCGATGCAAGTGGCGCAACGGCTGGTGGATCTACTGACGCCGCGGTGGCTGCGGCTGGGGGCGTACTGGTATCCGCGCGGGGGCATCCCGATTGACGTGTTCTGGCAGACGGGGGCGCCGCCGGCCGGGGTTTGGGTGCCGGACCAGGGCGTGGCGGCGTATCGTGGGCGCGGGTGACGGCGCGGGTGGCCTATTGCCGGCGCGGGCGGTCGGCCGAGTCCACGAACACCGTGCCGGTCGCAAGGGCGATCCATACACGGCGGCTGGTGAGGTAGTCTGATCCGATGATCATGTCCTCGGCTTCCGGCGGCAGGTCGGCCACGTCGAGCACAGGGTTGGGGAACACGGCGCCGGCAATGCGCAGCTCGCGGAAGGGCTGCGGGCGTACGACGATGCCGGTGGCGTCCAGGCTTTGCGACACGCTGGCCTTGCTTTGGCGGAGGTCGGCGTCGGTGATGCCGGCGGCGGCGGCGGCGGCCAGGCCGACGGTGGTGCGGCTGGCACCGGTGTCGAGCAGGGCGCGGACGGGGCGCCCGTTCAGCACGGCCGGGGTGATCAGGTGGCCGGAGGGCTGCTGTCCGGTGTCCAGCCGGGTGTACGGGCCGGTCCAGGCCGGTGCCGCACCGGCGCAGGCGGGCGCGCGGGCGCGGTACACCGTCAGCCGTCCGGCGGGGGCATCCAGGTCCAGCTCCAGTCCGGCGAGGACGTTGATGCCGAGCACGCCATCTATCGGCGCTTGCAGCTTGCGCCCGACCACGGCGCCCACGCCGGTGGCGACGGCCCCGGCGAGTTGCAGGGTGGGCAGGACCGCACGGGCGGCTTGCAGGCGTCCGCCGGCACCGCTGAGGAGCAGGGACGGGTTGCGCTCGGACATCACGCCGAGGCGGGCGGCGGCGGCGCGGCTGAGCAGCGTCACGTCGGACCCGGTGTCGAGGATAAGAAGGGCCGGCTGGTCGTTGATGCCAACGACGGTGACGGGCACGTTGCCGATCAGGCGGATGGGCACGGTGCCGAGCGGCTCCAGCGCGCAGGATGCCGTGCCTGGCCCGGTGCAGCCGGGCAGGAGCAGAATCAGCAGGAACAATGCCTTCATGGGTGTAGGATGATCCCACTCTGGCCTGATGGAAAGCCTGGGCGTGCCCCGGACGCGCGGGGGCTGATCCGGGCGAAGGCGCTGCAGATTGGCTTCCATGCCGTTGGCTTCGCCCCGGCGTCGCTGGGGCCGGAGGCGCGGGAGCGGCTGGCGGCGTTCCTGGCGGCGGGGCAGCACGGCGAGATGGGGTGGATGGCGGAACGTGCAGAGGAACGCGCCCATCCGCAGGCGCTGTGGCCGGAGGCGCGGAGCGTCATTGCGCTTGGGTTGTCCTATGCGCCGGAGGGGGATGCGTTGGAGACCGTGGGGCGGCCGGGGTGCGGCAACGTGTCGGTGTATGCGCGGAACCGGGACTACCACGACGTGGTGAAGGGGATGTTGAAGCACCTGGGCGCTTACGTCGCCAGCCGGTTTGGGCCGGCGGTGAAGGTGTTCGTGGATACGGCGCCGGTGATGGAGAAGCCGCTGGCGCAGCGTGCCGGGCTGGGGTGGCAGGGAAAGCACACCAACCTGGTTTCGCGCGCGCATGGGTCGTGGCTGTTCCTGGGGGAGGTGATGACGACGTTGGAGTTGCCGCCGGACGCGCCGCATGGGGACCGGTGCGGGACGTGTTCGCGGTGCTTGCAGGCGTGTCCGACGGATGCGTTTCCGGCGCCGTACCGTCTGGATGCGACGCGGTGCATCTCGTATTTGACCATCGAGCACCGGGGTCCGATCCCGCTCGCGTTGCGGCCGTTGATGGGCAACCGGGTGTATGGGTGCGACGACTGCCTGGCGGTGTGCCCGTGGAACCGGTTTGCGCAGGCGGCGCATCCCAAGTTGAGGGGGCGGGAGGATTTGCGGGCGCCGGCGTTGGCGGAGTTGGCGGGGCTGGACGATGCCGGGTTCAGGGCGCGGTTTGCGGGCGGGCCGGTGAAGCGGATTGGGCGGGACCGGTTCGTGCGGAACGTGCTGATGGCAATTGGCAACTCGGGGGACGCGGCCTTGCGGCCGGTAGCGGAGCGGCTGCGGTGCGACCCTGATCCGGTGGTGGCCGAGGCAGCCGATTGGGCCGCGGCGCGTTTATCTAGGGCACCGTTGGAGCACGTTCGGCGCGGATAGACGCGTCGGACGTGTTCTCGCCGTTGTTTCTATGAATATCTTGATCGGAACATGCAAACGTCTGATCAGATTATGCTTTAGCTGGAGCCGCCGCATGACCCGCACCGAGACCGACAGCCTGGGCACCATCGAGATCGAGGCGGAGCGGTACTGGGGGCCGCAGACGGAGCGGGCGCGGCGGCTGTTCAAGATCGGGACGGAGCGGTTTCCGTCCGTGCTGATCCGGGCGGTGGGGTTGCAGAAACAGGCGGCGGCGGAGGCGAACGAGGCCTTGGGGGAGCTGCCGGCGGAGTTGGCCGGGCCAATTGCGGCGGCGGCGGCCGAGATCGCCGCGGGTCGGCGGGATGCGGAGTTCCCGTTGCCGGTCTGGCAGACGGGGAGCGGCACGCAGACGAACATGAATGCGAACGAGGTGATTGCGAACCTTGCCAACGAGGGACTGGGGCAGGCTCGCGGGAGCCGGTCGCCGGTGCATCCGAACGACCACGTGAACCGGGGACAGAGCAGCAACGACAGCTTCCCGACTGTGATGCACGTCGCCGCGGCGGAGGCGGTGCGGCACCGGCTGATGCCGGCCTTGGAGGTGCTGCACGCGAGCCTGATGCGGCGTGCGGCGGAGTGGGACGGGATCGTGAAGGTCGGGCGCACGCACATGATGGATGCGGTGCCGGTGACGTTGGGACAGGAAGCGGCGGCTTGGGCGCGGCAGGTTGAGTTGGGGCTGGCGCGGCTGGGGGATGTGATGCCGCGGCTGCTCAGCCTGCCGCAGGGAGGCACGGCGGTCGGGACGGGGCTGAACCGGCACCGGGACTTCGATCGCGTATTCTGCGAGAGGATGGGTGCGTTGACCGGGCTGGTGTTCACGCCGAACCCGAACAAGTTCGAGGGGATGGGGGCGCATGACGCCTTCGTGGAGTTGTCGGGCGTGCTGAACGTGCTGGCGGTGTCGCTGAACAAGCTGGGGAACGACGTGCGGCTGCTGGGGTCGGGGCCTCGGTCGGGGTTGTCGGAGCTGACGATTCCGGCGGATGGGTTGTCGTCGTCCATCATGCCGGGCAAGACCAATCCGACACAGAGCGAGGCGCTGACGATGGTGTGCGCGCAGGTGATGGGGAACCATGTGGCAATTACCATTGGGGCGGCTCAGAGCTTCTTAGAGCTGAACGTGTTCAAGCCGTTGATCATACATAATGTGCTGCAATCCGTGGCGCTGCTGGCGGATGCGGCGGAGAGCTTTGCGGTCAACATGATGGACAAGCTGGAGCCGGCGCGGGAGCGGATCGCGGAGAACCTGGCGAAGTCGCTGATGCTGGTTACGGCGCTGAACCCGCGGATCGGCTACGACAAGGCCGTAGGGATCGGCAAGCTGGCGTTGGCGGAGAACATGACGTTGCGGGACGCGGCGGCGCAGCTTGGCTTCGTGTCGCCGGAGGACTTCGACCGCTGGGTGGTGCCGGCCGACATGGTGCAGCCCGGCGCGACGCTGGGAGAGTGACCAGGGCTGGCGGCGGCGTGGGGTTGCACAAGCGCAGCTTCAGCCTGGCCGGGCACCGCACCAGCGTGGCGTTGGAGCCGGAGTTCTGGGCGGCGCTGCTGGCGATGGCGGGGGCGCGGGGCATTGCGCTGTCGGCCTTGGTGGCGGAGATGGATGCGGGGCGCGGGCCGGGGCAGCCGCTGGCCTCGGCGCTGCGGGTTGCGGCGCTTTTGCAGGCGGGCTTAAGGGGTGGGTAAGCCTTTGCGAGAATGGTTGGAGGGCCGGCCAATACGGCGGCGCCTCGGAGTTCCTGTGATGGACGGTTGTCATGCCCACCTCGTCAGCCCGTTGCAGCTTGCAGACCGGCTGATCCAGCTTGCGGTGGAGGCGGACCAGGCGGGGTTCGCGGCTGCGGCCACGACGCTTGTTGCGCTGGTCTATGCGGTGCTGGACGGCGGCGCTGGCCGCGGGTGAGGACGGCCTGCACGGGCTTTGGCCTGCGGCGAGGGGCGGGCCGCTGGGCTGCACCAACCGGCTTTGATGTTGACCCTTTGCGTCCACCCTTCTTTGCGAACCACTTTTGCGGCGTGGCGATGACGGGTTAGAGCCGACGCAGGTCGGTATCATACCGGCGGCCTTTTGCTCCGGCCGCTCCCGTGACCGTGGTGCGTCCTTGGCGTCACTGCCGAGAACGGTCAGGCCGAAGGATATCTGGACCTAGAAAGGCGACGGAACCTTCCCCCATATGATGGCGCTGCGGGTTGGCGGACGACGCTTCGCCTATCTGCTCCGCGCCGTTGAGAGTCTTGGGCGTGGCAGGACCATGCGGGCCGCGTTCAGGGGCGGGCGGCTAGCCAGCGAAGGAGGCCGGCGAGTTCCGGGGTGCGCTGGGAAGCCGCGGAGCCGGTGAGCAGGAGGCCGAGTTCCGGGCCAGGCGGCGGATCGGGTGCGGTGGGGCGGACCTGCAAGCGGATGTCGGCGGGGCCGGCCAGGTCGAGGGTGCCGAGGACGCCGACCTCGCCAGCGTCGGCGGTCAGCAAGCCGGTCAGGGTGGCTGAGCCGCGACGCACGTCGGCGGCGAGGTCCAGGCGGCGGAACGGGGTTGCGCCGGCGGTCAAGGCGGTGCGGACGGCGGCGACGGCTGCCGCGGGCTGGGCGAACAAGGCCGCGGCGGCGGCGGGCAGGTCGAACCCGGTCAGCGTGCCTTGGCTGATGGTGAGGGACGCCTTGCCGCTGGCGGTCGAGAGCAGCGCCGCCGGGCTGTGGCCGATGGCTTGAAGGTTGATGCGGCCATCGAGGGTGCCGCCGGCCAGGTCCAACGCTGCGTCCGGGATGGCGGCGTCCGGGATGGCGGCGTCTGGGATGGCGGCGTTCAGGGCCAGGCCTTGCAGCCGGGCGGCCAGGGCCAGGGCCGGCGGGTCGGCGGCCCCGTCCAGGGTTGCGTTGCCGGACAGGGTGCCGCCGCGCAAGATGGCGGACAGGCGTGGCAGGCGCAGCACGCCGCCGCGCAGCAGCATGTCGGCGGAGAGGGCTTGCAGGGCGGGTGCGCCTTCGAGCAGGACCTGTTCGGCCTCGATGCGGACGGCGGCTTCCCAATCCCGCAACGCCCAGACCGGCAGCGGGTCGCGGCTGCGCGGGTAGGGCAGCGGCAGGGGCAGGGTCTCGGCGGTGACCAGGCCTCCGACGCGCCGGCCCTCCAGGGCGAGTTGGCCGGAGGCGCGGAGTGCGCCTGCGACCAGGCCGAAGCGGGTGAGCGAGACCTGGCCGGGCAAAGCGGTGACCTGGGCCAGGAGGGACAGGGAGCCGTCGCCGAGCCACGGGGCGGCGCCGGGCAGGCCCAGGGTCTCCAGCAGGCGCGGTGCGCCGGGGTGGTGCAGCGAGACCGGACCGGACAGGCGCCGGGCGGCCAAGGCGAGGGTGGGCTGGGCCTCCAGGCGGATGCCGCCGCCTTCCGCGGCCAGGTGGAAGGCTACGGCGTCGGGGGGGCCGGCGGCGGACAGGGACAGCGTGCCGGGTCCGCGCAGCAGGGGGGCCAGAAAGGTGCCGGGCGGGGCCAGGGCGGCCCAGGGCGCCAGGTCCGGGATAGAGAGATCGAGCAGGCCGTCGGACAGGCGCCCACCCTCCCCCACCACGCCGGATGCAGTCAGGCGGGCGCCAAGCGGCGCGGCGTCCAGCCGGCGGAGGGTCAGGCGGCCGGCATCCGACTGCGCGTCCAGGATGAGGCGGCCGAAGGGCAGGCCGCGCAGGGATGCCGCGGCCACCTGCAGCCGGAGGTCGGCGTCTGCCGCTGCTGCGCGGGCGAGGAACGCCGCCATGCCGTCAGGCGTCGCGAGCAGGGCCGGGTCGGGGAGCCAGGGGTCGAGGGCCAGCCGGTCCAGGGTCAGCCCGGCGGACAGGCCCAGCCGCGGGCCGGTCCGCACGGCGGCGGTGCCCGCCACGGCGCTTCCGTCCAGCGTGCCGGCCAGGTCGGACAGGGTGACGCCGCCCGGGCCGGCTTGCAGCCGGGCCGACAGGTCCGCGGCTTGCAGCACCCCGGGCGGCAGGCCGGCGGGGGCAAGGCCGGGCGGCAGCAGGGGGGTGATCCAGTCGAGCGTCGCGCGCAGGTTCGGGGCGGTGAGCTGGGCCGTGCCTTCGAACGCCGTGCGTCCAGCGCGGGGAAGGCGGCCGGAGAGGGTCAGGTTGGCGTTGCCGGGCAGGCCGGCCTGGCCGTCGCGCAGGGTGACGCCCTCGGCGTCCAGGTCGAAGCCGGCGCGCACGCGGCGGAGGGTGCCGCCGGCGAGGGTCGCGGCCTCTGCCGAAAGGTCTATGCCGGTGGGCAAGGTAGGGACGGCGGCGCGGGCCAGGACGGGGAGCCAGGCGTCGAGGTCCAGCCGTCCGGCGGCCAGGGACAGGTCCAGGCGGGCGTCGGGCAGGACGCGCAGGGCCACCGCGCCGCGGGCGGGGGCACCGCCGACGGACAGGGAAAGCTCGTCGGCCACCGCGAGGCCGCTTGCGGCGCTCAAGCGGCCTTCCGCGCGCCAGGGTAGCACTGGCGCCGGCATCAGGCCGGACAGGTCGGGGCCGCGCCCGGCGACGCGCCCGGCCAAGGAGCCGTCGCCGGCGAGGCTGCCGGAGAAGGTGCCGCCGGTGTCCTGCAGGCGGCCCTGGCCGTCCAAGCTGACGTCCACCGTGGCGGAGCCGTCGTAACCTGGCCGGCCCAACCGTGCGGTGAAGCGCCAGACCCGTGCGCCCAGCGTGCCGATGCCGGAGGAGGACAGGGTGCCGGTGTCGGGGTCCGTTGCCAGGCCGGCGCTGATACCGGTGAAGGCGAGGGCGCCGACCTGGATGCGGCTGTCCTCCACCCGGGCTTGCAGGCCGGACAGCCAGGTGGGCGGGCGCTGGGCCAGCGCGCCCGGCGCAGGCGGCCAGGGCAGGCGCAGGTCTGCGCCGCGCAGCACCAGGTCGCGGGCGTCCACTCGGCCGGCCAACAGCGGGCCGAGCGCCACGCGCAGCCGCAGTTCCTGCGCGGTCAGAACCACGCCGTCGCCGCTGTCCTCGACTGCGATGCCGGCGGCGGTCAGCACGGGTTCCGGCAGCAGATGCAGGGTGACTGCGCCGCCGATGCGGACGGGGCGGCCGATGCCGGCGGCGGCCAGGCCGGCGATCTCGTCCCGGTAGCGGCTCCAGTCCAGCATCCCAGGGACGATCCAGATGGCGGCGAGAAGCAGGGCAAGGATGGTGGCAGCGGCGACCAGGATGCCGCGCACGGGGCGCATCTAGGCGTAGCCCGGCTGGAACGGCGCGGCCCTGATGAGCTGGCGGCGCGGCGGCGGCGCGGTCCGCACATGGGCCGGCACTGGTTTGCCTATACCAACCGACGAATGCTCTGACCCGTTCGTCATTGCGAGCCGCCCTTGCGGCGTGGCAATCCAGGGGCCTCCAGGACCAACCCTCGCTCGTGCGGCCCCTGGATTGCCACGGCGCTGCGCGCCTCGCAATGACGGGTAAGAAGGGTCAGAGCGAAGACCCGTTTGTATCACACGAGCAAGCTGCACATGAGCAGGTCGGACATGGGCCGTCTGCGCGTGGTCGGTCTTGGTGGGGGCAATCCGCATGGGGCAAGTAGCGCGCCGGGATCATGGCGGCGCAAGGGCTGCCTGGCCTTTCGTCCCGGGCGTGTTACCTTGCTGCCATGAGTTATTGGGGACGTGTGCTGGGCGGGATCGCCGGGTTCGCGGTGGGCGGGCCGTTTGGCGCGGTGCTCGGCGCGACGCTGGGCCGGGCTGCCGACGCCGGGCTGCCGCGGCTGACGCTTGGCGAGGGGCTGCCGGCACGGCTGGCGGCGGCGGTGGGAGGGCGGGAGCACCTGTTCGCGATGGCGGCGGTGGTGCTGTCGGCGCGGCTGGCGAAGTGCGACGGGCCGGTGGTGCGGGCGGAGATTGACGCGTTCAAGCGGCAGTTCCGCATCCCGCCGGAGCAGGTGCGGGAGGTCGGGCGGCTGTT
>Ga0123339_10001361_pt1 | contig 17025 bp, 16 predicted proteins | sample lystaG_FD_89956 | JGI IMG/M metagenome (GOLD analysis project Ga0123339, IMG submission 89956) | Glacier valley bacterial and archeal communities from Borup Fiord, Nunavut, Canada, to study Microbial Dark Matter (Phase II) -... | ecosystem: Environmental > Aquatic > Freshwater > Ice > Glacier ... | reverse complement strand
TGAATTTTTGGGAGAGAAACCCGACCCCATTACAGAACGGGTTGAATAAACGGGGCAAGAAGAAAGACAATAGATTGCTTTAAAAGTTACTTAAAGTGCTATGTATAAGATTATCATATCATGAAACTCGGGGCTTTTATTAACCTGAACTCGAAATAAGAAACATGTTTTTCAAATTAAAGCCGCTAAGTATCAGAGTTCCAATGTTCCAAAGCATTTTACCCCATTTAAGAGGTAATTTCTACTATAATATAGCACTGAAATAGAGAATTGAAGCCTGTTTTTGCTTTGGTACTATGTCTCTTTGGTACTTTTTTACACTCATTTGCTTAGTTAGAACTCAGGTTATTAGATTTTAGCCAGTAGTTTTTTAATGGCTGAAATCATGGCTTTTTCGATGATTATATATTCGGCGATGTCTTTTCCTATATATACAAACATGATGTCTATGTGGATGTCTTTGAGCCCTAATTGGTAGTACAAACCTGGTTTGTTCAACCGGTAGGCTTCCCGCATGCGCCTTTTGAGGATATTTCGCTTGACGGCACGTTTGAAATTGCGTTTGGATGCGGTGAATGCTGCCTGAATGGGAAAGGGCTGCAATAATTCGGCTTTGAGGAAAACCACTTTAAGGGGATAGGCCAGAAAGGATTCGCCGGAGGTAAATAAGCCTTCGATTGTTTTTTGGCTGCAAAGCCTTTCTTCTTTATGTAATGTGAATCCTTCCATTCAACGAAAATACAATAAAAAAGGGGAAATCAATTTTCCCCTTTTCTGTAGTTGGTTTTCTATAATTTTATCTGTTGGCTTGTAATTTATTTATTGTGCTTCCTGATATATTGCTCCAAAGCCATGGTCATCGAAGGAGCTTCAGGAGTAGGGGCTTCAATATCAAGCCTGAGCCCTGCATCTTTGACAGCCTTGGCCGTGGTTGAACCAAAGCAGGCTATTTTAGTGCTCTCTTGTTCAAACTCCGGAAAATTCTGCATCAGGGATTGAATTCCGGAAGGGCTGAAAAATACCAGAATGTCATAGTTGACGTCTTTCAGGTCGGATAAATCGCTACTGACAGTTTTGTAAATAATAGCAGTGGTATATTTATATCCAGCCTTATCGAGCGCTTGAAGAATATCAGGTTGATTGACCTGTGATACGGGCAAAAGGAATTTTTCATCTTTGTGTTTTCTCATCACATCAATCAAATCGGGAAACTTTCCGGCTCCATAAAAGATTTTGCGTTTGCGATAGACAATGTATTTCTGCAAATAAAAGGCAGTGGCTTCCGAGACACAAAAGTATTTCATCGAATCAGGAATCGTGACCCGCATTTCTGCACTCATTCTGAAGAAGTGATCGATGGCACTGCGGCTGGTGAAAATCACCCCGGTATGATCCTGGATCTGAACCCTGGTTTGTCTGAATTCTTTGGCCGAAACACCTTCCACCTGGATGAAGGGGCGAAAATCAACCTGGATATTACTTTTTTCAGCCAGATCAAAATAAGGCGATTTGACCGTGTCTGGTTTGGGCTGTGTGATTAAAATTTTCCTGATTTTCAAGGTAAATTGCTTTTAAATTTAATTCTTTCCTTTCCTATGTCAACAAAATATTGTAGATCAACAGTAGTGGTAAAAATTCAAGGGTACAAAGGTACAAAATCAAATATGAAATTGAAAAATCTTTTTTAAGGAATATTTTAGCCCCCCTTAAAAGAGAGAGGAGATAGAAAATCATGATTATACCAAGTCCGGTGAACAATATAGGTTCAGGCTCATAATGAGGCACAAAGGCAATGATGGCTGTAATGGGGAGCAGAAACAGACCCAATACACGGTTGAAAACAGTAATGTTGAAAAGATATTCCCTGACCTCCTCCCTGCTTTCAGTCATGATTCCGGTAAGGCCATAGAGCACTTTTTTTACTATAAAATAACCAATCACTATTCCTAAACAAATAAGATAAACATAGAAGGAACTGGTGATCCCGAAATTGATTCTATAAACACTTATGAACTGGTATACAAACAACGCCATGACGATGTTGAATATCACATCGAGCCTGAAGGAAGCGTGGAAAAGATGAAAATAACGCTCGCGAAAGACTCGGGCAAAAGTGGAATAATTGATGGTGGACTGAATCAGCTGACTTAGATATTTATTGAAAATTAGCCGGACGGTGGCAAACAAAACAAAGGCCAGTACCACTACTCCAACCAGCCAGTCGGGATTGTTATGCACTATTTTATTGCCTGGAAAGACTACCTCCACGTTTTTCAAAACCGTATGAAGTGAATCGTAAGGCAGGGGTTGAAGTAAATTTTTCTGGTAATCGTAAAAATTGTCATATTCTTTTCTGAATTGCGACCACTCGATGCGGTTGCTGAAATAAATCACACTGTCGGGTGCCATATAATTGGCATTCAATGAGTCGAGCAGGGTAGAGTCGAGCAGGTTAATATTTTTTGATACCACCTGAGACTGAAAGCTATTGCTCTCCAAGCTGGTCTGATTCAAATTCAGATTTGAGTTTATAGAGTCTGATTTGAATTGATTTGATTGCATACTAACTGGCAATTGTATAAGTTTGTGGGCGTAAAAGTAGTGATTAATAAATTTATCCAGTCACTTCTTCAACCTATTCATTAAATTTTGTACTCATGACGCAAAATACGGAAATTATATACCAGGCACCATTGCAGGGATTCACCGATTACACTTACCGAAATGTATTTCATGAAGTGTATGGTGGTGTTACGAAATATTTTAGCCCCTACCTTTCGTATGGCAAAGGAAAAGAAATTAAAAAATCGCAGTTAAAGGAGATCCTTCCGGAGAATAACCAAGCCTTACCTGTTGTTCCACAGGTCATGTTTTCGGATTCAGGCGAACTGTTTGAATTGGTTTCGATCCTCATTGATAGCGGATATACAGAGATCAGCCTTAATTTGGGTTGTCCTTACCCAATGGCCACCAACAGAGGACGTGGGGCAGCATGGCTGGAAAAACCAGCGGCCTTGAATGACACACTCGGTGAGCTGTTTGAAAAAGGATTGCAGACGAAATTTTCTGTAAAAATGAGAGCAGGGATGACCAACCCCCAGGATGCCCTGGCGGTTTTTGATGTTTTAAACCAATTTCCGATTGAAGAAATCATTTTTCATCCCAGAACGGCCAAAGAGATGTACAATGGAAAAGCCGACCGGTCACTGTTTGCTCAAGCGATGCCGTTGGTAAAACATCCGTTGGTTTACAATGGGGATTTATTTTCGGAATCCGATCTTCAGGATTTAAAAGCCCTTTTGCCCCAGCAGCATTGCTGGATGACAGGCCGCGGTTTACTGATGGACCCTTCGCTGGCTTTGAGGCTCAATGGATTGGAGATGGATGAGAAATTGCGCAAACAGAAGTTAAAAGAATTTCATGATCAGCTCTTCCAACAATATTCGGAAAAACTGCAGGGCAGCGGACATTTGCTCAACAGGATGAACCAGTTCTGGAGTTATTTCTGCGAATCGTTTGAGAACCCTCACAAAGCAATGAAGTTAATTAAGAAATCAAGCAACATCTTGAAATACAATGCTGCCGTAGTTGAGATTTTCAGGAACTAATAACGTCAGTTCGATTTAAGCATTGATCAAAATCACTATCGTTTCGTCAATTCCCTCAATTGGCGAAACAGCGAAATGGCTAAACAATAAATGGGTGCATAAGGAATTCGATCTATTGCGAAAAAGAGGGTCTCATACATTCTGGGGAGAGTGACAAATTTTGTTTTTTGTTTACATTTTCAATCAACCTATTTTATGACCAGACATATTTTCCGCACGTTCCGCACGCCTTGTATTTTATCCCTTTTCGGTTTCACTTCATTTAAACAGGAATAATTATAAAGAGAAAGTGTTAAAAGAGAAGCGTGCGGAACGTGCAGAAATAGAAGATGTATTAACTTAGGATTTAGATCGAACTTCACGTTAATATAGAATTCCAAATTCCAAGGTTTGCGTAACATTTCAACGATACTGCAATCTGATTACTGCAAACTGACCACTGCAAACTGCAAACTGAACACTAACTTCAGGAGCAATTATCCTGTTCATAAATCTGCATTGAGTACATGAGTTTTTCCAACTCATTTGCTTCCGGGGTATTATCTGGTGCACCACAGATTTCCAAAAACCTTTTCAACGCTTCCCTGTAATCATCCTCTGTAAAAAGTGTTTCCATCATCCTGATCATCATTAGATTGCTAAATATTAATTTGCGGGTGTAGGATAATTGGATAGTAGTGTTCAGTGATCAGTAATCAGTGGTCATAATTACGAAACCCATGAGAACCACTGAACACTGAAATTTTTAGTGTGCATCCAGCCAATTATCACCTGCATTTATTTCAACAGTCAGTGGTACGCCAATGTTTACAGCATTCTCCATTTCATGTTTTACAATGGCTCTCATTTGATCCAATTCTGGAATCCAGACATCAAAATTAAGTTCATCATGTACCTGAAGGATCATTTTTGATTGTAGTTTCTGCATTTTCAGTTCTCGCCATATATTGACCATGGCAATTTTGATCACATCAGCGGCAGCACCCTGGATGGGAGCATTGATGGCATTTCTTTCGGCGGCTCCACGCACCATTGAATTGGCCGAATTGATATCATTCAGATAGCGTTTACGTCCCATGATGGTTTCTACAAAGCCTATATTCCGGGCTTTTTCAATACTTTTATCCATATACAGCTTGACATAGGGGAAGTTTTCAAAATAACCATCAATGAGTTCTTTGGCTTCAGATCTGGAAATATTCAGCCTTGTTGATAAACCAAAAGATGAGATGCCGTAAATAATTCCAAAGTTGGCAGTTTTGGCTTTGCGGCGCATATCGGAAGTTACTTCCGTGAGAGGTATTTTATAGATTTTTGAAGCCGTGATGGAGTGAATATCCTGATTGTTGCGAAATGCTTCAATCATTTGCCCGTCCTGGCTCAAGGCAGCCATGATGCGCAACTCAATTTGCGAGTAGTCGGCTGATAGGAAGGTGTGTTGGGCATCGGAAGGAATAAAAGCTTTGCGCAGTTCCCGGCCATTCTCATCTCTAATGGGGATATTCTGCAAATTCGGGTTGGTCGAACTCAACCTTCCTGTAGCTGCAATAGCCTGGTTATAAGATGTATGCAGTTTTCCTGTATTGGGGTTAATCAACAATGGAAGTGCTTCCACATAAGTAGAAAGCAGTTTTTTTAATCCCCTGAAATCAAGTATTTTGCCAATGATCGGGTGTTTATCCTGAAGTTTTTCCAGCGTATCCTCAGCCGTTGAGTACTGTTTAGTTTTGGTCATTTTGGCATTTGGATCAATGTTCAGTTTTTCGAACAAAATCACGCCCAACTGTTTGGGTGACGAGACATTAAAATCTTCGCCTGCCAGGTCAATAATTTCCTTTTCGATAGCAACGAGTTGGATACGCAAAACTTCGGCATATAATTTCAATTCGCCTGTGTTTAGCTTTACCCCGGCACGTTCCATATCAGCCAGAACGTAAATGAGTGGCATCTCAATTTCATCAAAAAGCTTTCGTGATCCGGTTTTGTCCAGGTCTTTTTCAATGGCTATTTTCAGTTGCAGGGTCAGGTCAGCATCTTCGCATGAATAATCGCGCAATTGTTCAACAGGTGCCTGCCGCATATTTTGTTGAAGGATTCCCTTTTTGCCTATCAGCGTTTCTGTAGTGATTTTCTGATAACCCAGATACACTTCGCATAAATAATCCAGGTTGTGGCGCAACTCGGGCTGTATCAGATAATGGGCCATCATGGTATCAAAAAGTGGCCCTTTGAGTTCTACGCCGTAATTGAGCAACATTGAAAGATCGTATTTAATGTTTTGGCCAATTTTAGTAACCTTCTCATCGCCAAAGACCAAACTGAATTCCTGAACAATCTGGGTTGCTTCCTGTCTGTCGGCAGGTAAAGTCACGCAATAAGCCTCGTGGCTGCGGAAAGAAAACGACATACAGACCAATTCAGCTGTCTGTGTGTCAAGTCCGGTGGTTTCGGTATCAAAACAAAATTCTTTTTGAACCGATAATTCAGCCCGCAAGCTAGCCCGCTGTGCAGCCGTTTCGATCAGATAATACTGGTGCTGAACAGTTGAGAAAGTATTCAGGTTTTTTATGGCTGGAGCTACTATTTCAGGAGCTATAATTTCAGGAGAAGTAACCGGACCTCCAAACAAGGTTCCCTGCTGAAACAGCGAATCGCCAGCTGGCTGTGGCTTTGTCTCCTGTTTGCGTATTAATTGTCGAAACTCAAGATCTGAGAATATCTCATTTATTTTTTTCCAATTGGGTTCTTCCATGATGAGTTTGGTCTCGTCAAAATCGACAGGAACATCCAGAATAATTTTGGCCAGTACTCTTGACATGCGCACCTGCGGTTCAAATTCCAGAAGGTTTTCTTTCATCTTGCCCTTCAGATCATTGATATTTTCGTACAACCCGTCAATTGATTTGTAAGTTGAAATCAGTTTCATGGCCGTCTTGGGCCCTATACCGGGGCATCCGGGAATATTGTCTGAGGTGTCACCCATCAGGCCAAGTACATCGATCACCTGCGATGGTTGATCAACCATAAAGCTTTCCTGAACCTGTGGAATGCCCCATATTTCGGGTTGTTCGCCACCACGTGAAGGTTTGTACATGAAAATATTTTCGGAAACCAGTTGGGCGTAATCCTTATCAGGCGTCATCATATAAGTGGTGTAACCCATTGTTTCAGCCTTTTTAGCCAATGTACCAATCACATCATCAGCCTCAAATCCAGCTTTTTCAAGAATTGGTATATTGTAGGCTTGGATGATATTGCGGATATAGGGGATTGATTTTATCAGGTCTTCGGGCATTGCATCGCGCGTTGCTTTGTAGGCCTCAAACATTTCGTGCCTGAAAGTTGGAATATTCAGATCGAAAACAACCGCGATATGGGTGGGTTTTTGTTCCTTCAGCAATTGCTCAAGTACATTCACAAATCCAAGCATGGCAGAAGTATTCAGCCCTTTAGAATTGAATCGCGGGTTCTTAATAAAGGCAAAATAGGCCCTGTAAATCAGTGCATAAGCATCTAAAAGAAAAAGTCGTTTATCGGTTATGTTATTTTCTGACATGGGAAATTATATTTTTTCTTTAAAATTAACGATTTTAAATCCTTCTGCAATCGTTAATCTGCAATCAAATTAACGATTTTTGATTAATGATTAATGATTAATGATTTAAAATTAACGATTAACGATTGCAGATTAACGATCAACGATCGACGATTTTTGATATATGATTGTCGCTTGCAAACCATTCGGCAAACGAATTGCTGGTTTCAAACAAACGAACGCTGAAAAGTTCAATATGTTCTGGCAAAAAAGGTTTTACCTCATCTGCAATATACGCCACCAAGTTTTCGGAGGTGGGCTGAAACGGAACTACATGATGGCGTTCGTACATCTGACCCAATGCCTCCAGCTTATCGGTTGGGGCATTTTTATTGATCATCATCGAATGATCTAACTTACTGACGATCTGTTCCTGAATCATCTTTTTAAGGATGCTGAAATCAATCACCATGCCGTCTTTGGCGTTTCCCGGTTGGTTAACTGGTTCACCAGTCACGGTTATTTGAAGTTTATAAGAATGCCCGTGAATGTTGCGGCAGAGCCCGTCGTAATTAAGCAGTGCATGCGACATCTCGAAGCCGAATTGTTTGGTAACACGTATTTTTGCCATTTAGTATTTTTCTGGAGGTCGAAATTAGAAAATAAGTTCCAAGTTTCAAGTTTCAAGTTTGAGCCCGCTTATAAAAGTCAATAAAATAAAGAAATGCCACAAAGTCACTAAGACACTAAGGTACACAAAGTATCGAATATCTGCTTTATATATTTTAGTAAAACTTTGTGTCTTAGTAACTTTGTGGCAGAAAAAGACTTTTCGGAGTAGGCTCAAGTTTCAGGTTTCAGGTTGCGTGACGATTTTAATGCACCTCAAATTATAAAGTTAAAGTATGAGGAGCCTTTAATCGGCACGCAACTTGAAACCTGAAACATTTGTTTATTCGCATGTACATTTCTGCAAGCAATCAATAATCTGGCTTAATATATCGTGCTTCAGGTAGTAAGAGGTATTTTTCCCTTCCCTGCGTGAACATAAAACCCCTTTGTCTTTCAAGATTCCTAAATGGTGTGAAGTAGTCGACTGTTCAATGCCCAGCAACTCATGTATTTCTGTTACAGTCAATTTTTTGCCTCCCTCCAGATGCTTTAAAATAGCAATACGCGTGGGGTGGGCTATCGCTTTAAGCATATTGGCCGCCATTTCCAGACGGTCAGTATCTAATTCTTGAATATTTATCATAGCTAAAGTTTTAACAGATGCAAATATATAAATATTTGTCATTCAGTAAAAAATACATATCATCAAATTAATTAGTAAAGTGAGTTCGATCTAAGCGATTTTTAAATTATTTCTCCCAATAGATTTTCTTTGAGTGAAATTTTCTCCTGAAGCTCAAGTCATCATTGCCTTAATCAAATTACGCATATTACATATCCTGTGTTTTTAGCCTTCAAGAGCGTGGGCTTGGTTTTCAGTAACCCCGAATTGTTGATGAAAAGTAAAATTACAAGACATTGAACCCCTCTTGACTAAAAAGGTGCACTATGTAATTTGCGTAATATGCGTAATATGAAAAAACCAATAGTGACAAACTCCCTCAAATTGTTTCCCCTTTTCTTATATCGCACCCAGGTTAGTAAGGTGATTTAGATATAAAGAATACTTGAAGAAGTAGCCCCATTTCCTAAAAGGGGGTTTGGCAATTAAACATTCGTATTTTTTCCCAAAAGTACCATATTGTCATAATAGGATAAATTTATACACTTCCATTTTTAGTATAGTTAAAAGCTAAACTTTTCCTTTACGCGGGGGCCTCGTTCGCTCCATTCGATGGTTGCACACTGGGTGTAATAATCGTGTTCGAAAAACAGGATGTAGTTCCTTACTGCCGCTTCTCTCAAGAAGGCTTCCTTTTCTTCCATGGCTGTTACAGGGTAAAGATCATAGGATGCGATCCATACGAGAAGAACATTGGCGGTGCTATGTATCAGGTCAGACATGTAACCATAGGGTTTTTCTGTAGAATGGATAAATGGTGTCATCTGACCGGGTGTGTGACCATCAAATATATGGACAGAAATTCCTGGGAACAGTTGGCAATCTTCTCCAACTAGTTGCATATTTCCTTTTGTCTTGAGAAAATTGAGGATTTCAGGATAGTAAGCAGCCCGCTCACGGATATTGAGTATTTTTGAATGTTTACATTGCCGCTTACTGCACCAGTGGATGGCATTGGGAAACTAAAGTTTCAACAGACCGTTTTCATTCAGTACAGCTCCGTTGCAATGTTAGCAATGCAAATGGGATAACACCACATCGGTAATATCTTCGACCCAATAGCCTTTATCTGCCAGCAACGTTTCAATTGCATCGTGTTCAGTGGTCAGTGGTCAGTGGTCAGTCTCCAGTGTCCAGTGTCCAGTGTCACTTATTCATTTTTACTCCTTACTCCAAGCCGACTGATTACTGCCCACTGCCTATTGATACTGCCCGCTGCCTACTTTCTTCTGTGCCAGAGAGTCGGTTGAAAAATCCATTACATATTGAACGACTCCGAAGTAATCTTTAACGCCTTTCTCAATTTTGTTGGTTTTCAGATAGGCATCGTTTATATTTCCGGCCACCTTATCAATTCCTTCGCTTCTCATGTGGTCCCAGTGATCCTGGACTTTGCGGATATCATCAAGCACCGGTTGATCGATTTGACGGATAAGATCTGCGAAATTGTGCAAGGGTTTGGCTTTGGATATGAAATAGCTGATCATGTTGATATTGGCGCTGTAACGCAAATAGGCTGATTCACTTCGCGAACAAATCAACCAACCGTAGAAATTAGCTTCGCCCTCGCTGGTAATGCCAAACTGGTGAGCTGCTTCATGGGCCAGCACCTGTGGATATTCGATGATCAATAGGCTGTCGTTCAAATGTAGTTCATTGAAAAACGGGCCATAGTAACCGGCAATGGAAGCTTTGGCAAAAAAATCGCTAAGAGTAATGGACTTGGGACGACGGTTTCCCTGGGGGTATTTCAGTTTCAGGAAGGGTGCGTTCTTTTTGTAGGACGCTTCCACCAATGAAGTTATTTCCGAATAACCTGTATTTTCATAGGTGCAGTAGGATGCATTGGTTTGGACGATCAGGTTTTCGAATACCCGTACGAACTGAACGGTGTCGGAGGTGGATTTGGCAATCTGAAGGCGATCGTTGATGCCACTCCTGTAATAATTAAATCCCCATAGCCAGTAGAACAGTACGTAGCAAATGGCCAATGTTTGTATAATGAGGCGGATGAAATGGCCAAATTTTATTTTTCTGATGATGGCTAACATCAAAAGTATGATCAGGAAAACAGCCAGTAATCCGTAAAAGGCATCACCTAAGGAGAATGAAACCCATTTACTCAGAAATGATAGTAGAAAAGCAATTACCGGATAAAGTGTCTGTGAATAAACGGTTTCAGTGACCTTGGGGTAGCGTGAGAATAATTCGGTGAGCCCGAAAGTTACCAACGCTAACCAGACAGGCAAAGCTGCCCAGCCAAAGAATATTTGTCGTAATTTATAGTGCGTCATATATAAATAATTATGAAAAACCAAAATGGAACTTCCCAAGAACTGATTTAAAATTGATCTTTGTTTTTACCAATACAATTTAATACTTTTATCGCAATGTTTTAGTTTTTCTGATTACAAAAATTTCTGATTATGGAAGCTACAAGATCTTATGACTTTTCAGCCAAATATCTAGAAAATTTACTTCAGGGCAACCGACGGAATTGTTCTGCCATTGCCAAACAGTATCTGGCCCAGAATCCTTCATTCCTGCAACTATACGAAGAAGTATTTAAGGTTGCACTTTACGAAGTGGGGCGGTTATGGGAAACCAATCAGATAAGTATTGCCAGCGAACATATTGCTACCGCCATTACTGAAGGTATTTTGAATGAGCATTTTGAACAAATCATATCAAAAACCAGACTAAACCGTAAAGTGGTGGTGGCCTGTGTTGAAGATGAGAAGCACCAGGTTGGGATTAAAATGGTTGCCGATACTTTTGAAATGCATGGTTGGGAAAGTTTTTTTCTTGGCTCGGGGATACCGATTGTGGAACTGATTCGTTACATACACGAAGTGAAGCCTGATATGTTAGCCATTTCATTGAGTATTTATTTCAATTTTGCCAATCTTGTCAAGATGCTCAATAAACTGCGCGGGGAATTTCCTGAGTTGCAGATTATAATTGGAGGTCAGGCATTTAAACACGTTTCAGCAGAACTGATCAGTAAGGTTGGGAATGTTGTGATACTGACTGATTTATATTTACTAGAAAAGTTCATTAATGTTTTAAATTCAAAATAAGAGTCTATTCGTAAAGTTGTGAGAATAAAAATTGCCACAAGGGTACGAAGACGCTAAGGTACACATCCCGAGGACTCGGGAAATATCTGTTATATATACATTTGTGAAACTTAGTTTCTTAGAGTCTTAGTGGCAAAAGTTACTTTTTGGAGTGGGCTAAACTAATAAATAGTATGGAAAGAAATGATTTGTTTCTATCGGCACAAAAGTTGCCTCAGGTGCCAGAACTATGTGCGGATGAATATAGTGCAAAAAGAGAAATGCTGGTTAGTAAGATGAATCTTAAAATGGAAGCACGCACTGATCTATTTGACATGGTTGGGGCAAATAATGTGGAGATGATGAAAGACAATCATGCCGATCATGCCCGCTTCATGGAGTCTATTTTCTGCCAACATTCACCCGACATACTGGTTGATACTGTTTTGTGGGTTTTTAGAGTATTCCGGACCCGGAAATTCAATTCTACCTATTGGGCTGCACAGTTCAACACATGGATCGAAATCTATAAAGTAGAACTATCGGAGGAGTGTTATAAGGCAATCTATCCATATTACAACTGGATGCAAATCAATATTCCGAATTTCGTGCAACTGGCCGATGAAAAGCTCGATGAACCTAATTCGCTCCATTAAATTTCAATTTTTTTAGACGCTTTTATTGAATGAAAGACTATACTACAATTCCAGCCTGGGGTGATTTAATTGATGGCTTGATAATTAAAGGCAAATCGGTTGCCATTGGCGTTTTTGACCTTAAGGGTGAATTGCTGGATGCCAATTGGGCGATGATTTACTTTTTAGATATTGATTCTAAAGAAAAGAAGCCCATAAACAGTTTCGTGAATCCCGAATTTTCTGTTTTTGCAGCGGATAGTCATTCAGGAAAAATATTTGAAGGGTTTCTGACCATTGGAAATTCTAGTGATGTAAGTTATTCCCTTGAAGCAACAGTTTTTAGAAGAGACCACCGTATTTTGGTTTTTGCAGAAGCCAATGTACCTGAACTATTTGAAGGTAACCGTAGAATGAGCCAGTTAAATCAAGAAGTGAACAACCTGCAACGGCAACTGATCAAAGAAAAAATGACCTTGCAGGACACACTGAAAGAGTTAATGGATACCCAGCAAATGCTGATTCATTCAGAAAATATGAATGCAATGAGTCAACTGGTTGCCGGGGTGGCACACGAAGTCAATAACCCGATTTCCTTTGTTTACAGCAATGTGTTTTCACTCGATAAATACATTGGCAACATCGTTCATTCATATACTGAACTGGAACAACTGATTCAGACCAAATGTAATGAGGAATTAATTGATTTGGCAAGAGAAATCAGGAAAAAGAATGATCTTGATTTTTTAATTGATGATATTACAGACATCACAACGCAATCGAAAATAGGATTGGAACGTGTTAAAACCATTATTGAAGATCTTCGCAGGTTTTCGAAACTGGATGAAGCGGAGATGAAAAGTATTGACCTGATTCAGAACATCTCATCAACCATTCTGATTGCTGGTTTGGAATTACGCAAACGAAACATTCTGTACAAGCTTATTGCTCCTGAAAAACTGATGGTTGAATGCTATCCGGGGCAATTAAATCAGGCATTGCTGAATCTTATTTTAAATGCTGCACATGCTATTGAAGCTGATGGAAATCTAACCATTACTGTAACTGAAACTGAACATGATGTAACAATATCTGTTTTAGATGATGGATGTGGAATTCCTCCAGAAATAAAAGACAAAATATTCGATCCTTTTTTCACTACCAAGCCCGTTGGAAGTGGGACAGGTATAGGATTGAGTATTACCCACAAAATCATTACTGAAATGCACAAAGGAACCATTCAGATGGAATCTACACCAGGAGAAGGCACGTGTTTTATTCTGTCAATTCCTAAACAGGCATACGAAATAAAAGGTAAAGAATAGTCATACAACAGGCTATCAAACAAGTTTTGTCATCCATTTACGAGAAACAGTTTTCACCTAACAAGTTACGGATTCAAACCCAAACGCAGTGTACATTATAGTAACTTTAATTTTATATCTTTGACTTTATAAAATTATATACATCATGGAATGAAGAATAGATATCGATACAAAAGTGATTGAGTTAAACCACGAATGTTGTTTAATTTCAATAACCTTTTAATTTGTATAAATATGGAAAATATAGAATCTTTGCACGAATTGCTTAAAAGGCAAACTATGGACCTGCATGAAAAAGGTCATCAGGTTCCATACATCGTTAATCTTCTAAAAAATACGGTTTCGGTGGAAAGTTATGTTGGGCATTTACGTGCTTTTGCCATCATTTATGGTACATTGGAACATCAACTTTCTACGTTGAATCAACCTGAGATCAAAGATTTTTTGGAAGACTATACCCCAAGATTGCCGCTTATTTTGACCGATTTGGAATATTTTAACGCTAAGAATGTCAAAGATATTATTCCCGCAATAAACAATGCATTGCATGTAGCTGATAAAATATTATTGTACAGTGTACAAAACCCCTACAAACTTTTGGGTTTTCTTTATACGCTCGACGGTTCGCTAAACGGGGGGTCTGTTTTTAGAATTCACCTTTCTGAAGTATTCGATTTGCACAACAACAAGGGGATTAGTTATTTTTCTTTATTCAATGAACCATATAAACAATTTTGGGCTAAGTTTACTGAAAAACTTAATACTAAAATCATTAATAATCAAGCAAAAAATGATGTTTTATCGTCGGCAGCCGAAATGTTTAACGATCTGTTAAGTATTTACGAGAATTTGTATCCAATTGATGAGAAGCGTCTGGGAAATCACATAACGTCATTAAATCCGGAAGCTGGAAATTTTCCAATTCCAACCAATCCGCTTGAAATAGAGGCAGCCATGATCGCTGGGTTAAGGTGTTGGGATGAATTTTCGTTCTTCGAAAAAAGATACGGAGAACGTGGAAAACGCTTTTCAGCCAGTGATGCTGTCTGGTTGGTAACTTTGCACGAGCTTTCATTAGAGTTGGCAAACAACCAGGTGAAATGGCTGGCGAAATACTTAGCCAACAGAGGAATGCCTGTAATTACAATGGAATTTCAATTACGGTGCATGTATGAAGAACTTGTAAAATTTATTCCTGATAATGAGCAAAAGTACAAAACTTTGCTTCTTGTTTCAGAACAACTTAAAAATGAAAGGATTAAAATAATTTCTTCGGCTATTTTTGAAAAAAGTAATTCAATATTTACAGAATTTTGTGTACAATTGAAAGTAAGCGAGGAGCCAATGAAAAATACAGGGATACTGATTGCAAGTTCAATTGCCGACGTCAAAAACGGATTTGAACCATCATTGCAAAGTTTCAAAACATGGATGACAAATCCTGAACTATTTTCATCCAACTGGATTCAGGCAGTTGAAAATACCTATTCAGCAATTGAAAATCAAATTTAATCTTAAAAGGCATCATCATGGTTGAAAATTTAAATAACTACGATTTTAACGAATTTCAAAGTTATTTGATTTCTGGTGATTATGAAAAATGCTCTGAATTTATCAATACTCTATTAAATGAAGATGTTGATATTAAGCAAATTTATGATGGGCTTTTGAAAAAGTCGCTTTACAATATTGGAGAACTGTGGGAGAATGGCAAAATAACGGTTGCAACCGAGCATTTGGCTTCTGCTATTGTTGAAACCATTATGAACGATATTTATTTAAAAATTATAAGGCAAAACAAAATTAATAAAACAGCTGTCCTTGCCTGCACTGAAAACGAATTTCATCAGATTGGTATTAAAATGGTGAACGATATTTTTGAGAAAAATGGATGGCATGTTCACTTTTTAGGAGCGGGTACCACTACCGAAGAATTAATTTCTTCGATAGGATTTATTCATCCTAATATAGTGGCGATTTCATTGAGTATTCCGTTTAATTTACCATCTTTCGAAAAAATGTTGACCAAAATACGGGCTCAGTACCCCGACCTCTATATTTTTGTTGGAGGACAAGCATTTCTACATGGCGGATTTGAGATATTAAAAAAATTCCAAAATATCATATACATAGCTGATATAAATGAGTTGGATGAATTTTTACAAATGGAAATGAAGGATAAAAATTAGATAACACTTATGCAAAGCCTTGATTTTAACATGCTTTTATCAGAATGGACCGATGAATTGATGTTGACCCTGTGTGATAATAATTCATTTGGAATAGCCTTATTTAACAATGCCGGCGATTTACTTTGCGCTAATGCAGCAATGGTTTCGCTTTGCGATGATTTTGATTCAAGCAGTTTAATAAACCCAACTTTTGAAAAACTAGTTTCGTTAGAAACATCTGATTCAGTGCTATTTTCCGGGTTCTTAACCATTGGAAAATATAACAGTGTCAACACTACAATTGAGGCGAAAGTATATTGGAAAACCGACAGAATATTAATTACGGGTGGTATAAATGTGTCGGGTTTGATAGAACAAAACAAAACGATGCATATATTGAACCAAAAGGTGACCAATTTGCAACGTCAATTGATGCAAGATAAAGCCGAACTCTTGAATACAATGAAAAAATTGAAAGATACCCAGCAAATGCTCATCCATTCAGAAAAAATGAATGCAATAGGTAACTTGGTTGCCGGGGTGGCGCACGAAGTCAATAACCCGATTGCCTTTGTTTACAGCAATGTGTTTTCACTCGATAAATACATCGGCGACATTGTTCATTCATATACTGAACTGGAACAACTGATTAAGACCAAATGTAATGAGGAATTAATTGATTTGGCAAGTGAAATCAGGAAAAAGAATGATCTTGATTTTTTGATTGATGATATTGCAGACATCACCACGCAATCGAAAATAGGATTGGAACGTGTTAAAACCATTGTGGAAGATCTTCGCAGGTTTTCCAGACTGGATGAAGCGGAGATGAAAAGTATTGACCTGATTGAGAATATCTCATCAACCATTTTGATTGCTAATTTGGAATTAAGCAAACGAAACATTCTGTACAAGCTTATTGCTCCTGAAAAACTGATGGTTAAATGTTATCCGGGGCAATTAAATCAGGCATTGATGAATGTTATTTTAAATGCTGCACAGGCTATTGAAGCTGATGGAAATCTGACCATCACTATAACTGATGTTGAACAAAAGGTAACAATTTCTGTTTTAGATGACGGATGCGGAATCTCTCCGGAGATAAAGGACAAAATTTTCGATCCTTTTTTCACTACGAAGCCTGTTGGAAGCGGAACCGGTCTGGGATTGAGTATTACCTACAAAATCATTACTGAAATGCACAATGGAACCATTCAGGTGGAATCTACACCAGGAAAAGGCACCTGTTTTATTCTGTCTATTCCTAAACAAATAAACGAAGTTAAGGGTAACGAATAGACTATAAGTTGACTATAAAAATTAAAGAAAATGAGTTTTCAGCAAAGTACAGAACAGGAATATAACCTTCTGATCATTGATGATGAGGTTGAAATTACC
>Ga0123339_10001360_pt1 | contig 17050 bp, 20 predicted proteins | sample lystaG_FD_89956 | JGI IMG/M metagenome (GOLD analysis project Ga0123339, IMG submission 89956) | Glacier valley bacterial and archeal communities from Borup Fiord, Nunavut, Canada, to study Microbial Dark Matter (Phase II) -... | ecosystem: Environmental > Aquatic > Freshwater > Ice > Glacier ... | reverse complement strand
TTCTTTATCATCACGACAGCAGGGAATGACAAGAACAGTATCTGTTATGATCTCCATAATAAATCACTAGATATCAAAGCGGACAGAAAAAATGATCCTAGTTTCTATCCTGTGGTCTATGGACTAACAGATGAAGATGACTGGAATGATGAGGAAAACTGGTACAAGGCTAATCCTTCACTTGGACATATCATAACAATTGATCGAGTTCGAGAAGCATATAAGAATGCGCTTGAAAATCCAGCGGAAGAAAATATATTTAAACAACTAAGACTCAATATATGGACATCGTCAACAATCTGCTGGATTCCAGATCACATTTATGATCGAGGAAATCTTTCAATCGATATGGATTCTCTGCAAGGAAGAGAATGTTATGGAGGACTGGATCTTTCCAGCACTTCGGATATATCAGCATTTGTTCTTGTGTTTCCACCAAGAAATGAAGATGAAAAATACATTGTATTACCATTTTTCTGGCTTCCCAAAGACACTTTAGAATTGAGATGCAGAAGGGATCATGTACTTTATGATGTATGGGAGCTCCAAGGGTATATCAACACAACCGAAGGAAACGTCATTCATTATGGATTCATAGAGAAATTCATTGAGAAGTTAGGTGAGAAGTATCACATCAAAGAGATTGCATTTGACAGATGGAACGCCACTCAGATGGTTCAGAACCTGGAAGATATGGGATTCACTGTAGTTCCATTTGGGCAAGGGTATAAAGACATGTCACCACCTAGTAAAGAACTGTATAAGCTTCTCATGGAAGGGAACATTAATCATGGCGGTCAGCCTGTACTTAAATGGATGGCTCAGAATGTTGTCATGCGTCAGGATCCTGCTGGGAATATTAAACCAGATAAAGAAAAGTCTGTAGAAAAAATAGATGGAATTGTAGCGACCATCATGGCTCTGGATCGTTGTATCAGGAATAAAGATGAAAGCAGCATCTATGACGAGAGAGAGATGATTGTTTTTTAGCAAAATAAAAGGTCTATCACCGAAATGATAGACCAGTTACCTTTTCAAGGTCTTTGATAACACCAATAGATAAATCCTTTGAGCCATGTTTAGGCATGTTAGCCTTTCTTTCTTCACCAGCTTTTTCAAATAGATGATGAGAACCGTTAGACCGCACAAGAACCCAACCATTAGCATTCAAAATTTTCTTGGCATCTCTGTAATTCATAATACACCTCCACTATGTTGTTAGTTGATATGGTAATCAACTATCGTAGTAAGATTAGGAGCTCTTTCGAGACTTCTAACTTGTCACGCTCCTCAATAAATGAGTGGGACAATGATCCACTTTATACACATAGCTTTGGTGCCTGAAAAGGTACACATAAAGTATATCATATTTCTGGGAATATAAAAATATAAAAAAGTATTGACACGTGTTCAACACGTGTTATAATATATGTAATAGATGAAGGGGGACTTAAAATGAAGGAGAATTATGTGTATCCAGTTATTTTTGACTATTCTGAAGCAGATTTCGTAAATATTATAATTCCAGATTTTGAGGGAGCAATTTCTTCCGCTTTAAGAGACTCAGATGTTATTAAAGAAGCACAAGATTTTTTAGCACTAAATATTGTTGACTATGAACAAAGTTCTAAAGCCTTACCAGAGTATTCTATGAATGTTGAAAGTAATAACGATCAGAAAGTCATTTATGTGAATGTTTGGATGCCTTATCACAGGTCTACGGTCAAAGAAGTTTTAGTTAAAAAGACTTTAACTATTCCTAGCTGGATAGATATATTAGCAAAGCAGGAGAGAATTAACTTCTCTGCAGTATTGGTACGAGCTTTAAAAGAGAAACTTAACATTGTTAATTAAATGTTAACGATTTCACTTTGACAATATGTTTCTGATAGTCTATAATTAAATTACAGGTAGAGATACGCTGTATACTCGTGTAGCCGAATTAACGTTTAAGCGGCATGTGCTGTCGTCGGTCACGAGGCCGCCATATGGCGGTTTTTTAAATTGAGGTAATAATGGATATTTTTATTTATTCTGATGAATCAGGTGTTTTTGATTACATAAATAATGATATTTTTGTTTTTGGAGGCTTAATTATCCTTGGATCCGAACAAAAAGAAGTATGGTCCAGGAAATATGCTGCTATGGAGAAAAATGTTAGGATTTCCGAAGGGTATGGAAATACAGTGGAGCTTAAAGCCACTAGTATTTCTATTAAGAGTAAGAATACATTATATAAATCTTTAAATAGTTGTCATAAGTTCGGTGTCGTAGTTAAACAAAAAGAGTTGTTAGAGAGAATTTTTGATAGCAAAAAAGATAAACAAAGGTACTTAGATTATTCTTATAAAATAGGAGTGAAAAAAGCTCTAAAACGTTTAATTAGTTCAAAGGTTATATTGCCTGAGAATGTAGAAAGAATCCATTTTTTTATAGATGAGCATACTACATCAACTAATGGGAGATATGAATTAAGAGAAGGATTAGAACAAGAATTTAAAAACGGTACGTTCAACTACAAATATAGTTGTTTCTATAAGCCTATCTTCGAACAATTAAAAGAAGTAAGAGTAGAGTTTTGCAACTCGAAGTCTAAGTATTTAGTTAGGGCTGCAGATATTATAGCTAATAGAGTATATTTTGAAGCTTTAAAACATGATAAGATTAGTGCATGGGAAGACTATATTTCGGTTACGAAAATGCCATAATAACCAGCATCTCTAACGAGGTGCTTTTTTCATGTGCAGAATTAGGAGGAGAAGATGAGAATACCTTTTATAACTAGACACAATCAATCGCGAGATGCACCTAAAAATAGCTTCTTTGGGAATGCGTATACCTTTTTCTTCGGATCCACTTCCAGTGGGAAAATAGTGAATGAAAGAACTGCATTGCAGACCACAGCGGTTTATGCCTGTGTTAGAGTTCTGGCAGAGGCCATTGCTTCGCTTCCACTACATACTTACAGGTATCAGGACAACGGAAAAGAGAAGGCTATTGATCACTCACTTTACAAACTCCTCCATGATGAGCCTAATCCAGAGATGACTTCATTTGTGTTCAGAGAAACACTTATGGGTCATCTTTTAATTTGGGGAAATGCATATGCACAAATCATCCGGGATGGTCGAGGGAAAGTTATAGCCCTATACCCACTTATGCCTGACAAGATGACAGTGGAGAGAAAAGATAGTGGTGAACTCTTCTACCTTTACAACAAGGAAGGAACCTATTATCCACTTCGCAGTGATGAAGTGCTTCATATCCCAGGACTCGGGTTTGATGGTCTGGTTGGTTACTCTCCAATAGCCATGGCGAAGAACGCCATCGGCATAGCCATAGCGACTGAAGAGTATGGAGCTGCCTTTTTTGCTAATGGAGCAAACCCTGGAGGAGTTCTCGAACATCCTGGTGTGGTCAAGGATCCATCAAAGATCAGAGAGAGTTGGAACAATTTATATCAGGGTTCGAACAATGCACATCGGATTGCAGTACTTGAAGAAGGCATGAAATTTCAAAGCATAGGAATTCCACCAGAGCAGGCGCAGTTCCTGGAAACAAGAAAGTTTCAGATCAATGAGATTGCTCGTATTTTCAGAGTTCCACCACATATGATCGGAGACCTAGAGAAGTCCAGCTTCTCGAATATCGAGCAGCAGTCTCTGGAGTTTGTGATGTACACACTGGATCCATGGGTTATACGCTGGGAGCAGGCGATTCAGCGAAGCCTGTTCTCCAAGAGTGAGAAGAACGAATACTTCGTGAAGTTCAATGTGAATGGACTTCTAAGGGGAGACTATCAAAGCAGAATGGCGGGCTATGCAGTGGGAAGACAGAACGGTTGGCTCTCAGCGGATGACATCAGAGAGATGGAGGACATGAACAAGCTACCAGACGGTATTGGAAACAGGTATCTGGTAAACGGAAATATGGTGGATGTGGAGAGTGCTGGAAGCTGGGCAAGTACAGGAGGTGCAAACACTGCAAATAGTGATTAATGGAAATATGACAAGGTGTGTGTTAAATGATGGCGCTATTTTTCTTCTAGATACAGAGGATTTGAATGTGCTGGATGGAAACAATTGGCGAGTCGATAAGATGGGCTACATAAGGAGTGGTCATAACAATTTGCTTCACAGAATGATTCTTAAGCCTTTCAAAGGGAAGGTGGTAGACCATATTAATGGAAATCCATCAGATAATAGAAAAAATAATTTAAGAATCGGAAGTCAAAAGCAGAATAGTTACAATACAAGGCTTTCTAAAAATAATAAAACAGGATTTAAAGGTGTCAGCTGGGACAAGTACAGGAATAGATATGCCGCTTGTATTTGTGTTGATGGGTGCACAAAACATTTAGGGAGATACGATACGAAGGAAGAAGCTGCGGATGCTTATGATAAAGCAGCTTCTTTTTATTTCGGTCATTTTGCTCTATTAAATAAGGAGTTGAAGGAGGTTTGTAATGAAACGAAAATTTTGGAGCTGGGTAAAAAACGAGAACAAAGATACTTTCGGGAGTGATAGAACGCTGTATCTCAACGGCGAAATCTCAGATGAAACCTGGTACGGAGATGAGGTAACGCCGAAGATATTCAAAGATGAACTGAATTCATGTACGGGGGATATTACTGTTTGGATCAACTCTCCGGGTGGAGATGTCTTTAGTGCAGCTCAGATCTACAACATGCTGATGGACTATCAAGGGAATGTATCTATAAAGATTGATGGCCTCGCAGCCTCTGCCGCTTCCGTAATTGCTATGGCAGGAACGGAAGTGCAGATGTCTCCTGTGGCTATGATGATGATCCACAACCCCATGACGGTGGCCATCGGAGATTCAAAGGAGATGCAGAAAGCGATTGAGATGCTGGGTGAGGTTAAGGAAAGCATCATCAACGCCTACGAGCTTAAGACAGGACTTTCCAGAGCTAAGCTCGGACACCTTATGGATGCAGAGTCCTGGTTTAATGCGAAAAAAGCTCTGGAGATGGGGTTCGTTGACAAGATCATGTTTAACGAAGAAGAGAAAAAAGAAGAGATGCTGGAGCCAATGATGTTTTCGCGAACTGCTGTTGCAAACTCGCTTCTAATGAAACTCATTCCACCAAAGGATGAAACCAGAACACCTGCAGATCAGCTTCAGAAAAGATTGAACTTAATCACACACTAAATTTAGGGGGAAGATAGAATGAATAAAATATTAGAACTAAGAGAAAAAAGAGCCAAAGCCTGGGAGGATGCTAAGTCATTCCTTGACAATAAAAGAGAAAAAGATGGCATGATGTCCGCCGAAAATACAACGGTATATGACCGCATGGAAGAAGAAGTGGTGAATCTCGGAAAGGAGATAGAAAGGTTTGAGCGGCAGGCGAGCATTGAAGCGGAACTTATGAGGCCTACAGCTTCACCCATCATGGGTAAACCAGGACAGGGAATGAACGGTGATGAAAAGAAAGGCAGAGCATCCAATGAATACAAACAAGCCTTCTGGAAGACCATGAGAAATAAGCACAGCTTTGATGTCAGCAACGCACTTCAAATCGGAACAGACTCCGAAGGTGGATATCTGGTTCCTGACGAGTTCGAAAGAATCCTTATAGATGCGCTTATTGAGGAGAATCTCTTCAGAAGCCTGGCTAAAGTCATTACAACATCATCAGGTGATCGAAAAATTCCGGTTGTAGCTTCAAAGGGTACAGCTTCATGGGTAGATGAGGAAGGTCAGATTCCAGAATCCGATGATGCATTCTCACAGGTATCCATTGGTGCCTATAAGCTTGCCACAATGATCAAGGTTTCAGAAGAACTTCTCAACGACAATGTCTTTAATCTGGAAAGCTATATTGCTAAGGAGTTTGCCAGAAGAATCGGTGCAAAGGAAGAAGAAGCCTTCTTTATCGGAGATGGATCCGGTAAGCCTACAGGTATTTTCCATAGCATAGGTGGAGCAGAACTAGGAATAACTGCAGCATCAGCAACTGCGATCACAGCAGACGAGCTAATGGATCTCTTCTACAGCCTGAAGTCTCCATACAGAAAAAATGCGACTTTCGTCATGAACGATTCTACGGTCAAGGCAATCAGAAAGCTGAAGGACGGTAATGGTCAGTATCTATGGCAGCCATCCATCACTGGAGGTCAGCCTGATACCATCCTGAACAGAACAGTCAAGACTTCTGTTTATGTACCAACAATTGAAACAGGGGCTAAGTCTATCGCTTTCGGTGACTTTGGATACTACTGGGTTGCAGATAGACAAGGCAGATCCTTCCAGAGACTGAACGAGCTTTATGCTGTAACTGGACAGGTAGGTTTCAAGGCAAGTCAGAGAGTTGATGGTAAGCTCATTCTTCATGAAGCAATAAAAGTTCTGAAGCAGAAGTAGGAGGAGTAGCATATGAGTTATAATTCAAAAAACTACACGGAGCAAGGTGGAGAAAGAACGGTCATTGGGGGAGAGCTTATCATTACTGAAAATGGAAAGCTAACCCTTAATGGAGAGATATTTAGTCAAGCTGACTTTCAGCCGCAGAGTGCTGCTGTGGATCTCGCAGGGTTACTTGCAGATTTCAATAGTCTTCTGACTAAACTGAAAACCGCTGGATTTATGAAAAATGAATAAGGAGGAACTGCGCAGTGAGTATGACTCTGATTGAAAAAGTTAAAAAGAATCTGGTTCTGGAACATGCTGAAGATGATCAGCTTTTAGAAAGTTATATCACTGCTGCAACTTCCTATGCTGAAGGTTACCAGAGAAAGATTGTTGGATACTATGAAGAACAATCTATGGACGCCATCACAGAACAGGCAGTCATCATGTTGTCATCTCACTTTTATGAAAGTAGAGATGGCAGCACTGGTGGCTTTTTTCATGACAAGGTAGATGCCAGTGAGCAGGTTTGGGAAGTGGTTAGAACACTCTTAAGACTGAATAAGGATGTGATTTTATGAGCATTGCTCAGCTGAGGATTCCTATTGAAATCTATGAAACGAGCATCATAACAGATAATGAGGGATTTGCTATCAAGGTGGAGAAACTCATTCTAAGAAGTAAAGCCTATCGCGAAGAGCGTCATGGAAGTGAGGCCTGGAAAAATAGAGCAAGTTATTCATCTGCAACTACACTCTTTCGAATAAGAAGAAGTCCAAGTGTAAAGATCACTTCAGAGCATTTTCTGCTTTGTGAGGAAGAAAAGTACAACATCATAAGTGTTCAGGATATCAAGGACAACGGGATGTATCTGGAAATAATCAGTGAAAGATTTGGTTCTTCCAAGGGGTGATGATTATGGCGAGAGCAAGTTACAAGCTACCAGAAGATTTTCTTAATAAGATCTCAAAGCTTAATGAAAAGCTTGACGATATTGTACCGAGAGTTCTTATCGAAGGGGCAGCACCTGTCTTAAAGAAAGCGAAAGATAATTTATCACAAAGAATCGGACAAGGCACCAAAAAGCCTTCAGAGGCCACTGGTGATCTTATTGGTTCACTTGGATCATCAAAGCCTTATCAGGATCACAACGGAGACTGGACGATTAGAATGGGCGTCTCCACAACAAAGGATCGTAAGGGTGTTTCGAATGCATTGAAAGCGGCGATTCTCGAATATGGAAAGTCCGGCCAATCTCCTAAACCATGGTTGAAGCAGACCAGGTCATCTTCAAGAAAAGCATGCGTAGAAGTTATGAAGAATACATTGGAAATGGAGATTGATAGTTTATGAGCATTTTAAAAGAACTAATTACAATGCTTCAGTCAGTCAGTATTCCAATTGAAACGGGGGTGTTCTCTAGCACATCACCAGAGGAATATCTGGTTTTGACACCAATAAATGACAGACTCCAGCACTTTGCTGATAACGAACCAATGTATGAAGTGACTGAGGTTAGAATCTCTTTATTTACAAAGAAGAATTATATACTGAGGAAGAAGCAGATCACTAAGCTTCTCATGAATTCCGGCATGACCATTACAGATAGGCAATACATTGGATATGAAAATGACACAAAATATCATCATTATGTGATTGATGTTTTAAAAGAATATGAAATGGAGGATGAATAAATGGCGACAATAGGTCTGGATAGTCTTTACTATTCAAAAATAACTGAAGACCCAAGTGGCATAGAAACCTATGAAACACCAAAAGTGCTTGCCAAAGCAATGACCGCTGAATTAAGCATTGAACTAAGTGAAGCGATCCTTTATGCGGATGATGGTGCTTCTGAAGTGGTGAAGGAATTCAAGAATGGAACATTAAGCTTAGGAATTGATGATATAGGATCTTCCGTAGCCCAGGACCTGACAGGATGTAAGCTCGACAATAACAATGTCGTAATCTCAAGAAGCGAAGATGGAGGAACTCCTGTTGCAGTAGGATTTCGTGCGAAGAAAGCAAATGGAAAGTATCGCTACTTCTGGCTTTACAGAGTGATCTTCAGTGTTCCACCTACAAGTCTTGCTACCAAGGGAGATTCTGTCACTTTCAGCAGCCCGACCATAGAAGGTACAGTATTTAGTCGAAATAAACCGGATGTTGAAAATAAGCATCCATGGAAATCTGAAGTGACTGAAGGGGATACAGGCGTAGTTCCAGTAACCTTGTCAAGCTGGTTTTCATCTGTCTATGAACCAGAATTTACTGTTGAAGTGTAGGAGGTTAAAGAATGACACAAGAAAAAATTAAACTTGATGAAGCATCTCAAGATAGGAGTGCTCTAATTGAAATAGGAGAAGAAATATACCCATTAATACTCACAACTAAGGCAACAAAAGAGATTGCAAAAAGATACGGTGGGCTAGAGAACTTAGGGAACAAGCTCATGAAATCTGAGAACTTTGAAATGGCACTAGATGAGATTATCTGGCTTATAACGCTTCTAGCAAATCAGTCAATCCTCATACATAATCTGAAGAATAAAGAAAACAGGAAAGAGGAACTGCAAGAGGAGGAGGTAGAACTTCTTACCACTCCATTTGAGCTTGCTGAGTACAAGAATGCCATCATGTCCTGTATGATGAAAGGCACCAAAAGGACTATAGAGAGTGGAACCTCAAAAAACGAAGTGGTCGGGTAGAGGATGATGAAGTCTTTATCCGACTAATCTATTACGGAACAGTTCATCTAAATAGAAACGAAGAAGAAATATGGCTCTTGCCATTTGGGTATCTTTTGGATTTATGGGAATGTCATAAGCAGTTTATCGGCATTTCTAAACCAAAGATCGAACATTATATTGATGACGTCATCCCAGAATTCATTTAGCAAAAGTTATAACAGTGATTCTAAGGATATAAAGGCTATAAAAGCGATTATCAGTTTATAAAGGATATAAGCACTAGGCATCTCATTAAGAGGTGTCTTTTTGTTTTCTCTTTTCAAGAAATAGATGTGTTAAGTACGCTTAATAGACGTACAAAATAAGGAGGTGAGGAAGCATGTCAGACAGTTTTGGATTTAAGATTGGCGTCGAAGGTGAAAAGGAGTTTAAGGATTCACTAAGAGACATCAATCAAAGCTTTAAAGTGCTGGGTTCTGAGATGAACCTTGTGACATCACAATTTGATAAGCAGGATAGTTCAGTAAAGGCTGTCACAGCAAGGAATGAAGTCTTAAATAAGGAAATTGATACACAGAAGGATAAAATTAAAACGCTTGAATCTGCACTGAAGAATGCTTCCGACTCCTTTGGAGAAAACGACAAGCGAACAAAAGCATGGCAAGTCCAACTTAATAATGCCAATGCGGACTTAAACAAAATGGAAAAGGAACTTGGAGAATCTGCAGGTAAAGCAGAAGATCTAGGAGAGAAACTAGAGAAATCTGGTAAATCTGCCGATGATGCAGGGGGTAGATTCGATAAGCTGGGTGGCATCCTTAAAGGTATAGGAGCTTCCATGGGTGCGGTTACCATCGCAGCTGGTGCTGCTGCAATCAAGATAGGTAAAGAAGTTGTTCAGCAGTTCGGTGAATTGGAACAGAACCTTGGTGGATCAGAGGCAGTATTTGGAGAATACGCAGCTTCCATACAGAAAACAGGTGAAGAAGCGTATAAAAACCTGGGTGTATCCCAGAGTGACTACCTGGCCACAGCCAACAAGATGGGCGCACTGTTTCAGGGATCAGGACTTGAGCAGCAGAAAAGCATGGACTTGACTGAAAAGGCTATGCAGAGAGCTGCAGATATGGCATCTGTAATGGGTATCGACATGCAGATGGCACTGGACTCCGTAGCTGGTGCTGCCAAGGGAAACTTTACCATGATGGACAATCTGGGAGTGGCCATGAATGCAACGAATGTTGAAGCTTATGCTCTTGCCAAAGGACTGGATTTCACATGGGCTTCAGCCTCTAATGCAGAAAAAGCTGAAGTTGCCATGCAGATGTTCTTTGAAAATACGGAACAATATGCAGGGAACTTTGCCCGTGAATCCACACAGACGGTGACAGGATCCTTAGGCCTTTTTCAGGCGGCACTTGGATCGTTCACAGCAGGACTTGGGAATGCTGATGCGGATATGACAAACCTTACTCAAAACCTTGTTGATGCGTTTCAGTCCGTCGTCGTAAACATAGTACCAATTTTAGAGAATATCGTAGCCGCGCTACCAGCTGCCATGAATGGAATTCTTCTAGCGGTTGGTGACCTGCTTCCAATTCTTCTGAGCACTGCAACTACTTTATTCGAACAGGTGCTGGCTACATTACTAAGTTTACTTCCAGAGCTTATTCCTGCAGCAGTGGACGCGATAATGACCATTGTAGGAGCTCTTGTTGATAATCTGCCACTGCTGATTGAAGCTGCAATGCTGCTCATAACATCGCTTGTAGAAGGAATAGGGTTAGCATTACCGGTTCTAATTCCATCCATGATTGAAGCAATCATTCTGATCGCAACAACTTTAATAGAAAACATAGATCTACTTCTTGATGCAGCCTTTACGCTAATTAGTGGATTGGCGCAAGGACTCCTGAATGCACTTCCGACACTGATTGAAGCACTGCCTCAGATCATTGCGAGCATTGTAACGTTTCTTGTTTCAAACTATCCAAGACTTGTCGAGATGGGGATAGGTTTGATTGTTCAACTTGCCTATGGCCTAATAAGAGCGATACCGCAAATGCTAAATCAGATTCCACAGATATTGTCTGCTTTGTTAGGAGGAGTATCAAAGATCATTCCTTCCATGAACCAAGTAGGTCAAAATATCATTCAGGGACTCTGGAACGGTATTTCATCGATGATTGGTTGGATCAGAGAGAAAGTGAATGGCGCCATGAGTGGAATCGTGAAAGGTGTAAAGGGCTTACTAGGAATTCATTCTCCATCGACGGTGTTTGCAGGTATAGGAACGAATATGGGTGAAGGAATTGGGGTTGGGTTTAGCAGTGTCATGAAAGATGTAGAACAAGACATAAAGAATGCTATTCCAACAGAATTTGATGAGATGAAAATGGATGTTAATGCAGTAGGAAATATTATTCCAGATACTTCAAATGTCACAAACGGTGCGATGGTACCAATAGAAAACTTAGTAGGACTATTACAAGGGTTACTTGAGAAAATCGGCTTAAATACTGGAATGGAAGATATGAGTGGTGGAGTAACAAATCACTACAACATTACCATCAATAATCCAAATGCAGAGTCTTCTTCAGAGAGTATTCGATCTACGCTTTTGAAGCACTCATACGGATTGGTGTAAAGGAGGTGGATTGATGGGCAGAGAATTATGGATATTTAATGGAGTGGAGCTTACGAAGTATGGAAAATGGGATATAGAAGAGATCATTGAAGGAATCGGCGTTCCCAAATATAGGGGAAGTAATCTTCAAGTTCCTTTTCAGCATGGAAACCGGTGGGTCAAGAAGCGATACGATAGACGTAAAGTTGTATTCTCCATGTGGATCAAAGGAAATAACAGAATACAGCTGGATAATCATATAGATGAATTCATAAGAGGTATTGCGAAACCGGGGATACACACTTTAAGAAGAATCCTACCAGATGGTGAGATTCGTGAATCCTTTGGAGAACTTTGTTCAGAACTAAACTTCGTTAGAAAAGGACACGGCTATGCTAAGTTTGCACTGGAAGTTGAGCTACCAGATCCATTTTTCTATGGAATTGAATTGGTATCCCTCAATGAAATGATTGGAGAAAAAAACCATACTTGGTCCCATGAATATAATGCAACTGCTCCGTTAAACTCAATGGAAATAAAATTTACTGGCCCGATCACTAACCCAATGCTTATGAACACAAATAATGGAGTCTGGGTGCAGTATCTGGGGAATATTAATTCAGGAGAAATGGTGATACTCAATATAAAGAATTTCTCCTGTATGAAGAATGGAGACAACGCCATAAGCACAGTGAAACACGGAGGGGATGCATATTGGATGATCTTTGAAAGCGGGACAAACAATCTGAAACTCACATCGGACGAAATTGGTGGAAAGGTAGAAGTTGATTATTATCCCAGTTATTTTTAGGAGGTGCGTAATGAATATTGAGAATAGAAAAGATCGAAAGGAACTGAACTACACTAAACTCGTTGATGGTATGGAACTCATGATGGAATTATATAATGCTTTACCAGAACTTTTACCAAGAGAAATTGAAGGGGAATTGGCAGTAAATCTAAGGCTTTTCACAAATGGATATACGATTAAACTCTGGGTGCCTGCAGATGCGAATGAAAAAATCATAACGAAAGTTGTATATAATCATCAGTTAAAAGCTTTAGATAAAGTTGGTGAAGTGTAATGCCATATCAAACAATTAATCACAGAAGAATTCCTTATGATATTAATGGCACAGTAATTGGAAGAAGTGCCAGTAATTCGTACGAGAACGGAATTTCAACATGGCTTGAAGGAAATGCTTTAGCAGAATTGAATGACGAAGATACAGTATCTTATGGTTATAGTTCTGACTATCATACATTATGGTTCTTTTTTCCAGAGAGGATGGAAGTAGAGGCAGGTGTCTTGGCGGGATATAACCCAAGTTATTATGACATTCCTAGACTTTATGAAATTCAAGGATCAAATGATACTACAAATGGAATGGATGGAATGTGGGAGACAGCAGCTTTTCCTAGCGGTTCGCCATTTGCACCAAGACCTACTGCCTACATTTGGAGAACTGAAATCAAACCTATTTCCTTTTCCACCTCTTATAAAGTTATTAGAATGAGATTCTATGTGGCTGCAAACTATTTGCAATTCATACATCTTTACGGAAGAAAAGCATCTGGTGAGACGACAGATGACATACTATTTTGTAATGCAGATGGAACTGAGAAAACGGAACTGCTTGATTGGGGAGATCGTCCAGAAGGAACTACGCAGATAAATTCATTTAAACTAAAGAATGCTAGCATAACGAAAATGGCGAACAACATAAATTTACAGCTCAATCACTCAGATTTCGGTCTATCCTTTTCAGAGAATGGACCGTGGACCGCAACCATAGATATTGCATCCATCGCACCAAATAATTTGAGTACAGCAATATATGTCAGAAATCTACTGGGAGCACCCCCTTTAATTTTAGGACCAAAAGCTGGTAGGTGTATTGTGACCGTTGGAAGCTGGTCGTAGGAGGTGATGTCACATGGGCCTTCCCATGATAACCCTGAATAGTCCAACTAATGAAGTAAATTTTATCGATCGTACGATTGCATTTGATGTGAGTTATCTAGATGAAATAGACGCTTTACCAGCAACAAAATTCACTCTTGAAGTGGATAGATTAAATAGCTTTGATAGTGATGATCGAAAGCAAGTGACATATGTCAATGTTGCTAGTGGAAGTACGATTCGTTTTTCAATCGTTCTAGAACCAAATCTTTGGTACTGGAGAGTAAAAGCAGAAAATACTAGTGGAGTTCTTGTATCCGATTTTAGGTCACTTACAATCTCACAAATCATAAAAAGGACCCTTTACCAGTATGAGAATATTGGAAAAGCGCCAATCCCAAGGAGTAATAAAAGAACGCTATCACAATATTTAAATGTGGGAAAAGCACCTATTCCTCGGAGTAACAAAAGAATCCTGTATCAATATGAAAATGTTGGTAAGTCAGGGCCACAATGGAACAATCAAAGAGGTTTATATCATTATCAAAATATTACAGATGATCCACCATTTCCCTACATCACAAAGATCTCTGCATCAAGGGGACCAGCTGGTTCAGTACTAACAATCTATGGAAATGGATTCGGATATTCCTATGAGCCAGATATTACAAATCAGGTTCGATTTCTTAGGAGCTACGGTGGTTCTGTGTACATCCATGATCTGCTATGCAGCATTTTATCTTGGTCTTGGAATGAGATCGTGTTCCAGCTACCAGCTGAAGCAGAAAGTGGTCCAGTAAAGGTCCGACTGACAGCGCCTTCTACTAGAGATAGTAACGTGAAAGGGTTCGAGGTCTACGCAGGAATCCCTACAGATGATATTGGGATTGAACTTTTCATTTGTGCTAGGGAGAATCCTAATACAGTGCTATGTCAATTGGATGGAGCTTTCAATAAAGCTTTCCAGATGGTTCAAAACAATGCAGGTTCAGGAAACTTTTCCATAAGCCGGTATGACAGGCTTGGAGGCAATAGTGAGTACATAAGAGATCAGAACTTCGTGATTGTAAAACTGGATGGAAATCCGATCTTTAAATGGATCATTGAAACTAAGAAGCCAAACTACGTAGATCCTTCGGAAAATCAAATCATCGAAGTTAGTGGACGAGGCGTCCTATCGATGCTAGGTTGGGCAGTCGTGTACCCGGAGAATTTGGCTGATCCTGTACTTGATCGAAGCTTTTCTGGAACGGCAAGTAAAATTCTAAGGAAACTTATTCAGGAAGCTCAGATGAGAGGCGGACTTCAAGGAGTAGCGATTGGGTGGGAAAATGATAAGGACAGTTTAGGCAACTTATTCACCGAGAGTATCAGCTTATCATTTAGAGTAGGGACTCCTTTAACTGAAGTCATTACAAAATTTACTGATGGATTAGGATATTTTGATATAGAGATGACGCCAGATTTGAGGCTAAAAATCTATAAAAACAAAGGTGAAGATCTTCACGATAAAGTAATATACAGGCCTGGCCAAGCAATATTAAATCATCAGAACCAGAGTGATGGAACTTCGCTTGTAAATGAAGTGCTGATTGAAGGAAGTGAAAAATCAATTGCAGTAGCTTCACATACAGATAGCCAGACTACCTTTGGTCGTAGAGAAGGATATCTCTCAGCAAGCAATCTATTGGAGGGTCTCTCGGAGTATGGCCAGGCGTACCTTAGTCGGGCTGCTTATCCTGTTTGGGGTATCCAGGGTACAGTTTCTAAATTCAGTGATATTGAAGGTAATAAGATTAAGCCTTTTGAAACATATCTTATTGGAGACTGGATTGGATGGAATATACCACCTGAAGGACATGATAATGATGGGTTCTATGGTGCAGTGCGAATTAAGGGGATAACAGTCAGTGAAGATAGCGATACTGGCGACTTGAAGTATGTTCTAGATCTAAACAATGCGATGCTTGAGCATGAAATAAAACTAAATCAAAAGGTTGATAGGATGACACAATTTAGTGGAGGAGCAGATGTTTTGTCCGTTGCACCATCCACGAGCAGCAACTATTCTTCGACAGAAGTAAATCAAATGATTACTTCACTAAATACCAGGATTAACGAAAAATCTGATAACGAGCATGGCCATGACGGGGTATATGCACAAGAATTACATTTGCACCATTTCACCGATTTAGCAGATACACCGGAGGATTATGCTGGAAGTGCAATGAAAGTAGTAGCGGTAAATAGAGAAGCAACCGGTCTTGAATTCATAACAGTTGCTGGAGGTGGAGGAGGAGAAATAGGAGTTGTAACTGAACTTCCAACAAATCCGACTAATGGACAGACTGTATTTATGTTCAATGATAACTATCAATATTTAGCTACATACTACGGACCGGTGGGTAAGTGGTTTAGGGTATCTTTAGTAGGGTCAAATTACCCTTGGAGCAATCTTTACAAACCCGAAGCCCTTTATAGTTTATTATTCGGAGACGCAATAAAAAACATTGTGGAAGTCAATGTATCTACAGATTTCAATTCGGCTCTTAGAATTAATGGTGCACCAAGTAGTATTAAGCAGCTTATGTGGACTTTTACAAGTGGAACAGGTGATTTTGCTATTTGGGTAGGCTGTGAATCTGAATCAGGTTATGACTACGCATACATCTATATTGATGACGTAGATATTTCTGGAAAAATACAAGGTAATGTTGTTTCGATGTATTGTAAAAAGACTTTGGCAGAAGGATCACACATACTGAAAATTACTTATAGAAAGGATGGCAGCGGAAATAATGGTTATGATGGGGTACAGGTTTATGCTGTATCAATACCTTAAGGAGAGAGCTTAATGCTCTTATTTAATTTGGAGGAAAAAACATGAAAGATATATGGAATTTTATACAGTTGATACTTTCAGCGATCGGAGGTTGGATAGGCTATTTGTTAGGTGGCTTTGACGGGTTTTTATATGCACTGGTGGTATTTGTTGTTATTGATTATTTGCTTGGCGTATTTTGTGCCATATTGGAGAAGCACTTATCGAGTGAGGTAGGTGCTAGAGGAATCTTCAAAAAGGTGGTCATCTTTTCTCTCGTCGGTGTAGCACATATTATTGATCAGGACATATTAGCAAATGGAAGTGCAATAAGAACCGCGATCATCTTCTTCTACTTATCCAATGAAGGGATCAGTATATTAGAGAATGCAGTTAGATTAGGCTTGCCAGTACCGGAGAAGCTCACAGCTATTCTTGAACAGTTAAAAAGCGGCGGAGGCAAGGATAAGAATAATTTGTAGAAATCGCTGCCATTTGAGCATCTCTTCGCATACATAGATTATGGAGGTGTTCAAATGGTATTTATAAATTGCAGCTACTGTAAAGAACCACTGTGTGTGGTCAACTACAAACTAAGCTTAAGTGATCAGATGGTGATAAGAACATACAGCGAGGAG